>Ga0302325_10001731_pt1 | contig 54903 bp, 56 predicted proteins | sample Palsa_T0_2_FD_201948 | JGI IMG/M metagenome (GOLD analysis project Ga0302325, IMG submission 201948) | Peat permafrost microbial communities from Stordalen Mire near Abisko, Sweden - Palsa_T0_2 | ecosystem: Environmental > Terrestrial > Soil > Palsa > Peat permafrost | place: Sweden: Abisko... | reverse complement strand
CACAGCGTTTACCCTGCTGGATACCGCTCCAGCCGGCTCCATCTTAAGGGGAGTGTCGTTTGTGCCGACGGTCTCGGCGGGCGCCGTCGAGGTCACTACTGTGCCCTCAGGCCTTACGGTAACCTCCGCCAACAGCGGTTGCGCGACTTCCACTTTTACCACGCCTTTGACGCTGGCCTGGACGCCGGGAAGCGCCTGCCAATTGAGCGTGACCACGCCGCAGGCCGGCCCTACGGGCGTTCAGTACACCTTCGCTAACTGGCAAGACGGCACCACCAACACCACCGATACCGTTATCGCCCCGTCATCCACAGCCACTAATACTTACACTTATACCGCCACCTTCACGACTCAGTATGAGCTCACGACGTCGACGACCACGGGAGGCACGGTGAGCGCGGGCGGATATTACGCTTCCGGCGCGAATGCCACCATCACCGCGACGCCCAACGCCGGCTACTATTTTGTTAACTTCACGGTCGTTGACTCCTCAGGCAACACGACAACGCCTACCAGCAATCCGCTGACTCTGGCGATGAACGGACCTGAATCGGTCACGGCCAACTTCTCAGCCCAGAACAGCCAGACGATCACACTCACTACCCCCGCGCCTCAGAGCGCGGCCTACAACAGCAGCTTCACTGTGGCGGCCACGGGCGGGGCCAGCGGGAATCCGGTGACCTTCACCAGTTCCGGCGTCTGCAGCAACTCGGGCGCGACGTACACCATGATCAGCGGCACGGGCACCTGCTCGGTGATCGCCAACCAGGCGGGCAACGCCGACTACTCGGCTGCAACTCCAGTGACGGAGTCCGTGACTGCGACGATGGCCAGCGGCTCCGGAAACATATCGGTAACAGCTATTTCGGTCGCTAGCAGCATCTATCCCAATCAGGCTGACACGTTGAGCGCGACCGTAACCGTAGTCGGGCCGGGCGGTGCGCCTGCCGGGACGGGAGAAACCATCAGCTTCTACGCCGGTACGACCCTGCTCGGAAGCGGCACGTTGTCCACGGTCGACGCGAACGATTCGTCAACATCGATCAATATCACCGGATCGCAACTGGCCTTGGGCGCCAACAGCATCAGTGCGGTCTATTCGGGTGATGCGAACTATTCACAAACGACATCAGCGGCAATAACGGTTACGCTGTTGAGTCCGCTCGTAAACTTTGGATCGAGCAACGTAGGTACGCCAGCCACGGGGCAAACACTCAATTACACTTTCACCAGCGCAACGACTTTGACGGCAGTGAACATACTGACGTTGGGCGCGTCGGGCCTGGATTACACGGACGGCGGAAGTAGCACTTGCACAGCGACCGCTTATACAGCAGGACAAAGCTGCGTGGTGACTGTTGCGTTAACGCCCACGGCGCCCGGCGCGAGAGCCGGTGCTGTGACGCTGTTTGCGCAAGGCAGCACCCTGCCCTTGATGACCTGGTACCTGAGCGGCGTTGGGAACTCGGGAGCGGTCACCATCGATCCCGGCACGCTGACGACAAGCACCCTGACCGGAACACAGACCCCAGCGGGATATGGTTCGGCGGTGGATGGAGCCGGGAACGTGTACGTGGTGGATCATGCCAATAATGCGGTAGTGGAACTGGCCGCAGGTACGTTCAGCCAGTCAGCGGTGGTGTCGGGGCTGTCGGAACCGACCGGCGTGGCGCTGGATGGAGCGGGCGATCTGTACATTTCCAATGGCAGCAGCGTGGTGATGGTTCCGAATGAAAACGGGACGTTGAACCCGGCAGATCAATCGACGGTCAACCTCAGCGGTTTGGGGAGCGCGCGAGGCGTGGCAGTGGACTCGAGCGGCGACCTGTACGTTGCGGATGCGACCAACGGGGATGTGGTGGAGTTGTCAAGCCTGGGGGTGCGGACGACGATTGCCTCGAGCTTGACGAGTCCGCACGGGGTCGCGGTGGATGCGGCATTAAACGTCTACGTGGCCACTGACAATGCCGTGACCCAGTATCCGTATGGCGGTGGGACAGCGGTTCCGTACGGGACGGGATACAACAACCCGCGGGGAATCGCGGTGGATGCGGCCGGGGCCGTGTATGTGGCGGACACCGGCAACAACCAGATTGTAAAGGTTAATCCTGGTGGAGCGTCGCAGACGACTCTAACGATCACAGGAGTCAGCTCACCGCAGGGCGTGTCGGTGGATGCATCGGACAACCTGTACGTGACGGATCCGAGCATCGTGATTCAGGTGAACCGGACGCAGGCGGCGCAGTTGAACTTCCCGACGACGAACGTGGATTCCACGAGTGCGACGCAGGTGGTGACAGTTACGGACGCGGGCAACCAGGCATTGCAAGTCTCGAACCTGGCGATTTCGGCAAACTTCGCCTCCGAACCGTCGGGAGGAATGGATTGCACGTCGAGTACGGGTCTGAGTGCGGGGGGGCAGTGCGAAATCGGAGTGGCGTTTGCGCCGACGGCAAGTGGGGCGCTGACGGGAACGGTGAGCCTTTCCGACAATGCGCTGAACAACACGGGGAGCACGCAGACGGTTCCGTTGGCGGGCGGGGGATCGCAGGTAGCGCAGACTATTACATTCGCGGCTCCCACGTCGCCGGCGGCCTACAACACCTCGTTCCTGGTGAGCGCGACATCGACCTCCGGGCTCACGGTGACAATCGCCGCGTCGGGAGTCTGCTCGATTTCGAGCGGGACAGTGACGATGACAAGCGGCACCGGGACATGTACGTTGACCGCGTCTCAATCCGGCAACACCGAATACAGTTCGGCGACCAACGTCGTCCAGACAGTGACAGCTACGACGGTGAGCCAGACCATCACATTCCCGGCTCCCGCGTCCCCGGCGGCATACAACACCTCGTTCGCGGTGAGCGCAACAACGACGGCTCCTGGGCTCACGGTGTCGATCGGCGCGTCGGGAGTGTGCTCGATTTCGAGCGGGACAGTGACGATGACAAGCGGCAGCGGGACATGCACGTTGACCGCGTCTCAAGCCGGCAACACCAACTATAGTGCGGCGGCGAACGTCGTCCGCACGATCACAGCCACGACGGCGAGCCAGACAATTACATTCCCGGCTCCCGCGTCCCCGGCGGCATACAACACCTCGTTCGCCGTGAGCGCGACATCGACTTCCGGGCTCACGGTGACGATCGCCGCGTCGGGAGTCTGCTCGATTTCGGGCGGGACAGTGACGATGACAAGCGGCAGCGGGACATGCACGTTGACCGCGTCTCAAGCCGGCAACACGAATTACAGTGCGGCGGCCAACGTCGTGAACACAGTGACAGCGACGACGGCAAGTCAGACCATTACCTTCGGCGCGCTCCCGAATAAGGTATACGGGACGGCGCCCTTCAAAGTGAGCGCGACCGCTTCTTCCGGCTTGACGGTAAGCTTCAACTCGCAGACAACCTCGGTGTGCACGGTGTCCGGTACAACCGTCACACTGGTGTCGGCCGGTCAATGTACGATCCAGGCCACACAAGGGGGCAACGCCATCTACGCGCCCGCCCCATCCGTCAACCAGAGCTTCCAAGTGACGCAGATTAGCCAGACCATCACATTCGGCGCGCTGTCGAATAAGGTATACGGGGCGGCGCCGTTCACGGTGAAAGCGACCGCTTCTTCCGGATTGACGGTAAGCTTCAACTCGCAGACACCCTCCATCTGCACGGTTTCGGGTACTACCGTCACACTGGCCTCGGGCGGTCAATGTACGATTCAAGCCACGCAGACCGGCAATACGGACTATGCCGCCGCCCCGCCGGTCAACCAGAGCTTCCAAGTGACGCAAGCCAGCCAGACCATTACCTTCGGCGCGCTGTCGAATGAGGCATACGGGACGGCGCCGTTTACAGTGAGCGCGACTGCATCCTCGGGCCTGCCCGTCAGCTTCGCATCGACTACCTCGACCGTCTGCGCAGTATCGGGCAGCACGGTGACACTAGTTGAAGGCGGCACCTGCACGATCCAAGCCACCCAGGCGGGCAACGCCGATTATGCCGCCGCCGCGGCGGTTTCCCGGAGCTTCTCGGTGACGAAATTAAGACAGACCATCACTTTCGCGGCACTCTCTAGCCAGCCCTACGGCACGCCGCCGTTTACAGTGAGCGCGACGGCATCCTCGGGCCTGCCCGTCAGCTTCGCGTCGACGACCTCGGCCGTCTGCACGGTATCGGGCGGCACGGTGACACTGGTTGAAGCCGGCACCTGCACGATCCAAGCTACCCAGGCAGGCAACACCGATTATGACGGCGCCGCGGCTGTCTCCCGGAACTTCTCGGTGACGAAGTTAAGCCAGACGATTACGTTCGGGTCACTCTCTAGCCAGCCGTACGGCAGCGCGCCGTTTACGGTGAGCGCGACTGCCTCCTCGGGCCTGCGCGTCAGCTTCGCATCGACGACCTCGGCCGTCTGCACGGTATCGGGCAGCACCGTGACCCTGGTTAAAGCCGGCACCTGCACGATCAAGGCCACCCAGGCAGGCAACGTCGATTATGACGCCGCCACGGCGGTCTCCCAGAGCTTCCAGGTGACCCCATAGCGATCGGTAGAGTGGAGGTGTAGTTGGTGAGGGTGATATCCCTCCCCAGCTTTTCTCCTAGAGGTAGAACTCGCCGGTTCCGACGATCTCCGCGGGGCCGGTCAGGTACACAGAGTCGTCCCATCGCAAACGGAGCGACTCACCGGCGGGAGTTTGCACAGTAACCGGGCTCGCGGCCAACTTCCGCAGGATCGCCGCCACCGCCGCTCCGGTGGAACCGGTGCCAGAGCTCAGCGTCACTCCGACGCCCCGCTCGTAGAAGCGAACCTCGATGGTGTTTTCGCCGGCCACGCGGACCAACGACACATTGGTTCGCTTCGAAAAATGAGCATGCCCTTCGATTTCTGCGCCGAGCGTTTGCCAATCTGCCGGAAACGCGTCTACGAAAACTACGCACTGCGGATTGCCAACATCCACGATCGTCACCTCCTGTGCGCCACGCCGCAAAGGCAGCGAATACCGAATTTCGCGTTCATCGAACTTGGGCAGGCCCATATCCATCTCGAACAGGAACCGCCTGCCCTTGCGTTCAAGCAAGCGAAGATGCTTCGGTCCGGCGCCCGTCATGATGACGAGGTCATCCTCGGAAGAGCCCGCGGCCCGGCCGGAATCGATCAGCAGCGCCGCCGCGCAGCGCGTTCCGTTCCCCGAGATTTCGGGCTCACTGCCATCGGCGTTGAACAAGCGAATGGAGTTGCCTTGAATGAGCATCCAGCCGTCCGCGCCGATTCCGGTGTGCCGATCGCAGATCGCGCGCGCAGTCGACGGCAGGTCACCCGCTAGCAAATCAAGCGCCGGGACCTGCTCGGCCCAGCTCAGCAAGAAATCGTTTCCAGCGCCGTGCGCCTTGGTGAAAGGGATGGGCATGCACTAATTTCGCTTATAGATCTCGATAACGGGGGCGCCTTTCACTTTGATCGCTTGCACCAGATAATAGCGAGGGCCGCTTTTGAACGCCAATTTCTGTACGGCTGTGGCGACAGGGTCACCGGCCACCGCCACAGCCCACGCTTCGTGCAGAAACAAATCGGGGCGGGTGGTGGCAGCGGCCCACTCGGGTCCCCCGTCATCGTATAGAGCTTGGTGAAGCGGGATTCCCGCGACCCGCAGGATTCCGATCAGGTCGCCGAAACTGGTCACAATCCCGGTGCGCGGGCCATAAACCGTCGTCAGTGCCTGCGCGGCGGCCTGGGTCCAGGCACGGCGTGTGAGCGAGTTGATTTGCGATTCTTTCCAGGTCACCCAATCGTTCGGCCGCGGGCGTATCAGCCATGGCGCAGCGGCAGCAAAGAGAATCGCCACGGCCAACCACGGGCGCCAGCGCTCGTTCACAACCAGAACCAGGCAGCCGCCGGCGATCGCGAGCAGTGGCAAGGCGGTGAGCGCGTAGCGTGTGTTGTAGTACGAATACGGCCAGAGTGCGGGAACGTAGATGGGAGTTCCGCCGGAGTGCATGCTCCAGATGTAAAACAAGGGCGGTAGCGCGGCCAGCAGAACCGGCCAGAATACGCGCTTCAAGACCACACCCGCGAGTCCCGCAACTGCGATAACCACTGCCACCGAGCCGGTGCACATCCACGCGGCGGTGCGGTAATAGAGCCAGGCTGCCCGCCAATCGTGATCCCCGCGATAGGGCGCCATGTTTTGCGCGAGCGCGCGGCGGTAGATACTCATGGCCGCATAGGGCCCATTGAAGAATTCGAGCGGATTGGAATAGAGCCACCAATTGTGGCCGAGCCAGTAGAGCGGGCCAAGAGCTGCAATGGCCGAGAAGAGCAGGGCGGCGCCGATCCGTTGTTTTCGTCCTGCCATCAGGAAATAAATCGCGACGAACGGGATAACGAACCAACCCTCGTAGCGAGCCAGCGACGCGGCGATGCTCGCAAGGCCCGCGCCGATCACCGCCGCCCATGAATCGGTGTCTCGAAACACGACCGTGAAATACAGCAGAGCCATCAGCGCCGCCAGGACCACCGTCTCGGTCATGGGACTGGCCTGCAGATAGAGAAGATTCGGATTGAAGACCAACAATCCCAGCGAGCCCAGAGCGGCCGCCCAGGATCCGGTGGCCCTGCGGAGCGCCGCATAGAGAAAAACGCCGGCGCAAACAAAACAAGCCGACGAGGGGATTGCGCCCGCGAGTCCGCTGCGCCATAGCCGATCGTTTCCGACCAACGGCAGCATCAACAGATGCGGCAGCGGCAGCCAAACCGTTCCGATCTGGTTGTAGCCCGGGCGCCGGCCGTCGACAATGCGGCGCGCGATGTTGAGATGCGCTTCCGCGTCACCGTAGTACAAAGTCCAGCCGGAATGATTTACGTACGCCGTCGTCAGACCGGCCAACGCGGCCAGCGCGACCAAGACCAGCGTGAGCTCGAGCCAGCTCTGCTTCAAGATTTCCGCTTCAAAACTCGGTAAGGTCCCGAAACTCCTGGAACCTCGCATCGATGTCTTTGCGGGTGAGCGTGCGGAAGCGATCGACGCCAAATTTTTCACAGCAGAAGCTGCCCATGACGGACCCATAGATCACCGCGCGGCTGAGTTCCTTGGCGCTCACGTGCCCGGCTTTCAGATCGATGCCTTTCTCGGCCAGGTAACCGATGAAGCCGCCCGCGAAACAGTCGCCCGCGCCAGTGGGATCGAAAACTTCTTCCAGCAGATAGCCCGGCACCATGAAATGCGAATCGCCCCGAAACAGAATCGCGCCATATTCGCCACGCTTGATGACCAGCGTCTTCGGTCCCATTTCCATGATCTTGGCCGCGGCTCGCTTCAAGTTGTTCTGGCCGGAGAGCATGCGCGCTTCGCCGTCGTTGATGAGCAAAAAATCCCAATCCTTGATGGTTTTCAGCAGCTCATCGCGAAAATCCTGGATCCAGTAATTCATGGTGTCGCCGCCAGCCAGGCGCAGGCCGTTCATCTGCTCGCGCACGCTGCGCTGCAGCGCGGGCTGAATGTTGCCGAGCAACAGGTACGGCGATTTCCGGTAACTTTCGGGCACCTTCGGATTGAAATCGGCGAACACGTTCAGATCGGTGCGCAACGTGGTGCGGTCGTTCATATCCTGGGAATAAACGCCGGCCCAGAAGAATGTTTTGCCGCCCTTGACGCGCTCCAAGCCTTCCAGACTGATGCCACGATCGGCGAGCAGTTTTTCGTCTTCGGCGGCGAAATCGTCGCCCACCACAGCGACAATCTGGGTCTTGGCAAAATAACTGGAAGCCAAAGAAATGTAAGTGGCCGCGCCTCCCAACATGCGTTCGACCTTGCCATGCGGAGTTTCAACTCCGTCGTAGGCTACGGAACCAACAACGACAATAGACATAGCTTTGATTCTAATATGAGCGCGTGTCAGCGCAAATCGATTACGCTCGCGCCGGTGATGTGGAACGATTCGCGCTCCTGCACGAACACCACCGCGCGCAGGTTCTCACGCTTCCATTCCTGCGGCAGACGCAGAGTGGAAATCACCTGGCCGGCGCTGGGGCCTTTCACATCCACCTTCCCGATCACTCCAAAGCTGCGGACTACGGACGAATGCCGCACGGTATGCCCGGCGTTTTCTCCACGCGGCACCGGTGTCGCGAGGTTGTTTTCGGTGACCGCCAGGTAAATGTTCGAGTCGCGCAGATTAGCCGTCTTGGGAGTGGTGAGACGCATCGAGAGGTCGATCAAGCCGGGATCGCGGGAATTCGGCGTGGTTCGAAGTTCAACCTGATTTGTTTCAGCCTGCGCCGCCGCGGCTCCAATCTCGTGATACGCGCGGTTCATGTCGCTGCCCACGAATTCGACCGACCCGTTTACCACCATCTGGGGCGTGTAGATGTTGCTGGCATGAAACGCCATGGCATAGTCGTTCTGCCGCGCACGGTATTGCGGCGAGGAGAACGGATCGGTCCAACCAAGCTGGTTCCAATAGTCGACGTGCTCCTCGATCGCGATCACTTGCGCGCCGGGCACCGGCTGGGTTTGCTGCAGCCGCGCCAGCAAGCGGTCCGCGGCGGGACAGCTGGAGCAGCCTTCGCTGGTGAACAGCTCGACGATCACCGGCGCAGCGGGACGATCGGCCGCCGCCAGGGATACGCAAAGCACTAAACCAAGAATCCACAAATACCGCATGACACTAGCATATTACTCAACCAGGCAGATTATTGAAGTAGGGGTGTCGTGGAACCCGTTTCCTCACGGTCGCGGTTCGGTAACGGGAAACCTACGTATTGCACTTCTTCTTCAAGCTTCAGGCCAAACCGGGCGCGCACGCGGGCCTTCAACTCGTCGATCAGCGCGCACAATTCCCGGGCCGTGCCGCCACCCTCGTTGTAGATCAGGTTGGCGTGATAGTCCGCCACGCGCACGCCGCCGTTGCGCATGCCCTTGGCGCCCACCTGCTCCAGGAAATAGGCGGAAGGGGCCTTGCCCTCGCGGATCACGCGTTCCGGAATCTGGCGGCGGACATGCTCCGGCAGCTCCGCGAGAATCAAATTCTTGAAGATGCTGCCCGCGCACTTCATCGTCACAGGATATTTCGCCAGGCGAAGCTGCATGATCTCATCCGCGGTCTGGCGCAGCTCGGCGGCGAACGCCAGGGTCATGCGTAATTCGACGCTCAGAATGATCCAGTCTTTGTGTTCTTTGAACACACTTTCGCGATAGCGGAATCGGCACTCCGACGCGCTGAAACTGCGAACCGTATTGCCATCGAGAAACCGGACGCGTTCCACGCGCTGATCGATGGAGTGCCCATACGCCCCGGCGTTACCGTAGATGGCCGCCCCGACCGATCCGGGAATGCCAGTCATGGTTTCGAGGCCACGCAGCCCATGCCCGATGCAATAATCCACCAGCGCTTGCAACTCGGCTCCAGCAGCGGCACGAACCGTTGCGCCGTCGCGGCCGATCTCCCTGGTGGCCAGGCGCAGGACAATGCCATCGAAGCCCTGATCGGAGACAATCAGGTTCGTCCCATCGCCGATCACGCTGTAGCTGGCTCCGCTGGCTCGCGAGACCTTTAAGGCTTCGGCGAAGGCTTCTTCAGAGGCCGCCTGGACGAAGACATCGGTAGGGCCGCCGATTTCAAAGCGGGTATGCCGGCTGAGCAACGCTCCCTCTGAGACGGATACATTGGGTATACCGGCAAGCCGATCGACGATCTCTTTCCGGACGGCCATCTTGTCAAATTATAGAGGAGTATTTCGTGCGAACTGCCTTTGCTGGGTTTCCTGAAGAAATGGTCCGGTTCTTTCGCAGTCTTAAACGCAACAATCGCCGCGAGTGGTTTCAGCCGCGCAAGCACCTGTTCGAACAGCATGTGAAAACGCCGATGCTGGAGCTGGTGAGCGCGATCAACGCCGAGCTGGCCAAGTTCGCGCCGGAGTATGTCACAGAGCCCAAGAACGCCATCTTTCGCATCTACCGCGACACGCGTTTCAGCGCCGACAAAACGCCGTACAAGACGCATATCGCGGCATCTTTCTCCCGCCGCGGAGGCGAACGGTTGGGCACCGGCGGGTTTTACTTCAGCGTCTCTCATGACGCGATCGAAGCCGCCGCGGGTATTTGGCATCCCGATCGCGAAGTGACGCTCGCGGTGCGCAATCATATTGCTGAAACGCACCGTGAGCTGAGTCGGATACTGGCCAATAAGAAGGCGCTCAAGCTGAGGGGCGGCCTGCAAGGAGACGCGCTGACCAGATCGCCCAAAGGTTTCGATCCGGAACATCCCGCTGCCGGCTTCATCAAGATGAAGGACTGGCTATTGGACGTGACGCTGGATCCCAGTCTGGCCACCACGCCCAAGCTGCACGGCGAGATCGTGGAGCGATTCCGCGCCATGACCCCGTTGATCCAATACCTGAACCGGCCGTTGATTGCCCGGAAGCCGGTTAGAAATCTGCTGGACGATCGTTGGTGACCGCGCCGCAGCCGCAGTTCCATTACTAACAGAACGTACCAGAACTTTGGTTCTATCACTCCAGGTAGAATCATTTTGATACCGTTGATCCCGAATTCGTCGGAATTCACGGACCGCGAGCCTTATTGCGGGGCTGCGGAACCACTAAATCTCAAGGAGAATCTACATGAAAAAGCTGACTTTATCATTCTGGCTCGCACTCGCCGCCGCCGGAATTATTGCCATCCAGGCCATGCCCGCTTCGCACGAAAAGGTCCAAAAGACCGTTCCTTTTCCCACCTGCCCGCCAGACTGCCCGCCTCCGAGCAACTGAGCTGCGACGATTGCGGCAGGGCTCTAACCACCCTGCCGCAGAAAATTCCTCATTCGGTTGGCAGCGGTATTGGCTTAAAGATGCTAAACCAAGCCACAAAGCAAAGCGTAATTGCCGACACAAAATAACCGTTCACAAAGACGGCCCGCACCCATCCCATGTCGATCAAGAAGGCCGCAATTGCGTAAATGCCAAAATACGCCGCGAGCATCCCTTCATGCCACAGTGTGCTGGTCTTTGGGCCATTGCGCACGGCAACCAGGGACAAAGCGGCGGAAAGAAGCAGAAAAATCGCAAGCACGCTGGATATGTAGCGGGTGGCCTGAATTTCAAAGTGCATCACCAGAATTAAGTGAGAAGACCCGGCGTGACTGGCCTCGGACCGCAGCGGAATGGCAGCAGCCACGAGAGCCGTTACGAGCGCAAGCAGCAGTAAAGGCCGAGTCTGCCGCAGGACGGACGCGTATTCTTTCCAAATCTTGGTGTGCACTTCCAAGGCAACGGCAATCTGCAGCAGTAGCCAAAACGGTTCGGACCAGAGCCAAAAATAGGTATACGAAAGGGGCAAAAGCGCTCCCACCGCCCCTTTCATGAAATACATTGCCGCGAACGATCGAAGAACCCCACAAGCAAGCGATGCGGTAAACGTGGGATAAATCCTGGCGAGATGCGTCCAGACCAAGTACGCACAGAACAGAGACTGAACAACTAACGTGCTGTACCACAATACATTGGTCGTATCGATCATGTATGCCGTGCTGTCACCTGACGAAGCAGCATTCCGTCCGCTGGCGCAAACGCCCAGTGGTACGCTCGTCGAATTGTGAGGCTGAGTTTTACTTGGTCTTGGACGGTCCTTTCTTGTAGTCGGTGGTGATGGTCGCGCCAATCACTTGCAGCATGCCTTTGGCCGCATCGGCGTACTGTCCCATGGGCTCGAGTTGAAGATATTTCTGCAAGGCTTCCTGCATTCCCGCGGGCGCTATCACTTTGCCGCTCTTGTCGGTAGTCAAGCGGGCCGACAAAGCTGTCGCGTATTGGAATTGCGCATCGGCATATTCGGGATTGGTGTCGATGGCCTTTTTGAACGCCGCCTCGGCGGGGCCGGGCTGGCCGCCGTTCACATACACGGCGCCGAGGTTGTAATAATAGTGGGCTGCGTTCGGAGGATCCAGCGCGGCAGCCTTGTTTAGTTCCGCCTGCGCTTCGTCATACTTCTTTTCGCGAGCCAGCGTGAGCGCATAGTTGTTGTGGTAGCCGGGCGTATCGGGCTTGAGCGCGATCGCCTTGGCATACGCCTCGGCGGCTTTGTCGAGGGCTGCCTGCTGGTCGGCGCCGGTCTTGGCGCTAGCCTGTCCCGAGTAGGCATCCGCAAGGTTGGCCCAAATCACGTTCTGGTTCGGATCCATCTCGGTGCCCTTCTGAAACGACTCCACGGCGACGTCATAATTCTTCGCTGCCAGCGCATCCTTGCCGGCATTGAACGCGTCGTTGAGAGCTTTGTTCTTGGCCATGATGGCAGCGTTGTCTTTGGCCTGCTTTTCGACCGCCTCCTTCTGCTCCTTGGTCATGCCCCGTTCTTGTTCGGGGGTGGCGGTGCCAGCTGCGACCGCGGCCTGCGTCGATTGTTGCTGGGCGGCGCTCTGCTTCAGATCGAACGATATGTTGATCGGATCGCCCAATTGGGTCCTCACGCCTTTGGTCTCGTCCTTTTTCTGATCATCGACGAAGACACTGACGGTGTAGGTGCCGGGAAAGGGCAGTCCGTTGTATATGTAATGGCCCTTTTTGTCGGTCTTCGCGCCTTTGTAGGTGCCCTTCATGTCCTGGCGCTCGATGAGAATGACAGCCCCTTTGAGCGGCTGGCCATCGGGACCTTTCACGTCGCCTTCGATCGCTGAAATCTGCGCCCACGACGCGCCGGCGAAAAGCAACAAACCAAAACCAGTAAAAATGTACCCGCGGAACCGAGCGAGCATAACATTGTCCTCCCCAGGAGTTAAACTTTCATACTCAGCATACTACGACGGATCTCAACGGTGCGCAACGCTGCCGGAGAGCCGCTCGAATCGGAAATCCGGCGAAGCGCATCAAACAACTATAATGGGAGATAACTTGCGCCGGGGACTCATGAGCGTGCGCTTGGTCAGCCTGCTTCTACTGGCGTTGCCGGCATTGTTCGGTCAAGATCCGGCTCTCGCGCCGGCAGCCGAAATTGCGCAGACCAGCGGCGCGGCATCCTTCCAGGCGGGACGAAACTACTTCATGCTGGGCGATTACAAGAAAGCCAGCGAAGCCTTCCAGAAAGCCCTGGCGCTGGAGCCCGGGAACTCCCAATTCGCGCTGTGGCTGGGACGGAGTTTTGGGCGGCGCCGAGACTGCATTGCCGTTCTCGGCTCCGAAGTACGCTTCAAAGGCACGCGGGTATTTCGAAAAGGCGGTGGCGCTCGATCCCCACAACGAAGAAGCGCTCAGTGGTCTGTTCGATTACTATCTGGAGGCGCCCGGCTTTCTGGGCGGCGGCTACGACAAAGCGGAAACGATCGCCCAGCGAATCGCCGAGCGGAATCCGGCCGAGGGCCAATTCGCACAAGCCCGATTGGCGGATCGGCGTAGGCAGTTTGATACCCCCGCGGAACAAGTAGGCCGCGTGTTGGACCTGGCCCGGTATTTGGCCAAGCGGGGGCGGATTCAGGAGAGCGAAGCGGCGTTCGATAAGGCCGAGCAACTTGCGCCGAACTCGCCCAAAGTCGCCGTTGCGCGGGCGCAGATCTTCAGGGAAGCGTCCGGCCGCTGATGTATTTCGGCGAATCGCTGCGGTTCACGCTGCAAGCCCTGCGCGCCAACAAATTCCGCACGTTTCTGACCGGGCTGGGCCTGGTGATTGGCAACGCGTCCGTGATTCTGGTGGTCACCATCTCGATCACCAGCCGCGATTACATACTCGATCAAATTCGCGGCGTCGGTTCCAACCTGATCTACGCGCAATACACGTCGGGCACGAATACCGGCACCAGTGTAGACGCCGACTTCATCAAGATGGCCGATGTAGACGCGGTGCGCCGCCAGTTCGGCGGGCGGATTGTTGCGGCCACCGGAGTGATGAACAACGGCGGGCGTCTGTTGATCGGCGGAAAAGAGCAGGATGTGTCCGTGGTCGGCGCCGATGAGTACTATCCGACGGTGAGAAACATGGTGCTCCTTTCGGGACATTTCATCGACGATAGCGATGTGAAAGCCCGCCAGCACGTTGTGATGCTCACCGAGAAGCTGGCGGTGCGGATGTACGGCGGGGTGCAAAACGCCGTGGGCCAGGTGATCAAGCTTTACGGGCTGCAGTTCACCGTGGTGGGAACGTTCAAAGAGCGGACCAGCACGTTTGGGATTTCGGAAATCACAAACGAGACCGTTCTGATGCCGATCACCGTAATCAAGTACGTGATGCCGGTGGAGCGTGTCGATTCGATGTATGTCCAAGCGCGGGATGCTTCCGATGTGCAGCCGCTCACCTTCGCGATCAAGCAGCTGCTCGAGAGCCGGCATCGCGCCGGAGTGCGCTATGACGTCGAAAATCTAAGCGCCATTCTGGAGGCGGCACAGCGCATCGCGCTGGTGATGACCATCGTGCTGATCCTGGTGTCGGCTGTCACGCTGATCATCTCAGGGATCGGCATCATGAACATCATGCTGGTCACGGTAACCGAGCGGACGCGCGAGATCGGCCTGCGCATGGCGGTGGGCGCGTCGCGGCACGCCGTGCTGGAGCAATTCCTCACTGAATCGGTGGCCCTGAGCATGGCGGGAGGCATCGTCGGCATTTTGGTTGGCATTTCAATTCCACTCAGCGTGCGGTTCTTCACCGATGCCATCCGCGTGCCGATCTCGGTGACGTCCATCTTTGTGGCGTTCGGCGTCTCTCTGGCGGTGGGCGTAATCTTCGGAATGCTGCCAGCCAATCGCGCCTCGCAGCTCAATCCCACCGAAGCCCTGCGGTATGAGTAAAGTTTGGTAAGCCCTAAAAAACCCGTACTCGCGCCGAGGTGTCGCTCCGTATTAGGATGAGTAGGGTTGAAACCAACCTCGATCGAATATCCACCGGGAGGATTGTCTGAAGACGCTTGCAGTTCTGAATTTGTGCCTCGTTCTAGGTTTGGGTTGCGCCGAAGGGCAGCAAGCTCAACCAGCGCAACCGGCCCCGCAAGAGAATCCACCGGCTCCGCCGACCCCACCGGCTCCGCAGGAGAATCCACCAGCTCCCCCGGCCCGGCAGTCTTCGACTTCAAGCAGCGGGACGTCTTCCTCATCACAAGCGCTGGACATCACCGAGACTGGCCGTCGCTTTACCGGGGGACTTACCTTGTCGGTGCTTGGGTTTTCTCTGATCCCGGGCAAGACCACCACGGTCGATAACTCGTCAACTGTCAGCACGGAATATCAAACGCAAGGCGCATCCTTGCGAATCGGGTACGGACTAGCCGGCCAGGTGCGCATCACGCCGCATTTTGCAGTGGATGTCAGCGCCATCTATCGCCGGATTGGATATCAATTCACCGACACGGTCGCGACGACGACAAATACCGTAGTGAACGGGGTAGTCAGCTCGACGGTCAGCACCACGCAGACTCACCAGGACGTGCGCGCGCGTCTGTTCGACTTTCCCTTAACGCTTAGATATTACAGCGGCGCGAAGCGCCCGAACGGCCCGCGCTGGTTCGCCGAGGCCGGTGGAGCTTGGCGTTGGGCGAACGGTGTTCGCACCTCTACCGATACAACGAACGACGACGACGTGAACACCTGCTGCACATTCACACCCGTGGTGCCGGCGCATCGGTCCTCGATCGGATTGGTGGCCGGCGTTGGGCTTCAGTTCATCGACCCGTTCGGCATCCACGTCATACCGGAAGTGCGCTACACGCGTTGGATCGATGAGGTATTTGACAACTCGACCACGCACACCACGCAGAATCAACTGGACGCGTCGATTTCGTTGACGTTCTGAAGGGGCCCGGTTATCCGCTTCTGCTGAACCGCGCGCGTCAGCAAGCGGAAACGGTTGGGGACCGCTCCCTCACGGTCGCGGCTCGGTTACGCGGGCCGGCGGTTAGTGCTTGGCGTCAACGGGGGGCGTGCCGTAGGTGTGGAACGACTCAATGGTCTTCAATCCCCAGGCCTGGCCCTTCCTGCGCTCCGCTTCGGTCCAACGGATCGGCTTCCAATCGGGCGCCAGAATCAGGCGCGCTCCCGCATTGGCAACCTCCACGCGATTCCCGCCGGGCTCGTAGACATAAAGAAAAAACGTCTGCTGGATGGCGTGCTTGTGCGGCCCGGTTTCGATGTAGACGCCATTTTCGAGGAAGATGTCGGCGGCGCGCAACACGTCTTCGCGGCTGTCGACAGCGTAGGTGACGTGATGAAAGCGGCCCCTGGTTCCGGTGTGGTCGCGAGTATACGCAAAGTCGTAGCTCTTATTCGTACAGCTCATCCACATGGCGGCTTCGGAGCCGTCGTCCAGCACGATCTGCTCGGTGAGCCGGAAGCCCAGATAGTTTTCGAAGAACATACGATTGGCCTCGATGTCAACAGCGAGCCCGTTGAAATGGTCCAGGCGGCGGACGTTGATGCCGCGGGCGGGGAAGCGCTGCGCCTGATTTTTCAGCGCGGGCTTTAACTCGGGCGGAGCTTCATACCACTGCGTTTCGTAGTACAGCTCGATCTTGTGGCCATCCGGGTCCTGGCAGACGAAAGCTGGGCCGTGCACCAGATCGCCATCAGTCCATCCGATGTCGAAGCCAGAGCCTTTGAGCGCCGCGACTCGCCGCTCGAGCGCCTGCGGACTGCGCGCGCGAAAAGCAACGTGGCCCATGCCCGGCAGCTTGGATGCTGTGAGCTTCAACGTATGGCGCTCGTAATCGTCCCAGCCGCGCAGATAGACCGAATCGCCCTGGCGTCCGCTTTCGGTCATGCCGAGCACGTCGATAAAAAAGCGGAGGCTCTCTTCGGGCTTGGGAGTCAGCATCTCGAGGTGGCCCAGGTGGGCCAGGTCGGTGATTGGTTCAGGCGTGATCTTTTTGTTCATATCCGTTTATTTGAGACTGCTGCGCCATACTCACGACTTCGGAGTGAACGGCTTCGGCCCACTTTTCCAAGGCCGAGCGCGTCGGAGACTGCAGCACGGTAAGGTGAATGTCGGTCGAAAACTGTGTACCGCACGTCATGAGTATTGCCATCAAGCATCAGCATACCGGGACGGCGCTGATACTTATCGTCTGATTCTTTTTGAAGTGGTACCAGCGTGGGGCCAAGGCTCTTGAATAGACCCTGTTGCCACTCCAAAAGGCGGGAAGGAGGCACGTTCAGAGCATAGCGCTTAGCAACTACTTTCTTGGCGAGACTCTCGGCGCTGCTTTCTCCTGTCGTGCCGAACAGCGCATTGCAGGCATAGTAAATATTCTGATCCGTAACGGCGAACTCCACTCTGGTGGTTCGGTCCAGGAACAGCATCATCGTGACTTGTGACTCTGGACGGAAAGCCGGTTCGACGCGAAGAGCAAGGCTGAAAACAACGACTCCTGGAGTGCCGGTTTTCTCGGCGGGTGCGAAGACAAGGTCCATGATGTGATGGTAAGTATCGAGACTGATCGCAGGGACGATTTTACCTAGGACGGGGGCCGGTTCTGGCGTTTGCGTGACCGCCGCCGTCGCAAGCAAAAGACCTAACAAGCTGCTGGGTGAGAAACGCATGAGCCAGAAGCCAGGCATCGACACGAGAGTCGATGCGGCACGCAAGAGTGCGTGCGCCACAAAAACTACTGACCGGATTCCTTGGCTTTACCGGGCCCGCCGTCCTCAGCCGAGCCGCTGAACACCTTGCGGCCGTCGGCGAGAATCACTTGGCGTGCGTTAGCGGTGTTGTCGGCATTCTTGGCGCGAAAGCCTTCTATCGTGATTTTGTCGCCCACATTGAGCGAATGCCGGGTCCAGCCCATGCGCGCCAGGGCGTTGGGCGCGCCGTTCTCGCACTGCCAATGCTCCACGACGCCGTTGTCGTTCGTCACATCGATATAAATCCAGACGTGAGGATTGGTCCATTCCACTTTGGTCACGGTCCCCTTCAACGTGACCGGCTGCTTGACGTCGAATTCCGCGGCGAACGAATGATGCGCGAGGGCCGGCAGGCTGGCGAAAAATAATCCAACACTCACGGCCAAAATTCCAACCAACGTTGTTTTCATTTTAGTTATCCCTTACTTGACCAAATGCTCGGTGATTTCCTTGTTGTTTTCCTCGCACGAATATTCCATCAGTTCCCATTTCGGCTTCAGAGTGAACATGCGCTTGTTGGTCCACGGTTTGGTGTACGCGACCGGATCGTCCACGGTTACTTCATACGCCAGATGCATCGGGTCGGCGCGGCTGAATCGCTGGATCACATGCAACTGGTCGCTGTGCGGATGGCCTAGAGTGTCCAGACGCGTCTTGTCGTTGAACCCGATGGAATCCACCACCAGCGTGTCGCCATCCCAATGGCCGATCGAATTGCCCATCCAGGTTGGATCCGGATCCTTGGGATGATCGCGGCCGTCGGTCGGAACGATTACGAAAGTGTTCCAGGCCTCGAACAGAATTGCGACGCGCTTGGGGCTTTGGAAAATCTCGAGCGGCATGGGCGTGTTCATCTGGCGCGTGAGGCCAGCCGGCAAACAGTGCGCGGTGTAATCGAATTTCGAAGGATCGTAAGCCTTGAAGTTTTCTTCGCCCCAGGCCGTGTAGGGCAGGGGGCCGATGCCCTTCGACATATCGGGAACGTACGGAATGTCCCATACGCCGGTAAGATCGGGCTTGCCGTCCGCGGTGCGCGGGATGGGTCCGGAAGAAGCGGCGGCCTGCTTGTCATGCGAGACAACCGGTGGGGCTACGGGGTCGGACTGCGCAGAGGCCACAGTAGCGACGATCAATAACGCGGCTGACGCAGTCGCGAATATTAAACAGGTTCGGGAATCCTTGTTCACGTGGAAACCTCGTTCGTGTCTTACTATATCACTGTGAGATTCGCGTTCTTATTGCTCTTCACTTCCTGCGCCGGCAGCCTCGTCTGGGGGCAGTCCGCTGATGCGCCGCTGTTCACGCTGCCGTATAGTCCGAGCCTAGATGTTTCGTCGATGGACCGCTCGGTGGATCCCTGCACCGACTTCTATCACTACACTTGCGGGGCTTGGATCAAGAAGAACCCCATCCCGCCGGACCAGGCGCGCTGGGATGTTTACGCAAAACTCACCGAGGACAACGAGCGGTTCCTCTGGGGAATCCTGGTAGAGGCCTCAAAGCCCAATGCCAGCCGGAACTTGGTGGAAACGGAAATCGGCGATTATTTCGCCGCGTGCATGGATCAGTCCGCTGTTGAGAAGGCGGGCGTAGGTCCGCTCAAACCCGAACTGGATGCCATCGCGGCGCTGCATTCGATCGGCGATCTTCCAGCGTACCTAGGGCACGAACATCTGGGTGGCGCGGGGCCGGGAGTACTGTTCGGCTTAAGCGCGAGTCAGGACTACGAAGATTCCAGCCGCGAGATTGCGTTCCTCGACGCCGGCGGCCTGGGGCTTCCGGATCGCGACTATTACACCAAGACCGACCCGAAGTCCCAGGAGACTCGTGAAAAGTATCTCGAGCACGTGCAGAAGATGCTGGAACTGCTGGGCGAAGCGCCGCGGTTGGCGAAGAAGCATGCGCAGACCGTGATGGCCATCGAGACAGAGCTCGCGAAGGCTTCGCTGACGCGGGTTGAGAAACGCGATCCCTACAAGTTGTTTCACAAGATGACGCCCGAACAGGTGCAAGCTCTCACGCCGTCGTTTCACTGGGCGGTTTATTTCAAAGCTTCCGAAGCGCCGGACACGTCGGCGATCAACGTCAGCGAACCAGCGTTTTTCCAGGAAGTTCAGACCTTGCTGAAGGCCCACAAGCTGGACGACTGGAAAACGTATCTTCGGTGGCATCTGGTGCACTCCAGAGCCTCGGTTCTTCCCGCGTCATTCGACGACGCCAATTTCGATTTCTACAGCAAATACCTGCGCGGCCTGGAACAAATGCCGCCGCGTTGGAAGCGCTGCGTGCGGCGCGTGGATGGCGACATCGGCGAGGCCCTGGGCCAGGTTTTCGTTGCCAAAACGTTCGCGCCTTCGACCAAGCAAAGCGCTCTCAGCATGACCAAGGGCATTGAGGCCTCCATGGAGAGCGAGATCCAGCAACTGCCGTGGATGGGCGAGGAAACCAAGAGGCGGGCGCTCGAAAAGCTGCACGGGATCGTCAATAAGATCGGATATCCGGACAAGTGGCGCGACTATAGCTCTATCAAGATCGGTCGCGACGACTATTTCGGCAACGTGGAGCATGCCGCCGTGTTTGAGTCGCGGCGCGAGCTAGCCAAGATCGGAAAGCCGGTGGACCGCAGCGAGTGGTTCATCACGCCGCCCACAGTCGATGCGTATTACGATTCGCAGATGAACGACATCAACTTTCCCGCGGGCGTGCTGCAACCGCCGCTGTTCGATCCGAAGATGGACGACGCGCCGAACTACGGCGACACTGGCGCGACCATCGGTCACGAGCTGACGCACGGATTCGATGACGAAGGCCGTCAGTTCGATGCGAAAGGCGATCTGAAGGATTGGTGGACCAAGAGCGACGCCGAGGAGTTTCAGAAGCGCGCCGATTGCGTGTCCGATCAGTATTCGCAGTACACCGTGATCGACGACATCAAGATCAACGGCAAGCTCACGTTGGGCGAGGATCTCGCCGATTTGGGCGGAACGTGGCTGGCGTACCTCGCATGGAAGAGCGCCACCAAGGATCAAGACTTACAACCCATTGACGGATTTACGCCGGGCCAACGCTTCTTCATCGGAATGGCGCAGTGGGCCTGCGGCGACGAGAGGCCGGAGAGCAAGCGGATGAACGCCATAACGAATGAGCACTCACCGGATGAGCATCGGATCAATGGCGTGGTGTCGAATATGCCGGAATTTGGGAAGGCATTTGCGTGCCGCGTGGGGCAGCCCATGATGCACTCGCAGCCGTGCCGGGTCTGGTAGCGCGGATTGTGACTCTACTGCAGCGGTAGAATGCTAGTGGCATGATTCTGCTTTTTCTTCTGTTGCAAAGTGCCGCTTCGCAAACCGAGCCCCTGACGCGGCTGCTGCACCAGCAAGCGCTGACCCCGTGGATGATCGCGGTGGCCATCGGCATCGCGTTTGCATTAGGCGCGGCGCATGCACTCACACCCGGACACGGTAAAACCATTGTCGCCGCGTATCTGGTGGGATCGCGCGGGACGTTGAAGCACGCGGCCTTTCTGGGCGGGATGGTGACGCTGACACATACCATCACCGTGTTTTTGCTGGGGCTTGCCACGCTGTTTCTATTTCAGTACGTGGTGCCGCAAAAGGTGACTCAGGTGTTGGGAGCGATTTCCGGGTTGTCCATCGTGGCGATCGGCGGATGGATGCTGTACAAGCGGCTGAGGGGCGCGAGACACACGCATTCACATACTCATGACCACCATCATGATCACGGCCACGGTCATCACCACGACCATGATCACGACCATGATCATGTTCATAGTGACGATCATCATGCTCACGATCACACGCACGAGCATGCTCACTCGCACACGCATTCCCACGGACCGGGCGGCCACACGCATATGCCCGATGAAATCTCGTGGTCCGGCTTGGCGGCCTTGGGAGCGAGCGGCGGATTGGTGCCTTGCGAATCCGCTCTGGTGCTGCTGCTCACTGCCATTGCGCTACGGCGCGTGGGCCTCGGCCTGTTGCTCCTGGTTTCGTTCAGCCTGGGTTTAGCGTTGGTGCTAATGGGCATCGGCGTGTTAGTGATCTACGCCAAGAACCTGTTACCGGGCGCAGGGAACCCGAGCGGGAATTCGTTCTTTCGTTGGATGCCGGTAGCTTCCGCGGCGATCGTGATGGTGCTGGGTCTGATCATGACGGGCGTTTCACTGGGATGGATTCAGCCGCACTGGATCGCGGGATGATCTGAAAAAAAAGGAGTTCTCCGATGAAGGCGGTGTGGATTTCATTCGTCATCTCTTTCGTCCCGGGCTTTGTTTCCGGCGGCGTCCTTCTTGCTCAATCTCTTGCCGCTAATAACACGAACACGACCCCTGCTCAACCCGGATGGCTGAAGAATTTTACGATTGAGTCGTTCGGATATGGGCCGAACACGCCACAGGAGTACGCTTTTTCGCCCGGCTACTATGCAGCAATGTATAACTTACAGGGGCTTGAGTGCCCACGCTGCGTACTCGGGCCAGTAGTCCGACCCAGATTCACGCTTCCTCCATTCGGCGCCTTAGCAACCCTGAAGCTTCACGACGGCCGAATTAAGCTATTCGCGGGCGTCGCCGGTATAGAAGCCTGGAAACCCGACGGCACCTTTGAGCCGCAGGGTCGGGCCCTCTGGACGAATACTTATGGCGACGCTTGGCTAACGCAAGGGCAGGCTGGGGTCCGGTTCGGGCTCGACCGGCAGCAACGCATTTCGGTGGGAGGGACGGGCCGCTACCTATATAACTTCGGATCGGGCCCGCAACATTGGAGCACCGTCGGCGGCGATGTCACGGTCAAACTTGGGCGCTGAAGGATGCAGCCGCTACTTCACGTATTTGGGATTACCGCTCGGCCATGGGTTGTAGCTTTGAGCAAAGGCCACGCGTCTGGAAATCGATGGGTGCGTAAACAGCCAGAATTCGATGAAGCGGTTCGGATTCGGCTCATCCAGGCCGATTTCGCCCATCACCTGGAAGGAGTGCGCGGCCACCATCGCCGAATCCGGCAAGACGCCGTGAGTGACTTCCAGACCGTAGATATCGGCTTGATGCTCCTGCCATCGGCTATACGTGTTCACGACCGGCTCGGAGATCGCGCTCACGATAGCCACCATCAGCAGCAAAACGGGGAGCGATGTCCAATCGCTGACGTCGGGAACCAAGCGACCCACGACGTGAGATCCGGCCCAAAGCAGCGCCAGCAACGCGAGAGCCAGCAACAGGAGCGAATTCCGGATATGGTTCAGGACATAATGCCCCATTTCGTGGCCGAATACGAAGAGGGTTTCGGGCGTGGTCAGCTTCTGGAGAGTGGTGTCCCATACTACCAGGCGTTTAGAACCGCCGAATCCACTGACATAGGCGTTCAATGAATTCAGCTTTTCGCTGGCCTTCATTTCGAACATGCGGCTGGGAGGGATGCTAAGGCCGGCGCGCGCGACCAATCCTTCGAGTTGATTCACGAGCGCGGGATGTTGATCGCTGAGCGGCTGGAAGTGGTAGAACATCGGCTCGATGACCATCGGCTCGAGGTACATCACCGCGACGATGATGGGCAGCGTCGCCAGCCAGAAGTACAGCCACCAGCGGCGCGGGCTGCGGCGAATCACGGCGTACAGCAGGAACGCGAGCGGGACGGCGCAGACGAGAGCGATCAGCTCAGCTTTAGTCCAGTCCCAAAGCCAGGAAGGCCAGGTTTGGATGGATTGATCGAATTTCAGCTCCAGATGCTGTCCGTAGATATTCGCGGGAAGATAGAGAACGTCGTTGGTGATGAGAAGCAGGGGAACGAACACCAGCGCTTGAATGAAACGGTGCGTGGAAACGGCTTCGGCCCAATCGCGAAACTTGGCCGAGAGTCCCGAGGCAATGATCGCCGCCAGAATTGCGATGCCAAGAAGTTCGCTCCCGAAGTGCAGCCGGTAGCTGGCATGCGCGTATTCGATGGCACGTTGCAGCTTGTCGGGGGGCAGGGAATACTGCATCGACGCCAGTTATTCGACGTCCGAGACTTTGCCGTCGTTGAAGGTAACCTTGAGGTCCTTGTAGAAATAGATCTGCTTGGTTCCGACCTTGGCAATTCTTTGCGGCTGCCCGAGGGTGGCCACTACCTGGTCGACTGTCTGGCCGATTTCGATGGTTTGGGGAGGCTGATCGGCCGGTGGGGCCGGTGCCGGTATGGGCGCGGGCGCCGCCGCCGGAGGCCCCGGGGCTTGCGCCCCAGGTGATTGCTTCGCGTCGCCGGCGTCGATAGTCATCACTTGGTTGATGGTATCTTGCACCTGCGCGGCTGCGGCGGTCTCTAAGTAGCCCTTCGGAAATTGAAACTGAACTTCGGACTTAAAAAACGTGGGTGGATCGGTCCCATTGCAGGAGTCGCAGGCGACAATACGAAATGAGATCTGCTCTTTCTTCACATTCACATCGATTTTCAAAGGATAGACTTTCTCGGCGCTTTGAAAATAGCGCGACTTTTGCTTGACCACCCCGGCGCAGAATCCACCTGGAGCGTGCAACTCACCGTCCTGATACTTTGCGGGGCACATGACGACGTTGAGCGGCGGGACGCCCAATATTCCGCCCTTTTGGAGGACGAGAACGGTTCCGGGTTGGACAACGTTAATCCCGCTGGCATCCTCGGAAAGTTTCACGAGTTTATACTGTGTTCTCAGCTGGTCCTCCCACGCGGGGGGCGCGGAGTTTTGCGCCGCCAGGACGGAAACGGAGACGAGGGCGGAGAATATGATGATGTGAGACAAGCTCGCCTCTAATATAGCGCGTAAAAAAGAGAACGCCCGGAACAGCAGGCCATTGGATGGCTTACTCCCCGGGCGCGAAAATCATGGCATATAGCCGGCTGCGGTTTTTACTTGGCAGCGGGTTTGGCGCTGTTGCTGTTGACCGCGGACGCCTTCTTGCTGTGATGCTTCTTGCTGGTCTTGGCCTTTGAGGCGGTGGTCTTGCTGCTGGCCGCCGGAGCTTGCGCAACCGGTGTCTGGGCGGCCAGGATGGCTCCCACGCTCAGCAGAGAGGCGAAAATAAGTTTGTTCATTTGGTTCTCCTTTTGCGAGCGGTTCATTTCCGCCTCGCATAACCATCTTGCGGCCGGATGCCAAAATCAACGATAGCCTGGGTACCGGGGTTCCCGGCGCCAAAATGCGGGGGGTGAGCAGTGCGGATCTTAATGAATGAAACTTTACTTATCACTTATGGTAGGAGCCGAAACGGGGAGGCCAAAATAGCCTGAGCAGGGGGTTCAGCGGATCCCGTGTGTGAGCGATGCTAGAGATGGCGTGTATTCCGATCCAGTTACGTATCGCAAGATCCTGCGGGTTCTGATTGCCGGCTTCTCGGCCGTCATCGTGCTGCTGATGGCGGCTGGATCCATCGGCCTGAAAAGCGCGCAGCTGATTCAGGGAAACTCGGCCGAGATCGTTCACAACGGATTGGTTACCACGCGCTTGATCGACGAGCTGCAGCGCGAGCAGGATACGTTGAATGCCGCGTTCTATAAGCTTTCGCGCGGGCCCGAGCTTTTCGAGCGGGAGCGTTTGCTGGCTCAGTTGGACGAGGCCGATCAGGCCGTGGAGCGAATTGTCACGGAAGCGGCCGGGACTCCGCAAGCGGAAAGTTGGCACCAGCTCAGCACGGCGGTGCAGGGGTTTTCGAGCGAGGCCCGGAGGCTCCTGGTGCGGAAAAACGTTCCTACGTACACGTCGCGCGATCTGCTGAGCCGCCACGAAGAAGTGACGGCGATGGTCGCGAAAATGATCGCGACCAACTATTCCCGGACGCTGACAGCGCAATCGCGCATGGATCAACGATCGGCGCAACTGCTCACCGAATCGCTGGGCCTGCTGGGCGGATGCCTGCTGCTGGCCCTGGTGTGCGCCATCTTCACGGTGCGAATCACAACGCAGCTATTTCGAAGGATGGAGCAACAATCGTCCGACTTGGCGCGCGTGACCTGGCACATGCTGGAGAGCCAGGAAACGGCCGCGCGCCGGTTTTCGCACGAGGTGCACGATGAGCTAGGGCAGTCGCTCACTGCGATCAAGGCTAACGTGACGGCGCTCGATCCGGCTACGCCACCCGATCCGGCGAGGCTGGAAGACTGCCGGCGCCTGATTGACGAGGCGATACAGAATGTGCGCGAGCTCTCACACCTGCTGCGGCCAACCATACTCGATGATTTCGGGTTGGACGCGGGCATTCGCTGGCTTTCCGAACGATTCGGGCAGCGCACTGGAATCGAGGTCGATTACCGATCTAGCTTTCATGAGCGCCTGGCCGACCAAACCGAGACGCATCTGTTTCGCATTGTGCAGGAGGCTTTGACGAATGTCGCGAGGCATTCCGGAGCCACGCGCGTGGTGATTGAGCTCGAACGGAATGGGAGCCGGGTGCATCTTACGGTGAAGGATAATGGCCACGGATTTTCGGGCAATGGGACATCTTCAAGTAAATCGGGACTGGGGCTGGTTGGTATGCGGGCGCGCGCGGAAAGCGTGGGAGGCGAACTGCAAATCAATTCCAGAGACGGCGTGGCGGTTGATCTATGGGCGCCGCTGGAGGCTGCAAACTAAGCCATGCTGCGGATACTGCTGGCCGACGATCATGCGATGGTTCGGAAAGGGTTTCGTTTGATTCTGGAAGCGCAGGCCGACATGCAGATCGTAGGCGAGGCTGGGAACGGACGCGAAGCAGTGGAACTGGCCGAACAGCTTCATCCGGACGTGGTGGTGATGGACGTGGCGATGCCGGAGCTGAACGGCATCGAGGCGACGCGCAGGTTGATAGCTTCGGCGCCGCGAACGCGCGTTCTGGCGTTGAGCATGCACAAGGACTCGGTTTACGTGCGCGAGATTCTGCGCGCCGGGGCTCGCGGCTATTTGCTGAAAGATTCCATCGACAGCGATCTGGTGAACGCGGTGCGCGCCGTGGCGAAAGGCGAAGGTTACTTGAGCCCGGGCGTTTCCGACGCGGTGCTGAGCGACTATCGCAAGCACGTCACCGATCCGCTGGACCTGCTGACCAGCCGCGAGCGCGAGGTGCTGCAGATGATCGCCGAGGGCAAAACCAACAAGGAAATCGCGGGCTCTCTAAACTTGAGCGTGTATACCGTGGATGCGCATCGCGGGAAAATCATGGAGAAGCTGAATCTTCATTCTGTTGGAGAGATGGTAAGGTTCGCGGTGCGGAATGGGCTGATCGATTGACGCCGCTTGCTCACGCGCGCGGTTCAGTAGTGGCGCGCGGTTCAGTAACGGTGGTGGGTGTGTTGGACGGATTAATTCGATAGACCCATTGGGGCGCGACGGGTTCCTGTGCGATAACGGCGTCGATCAAACCGCGCTGGGGCGAAAGAGAGCAGACTGGATCGGTGGCATCCGGGTCGCCGGTGTACATCATCGCCTGGCAGCGGCAGCCGCCAAAATCGCGCGTTTTGCGCTCGCAGGAGCGGCAGGGCTCCTGCATCCACTGATCGCCACGGAAGCGTTGAAACGAGGACGATTCCTCCCAGATCCAGCGCAGCGGTTTGGATCGGACGTCATCAAAAGTCAACCCGGGAATAACGCGCGCGGCATGGCACGGCAGCACCACGCCGGCCGGGTCGATCAGCATCAGCCCTTGTCCCCAGCCGCCCATGCAAGCTTTCGGATAGCGCGCGTAATAATCGGGCAGCACACAATCGATACGCATGCGGCCTTTCAAACGCTCGCGGGCCGCGTCAACGATGGCGATGGTCTCGCGCACCTGTTCGCGCGTGGGCAGCAACCGGCCGCGATTTTCGAATGCCCAGCCGTAATATTGAACGTTAGCGATCTCGAGCTTGTCGACTTCGAGCTCTTCAGCGAGCGCGATCATCTGAGGCAGGCGCCCGAGATTGCCGCGATGGACAACGAGATTCATGGTGAAGGCGACGCGATGCTTGCGTATGCGCTCGGCGAGATCCAGCTTGGTTCGGTGCGCGCGCGTTCCCGCGATTTCGTCCGCTTGCTCCTGCTCGGCGTCTTGGAAACTGAGCTGGACGTGATCCAGACCCGCCGCCACCAGCGCTTCCAAGCGAGCCTCAGCGAGTCCAATTCCAGAAGTGATCAGGTTGACGTATAAACCTGCTGCTCGCCCAGCCTTCACCAACTGTTCGGTATCCGGCCGCGCCAACGGCTCCCCGCCCGTCAAATGCAACTGAAGCACGCCCAAGGCCGCCGCTTCGCCGAACACGCGCTGCCATTCGGCAGTGCTCAACTCGTCGGAGCGCGAGCGCATTTCCAGCGGATTGGAACAGTAGACGCAGCGCAGTGGACAGCGATGAGTTACTTCGGCGATCAAGGCACGTGGGACAAAGCTCATACAAAATCCAAGGCCCGACGTTCATTCAAGGACGCGAGAAACGACAGCACTTCCCGCTGGATCATTTCCGGATCGGCAGCGCTGAACTCGGATTGCAGCGAGGCGATTACATCCCCCAGCGTGCGCGCTCCATCGCACAGTTCCACGATGCGCGGGCCGGGTCCGGTCAGGCGCAGCATGCTCTCTGGTAGCAGCAACACGGGGCCCAGATCCGCCGACTGACTCATGCGGCAACCGGCCGCAAGGCGCGGAATACGCGTGGGCGCCGGCTCCGTGATTTGATCTTTCATGCGACCTCGGGACGGAAAGCTCCGGGCGGAGGCCAACCCGGCTCAACGTAGGCGAAATAGAGAGCGTCCAACTGCGCCCACAGAATATCGCACTTCGCGCGCAACGCGCTGACGGCGGCATCTTGCTCAACGCGGGTTTTTGCATTTTCCTTTACCCAATCCAGCGCGAATCCGGCGTCCTCGGGCGCTTGAGAAAGCCGCGACTCGAAATAGCCGAGGCTCGACGAAAGATACGGATAGTGCGCCACCATCCGGTCCATACGCAGGCTGATGAGGTTCTTCGAAAACATTTCGGTCAGCGACGATGCAACCGCTTCCACAAAGCTGTGCTTGGTGACCAGCGTCAAGTACGCATCCACGGCATAGCGGACCGCTGGGAGCACCCCGCATTCGGAAATGACCAGATCGCGCGGGACGCCGGTTGCTTCGGCCAGCCGGATCCACTTTTCGATGCCACCGGGCGTGCCAGGCTCACCGTCGTGATCGACGATGCGTTTGCGCCAGGCGCGGCGGAATTCGGGCGATTCGCTGCGAGCGAGGATCAGAGCATCTTTGATGGGGATAGTTTTCTGATAGTAGTAGCGATTGAAGGCCCAGGCCTGGAGCTGGCCTCGCGTCAGCTTACCCTCGTGCATTAGGCGATGAAACGGGTGCTGGTGATGATAGCGCTCTTCGCCCACCGCGCGCAGCTGTTCTTCCAAGGACTGAGTGCTCAGCGCGGTCATATTCGGATCTCCATTCCGTCGCGAGCCACTTCCCATCCGGCGTCCCGGACCTCGGCATAGGCCAGGCTCGACTCGTCCAAGATGGGGTTGGTATTGTTGATATGAAAAAAAATCTTGCGCGCGCATTTGATGCCGCCAAGTGCAGCCAATGAGCCGCATGGGCCGGACAACGGAAGGTGCCCCATTGCGGACGCCGGTTTGCCTCCGCCCCGTACACGGCATAATTCGTCCTCGGTCCAAAACGTTCCGTCGAACAGCAGGACATCGCACTCATCCAACCAGCCGCGCCACGATTCTTCGACTTTTGCCACGCCCGGCAAATATGCCATGCGTGCGCCCGATCGCGAATCGATCAATAAGCCGAGCACTGCTTCGCCAGCTGCCAATTCCGATTGACGAGTTGGAGAAACGAAGCCAGGGAAGCCTCCCGGCAAGGCAAATGGCTGAAAATCCAGCTGTCCCACGGAGAACTCGACGTCCGGTTGGATCTCCTTCCACACGGCTTGGCGAGGCACGCGGTCCAGCAGTGCAAACAGGCTATTGTCTTCGCGAAGGATTCGTAAGACGGAACGCGTGGCGTAGATGTCCAAGGGCTGAAATTCGCGCAGTGAGAGCAGGCCGGCTACCGTATCGGCCTCGGCGGCCGTGATTACCACCGACTGTATGGGCGACTTTAGGGAGTTACCTGTGGGCCAAAGCGCGGGAGTAGCTTCGATTTGGGTTCGGAGATCAGGGGATGCGTTCAGCAGCGTCCAGGTGGCGCCGTTTTCGCTGAGCGCAATTTGAGCTTGGGTGCGGGGTTGGCCAGAGAAGGTTCCGGATCGCAACCGCTGGCATTGCTGGCAAGCACAATTCCACTGAGGAAATGCGCCGCCAGCGGCCGCGCCGAGAACCTTCACCAGCATTACTTAAAGTTTAGAAATCGCCGTTGCTGTAGGAATTGATTTCACAGCTGCAGGAGATCTCTTCAATCTTCGGTGTCTGCCAAGTCATGTTTCGTGCTCCTCAAGAGTAAGCTTACTGCGATGTTACTGGTCGGACACAGATTATCATAGGTGCGAGTGCAGCGCAACGGTCCCGAAAGAGCCCCCAATTCCCCCCGAAGATTTGGGACTTTCCGGGCCCTTCGCCACCATCACTACCGGACGCTCTGGATCGGCACTCTCGCGTCGGGACTCGGCACCTGGATGCAGATTGTCGCCCAAAGTCTGCTGGTATTGCGACTCAGCGGAAACTCGCCTCTGGCGCTCGGAACGGTGTCGCTGGCGCAGGCGTCCGCCTTTTTCCTCTTTGCTCCCATGGGTGGCGCGTTCGCGGACCGGCACGACAAACGGCGGCTTCTATTCCGCACGCAGACGCTGCTCATGCTGTCGGCTTTCACTCTCGCGGGGCTGACCGCGACAGGCGAAGTTCGGTTGTGGATGGTGGTGGTGCTCGCTTTCACCTCCGGCGTTCTGTTGAGCTTCGATCAGCCGGCCCGTGCCTCGTTGTTGCCGCTACTCGCTCCGCCGGAAGACTTGACGAACGCCATTTCTTTGCAGACCCTGGTGTTCAACGCGGCTTCCATCGCTGGTCCGCCGCTGGGAGGCGTGGTGGCCGCAGTGGCCGGTTTGGCGGGCGATTTCTTCCTGAACGGCTGCAGCTATGTCGCGGTGATCGTCGCTCTATTGTTCTTGCCGCCGGAGTTGACGGCATCGCCCGCGGGATCGCAGGGCCCTTCGAGAACGTGGTCGGCCGTGCGGGAAATGCTGGCAGTGATCCAAAAGCAGCCGGCGGTTTCAGCGGCCGTGCTGGTCTACGCCGTGCTGCTTTTTGTGGCGCCCTCGCAGGCACTGCTGGTTCCGCTGTTTATCAGCACCGTTCTGCATCGCGGCGCAGCGGGGCTTGGCCTTCTGTTCGCTGCATCGGGTGTCGGGACCGTGGCGGGTTCACTCTTCGTCGCTTCGTTCGGCGATTACAGGCGGAAGGGCCCGCTGTTGGTGTCGGCCAACGCCGCGTGGGTGATCGCGCTCGCGATTTTTGCACTCAGCCGCGGCTTTGCGCAGGCATTCGTGATGTTGCTGCTGATGGCAGCGGCACAAAGTGTGTTCAGCACCCTGGTAGTCGCTCTGATGCAAGGGGCGGTGGAGGCCAAGATGCGCGGGCGGATCATGAGCCTGAACACGCTGCTGATGATGGGCGTGCGGCCGTTGGGCGATTTCCCGGTGAGCGTCGCGACTTCGTTCTTTGGGATTGCCAACGCGGCGTTGCTCTCGGCTGGGGTGGTGGCAGTGGCGGGCACGCTGGTGTTCAGTTTGCGGCCAGCCGTTTGGCGGAGTTAGCGAAGGGTTATCCACAGTGGTTTACCACGCGGTATTGCACGATGGCATGCTGCCGTGCTGCAATAACAGCGTAAGGTCTATGCGACGCCCACGGGTCATGGTTCCCTATCCGGTCGACGTGATTGCCGAGATCGACAAGATCGTTAGTCACGGGAAGCGCACCTCGTTCTTAGTGGAGTTAGCCAGGCGCGAAATCAAGCTCAATCGTCAGCGACAAACACTGCGCGCTGCAACGGGCGCGTGGAAGGCACAAGACCATCCTGAACTGGCAGCGGGGGCTGCTAGTTGGGTTCGCGAGATCCGACAGGAGTCAGTCAAGCGATACGAGAAGATTCAACGACACCAGAAGGCGAAATAGGTGGCTTCGACCTGCCTGCTGGACAGCACGGTGATCATTGATGCCATTAATGATCGAAACCATCGAAGCCAGCTACTTGAAGGACTGCTCGCCGAAGGGACGTTGCTGGCTTGCTGTTCGATCAACGTCACGGAAGTCTGTATGGGAATGCGGCCGAAAGAAGCCGCGAAGACTGAGGCGTTCCTCGCCAGTCTGGAGTTTTATCCTGTGACCTGGGAGATCGCCAAATACGCGGGCTCGCTATACCGGGAGTGGCGACAAAAGGGTCGGACTCTCGCGCTGCCGGACCTAACGATCGCCGCCGTGGCGATTACCAACGGGCTGGACCTCGCAACTGATAATCCAAAGGATTTCCCTATGTCCGACCTCCGGCTTTACCCACTCCCGTCAGTCTGAAGGATTTCAGTAAAATAGCCACTCATGGCCATAGGCAAGGGACAGGATAAGCAGGTACACGATCGCAACAAATCGGAGTCGATGCGGCGGCTTCAGGCGGCCGTTGAGAAGTGGACCTTCGGTATTAACGTCGTAATCTGTCTGATGGTCCTCATTGCGATGATGACTTGGAGGGTGATGTCGCTGCCGGAGGATGACAACGGAGGCGGTATGGTCGGAGCGATGGTGGTCGGGATTATAGAACTCATCCGGATTTTGCTAGTTCTTGGAGGTTACGCGGCGGGTCTTCATATGGAAAGTGCGGCGCGGCTGACTCCCGGGTGCGCGGGGAGCCTGGATTACGCGAACAATTCCTCCGCAATGGCCTTCACACGCATCAAAATTGAGCGAGGCTCAAGATGTTGCCATCCGGGTCCTTGAACCAGGCTATTTTTGTGGTGCTGCCCGGCGGAGTCCAGATGCCCTTCTCGTCCTGGCCGGGAAAGCCGTAGTGCTCGAAATTCACGCCCGCCTTTTCGAGCTCGTCTATCGTGGCCGCGATATCGGAGACGTTCCAACCCAGGGCGGTGTACTGCGCCTGGCGTACCTCCTTGACTTTCTGAACGCGCAGCATTGTTCCATTGGCATCGAAGACCAACGCGAAGGCTTCGTCGCTAACCAACTTGAGCCCGAGCTGATCGCGATAGAACGTCTTGGCGCGTTCCGGGTCCGTGGTGGCGCTGAACGCCGCAATCTTAGAAGAACCGAGCAGTGACATGAAGCTAGTTTAGCGACACCGGATGTTACAATACGATTCTCTAAATGGATCAGCTCAAGGCCCTCATCCGGGAAGTGCCCGATTTTCCTAAGCCCGGCATCAACTTCTACGACATCACCACGCTGCTGAAGGATTCCAAGGGATTCCAGGCCGTGATCGACTCTCTGGCAGAACATTATCGTTCTACGCCGATTGATGTAGTTCTTGGAATCGAAGCGCGAGGATTCATCATTGCCCCGGCGGTCGCGTACGCCCTCGGCTACGGCTTCATTCCGGTGCGCAAGGAAAAGAAGCTGCCCGCGGAGCGCGAGCGCATCGAATATGCGCTGGAGTATGGCACCGACGTGCTCGAGCTTCACAAGGACGCCGTTTCGCCCGGGCAAAACGTGCTCATCATCGATGACGTGCTGGCTACCGGCGGGACCGCTGCGGCGGTCGCGCAACTGGTGGAAAAGCTGCAGGGCAAAGTTGCCGGCTTCGGATTCATCCTGGAACTCGAATTCTTAAACGGGCGCAAGAAGCTTCATGGCCACGACGTCTATTCGCTGATTTGTTACTGATGCCCGAGGCTCCAAGTCAAAGGCTACGGGTTCGTTCGCTAGCTAAGATCAATCTCGATTTGCGCGTTCTTCACAAGCGCCCGGACGGATTCCACGAGCTGCGCACGATTTTTCAAACGATATCGCTGGCGGATACGATTGAGATGGAATATCGGCGCGGGCGGACCAGGATCGAGCTGAACTCCAACTTGAACATTCCCGGCAATCTGATTCTTCGGGCGGCGGATAGCCTCATGAAAGCGGCGCGAGCCACGGGCCGCTTGCGATTCGATTTGACAAAGCGCATCCCGCTCGGCGGCGGTTTGGGAGGTGGATCGAGCAACGCTGCCGCTGTCTTGTTGGCGCTGCCGGTATTGCTGAAAAAGCGGCTACCGCTCGAGAAACTGCTGGAACTAGCTGCGGAGCTGGGCAGCGATGTGGCATTTTTCCTGCTTGGTGGCGCCGCCGTCGGCCTGGGCCGCGGTACTGAGCTTTATCCCTTACCTGATCTCGCATCGCGACCGGGCTTGCTCGTCGTGCCCGGAATCCATTCATCCACTGCGGCGGCGTACCAAGCGCTACATCGTAAAGTGCTCCCTGAAGTGCCGCCCGGCAGCATTAACAAATTCCAGGCGGTTGCCTGGGACACGGCCGACGGATGGACGAATGATTTCGAAGCGGTTGTGTTTCGCCAACATCCTCAACTAGAATCGATCAAAGGAAAGCTGCTAAAATTAGGTGCTTGGCGTGCGATGATGACCGGGAGCGGGTCCGCGCTGTTCGGATTGTTCCCCAGCCGTGAGTTGAGAGATCGCGCTGCCGATTGGTTCCGGAAAGAGTACTCAAACTATCAGGTGTCTCCCTTCGCGATGGTGACCCGCGGCCGCTATCAGGCGCTTTGGCGGCGGCAGTTGGAAGTCTCGCCGGGAAATCGAACATGGCCGCCCCACGACCGGTACGCACGATGAGATTCGAGCAACTGAAGATCTTTACGGGCAACGCCAACCCGGCGCTGGCGGCGAAGATCTGCGCTGCGCTGGGTTGTCCCCTGGGCGCGGCGGAAGTAGAGCCCTTTTCGGACGGCGAAATCCGCCTGCAAATCCTCGAAAATGTCCGGGGCGCCGATGTTTTCGCGGTGCAGCCCACCTGTACTCCCGTGGACCGGCACCTGATGGAACTGCTGCTCATGATCGACGCGCTGAAGCGGGCTTCTGCGGAGCGCATCACGGCAGTGCTACCCTATTATGGGTATGCGCGGCAGGACCGGAAAGACAAGCCGCGAATGCCCATCTCCGCCCGGTTGATAGCCAACCTGATTCAGAGGGCCGGCGCGGATCGTGTGCTTACTTTGGACCTGCACGCGGCTCAGATTCAGGGGTTCTTCGACGTTCCCGTGGATCATCTTTTCGCCGCGCCGGTGATGCTCGAATACTTCGAGTCCATCGGACGCAGGGACATGACCGTGGTTTCGCCGGACGCCGGCGGCGTGGAGCGCGCGCGCGCTTTTGCCAAGCATTTGAACGCGCCGCTGGCGATTATCGATAAGCGCCGGACCGAGGTGAACGTCGCGGAAGTGATGCACATCATCGGCGACGTGGAAGGGCAGAATTGTTTGATTGTGGACGACCTGATTGATACGGCCGGGACGCTGGTGAAAGCCGCCGAGGCGCTGCTGAAACATGGCGCGCTGAGCGTGCGGGCTTGCGCCACGCATGCCGTATTGTCGGGACCGGCCGTGGAACGAATCGAAACATCGTGTTTGCAGGAAGTAGTGGTAACCAATTCGATTCCTTTGCGCGAGGACGCCATTCGCTGCGGCCGCATCAAGGTGCTGTCGGTGGCGCCTTTGTTAGCCCGGGCCATCCAATCTATTCACGAGGATGGTTCGGTAAGCACCCTATTTATTTAAACCTGCCGGAGTAAAAAATGAGAAAAGAAATTACAGTCAGTGCCGAACCGCGCGAGTCGCGCGGCAAGAATGAAGCGCGGCGTTTGCGCGTGAAAGGCCTGGCCCCGGCCGTATTATATGGTTCCGAGCAGGCGGCTGTAGCGATCTCGGTGAATCCCAAGGACGTCAACAAGATTCTGCATAGCAATACCGGCCATAACACCATCTTCAATCTGTCCGTGCAGGGCGGCGAGGATACGCCGGTCATGATCGTGGACTGGCAGAGCGATCCGGTGAAGGACAATTTGCTGCATGTCGATCTGAAGCGCATCGATCTCGCCAAGCGGAATGCGTTCAAGGTTCGCGTGCACACCACTGGTGAACCGAAGGGAGTGAAGCTGCAGGGCGGATTGCTCGAAGTGATCACGCGCGAGATCGAGATCGAATGTCTGCCGGACGAGATTCCGGAGCTGTACACCGTGGACGTAACAGAATTGATGATCGGCCAGAACTTGCGCGCAGGCGATATCCCGCTGGGCGGGTCGATCAAGCTGGTCAGCGCGCCCGAGCAGGTGATCGCGCACGTGGTGGCTCTGAAGGCCGAGGTGGTGGAGACGCCGGCTGCTGAAGGCGCTGTGGCTGCCACGCCCGCCGAGCCCGAAGTGATCAAGAAGGGCAAGAAGGAAGAAGAAGGGGAAGCGGAGCCGGAGAAGGGGAAGAAGAAATAGGTCGGGGACACGGGAATACGAGGGAGACGAGGAATACGAGGGAGATTAGGCGCGATGAATTCCTTGTATTCCCTGTCTCCCTTGTATTCCTATGAGCGAGTTCAGCAAGCTGGTTGTGGGCCTGGGAAATCCTGGAAAGGAATACGAATCCACGGCTCACAATCTAGGGTTCATGGTGATCGATAGGCTGGCTGAACGAAGTGGGATTAGCGTCGGACGCCGCGATTGCCAGGCGTTCGTGGGGCAGGGAATGGTGGCCGGCCACAAGGTGCTGCTGGCCAAGCCGCAGACGTTCATGAATCTGAGCGGCGAGTCGGTGCAAGGCTTATTGGTGAAGAATGAGATCGCGGCCGGGGATCTGATTCTGGTTTACGATGAACTGGATTTACCCTGGCAGTCGGTACGAATCCGGCCGAATGGTTCGGCGGCTGGGCATCGCGGCGTGGATTCGGTGATCCACTGCGTTGGGACCAAAGATTTTCCCCGGGTTCGCCTGGGAGTTCATGGGGGCCGTCGCGAAAAGGACGGCGCTCAAATCGTGCTCGCGAAGTTGAAGCGGGCGCACAGACAAGAATTGGATGAGCTGCTGGACTATGCGTCCGATGCAGTGGAGTCCATTATCGCTGAAGGCGTCGAAAAGTCCATGGCGAAATACAATCGTCGCGCCCAAGGCTTAAACGAGGAAGAATGAGGATCTACGAAGAGCTGTTCATTCTCCGGCCGGAAGCGCCGGAAGAAGAGATCGATCACCTGATCGAACAATTGACAACCTACATCGCCTCCCAGGGGGGCAATGTCGACAAGTCCGACAAATGGGGCATACGCAAGCTCGCTTATCGCGTGCAGAAGCGCAATGAAGGCTATTACGTGTTGCTGCAGTTCACCACCAAGCCGGAGACAGTGCTGGAGGTGGAGCGGCGCTTGCGCGTTTCGGACCTGGTGATGAAATTCCAGAATGTGCGCATCGACGAGAAGCTGAAGAAGATCGAGAAGCGCAAGAAGGACCGCGAAAAGCGCGCCGCTCGCAAACCGGCGCCGCCCGCGGCTCCCAGCGTGCCGCTGGAACATGCGATGGCAGGCGCGGCCGAACCAACTGGCCCAAGGCCTGGAGCTCCTATGCCGGGCGCTCCGGTGAGTGCTCCAGTGGGCGCGGCTACCCCTATCGCTGCGGGCGCGGAAAAGGCGGGAGAATAACATGCCCGAACAACGAGGCGGACGTCCCATTAGCGGATCGATGAGACCCACCGGCGGCGACAAAGCGCTGGCCACCAAGAAACAATATTTCCGGCGCAAGAAGGTATGCCGTTTCTGCGTGGAAAAAATCGACGACATTAACTACAAAGACGTGCGCATGCTGTCGTCCTTCATTTCCGAGCGTGGCAAGATTGTACCGCGGCGCATTTCCGGCGTTTGCACGCCGCATCAGAAGCGGCTGGCCGAAGCCATCAAGCAGGCGCGGAATATCGCTTTGATTCCGTTCGCAACGGCGATATAGGAGATTGTCATCATGGAAGTGATTTTAAGAGAAGACGTCGAAAAGCTTGGCACGCGCGGCCAGTTGGTTAAAGTGACGCCGGGCTATGCGCGCAATTTCCTGCTTCCCAAGCGGATGGCGGTGGCGGCCACGGAGTCGAATAAAAAGATTGTCGAGCAGGAACGCCAGGCGCATTTGCGGCGCGAGGCGAAGGTAGTGAGCGAAGCGGGCGATTTGGCCAAGTTGATGGCGGCGGTGGTGGTCACCATCGCGCAGAAGGCCGGCGAGAACGGCCAACTGTTCGGTTCGGTGACGACCAAGGATATCGCTGAGGCGCTGGAGGCGCTGGGTTATACCATCGAGCGCCGCAAAATCGTATTGGAGGAGCCCATCAAATCGCTGGGAGAATACAAGGTTCCGCTGCGGCTGCACCCCGAAGTGACGGTTGATATCGCGGTCAACGTCGTCAAAGAAGAAGAGTAGCACCTGCCGCATCCTAATCTGATTCTGGAGCCGGAGCGCTACTCGAGCATTCCGGCTTATCAGCTTCTGGAAGCCGCCGCGCATGGATACATCGCGGTAGATCAGCGGCTGCTGCACGCGATTCTCGATCGCTCCGATCAAGCCATTCCGGATCTGGTTCGGTTTGCCTCCGAAGATCATGCGGACGATCTGATGGATCTCGATCCGCTGTTGATCGATTTGTTTCGTGTGTTGCGAACAGTGGAGGCCTTGTCGTTTTTTCTGAGCGTCGTCAGGCGGAACACGGGCGACGTGCCCGACGATCTGGTGGAAAGCATCGTTCAAGTGGGAACAGCGGCCTTGGATCCCATGCTCGCGCTGTTGGCCGAATTAGATCCCAACGATGCCGGCGATGTGCCATTCGTGCTGGCGGCGCTGCGGATTCGCGACCCTAGGGTCCTGGAAGCCTTGACGCGGCGCCTGGAGAACGATCCGCAAGACGCCGCGCTGTGCCTCGAGATCCACGGCGATCCGGCGGCGATACCGGCGCTCGAAGCTGCGCTCGCAAAGATCCCGGAAGACGACCCGAGGTCGCGCGCGCCCATCCAGGCGGTGATCGAAAGTCTTTCGGCTGGGCCCGAGACTTTGGCCGAGTCGCAAGCACCATTCGACATCTGGGCGCTTTATCCCGAGGAGGCGGCTACCGATTTCGCGGCGCTCGAAGACGAAGATCGCCTCGCGATGCTGGAAAAGGGTTCGGCGAAACTGCGCGCCGAGGTGGCGCTGAGCTACCAGGGAACGGCGTTGTCCGAGCCGGTGCGCGCGCGTTTGACCGAGCTTGCCAAGACCGATCCCGACGCGGCGGTGCGCGGGGCTTGTTGGGAGGCCTTCGGCGAACTCGACGATGAGCCGGAACTGATGGACGCGATGCTGCAGGTACTCGCGAATCCCCAGGCGGCTGTCGAGGAGAAGGGCGGGGCGGCGGTGGGGTTGGCCGAGCAGTCCGACAATCCGGCGGTTTACGACGCGATTTTGAGCCTGTATCAGGATCCGCGCGGGCGGGCCAAGGCGCTCAAGGCCATGGCGCGATCGTTCGACAGGCGCTTTGCCAGGTATCCACCCATGCACTTGGACGACCCGGATTCAGCCATCAAGACGCAGGCCATCTGGGGCGTTGGGTACCTGGGTCTGGCTTCGGAAGTGGGAAGGCTGGTAGAGCTTTTCGACGACCAGGAATTTCGCACCGATGCGCTTTTCGCCTATGCGCTGGCGGTTCCGGGCGAAACATCGCCGGGACGCGTGCGCGCGCTGATGAAAAAGGTGGAGGAAGCCGCGGGCCAGTTCCGGGAGGATGAAGAGGACCTGGTGCGTATCGCCCTCGACCAACGCCTCATGCTGCATGGCAAGAGTCCGGTGTTTTTCCCCGACGAATCGCCCGACGAATCGGACGACGAGGAATCGGGAACCGTGATCGCGCTACCGAAGCCGGGTCGCAACGATCTGTGTTCCTGCGGCAGCGGCAAGAAGTACAAGAAGTGCCACGGCGCTCCCAATTGAGATAGCCGGATGGGAACGCGTGAACAGCAACTGGCGCGCGATTTGGATCGTAACCGGCGCAGCCTGCTTGTTCCTTCTCCTCGGCACACTGCTGATTCCACGCGCTGGCTTAGAAGTCGATGAGACGCTATTCGCCCAGCCCTTATACCACCGGTTGAGCCCCGATTTTGAGCTTGGCATTCTGCATCACAAAGTTCCCATGATGATCATCGCCTATATCGGGGCTTTCAAGACGCTGCTTTGCTGGCCGAACCACGGAGCACCCGAAAGCGCCCGCTTCAACTTCGGGCTCGTGGCCTTGTGGCTGCGGGACCACCTCATTGAGGTTCATCTCGGCGAGTTCCACTCTACGCTGTTTCCTACGCGACGCCAGCCAGGCCGCCCGGTCTTCGAATCGTGGCGATTTGGCGGTCGGGGCGTTCACCGGTACGCATGCCGTGCGTGTTACTTTCGTCCCATGAACCCCTATGCCGCACACGTTGGCAACCAAGCACCGTTGGATGTGATCTCGGAGACGCCACGCCACCTGGCGCAATTGGCGGAGACGATCGGCCCTGAGCGCCTGGAGACACGGCCCGCGCCGGGCAAATGGAGCGCGCGCGATATCCTCTGCCATCTGGCGGACTGTGAGGTGGTGTTCGGATTCCGCCTGCGGCAAACCTTGGCAGAGGATCATCACGTCGTCCAGCCGTTCGATCAAGATCGTTGGGCCGGCGGTTATGGAACTTATGATGCGAACTTGGCGCTAGCGACGTTTTCGGCAGTGCGCGAGTGGAACCTCGCTCTGATTCGCGCAGCAAGTCCGGCCGATCTGGCGAAAGCGGTAACGCATCCCGAGCGGGGGACCATGACCTTCCAGACTATTGTCGAGACCATGGCGGGACACGACCGGAATCACATGAAACAAATGGAAGCGATTGCGTCGCAGGCGGCTTCCGCGCGCTAAAGCGAAGCGCGCTAAAGCGAAGCGCGCTAAAGCGAAGCGCGCTAAAGCGAGGCGGGTTAATCGCAGCCGGCTGCCACGGCGCACTTGACGATGGCCTCGGCTCGACGCCAATCCTCTTGGGCGGTACCGTGGGGACGTCCAGCGCCTTCCCAAATCAGCTCGGCGATGGCGGGAACATCGGCCGTACGGTCATGATCTTCGGCCGCCGGCATCGCCGCGGATGCGGGTAGCAGGGTTTGCAAGAACGTATCGCGCGCCTGATTGTACGCCAGGTGCGCTTTTTCCAACTCGATCAACGCAATTTCAAAAGCTTTCCCATCTGTGCTGTGCAGCGCAGTCAGAGACTGCACACGCTGCGCTTTTTTGGAAAAATCCTCGAAAGTATCGCGATATTCAGCTTCTACCTCCCATGACCTCTTCATACTCACTTAGACGAAGCAACCTCAGGAAAGGTTCGGCTTTCTTCGGCATTTTTGTTGCGTAGTACCGCTTGGATTAGTGGCGGATCAGTGAATGTTCAGTTTCCGAGATCCACGAACGGTTTGCCGCGCAGTTTGTAATCGGTCTCCGTGAAGTTCTGGTTGAGTTGCACTGTGTCGAACCGGACCTCGATTCCTTGTGGTTCGTTATCCGGTTTGATCTGCATCGTTTTGGGATAGAAGGCGCTCCCGATTTGTACGTAGTCCGAATACGTGATTAGCGCCGAACCCACTCCGGCGGCCGTTGTGATTTTGATGCGCTCGGGCCGCGAGTCGGCGTCCAAGGCAACGGAGATTTTCTCGGTCCCGGCTTCGGCAAACAGAACAAACTCGTCGCTGGGGCCCGGATCGGGATGATCCGCCACCAATTTGTAACTGGAGCTTTGGAGCCGTGCGATTAAAGCCAGCAATTGGTAATCGCGAATCAAACCGAAATCGGTGGGCAACTCCAAAGCGTCGTTGCCCTTGAGATTCTTGCTGGCCTTGAACTCGCTGCCGGAGAACGCCACTTCGTACAACAGGCGGCCTGATTTCGCTTGAAACAGCCCGCGGTCCGCGCGGTTGCGCATCAACAGGGTCCAGCGAACGCTCTTACCGTCGCGCCCCCAGAGGGTGGTGCTGCCGACCGCCTGCACCGAACCGAGCGCCTTCAGCCCGTCATCGCCTCCAAATGCCGCGATCGTCTTCTGGAACAGGTGCATTCCAAAGGCTTCGCGCGCGGCGCGATCGGGTTCCAGCGTGATTGCCACGGTGGCGCTTTTGGCCGGCTCGACAATCACCGTGCTTTGCTTTCCGACAAATCCCTCCTTCGAAACGTCGACGATCCAATTGCCCGGCGTAAGACCGGTTGCCTGGAGCGCTCCCGCGGCGGTTGCGCCGATGGAGGTTCCGTTGAGGCTCACCTGACATTCGGCCGGTGCGCAAGTAAGGCTGAGGTTTCCCTTCACCACGGCCTTGGGCGCCGGGGGTGGTGCGGGAGCCGGCTTTGCTTTGCTCTTGATCACATCCAAAATCTCGTCGGACGCGCCCGCCGATTCGAGCTTGGCTAGCGTGTCGGAGGAAAGTGCAAAGGCGACGCCACGGTTCTCGATAGCTTCCTTGCGCCGCCGCATGGGGATGGCGTCCTGCTTCAGCAGCAAAAGCACTTGATCGAGAGTGAATGGCTCGCCGGTAAGAAATGGATCGGCTTTCTTGCCATGGCCGGGCTTCGGATCGGTGGCTGAGTTACCGGGCTGAGGAATGCCAGCAAGCGCCAGCAAGAACGCGGCTGGCCAAATAAAAGACAAGATTTTGCGTCGCATGTCGGTCCTTAGGTCTAATCCTTACTTCAGGGCTGCTTCAGCCGCTTGCGCATCGCGAACCTTTTTCTTCCAGGCGCGCGCCTCGGCGTTGTTTGGATTGTTGGCCAAGACCTGGTTCACCAGCGCCAGGGCTTCGGCATATCGGCCGGACTCCCACAGTGCCCGTACTGGCCCGTGCAGAGTTTCCTTGGCTGAGAATTCGGGGTTCCCCACGTCGTCCGGCCCGGATTCGCCGGGTTGGGCAGCCGCGGGTCCCACCGGCTCGGCTGCCGCGGGTTTCGCCGGCAGTGCAACCGCTGCGGGCGGACGAGCTACAACCACCGGAACTGACTTTTTGTCCTGAGATGCCTGCAAACCTTTGCGCGAGACAAACGAGCCAACGATCACCGCCGCCAGGATGAGACCGGCCACCAGGGTGATCGCCCGCTTGGTGACGAGGCCCGTGCGCGGAGCGGCCGTATTGGGCGGCTGTTGGGCCGATGGGCTTGGAACGGGCGCGCCTGGGTTAGGAGGCGGAGGTGGAGGCGGAGCCCACACTTCGACCACTGGAGCTGGCGCGGCTAACACCGGAAGAGCTGGCGCCGCTGGCTGCGGAGCCGCTGGAACAACGGTTTTTGGCGCTGGTTCGGGGCGCGGTTCCGGCGGCGCAGCGGTAGTCTCTTTCGTCAGCGGAGCGCTGGCGGCGTAGGATCGCGCGGTCCACGGCCGCGGCTTCGACGCCGCGTCTTGCGGCCTCTCGCGCACGGGCTGTTCGGCTGCGCGTGGCGCTGGTTGGATTCCAGCGCCGGGGCCGGCAAATGCGGTGGATTGGTTGACGACCCAATCCGGAATCGGCGCAGGCGCTTCTGTTGTCCCTTGTTGCACCGGCGCGGCAGCGGGTGCCGCAGGAGCCGAGGCGGAAGCCTGGCGCCGAAGTTCCTGCGCGGCGAGATAAAGTCCGGCAGCAAATTCCTCGCCGGTCTGCAAACGTGCGGCCGGATCCTTCAGCAACGCGCGCTGCACTAACAGATCGAGCTGTTCCGGGATCTGCGGATCCAACAGCCGCAGCGGCTCCACGTCGGTGTGGACGATTTCCCGCGGGATCAAGGCGGGCGCGGCTGCAAACGGGTACTTTCCGGAAATGAACTCGTATAGCATCAGCCCCAACGCGAAGATGTCGGACCGTGCGTCGAAAGGTTCTCCCAGCACCTGCTCGGGCGCCAGATAGTTGACCACCAGGCCCTCCGGCCGGCAGCCCGCTTCGAGCAGCGCCGCGAGCCACTTTGCGATCCCGAAATCGAGAATGGTGACATCGCGCGCGCCGTCCACGAAGACATTGCTGGGCTTCAGATCGCCGTGCGCGATTTCGCGCGAATTTGCAAATGCCAGTCCCTCGGCAACTTGCGCGATCAAGGCCAGCTTTTGACCGAGCGGCAAGTCCCGGTTCTCCTGCATGAACTGCGCCAGGTCGATGCCGGTTCGCCATTCAGAGACTACGAATATTCCTTCTTCCACCTCTCCCAGGTCCTGGACTTTGACCAAGTGGCGGTGGACCAATTCGGAACAGGAGGCCAGGTGGCCGCAGAACTGTTCTTTCGCGGCGCTGGTGAGCCCGGGTACCGTTTGCAGGACTTTGAGAGCGAATTCCCGATTCCGAAAACTGTCGCGAACCCGGTACGTGGTACCGACCGGGCTGGCGCCAATCTGCTCGATTACCTGGTATTTGCCGATCGACTTCATTTCCAATGTCCTGCGGCCACGGGCACACTCCGGATTCCCGCCAGTCTTTCGGTTCGCACTTATTTACTAAGATCGGACGGCGAGGGGGTCGTCTATATGCAACCTTAGAGCTTCAGTAGTTTTTAGGCGCTTCCTCCGGTAAGGGCCGTAGTTTCCGTAGGGTGTTGCTGGTACGGGAAAACTAAGGAAGCTGGTAAAACTATGGAGTGACCAGTGACCAATGATACTGAAGCGAATCCTATTGCTGGCGGCCATAGCCGCGGTTCCGTTCGGGCCCCTCTGCGCTCAGGGCAGCTACGAGATCCAGGTTTACGGTTCCGACCTGGTCGATCCGGGCGCAACCATGTTCGAACTTCACAGCAATTTTACCTTCGAAGGCAGCAAGACGGTGGTCGACGGAATGTACCCCACCGAGCACCAGTTACACGAGACGCTCGAAATCACGCATGGCTTCAACGATTGGTTCGAACTGGGCTTCTACGTCTTCACCAGCGCGGATTCCAGGGTCGGCTGGCAATGGGTAGGCGATCATATTCGCCCGAGGGTCGCGGTTCCGAAATCGTGGAATTGGCCCGTTGGCGTCAGTCTGTCGGTTGAAGCCGGTTATCAGCGCGCGGTGTATTCCCCGGATACCTGGACGATCGAGATCCGGCCGATCGTGGACAAGACCATCGGCCGGCTGTACCTGTGTTTCAATCCAACCATAGACCGCTCGTTTCACGGCCCATCGGTGATGGAGGGCGTCACCTTCTCTCCCAACGTGAAGGTCGGCTACGACGTCACGAAGGCTGTCAACGCAGGGTTTGAATATTATGGAGCGCTTGGCCCGATTACGGGCTTTGACCCGCTGCAACAACAACAGCAACAGATTTTCGCGGTGACAGATCTGAATGTGAGCCCGAAATGGGAGTTCAACTTCGGCATTGGGGTGGGGTTGACCGGAGGCACGGATCACTTGCTGGTGAAAATGATCATCGGACGCCGCGTCGCCAAAAAGTGATATGCGGACTGAAGTAATGGCCCTCAATTCCGGTGCGCTATCTTCGAGAAGGCACAGGTGATTACCATGGGGCCTCTTTTCAGTCCTCATTCTCCACAGACGCACGCGATCGCGCTGGTTTTTCTAGTTGTACTTGCAATCGCCGGGTTTGTTTTTCTAGTGGTCACGGCGGGCGTGTTCTACAGTGTCGTGCGATACCGCTCTCGCGGTGTTTCGGCGGAGCCCAGGCAGGTGTTCGGATCGAGGAATTTGGAAGTTCTATGGACGGTGGCGCCGTTGCTGATCCTGACTGGGCTGTTCATCGTCACAGTCCGCGCGATGGTGCTCATTGACGCGCCACAAGACTCGATCCAGCGGCCCGACCTGGTCATTACGGGCCATCAGTGGTGGTGGGAAGCTCGCTATCCGAACGGAGTAATCGCAACTTACGATATTTACATCCCCACGTCGCGGCGCCTGCTCGCGCGCGTTGAATCCGCGGACGTGATTCACGATTTCTGGGCGCCCGAGTTGGCAAGGAAGATAGACGCGGTGCCGGGCCGCGCAAGCTACATTTGGCTGGAGGCGGATACGCCCGGGACCTATGACGGCGCGTGTTCAGAATTTTGCGGGGCACAACATGCTTGGATGCGCTTTCGCGTGATTGCGGAGACGGAAGCCAGCTTCGAAGCTTGGCTTCAGCGCCAGGCGCAATCGCCACCCGATCCCTCGGGCATCGCGGCCGAGGGCGCACGATTATTTCAAACGAAACAATGCGCCGAGTGTCACGCCGTCGTTGGAACTGCGATCGATTTGCGAAAGGGTCCCAGCCTTGCGCACTTGGCCAGTCGCGAATTCCTAGGCAGCGGAATCCAGCGAAACACTCCTGAGAATCTGATGCTCTGGCTGACCGATCCACAATCGGCTAAACCGGGCAACCGCATGCCGAACACCGCATTGACGGCAGAGGAGCGTCGCGCGTTGCTCGCGTACCTGGAGACCCTGCGATGACGGAGTGGCTTCGCGCAAGGGATCACAAGCGCATCGGCGTCCTTTACATGCTTTCAGCGCTGCTGTTCTTTCTAGCCGGGGGAATGGAAGCCATGGTGATGCGCGCGCAGCTGGCGGCGCCGAATCTCAAGCTCATCGGGCCGGAAACTTACAACCAGATTTTCACCATGCACGGCACCACGATGATTTTTCTGGTCGCGATGCCCGTGCTCACCGGATTCGGAGTGTACCTGACGCCGCTCATGATCGGTGCCAACGAAATGGCGCTGCCCCGGCTCGGTGCGATCAGCTTCTGGCTGCAGTTCGTGGGAGGCGTGCTGCTGTATTTCAGTTTCGCCATCGGAACTGCGCCGGACGCGGGCTGGTTTAGCTACGCCCCGCTGACCGAGAAAGCCTTTTCGCCGGGTCCTGGCCTGGATTACTGGGCAATTGCGTTGCTGATGATCGCGGCTGCATCCATCGGATCGGCTATCAACCTCATCGTGACCGTGGCGATGGAGCGCGCGCCCGGCATGACGATGCGCCTGGTCCCAATGTTTGCCTGGACGACGCTGGTCACGTCGATCATGATCGTCTTCGCGCTGCCCGCGCTAGCTGCGTCGTTGGTCATGCTGCTTAGCGACCGGTTGCTGCACGCCCGCTTCTTCGATGCGGCGCAAGGGGGCGCTCCGCTTCTGTGGCAGCATTACTTTTGGATCTTCGGGCACCCCGAAGTCTACATTCTTGTCCTTCCCGCCTTCGGAATGATCTCCGAAATCATTCCGGTCTTTTCGCGCAAGCCGATCTTTGGGTATCCGTTCGTTGCCACATCCACCGTCGCCATCGCGTTCCTGAGTTACGGGGTGTGGGTGCATCACATGTTCGCGGTAGCTCTGGGCCGCAATTTTCTCGCGGTCTTCGCTGCCGCCAGCATGCTGATCGCGGTGCCGACCGGCATGAAGATTTTCAGTTGGATTGCGACCATGTGGGGCGGGGCGATTCAATTTACTACCGCGATGTTGTTCGCGGTTGCGTTCCTGTTGGAGTTTACGGTGGGTGGGCTCAGTGGCGTCGCTTTCGCGGCCGTGCCGGTCGACTGGCAAGTGACGGATACCTATTTCGTGGTCGCGCACATTCACTACGTGCTCGTCGGCGGCACGGTTTTCGCACTGCTGGCCGCCGTTCATTACTGGTTCCCCAAGTTCAGCGGCCGATTGCTCGACGAGAAAATGGGCCGGTGGAGCTTCTGGCTGATCGTTCTGGGCTTCAACACGGCGTTTTTCGTCCAGCATTTCCTTGGAATGTTGGGGATGCGGCGGCGCGTCTATACCTATCCAGATATTGCCTGGTTCGGCGCGCTGAATCTGATTTCGACTGTGGGAGCGGGCATTCTCGTCTTCGGCATCTTCATTTTCCTTTGCAACGTCGCAATGAGTCTGCTGTTCGGCGCGAAAGCCGGGGAAGATCCCTGGAACGCCTGGACGCTCGAGTGGGCGGCTGCGTCGCCGCCGTCGCTTCAGAATTTCGCGCAGACTCCTGAAGTGCGGAGCCGCAGGCCGTTGTGGGACCTGAAGCATCCCGAAGCGCCCGATTGGGGTCAACCCTGAATGCGGCGCGCGGAATTGGGCATGGCGATGTTCCTCATCTCCGAAGGCGTGTTTTTCTTTCTGTTGATCCTGGCTTGCACCTATTTTCGGGCTCTTCCACGTTTGTACGCTCCTTACGGATGGATCCTCACCGGTCTGCTTCTTGCCAGCAGCGCAAGTATGTGGCGGAAATGGCGCTGGCCCACGATTGCGCTGGGTACCGTCTTCCTTGTCGGCCTCGTCGGAACCCCATTCGCCTTGCTGACCGCCGTTCACGGATTGTTTGTTTTTGCAGGTATAGTCGCGCTTGCCGTAGCCCCGGCCTCCGGCGGTCGAGCCATAAGCTTTTATTGGTACTTCTTTACGGCCGTCTGGTTGATAATTTTTGGAGTCGCAGGTCAAATATGATTTTCTGGGACTGGGAGCCATCCGTAGTCGCCGGCTGCGCCGCATTGGCGATTGGCTATCTGGCCATTGTTCGGGCGCGATCCCTGAGCCACATGGCCTGCTTCCTGGCGGGCGTAGTCCTGCTTCTTTTAGATCTGGTTTCGCCTATCGATTCCCTGGGCGATCGATACCTGTTCAGCGCGCACATTGTTCAGCACTTTCTGCTCGCGCTGGTGATTCCTCCTCTTTTGTTACTCGGTATTCCCCGCTGGCTGGCCAGGGCCGCGCTGCAACGGACGGCGCTCGATCGGTTGGAACGCCTTGTTGGCCAGCCGCCCGTCTCGTGGCTGCTCGGCGTGGGCGCGATGCTGGCATGGCACATTCCGCTGCTGTTCAATGCGGCGCTTGCGAACGACGCGCTGCACATCTTCCAACACCTGAGTTTCCTAGTCACTGGCACAATTTTCTGGTGGCCAGTTCTTGGACCGGTGGAAGAACGGCGTCTCCCCATACTCGTGGCCGTCACTTATTTATTCGGCGCTTGTGTATGCTGCAGCCTGCTGGGAGCGTTTCTGACGTTCGGGCCCGTCGGCCTTTATCCCGCCTACTTGAATCCGCCAGCGCAGCTCTGGGGCCTCGATCCCAAGAGCGATCAGGAATTGGGCGGAATGTTGATGTGGGTGCCAGGGTGCTTTGTCTATTTGTCGGCCATCCTATCCACTGTCATGCGATGGTACGGATCGGCCGCAGCGGCCAGAGAAACCACGGCATGAAAACCTCAGACCGGCGACAGCGCATTCGAGTTCTTCGCGCAGAGTGCGGCGAGTTAGGAAGTGATTTAGAATGAGAGAAGTTTCAATTCGGGCGCCTAGCTCAGTTGGTTAGAGCGCCTGCTTCACACGCAGGAGAAACCGCACAAACCGATGTCTAACACGAATGCCCACCGCTGTTAAGTTCTTCTCCAGGATACTCACACTCAAGGACTTCGCCAAGACCCTCTCATCTTAGAACTTGCGCAGGTTTGCTCACTGATACTCATGATTGTTGGCCGTGATCCCCATGGAAGTCCCCACGGTCAGTATCGGCAATTTAATCAGAGTCTCTGTAGCGATTCGGGCCGTATGGTGCTGTCCGCAGGCAACCAGAATCGCTTGACTGATGAAGTCGCGTGCCGCATCATCGGAAGTAGAAGAGCATCGTGATCGCAAGTGCTGATTGTCCCAAAATTTCGCACCTGAAAAAACGTGCTTTCCTGGCCGCTTTTTCGCGCTGCGGAAGCTTGAGTCAGTCTGCCAAGCGAGCTAAGGTTGACCGGCGGACGCACTACAATTGGCTCAAAGACGATCCTTGGTACGCACAAGCTTTCGGGCAGGCGGTGATCGAAGCTGCCGATTCCTTGCAGGATAGACTGACGGAAATGGCATTCGAGGGGAACGTCACGGCAGCCCTCTTCCTGTTGAAGGGGCTCAAGCCTGAAAAGTTCAGAGATCGGATCGAGAACACGACCTGCTTGACCTGGATCCAGCAAAACTGACGACTGCGCAGCTGAATGTGCTGGCCGAGCACCTTTTGAAGCAGCAGGTGGGTGATGATCCAGAGATTCTCGCCCAAGCCCGCAAGCAAATCGAAGCGGCAGTGACGATCGAGACGACGGCAGAAGTGGTGAGGACGTAAAGCCGATCGCCAGGAGAACAACGTCATTCCTTTTTCTTCAGAGCGCCGTCATTCTCGCGGATGAAACTTCGGATTTCATCAGCCATCCCGAGAAGCTTCTCCCATTGCTCTCGATAGAGTGTGACCGGAAAACGTCCTAGCCCGTAAACAGAGAGCGCACCCTTTTCGCTCACCTTCAGCGACATCTTTCCCCGCGCGGGCTTTTTAAGTGATTCATTCTCGGCACGAAGCCGATCAATTTCCGCCTTCAGCTCTTCTTCCGATGCCATGAGTATCACTGATAGCACAATTGGAGGCGCGTTCCTGCGGAGCTGAGCGCCATTAGCTATCGCAGGACGAGTCACCTGAAACACGATCGCAAATCACTCTCTCTTCCGATGCCTACAGCGGCTCGGAGGGAGCATGCTGGAATCATCATGGCAAGCGATTCGATCTTGTAATCTCTCGAACGAATTGGCGGGAGCCGTAGAGCGCCCAGGGCGGCGCTTGCGGGTCGAACTGTTGTATCAACTTCTCCAAGTTCCGCCATCACTTCTCTCGCATCTCGCCTAACCTGCCCGCGGGCCTTTCTCGTTTTGCCCGTAGCGAACAGCTTCAGTTCTGGAGCGGCCGACAACGGCATTCTCGTACACGGCGTCCAGTTGGAGTGGCATGCTACCAGATGCGCCCCGAAGCTATTCGGAAACGCACCCCGGATCTTGAGGATTTTGCTGTGACCTGCCGCTCGACATACGGCCCGAGTCGTTCAGCGCCAAACTAGCCCCGAGGGGCGTTCTGCACAGAATCGCGGATACCTCCCTTAATAAACTGATTGTCGGGTCGCTATCGCAGGTGCACGTGGAACATCGGGCGAAGAATTTACATCCTGCTAATTGCCATTTACTAAAATCCCCTTCGATAGTATAATGTCGACCTACCAATGCGGGTACTACCCTCTTGGAGATTATAAATATGCCCAGGATGGGTTCTGTCCTCGCCTGGTTACTATGCGGGAGCGCGCCCGTAATCGGGCAGACAACACAGGGCTTGGTCTCTGGACGGGTGTTTGACGCACGCTCTGGACAGCCGGTGGCAGGCGCCCGGGTTCAGTGCGAGAGTTATATGGGCGGTCCGGCGATGCTGGCGCGCAGCGGCGCGGATGGCTATTTCGTGTTGCCCCTCCTGTCGCCAGGTTTATACCGGTTGCGGACCGAAGCCCCAGGATACCAGGCTCAAGAACTCTATCACGTGGAATTACCAGTCGCGGGACGACTTGAATATAGGTTCCGTCTGAGGCTGCTGGGCGATGTTTGGGAATCAGGCGAGTACCGCAGCGTTTTTATGCCCGATAGCGGAGTGCTCACGTTCTACGGGCCGGATGTGGATACCAGCCACTCGGTGATCCTGGGGAACGCCCTCATTGGCAAGGGTGCCCTGGAGTCATCGATTTCGCAGGTGGTCGATCCAGTGGAGGTGCAGGATCTTCCGCTGGCCGGAGAGGACGTGTACACCACGCTGATTCTGCAGCCCGAGGTGGCGGCCGGTACGGCCGATGCTCGCGGCCTGGGCCTGGCAGTGAGCGGCCAGCGGCCGACGTCATCCAACTTTCTGCTGGATGGCGTGGAGAACAACAATTACCTGGTAAGCGGACCGCTGATGATGGTGGCGCCGGACGCGGTTCAGGAATACCGCATTTCCACCAACTACTTTTCCGCTGAATATGGTGGGACCGCGGGAGTGCTGGCCAATGCCGTGACGCGCGGAGGCGGCAACCAGTGGCACCGTGTCGCATATGTCTATGGGCAGAACACCGCGCTGAATGGGAACGACTTTCAGCGCAATCTAGTAGGCTTGCCAGTTACGCCCTTACACCAGGTGCAACCGGGGTTTCAAGTAGGCGGCCCGATTCTGAAAAATCGGCTTTTCACTTCCACCTCATTTGAGTACTTGCGGAGCCGCAGCTATGGAGATGCAGTGACCGTGCTACTACCCACCACCGGATTCCTTTCGTTTCTGGCCAGCAACCCTCCTAGCGCAGCCTACGCGGGCCAGTTGTTCCAACAGCATCCTTTCCCCGCGCCCCAGAGCACTTCGCTGATGCCGGCGCCGGTGATGCTGTCCATTCCCGACTTCGCGGACCAATGGCTGGTACTGGAGCGCTTGGATTATGCGTTGCCTGGAGGGAAACACCGTCTGCTCGCCCGCCTAGTGGACAATCATCTGGATCGCCCGGACTTCCTCTGGTCGCCCTATCAAGGGTTCGACGCGCCGCTTACGGAGAACACCGTTGGGGGTATGGCGGCGCTATCGAGCAGCTTCGGCCCTAACATCACTCACGACGTCCGGGTGAGTTGGAGTTTGGACGATATCGGATGGAATCGGCCCGACCCGAATGTCCCGACCCTTCAGTCTCTGGACCAGACCCTTCTACCCGGCAGCCCGGCCCTCTACTCCTACCTCAACCGCAGCCGCACGATCGAGCTTTCTGACGAGCTGGTATGGTTTCGCGGAGGGCATTTAGTGCAATTCGGAGGCGGCTTCCTGCTGCGCGGTATCGATGGGTTCCTAACCGCGGGCCGGGATGGGCTTTATGTGTTCGATTCCCTACAGGATTTCGCCATTGGAGAGCCTTCCGAGTTTCAAACGTTTGTGAACCGCGGGACGCTTCCCAACTACCGGTTGCCGAACTATGACCGCGATTACCGCTACAACCAGTTTCACCTGTTCGCGCAGGACACGTTTCGATTGACGCCAAGGCTGTCCATCAACTACGGCGTGCGCTACGAGAACTTCGGGGCCCCGGCCAACATGGGAACCGCCAAGGACCTGTTGTTTGAGCCTGGAGCAGGCAGCAGCCTGTCGGAGAGAATCGCCGACGGCGGATTCAGCGATCCGGGCCCCGGAAACGAGCAGATCTACAGAAGCGACAATCGAGGTTGGGCGCCGCGGTTAGGAGCGTCCTATGGTGTCATGGGGAAGGGCCGGTTGCTGCTGCACGGAGGTTATGGCATCTTCTATGACCGCCCGTTCGACAACCTTTGGGAGAACATTCGTCTGAACGGGTCGGCAGAACAAACCTTCAAGATCTCGACCAACTACACGAACTTCCTGGCGCCGTATGGATCGGAACGACTCGATGACCGCGATGATCGACTGGGTAGAAAAGGGCAAAGCCCCGGATTCCATAGTGGCGAGCCGCGTGGTGAACAACCAGGTGGTGCGCACGCGCCCGCTCTGCCCTTACCCTCAAGTGGCGCGCTACTCCGGCTCAGGCAGCATTGACGAAGCCGCAAATTTCGCCTGCGTGCTCCCGAAGCCCTAAGCGAGTCGATTAGTCTGGATAGTCGGTTGATCTGAAAACCATCCACTCGGACGCGTTCTGCGACGCTGGAACTGCCTGCGATCCAAACCTAGCCGGCAGCGGCCCATCTCGGATTTGCGTAGCGGAATCTAGCTGTGACATAATCCAGCGGATATTGAACGGAAGCGCTTACACGTTGTCCCGTCGTTCTCTGCCACCACGCCGGGCACAGCTTTCCGCATTCCTTTTCCACGCTGAAGGCGAAACTGGTTTGAGCTTTCTCTCGGCGACAACCGTGCTGCTGGCCGCCGTCCTGATGGCCGGATGCGGCTCCGTTTCCAACCCCGCCAGGGAGGCGAAAGTCACGAGCGAACCCTGGGGTAAGACTAAGACCGGCGAAGCGGTGGAGCTTTACACGCTCAAGAACGCGAAGGGCGCGGAAGCCACCATCACGACCTTTGGGGCGCGTGTAGTGACGCTCAAAATGTCAGACAAGGCGGGTAAGTTCGACGACATCGTACTCGGCTTTGACAATCTGGACGGCTATCTGCAGACCCCTCCGCCTCCTTACTTCGGCGCGACCATCGGACGCTACGCGAACCGCATCGCTCGCGGGAAGTTCAAGCTGGACGGCACCACCTACACGATGGCGAAAAATAACGGAGCCAACCAGCTGCACGGCGGGAACATCGGTTTCGATAAAGTGGCGTGGACCGCCAATCCGGGTGATGGAGCGAGTATCGCGATGACATACCTGAGTAAGGACGGCGAAGAGGGCTATCCCGGGAATCTGACTGCCACCGTCACCTACACGCTGGCCGATAACAACGAGTTACAGATCGTTTATTCGGCCACCACGGACAAGGACACGGTTGTGAATCTCACAAACCACTCCTACTTCAATCTGGCGGGCCAGGGCGAAGGCGACATCCTGGGACACGTGGTGATGATCAATGCGGACCGCTTCACGCCGGTGGACAAGGGATTGATTCCCACCGGTAAGCTGGAGAAAGTGGACGGGACGCCGTTCGATTTCCGGAAGCCGACGCCCATCGGCGATCGCATCGATGCGAAGGATTCTCAAATTGCCCTCGGAATGGGCTACGACCACAACTTTGTGTTGAACCGCACCGGATCGTCATTGGAACTGGCGGCCCGGGTGACGGAACCGAAGACGGGCCGCGTCGTGGAGGTTCTCACCACGGAGCCGGCCATGCAGTTCTACACGAGCAACTTCCTGGACGGCTCGCTGAAGGGAGTGGGAGGAAAGGTGTATCCTCGGCGCTCCGCGTTCTGCATGGAGACGCAGCATTTCCCCGATTCGCCGAACGAGCCAAGCTTTCCCTCGACGACGCTCAAGGCCGGCGGCCACTATCACACCGAAACTGTATACCGGTTTTCGGCGCAGTAGCTGACGTGGAAGGTCTGGCGAGCCAGGAAACGCCTACCGATAATGTCACACATCAGGCGGAAGTCTCGCTCCGGGTTAACTGCCCAGAACCGCACTGGCTCATGTAGCCCAACGTCCGTATAGCGCCTTAGACGGGATCTGAACGTGTCAGCAGGAGTAAAATTGTTCAACACCCATGGCCCTCACCGCTGGGACTCGTCTGGGACCGTACGAGATCCTTGCACCCATTGGAGCGGGGGGCATGGGCGAGGTGTACGGGGCCCGCGATACCCGCTTGAACCGCGATGTCGCGATCAAAGTTCTCCCCGAACATCTGGCGAAGGACCCAGAGGCGCTGGTGCGATTCCGGCGTGAGGCCATGGCAGTCGCGGCGCTGGCGCACCCCAACATTTTGGTCCTGCACGACGTCGGCTCAGACCAGGAAGTTCATTACGCCGTCACCGAATTGCTAGAGGGCGAGACGTTGCGCGAGCGCCTCAGCCGTGGGCCGCTGCCGTGGCGCAAAGTGGCCGAATTGGGATCGGCCATCGCGGAGGGCTTGGCGGCCGCGCATTCCAAGGGGATTGTCCACCAGGACATCAAACCGCCAAACATCTTTCTGACCTCCGACGGCCGGGTAAAGATTCTCGATTTCGGGCTGGCGGAGATCCGTAGCGCGCCGTCCGAGACCGAAAATACCGCGACACTGACGGAAGCCG
>Ga0302325_10001729_pt1 | contig 54917 bp, 55 predicted proteins | sample Palsa_T0_2_FD_201948 | JGI IMG/M metagenome (GOLD analysis project Ga0302325, IMG submission 201948) | Peat permafrost microbial communities from Stordalen Mire near Abisko, Sweden - Palsa_T0_2 | ecosystem: Environmental > Terrestrial > Soil > Palsa > Peat permafrost | place: Sweden: Abisko... | reverse complement strand
CCCGCGTAGAACACGGCGTCCGCGCCGGCGGCCGATGGCACGATCGAGAGGCCCCCTGATGGCGCGTCCTGACGGACCTCGAGCGCGACCGACTTGCCGTACGAGCTCGTGTCGGACGAGACGTAGAGCTTCGTCAGGCCGAGCGTCTTCATCTCGGCGACGATCGCCGTCGCCTCCTTGCCGGTGGTGGGGACCACACGCGTGAACGTCAGGCCGAAGTGGTGGTCCGGGTACCAGTGGGCGGGCGACCCGGGCACGGCGGCGGTCGGCTGGGTCAGGTAGACCGCGGTATCGGTCGGTGAGAGCTCGAGCAGGCCGAGCTCGTTGGTGATCTGAACCGAGACGCCCGAGGTACCCGGCTGGATCTCACCGAGGTAGGCGATCGCCTTGTCGTTGGAGATCGCGGCGCGGGCGTCGTCTGAGACGGTGGCACCGTGGGTGACCTGCAGGCTCAGCGTGTACATGCCGGACTTCGACCCCGCCTGCCGGAGCGCCAGCTTCTCGGCGTCGAGCACGTCGGCGTCGACCGGCGTCTGGGCGCCGGGAGGCTGGCTCGCGTAGATCGTCAGCGCGTCGCCCGAGACGATGGCGGCGGTGTTGTTGGTCGAGGCCGTCGAACAGCCGGCGAGGGCGATCACGGCCCCGCACGCCCCGAGCACGCCGAAGCGCCGTCGTAACAGCCCGACCCCGCGCACCGCGACTGCGGCCGTCAGTCGTCCCGCCGGCCAGGCAGGAACGGGAGCAGGTTGCGGATGCCGATCGCGATCAGCAACATCAGGAGCGTGATCATGAAGGCATCGAGCCCGCTCACATTGAGCGACCAGACGATGATCCAGATGCAGAGGCCGGCGCCAGCCGTGAGAACGAGACCCATGAGCGCTGGATGCTACTTCGTTAAGCGGCGCTCAGCGCCGTCGCGAACGCACCGACCAGCTCACGGACCGCCTCAGCGGGCCGGGCGGCCTCGCCCGCGGCCCTGACCAGCCGGCTGCCGACGATCACGCCGTCCGCCCCGTCGGCGGCCGCCTGCACCGCCTGCTCGGGCGTCGAGATCCCGAACCCGAGCGCGACCGGGGCCTTGGTCGAGGACCGCGCAAGGGCCAGCAGCCCGCGGCGTCCGTCGGCGCCGCCGGCGCGCTCACCGGTCGTCCCGGTGACGCCGACGACGTACAGGAATCCGCGCGCCGTCCCGCCGATCTGCGCCATTCGCGCGGCGGGCGTCGTCGGCGCGACGAGCGGCACGAACGCGAGCTCTCGGGCCGAGCAGCCGGCCCAGATCTCGCCTGCCTCCTCCAACGGCAGGTCCGGGACGATCAGTCCGCTGATCCCCGCCTCGACCAACAGATCCAACGAGCGGTCGATGCCGCGCGCGAGGATCGGGTTGGCGTAACACATCAGGATCACCGGAACCCGCCGCCCGATCTCCCGCCCTACCTCGAGCACCGCCGACAGGTTCGCCCCGGCCTCAAGCGCAGTTGTCGCGGCGGCATGGATCACGGGCCCGTCGGCGAGCGGATCGGAGAACGGCACCCCGAGTTCGATCAGGTCCGCGCCGCCGTCCACGTAGGCGTTACCGATCGCCAGCGACGTCTCGACGTCTGGGAATCCGCCCATCAGGTACGGCATCAGTGCCGCTCGGCGGCCGTCGGCCGCCGCCCGGGCGAACGCCTCGGCGACCCGCGCCAACCCGGTGCGCTCGGTCACTCGCCGTCCCGGAGCTTGGCCAGCGCCTCGGTCAGATCCTTGTCGCCGCGGCCCGACAGGCAGACGACGTCCAGGTCGGAATTGGAGTCGGCCAGCGCCCACGCGAGCGCGTGGGAGCTCTCGAGCGCCGGGATGATCCCCTCCAGCCGCGTGCACGTGGCGAACGCGTCCAACGCCTGACGATCGGTGATCGCGACGTATCGGGCGCGGCCGGTGTCGCGCAGCCACGCGTGCTCGGGCCCGGTGCCCGGGTAGTCCAAGCCCGCCGAGATCGAGTGCGCCTCGAGGATCTGGCCGTCCTCGTCCTGCATGATCGCCGAGTAGGAGCCGTGCAGCACCCCGCCGCGACTGCCGACGGTCAGCGAGGCGCCGTGGCGCGGGGTATCGAGCCCGTCGCCGCCGGCCTCGACGCCGATCAGCGCGACGTCCTCATCAGCGATGAACGCGGCGAACATCCCGATCGCGTTGGAGCCGCCGCCGACGCACGCGATCACCCGCTCGGGCAGCCGGCCTGTGGCGGCCAGGATCTGCGCACGGGCCTCGTCGCCGATCACCCGCTGCAGGTCACGCACGAGCGCGGGGAACGGGGCCGGCCCGACCGCCGACCCGATGATGTAGTGGGTGTTGCCGACGTTCGCGACCCAGTCCCGAATCGCGGCCGAGGTCGCCTCCTTCAGCGTCCGCGTGCCCGCCTCGACGGGCTCGACCGTCGCGCCGAGCAGTCCCATCCGCTCGACGTTGGGCTTCTGGCGACGCATGTCCTCGGTGCCCATGTAGACGACGCACTCCAGGTCGAGCAGCGCGCACGCCGTCGCGGTCGCGACCCCGTGTTGGCCGGCGCCGGTCTCGGCGATGATTCGCGGCTTGCCCATCCGCATGGCCAGCAGCGCCTGGCCGAGCGCGTTGTTGATCTTGTGGGCACCGGTGTGGTTGAGGTCCTCGCGCTTGAGGTAGATCTCGTGGCCCGCCGCCTCGCTCAGCCGCGCGGCGCGGTACAGCGGCGAGGGACGCCCGATGTAGTCACGCGCGAGCGCGTCGCGCTGCGCGATGAAGCCGGGATCGTCGCGCGCCTGGACCCAAGCCCGTTCGAGCTCGGCCAGCGCCGGCATCAGCGTCTCGGGGACGTACTGGCCGCCGTAGGGGCCGAACCGATGCTCGATCGTCCTCACGGCGCCGGCGCCGGCGCCGGCGCCCCGGTCTGGGTCGCCGCCCCCGCCGCCGCGAACGCCCGAAGCTTGTCGTGGTCCTTGATCCCGGGCGCGGACTCGGTGCCGCCGGCGACGTCGACCGCGTACGGGTGGACTGTCGCGATCGCCTCGCCGACGTTCTCGGCGGTCAGCCCGCCGGCGAGGATCACCGGCACCCGTGAGCGATGCGCGCGCGCCAACTCCCAGACGAACGTCTCTCCGGTCCCTCCCGGCATGCCCTTGACGTAGGCGTCGAGCAGGTGGAAATCGGTGTGAAACGGCACCAGCGCCTGGATCTCGGCGCCGCTGCGTACGCGCGCGGCCTTGATCACCCGGCAGCCGCTCCGGCGGCCGGCCTCGGCGCAGAACGCCGGGCCCTCGTCGCCATGGAACTGGAGCATCGAGAGACCGATCTCGTCGGCCGCGGTGACGACGTGGTCGAGCGTCGGGTTGACGAACACCCCCACGAGCTCCGCGCGGCGGCGATGCACCGCGGCGATCCGAGCCGCCTCGACGGTCCGGCAGCGGCGCTTCGAGCCCGGCCACAGGATCATCCCCAGCGCCCAGGCCCCGACTTCGACGGCCGCGTCGGCGTCGTCGAGGTTGGTGATCCCGCAGAACTTGATGCGCGTGGCGTCGGCCGCGTCCATCAATCCATCGTAGGTGCAGGCGCCGCGGCACCGGTCAGCGCCCGGCAGGCAGCCTCGATGTCGTCGGATCGCATCAGCGCCTCGCCGACGAGCACCGCGTCGACGCCGGCGGCCGCGATCGCCGCCACGTCCTCGGGGGTGCGCAATCCCGATTCGGACACGCTCACCGTCCCCGCCGGCATCGACGCGATCAGCTCGAACGTTCGCGCGGTGTCGACCCGCAGCGTCGTCAGGTCCCGGTTGTTGATCCCGATCACCGCCGGTTCGATCGTGGCCGCGATCGCGAGCTCGTCGCCGTCGTGGACCTCGACCAGCACACCGAGCCCGAGCCCGCTGGCGCGTTCGTAGAGGAACTTCAGATCGGCCGGGTCAAGCGCGGCCACGATCAGCAGGATCGCGTCGGCGCCGGCGGCGACCGCCTCGAGCACCTGGTACTCGTCGATGATGAAGTCCTTGCGCAGGATCGGCAGCGTCGCCGCGCGGCGGGCGCGGGCCAGGTCGTCGAGGCGCCCGCCGAACCCGACCTGCTCGGTCAGCACCGATAACGCCCGGGCGCCGGAGCGCTCGTACGCGGCGACCACGTCCTCGAGCTCGACGTCGGAGCGGATCACGCCGGCGCTCGGCGAGCGGCGCTTGTGCTCGGCGATCACCGACAGGCCGGGCGCCGCCAACGCCGCGGTGAAGTCACGCACCGGATCGTCGTGCAGCCGGCGTGCCACGGCGTCCTGGAGCGCTCGCGCCGGAGTCGCTGCGCGGCGCTGATCGAGCTCGCCCCGGGTCCGGGCGACGATCCGCTCCAGCTCGTTCATGCCCCGAACCGGTGGGTCGCGTCGATGAACCGGCGTGTCGCGGCCGCGGCGGCGCCGCCGTCGACCGCCGCCGTGGCGGCCCGCACCCCGCCCGCCAGCGAGTCGGCGCCGCCGCCGGCGTAGATCGCCGCCCCGGCGTTCAGCAGCGCCAGGTCGCGGGCGGCGCGATCGGTGCTGCCGGATGCCGCATCCGCGCCGGTGCCGTCGAGGATCCGGCGAGTGATCTCGGCGTTCCTGGCCGGGTCACCACCGGGGATCGCGTCGGCGGGCGCTCGCTCCAGGCCGACCTCCTCGGGGGTCACCTGATAGCTCGTGATCGCGTCGGGCGTGACCTCGAACACCTGCGTCGGCGCCGAGATCGACAGCTCGTCGAGCCCGTCGGAGCTGGAAACGACCAGCGCGTGCCGGGTGCCGAGCCGTTGCAGCGCGCCCGCCATCGTCTCCACGTACGCGCCGTCAGACACGCCGATCAACTGGCGCTCGGCGCCGGCCGGGTTGGTCAGCGGCCCGAGGAAGTTGAAGATCGTGCGGACCTTGAGCTCACCGCGGACCGGGATCACGTACCGCGTCGCCTGATGGTGAGCCGGCGCGAACATGAACCCGAAGCCGGCCTCCTCGATGCACCGCGCGACGGCGCCGGGGGCGAGGTCGATCCGGGCGCCGAGCGCCTCGAGCAGGTCGGCCGAGCCCGACAGTCCGGTCGCGGAACGGTTGCCGTGCTTGGCCACCGTGCAACCGGCGCCCGCGGCGATCAGCGCCGCCGTGGTGGAGACGTTGAACGTCCGTCGACCCCCGCCGGTCCCGGCCGTGTCGAGCAGGTCCGAGCGCCGGACGGTCACCGACACCGCCAGCCGGCGCATCGTGCTCGCCAACCCGGTCAGCTCGTCGATCGTCTCGCCCTTGGTCCGCAGCGCGATCAGGAAGCCCGCGATCTGGATCTGTGAGGCGTCGCCGACCATGATCTGGGCGAGCACGGCGGCAGCCTGCTCGGTCGTCAGATCCTTGCCGGACGCGAGCGCGTCGATCGAGCGGGTGATCAGCTCGGGGTCGCCTGACTCGCCGGTCCCCGCCGCGGCCTGGTCAACCGTGTGATCGACGCTCACTGCGTCCTCGCCAGGAAGTTCGACAACAGCTCCTTGCCCTGTTGCGTGAGCACCGACTCGGGATGGAACTGGACCCCCTCGGCGGGCAGCGATCGGTGCCGGACCGCCATCACGATCCCGTCCGCCGACGCGCTGCGCGTCAGCGGCTCGGGCAGCTCCGGCGCCGCGATCAGCGAGTGGTAGCGACCGACCTCCAGCGCCGGTGAGAGCCCGCGGAAGATCGTGCGGCCGTCGTGCTCGATCACGGTCGTCTTGCCGTGCACCGGCTTGTGGACGATGACCTTCCCGCCCCACGCCTGCACGAGCGCCTGGTGACCGAGACAGACCCCGAGCGTCGGGATTCCGGCCTCAGGGAAGCGACGGACGACTTCGAGCGAGATCCCCGCCTGGTCGGGCGTGCACGGCCCGGGCGAGACGATCACGCGGTCGTAGCCGCGGATCAGGAGCTCGTCGACGGTCGCGTGGTCGTTGCGGACGACCTCGAGTTCGGCGCCGAGCTCACCGACGTACTGAACGAGGTTGTACGTGAAGCTGTCGTAGTTGTCGACGACCAGGACGCGCATGCCGTCGACGCGCTGGAGTCCGGTCGCCGCGCTCATGCCCACTCCGGTTGGTCGACGGCCAGTTCGATCGCCTGCATCACCGCGCGGGACTTCGCGACCGACTCCTCGTACTCGTAGGCGGGCTTCGCGTCGGCGACGGTGCCGCCCCCGGCCTGCACATGCGCGACGCCGTCCTTGACGACGACCGTGCGGATGTGGATGCACGTGTCCAGCTCGCCGTGCCAGCCGGCCCAGCCGATCGCGCCGCCGTAGCCGCCGCGCTTGACCGGCTCCAGCTCATCGATGATCTGCATCGCGCGGACCTTCGGCGCGCCCGACAGGGTGCCGGCCGGCAGCACCGAGCGCAGCGCGTCCAGCGCCCCGACGCCCGGGCGCAGACGGCCGGCGACGTGGGAGACGATGTGCATCACGGTCGAGTAGTTCTCGACCGCCATGAACGACTCGACCTCGACCGACCCGTACTCGCAGACGCGCCCGAGGTCGTTGCGCCCCAGGTCGACCAGCATCACGTGCTCGGCGCGCTCCTTCTCGTCGGCGAGCAGTTCCTGCGCCAGCCGCTGGTCCTCCTCGGGGGTGGCGCCGCGCGGGCGCGTCCCGGCCACCGGCCGCGTCGCGACGCGACGCCCATGGACCGTGATCAGCGGCTCGGGACTGGCGCCGGCGACCTCGAAGTCGCCGAAGTCAAGGAAGTACATGTACGGGCTCGGGTTGACCACTCTCAGGCCGCGGTAGATCGAGAACGCCTGTACGGGGACCTCAGCCGACCACCGCTGGGACGGGACGACCTGGAATGCGTCGCCGGCATAGACGTACTCGATGATCCGGCTGACGATCGCCTCGAACCGCGAGCGCTCCATGTTGGAGTGAAACGTCGGCGCGGTGCGCGAGGGGTCCGGCCGCCGGCTTGGACGCGGGACCGGACCCTCCAGACGCCAGCGGACCTCGGCGATCGTGTCGCAGGCGCGGGTGTAGCTGGCCTCCAGGTCTTCGTCCTCGGACACGTACACGTTGGCGATCACGGTCACGGTGTGCTTGAGGTGATCGAACGCGACCAGCGCGTCGGTCAGCATCAGCGCCAGGTCCGGCCCACCGACAGGATCCGGGTTGGGCTCACCGAGCGGCTCGACCGTGCGGACCAGGTCGTAGGCGAACACGCCGACCGCGCCGCCGAAGAACGGTGGCAGGCCCGGGAGTTGCGGCACGTCGTAGGCCGACAGCTCGTCGGCGGCCAGCCGGTAGGGGTCGCCCGGGTCGCCCAGCGACCAGCGCAGCACCTTGCGCGGCCGGTAGCCGATGAAGGAATAGCGCCCGACGCGCCCCTGCTCGGCCGACTCCAGCAGGAACGACGGCCGGTCGGGGTCACGCAGCTTCAGAAACGCCGAGACCGGCGTCTGCGTGTCGTCGATGAACGTCTGGTGCAGCGGGATCAGGTTGTGCCGGGTCGCGAGCTCGCGCGTCTCGGGCAGCGTCGGCGCGACGCCGGCGCCCGCCGAGCGCCGCTGCTCAGCGGCGGCGCTCATCGAGTACCCGCTCGGCATCGGCCAGGGTCAGCCCGCGGCCGGCCATCAGCACGGTCAGGTGGTAGATCACGTCCGCCGCCTCTTCGGCGACGCGCTGCTCGGACTCCTCACGCGCGGCCCGAGCGACCTCCTCGGCCTCCTCCTGGACCTTGTCGCCGGCCAACTGGCGGTCGTCGAGCAGCGTCACCGTGTAGGAGCCGTCGGGCCGCTGCGCCGCGCGCTCCGACACGGTCCGTTGCAGCGCCGGGAGCGCCTCGTACGGCGCCGGCGGCTCCAGCTCGCCGCGGTGAAAGCAGCTGCGCTTGCCGGTGTGGCAGGCCGCGCCGGCCGGCGCGACGAGCGCCACCAGCGCGTCGCCGTCGCAGTCGTAGCGGATCGCCTTGACCGCCTGCGTGTTGCCCGATGTCGCGCCCTTGTGCCAGAGCTCCAGACGCGAGCGGCTGAAGAAATGCATCTCCCCCGTCTCCCGGGTCAGGCGCAACGACTCGGCGTTCATGTAGGCGACGGTCAGCACCTCGCCCGTCGACCAGTCCTGGACGACGCACGGAACCAGGCCGCGCTCGTCGTATACGACCTGCGAGTCGTCCATTGCCGGGGATTCTAGGCCTGGATCCGCCGATACTGGGCGGAGTCTCGGTGCCGGGGGCCGAGTCAGACGTCATCGGCGGAGCACCATAACGGTGACCCCTATGAGCGACGCCGATGGCGTATGACGACGGTCATCCGGTGACGAGACGACCGCAGGATCGGTGGATCCAGGCTAGGGGCGGGCGACGCACGCGCCGAGACCCCGGCCCGTGCCGGCTACTCGATCCCGAGCCGGTCGAGCACGCGCTCGTCGGCGCGCCAGTGGCGGCGAACCGAGACCGACAGCTCCAGATGGACCTTGGTGCCCAGCTCGCGCTCGATCGCGCGCCGGGCGGCGACCCCGATCGACTTGATCATCCGCCCGCCGGCGCCGATCAGGATCCCCTTCTGGGACTCGGTCTCAGACAGCACGACCGCCTCGATCCGGATCAGGTCCGGACGCGGATGGCTGATCTCGGAGACCTCCACCTCGACCGCGTGGGGCAGCTCCTCACGGGTGCGCGCCAGCACCTGCTCGCGGACCAGCTCGGCCAGATGGACCGCGCGTGACTGGTCCGAGCGCTGGCCCGCGTCGAAGTACATCGGCCCGGCCGGGAGCATCGCGACCAAGTGCTCGCTCAGCGCCTGCACGCCGGCGCCGGTGCGTGCCGAGACGGGGAAGATCTCACCGCCGAGACCGAGCTGATCCGCAGCGTGCAGCGTCTGCGCGGTCCGGTTGCGGGCGGCCCTGTCGATCTTGTTGACGGCGATCGCGACCGACACCGAGCCCGACTCCGCCGCCGGCTTGAGCAGCCCGGCGATGAAGCGGTCGCCCGGGCCGAGGCCCTGTTCGGCGTTGAGGACCAGCAGGCAACCGTCCGCGTCTGCCAGCTCATGCTCGACGCGATGCTGCATCCGCTCGGTCAGCGCGTCACGTGGACGTTGGACCCCGGGGAGGTCGACCAGCACCAGCTGCCAGTCGGGTCCGGTCGCGACGCCGCGAATCGCGCGGCGGGTCGTCTGCGGCTTGTCGGAGACGATCGCGACCTTGGCGCCGACGATCGCGTTGGCGAGCGTCGACTTGCCCACGTTCGGCCTGCCGGCGAGCGCCACGAACCCGGAGCGGACCACCTGCGGTGGATGGGCGAGCGCCGCTGCGTGCCGGGCGCCCATCAGTTGACCCGACCCATTAGTGGTCGCTCACGTAAGTACGGTCCGCACCGAGAGGTGTGGCTGGGGGTGGCTGGCAAGGACGCAGGACCCGCGGTGTGGCTCTGCCAATATGAGCCCCGCCCACCCCGAGGACGCCGCCAGGCGCCGCCAGACGCGCCTCGAATGCGAGCGTAGTTGCGTGAGGGGCCACTAGCTGACCCACCGCATGATCTCGGCCTGCAGGGCCAGCATCTCGCCGTTGTCGGTCTCGTGATCCATACCGGTCAGGTGCAGCGCGTCGTGGACGATCGCCTCACGGAGATTGGCGGTGTGCTCGGGGCAGATCACGATGTCCCCCAGCTCCCGCGGGCCGGCGCTCGCGCCGTCCTCGTCGACCCCGAACGACAGCACGTCAGTCGGCGCGTCGATCGCCCGGTGCTCGCGGTTGAGCTTCCGGATGCGCTCGGCGTCGACGAACTCGATCGCGACATGCCCCTCCTCGATTCCGGCCGATGACAGCGCCAGCGCGCAGAGCTCCTCGAGCTCCACGGCGGTCGGCCGCGCCATCGGCGCCTGCGGGTCGAATTCGAGCGAATCCTCGATCCCGATCACCTCGACGTCAAGCATCGGTGGTTCGGTTCGTCGTCGTCACGGCACGGACCACTCTCTCAGGCCGTCCGGCGGGATCGGATCTCGGGCGCCGCGGCCTTGGTCGCCCGGTCGTAGGCTGCGACGATCCGCCGCACCAGCTTGTGGCGCACGACGTCCTCGTCGGCGAAGCGGATGAACTCCACGTCCTCGACCCCCTGCAGGATCTCCGACACCGCGATCAGCCCCGACGCCTGCTCGCGCGGCAGGTCGATCTGCGTGATGTCGCCGGTCACGACCATCTTCGAGCCGAACCCGAGCCGGGTCAGGAACATCTTCATCTGCTCGGGGCTCGTGTTCTGCGCCTCGTCAAGGATGATGAAACTGTCGTTCAGCGTCCGCCCGCGCATGAAGGCCAGCGGTGCGACCTCGATCACCCCGCGCTCCAGATGCTGTGAGACGCGGTCCGGTTCCAGCATGTCGTGCAGCGCGTCGAACAGCGGGCGCAGGTACGGGTCGACCTTGGCCATCAGGTCGCCCGGCAGGAAGCCGAGCCGCTCGCCGGCCTCGACCGCCGGGCGGGTGAGGATGATCCGGTTGACCTCACGACGGCTGAGCGCCGCGGCCGCGTGTGCGACCGCCAGAAACGTCTTGCCGGTGCCGGCCGGGCCGATCCCGAACGTGATCGTGTTCTTGCGGATCGAGTCGACGTAGCGCTTCTGGTTGACGGTCTTGGGCGCCACCTTCGTCGTGCGGTGGCGCCAGACGACATCCTCGAGGATCTCTGACGGCGACTCGTGCTGATCGAGTGCGCGCGTCACCGCCTCGACGGTGCCGGGCGCGATCTCATGGCCCTGGCGAATCAACTCCGACAGCTCGCGCACGACCGCGGCGCCGGCCTCGACCGCGGCCTGGTCACCCTCGAGCGTCAATACGTTGCCACGGAGGAACACGTCGCAATCGAGGTGGCCCTCGAGCGTGCGCAGGACGCTGTCCTCTGAGCCGGCCAGCTCGGCCGCGACCTCGTTGTCGAGCTCGAGGGTTCGTCGGGGCACTACGTGCCGCTCGCCGTCGATGCGGGGCTCATCCGGCCAACGCCTCTCGCACCAGCGCCGACGCCCGCTTGCCCTCGGCACGGCCGCCCGACGCGGCCATCACGGCCTTCATCACGGCGCCCATGTCCTTGGGATCGGCGGCGCCGGTGTCCGCGACTGCGCGCGCGACGATCTGGCGCAGCTCGTCGTCGGACAGCTCGGCCGGCAGGTAGCCGCCGATCAGCTTCGCCTCGTAGCGTTCCTGCTCGGAGAGCTCCGGCCGACCCGCGTCCTGGAACTGGTCGGCGGCGTCGAGCCGGCGCTTGCGCTCGCGACGCAGCACCGACAGCTCGTCGCCGGAGCCGTCCTTGGACGCCTTCTGCAGCTCGGACAGTACAAGCCGGAGCGCGCCGACTCGCTGCTTCTCGCCCGCCTTCAAAGCGGCGGTCATGTCCGATCGGACCTGATCGGTGACGGTAGCCATAACGCTGCTTGAGGATATCGGCCGGACCGGCGCGGGATCACAACGGTCCGGCGACCCTACTCCTTCACAAGACCGTCACGATCTGAGATGCTCGCGCTCGGCCAGTTCCCCGTTGTTGCCGTTCGTCCCGGATCCCACGAGAGCTCGGAGGTAGACCATGCGCAGGCCGTCCCCCCGGCTCATGTCCGTCCGTTGACCCGCCGGGTTCCCCGAGGACGTCGAGCCGTCGCGCTCGTGGTGGCGCTCGCGGCGGTCGCCGCGGCGGCCGTGATCGCGCCGGTCGCCAGCGGCTCCGACGCCAAGTCGGGCACGACCAGACCCACCACCCGCACCGGCTCGACCAACCCGCCGGACGGCCTCGGGATCCAACCCGGCAAGATCAGGCACGTCTGGCTGATCATCCTGGAGAACAAGTCCTACGACGCCTCGTTCACCGGCCTGAACAAGAACACGTACCTGTGGCAGACGTTGCCCAAGCAGGGCGTGCTGCTCAAGAACTACTACGGCACCGGCCACGACAGCCAGGACAACTACATCTCGCTCGTGAGCGGGCAGGCGCCGCAACCCGACGTCCAGAACGACTGTCCCTACTACGACCGGTTCTCCGGCCACGTCGACACGCGAGGCGGGTCCCTGAAGCGCAACCCCAACTACGGGCAGATCGTTTCCGCTCAGGGTCCGAACGCGGCCTCGGGGCAGAACGGCTGCGTCTATCCCCGCAGCGTGCCGACCCTGTTCAACCAACTCTCGGCCAACCACGTCAGCTGGAAGGGCTACGCGCAGGATCTCGGCAATCCCGATCCGCCCGGCACCGCGCCCCATAGCGCCGGCGTCCAGTACTGCGGAGCCCCGTTCAGCAAGCCCGGGCCGACGGCCTCGCCGAGCTACCCGAACCCCGGGAGCGCCAACGCCACCGACCAATACGTGCCCAAGCACTTCCCCTTCCCCTGGTTTCAGTCGGTGCTCTCGTCGGGCAACTGCAATGCCAGGCACATCGCCAACCTGTTCTCGCCCACGAACGGCCTCTACCACGACCTGCAGCACGAGTCGACGACGCCGGCGTTCAGCTGGATCACGCCCGACAACTGCTCCGACGGTCACGACGCGGTCTGCGCCGGCAACAACCTGTCGGGCGGCTTCTCGAACGCCACCACGCCGAAGGCACCGAGTAACTACACCGGCGGCCTGTACGCGGCCGACCTGTTCCTCGAGCACGTGGTCCCCGAGATCGAGCGCTCCCCCGCGTTCCGCGACGGCGGCCTGATCGACATCACGTTCGACGAGGGCTTTCCCCCGTTCACCTACACGAACAACAGCTTCGCCAACTCGACGATCGTCGCCCCGGACGCCAAGACATCGATCGCGACCGACTCGGCCGGCGAGACCCTGTTCGGCAAGTCGGTGCACCACGAGCCCACGGGACCCAATGTGCCGCTCGCCAAAGACGCGGCGGGCGATGAGCTGTATCCCGGCCCCGGGAACAACCTCTTCATCGATCGTCCCGCCGATTGCGTGGCCCAGACTGTCCCCAAGCAGCCCGCGGGCACCTGCCTGCTGGGCGGCGGCGGCCACGTCCCCGGGCCGCGGACCGATGCCGGAGCGACCGCCCCAGCGGGCGCCACGGCGATCGCCGACAACTCGATCACGGCGCTCGACAAGGGCCGTGCCGTCAGCGGCACCGGGATCCCAGCCGGCGCGTATGTCGGAGCGGTCGACAACTCGTTCGTGAACGCGGCCGCCCCGAGCAGCGCCGGCGGCTTCGTCATCGCCGGCTCGTTCCAGCTCGTCGACTCCTCCGGCCAGCCGCTCCCGACGACCGGCGCGGTCAGTGGAATCACGCTCGCGGCCGAGACGCCGCAGACCGACCCGCTGTACGACGCCACCGACGCGACCACCGGCGGCGGCGACACCGGCAGCGTGCTGATCAGCCCCTACATCAAGCCCGGCTCGACCAGCAAGCGGTTCTACAACCACTACAGCTGGCTGCGGACGATGGAGGACCTGTTCGACGTCTCACGCCGGTCCAAGGGGCTCGACGGCGACGGCCACATCGGCTACGCGGCCCAGCCGGGGCTTGCGCCGTTCGGACCCGACGTGTTCACCGACCCGAGCGGCAAGCACCCCAACCCGCGCAAGCCTCAGTGACCTCGGCGCAGCTGCCCGCAGCGGCGCGGCCGCGGACGGGGGCCACGCTCCGGGCGATCACGATCGCGATCGCGATCGCCGTGGTCGCGGGCGGCTGCGGCGGCTCTGGCCGGCACCGGCCAAGCACGACCACGTCCACGTCCGCTTCGGCATCGGCTTCGGCATCGGCCTCGGCCTCGGCCTCGGCCTCGGCGACGACGCGCGACGCGGTGACCCGGCGAGTGGCCGATCGGTCCCGGAGGAGCGAGGGAGGGCGCTACGGCAAGATCCCGTCGTGGCTACCGAGCGCCGCGCCGCCGCCCCAGCGGGCGCTGCACGCGAGCTTCTCGCACCCGGTGTTGACAATCCAGGGCGACAGCCTGTCGATCTCGCTGCACGGCTCACGGCTGCTGGTGACCGCCGTCGGCCCGGCCGTCCCGGAGATCGGCCGCACGCCGGTGCCGCCGACCAGTCCAGTGACGTTCGTCGTCACGTTCACGGACGTGACCGCGCCCGTGTCGCTGCGACGTTCGGCGTTCGTGCTGGTCGACGAGTACCACCACATCCACCATCCGCGGGTCACCGCGATCAACGGCGGCCCGCCACCGACGCGGCTGCGCCCCGGGCAGACCGTCTCGATCAAGCTGCGCTCCGTGCTGCCGACCGGCGACGGCGGCCTGGAGTGGCGGCCCGACGGCGAGCGCGCGATCGCCGGCTGGGACTTCAACGTCGAGATCGACTGATGCGCCCCCGCGCTCAGGCGGCGCAGCGGATCCCGCCGGCATGGAGCTCCCGCGCGGTGACGGTGACGGTGGCGCCCCGCTCGCCGGCGCCGGCCGGCAGGTAGCAACGGGTGTAGTCGGCGGTATAACCCGAGCACTGGGAGTCGGCGACCTTGTCGATCAGGACCTCGAGCACCCGTCCGAGCTTGACGCTGCGGTGCAGCCGCGAGCGGACCTCCGAGCGCCCGCGCAGCACCTGCCCGCGGCGCTTCTTCTCCTGCGGAGTGACTCGGTCGCCGAGCTGGTCGGCGCGCGTGCCCGGTCGCGGCGAGTACGGGAACACGTGCACGCGGCTGATCCCGGCCTCGTCGACGGCGTCCAGCGTGCGCTCGAACGCCGCCTCGTCCTCGGTCGGGAAGCCGACGATCACGTCGGTCGTGAGGTTGACGTCCGGGGCGGCGCGGCGCAGCCGCGCGACGTGGTCCAGGTATTCGGCGCAGTCGTAGTGGCGGCCCATGTCACGCAGCACGGCGTCGTCGCCTGACTGCATCGGCACGTGCAGGTGGGGGCACACCTTCGGCTCGTCGGTCAGCGCCCGGAGCAACGAGTCGCTGACGTGGATCACCTCGACGCTCGACAGCCGCACGCGCTGCACGCCCGGCACCCGCGCCACCTCACACATCAGGTCACCGAGCTCGAGCCCCCGCTCGGGATCCCGATAGTCGCCGACGCTGATCCCGGTCATCACCATCTCCGGCTGGCCATCGGCGACGCGCCGAGCGACCTCGTCGAGGATCGCGCCGGCCGGACGCGACCGAGCGCGGCCGCGGACGGCCGGGATGATGCAGTAGGCGCAGTGGCAGTCACAGCCGTCCTGGACCTTGACGAAGCCGCGCGTGCGCCCGGGGGTGCGATCGCCGCCGGCGCCGCGCCAGAGGACGCCGTGGTCGGTGTCGGCGCACGCGGTCTCGAGCCCACCGAGCGGTGTCGTCGCGAGCTCGCCGGGCGGTGTCGTCGCGAGCTCGCCGGGCGGTGTCGTCGGAAGCTCGTCGAGCGGTGCGGTCGCGAGCCGATGCGCGACCGCGTCGGCGGTGCCGGGCAGCGCGGTCACCCGCGGGTCGATCTCGCCGAACCGGTGCGCGTTCAGATTGACCGCGCAGCCGGCGACGATCACCCGCTCGGCGCCCTTGAGCGACCGGCGTGTCGACTGGCGCGACTTGGACTCGGCCTCGGAGGTGATGCAGCACGTGTTGATCACGTGCAGTTCGGCGTCAGCCTCGGAGACCTCGACGTGGCCGGCCGACAGCAGCGCGCTGCGCGCGAGCATCGCGTCGGCCTGGGAGACCTTGCATCCGAGGAACTTGACCGCGAAGCCCGCCACGGTTCAGAGACGGTACCGCGTGAGACGGTGCCGCGTGAGCCGCCGCAGCCAACGGGCGGGGCCGCGCGCCGTCCGCGCGTGGCCCCGCCCGCAACTCAGCTGCGATAGCCGCTCCCGACCGGCGGACCTTCGTACTCCCCAGCAGGCCACGCAGACCGTGGTGTCCTCCCGGCGGCGGTCCAAGAGAGGAGAGAAGACTCTTGGGGATTTCCGGCGAGAGGCTTGGGCCTCGGCGCTATGACGTCAAGGAGCAGGCCACCGATTGTCACACCGATCGCGAGTGGGTTTGGCAACTGTCACCTCCTTCGATCTCGACTGCTGAATGGTCACAAGCCACGCCACAGAGGATGCGACCTATGGCGCGCCCGGTGATCGGCCCTGTGTCCAAGATTCGCGACCGCGTCGTTGTCCACGATGTCGCGCGCCGTGTGCTGGTTCGGCGCAGCGCGATCGGCTCGCGGCTGCGAAACGCGATGTGGTTGACCCCGAGAACGCCGATGCCGGTCAATTGAAGATGATCTGACTCTCACGAATCGACCGAGGCCGCCGTTTCATTCGCATGCACGAGCACACAAACACCATTTGGAGCACATACGAGAGCCCGCTGGGGCAGCTCACACTCGTCGCCGGGCCGCGGGGCCTGCGCGCGATCTCGTTCCCGGGCCGTGCCGAGCACCTCCGGCACGATGACGCCACGCAAGAGCCGGCCGCGTTCGCCGAGGTAGCCGGCCAGTTGGACGAGTATTTCGCGGGCGAGCGCCGCACCTTCGACGTCGCGGTCGACCTCGATCAGGGCACCCCGTTCCAGCGGGCCGTCTGGGCCGAGATCGCCCGGATCGGATACGGGTCGACCACCTCATACGGAACGATCGCCCGCGCGCTCGGGCGCCTTGACCGCGTCCGCGCGGTTGGATCGGCCGTCGGGCGCACGCCGGTGCCGATCATCGTCCCCTGCCACCGCGTCGTCGGGACGAGCGGCGACCTGGTCGGGTACGGCGGCGGGCTGCAGCGCAAGCTGGCGCTGTTGGAGCTCGAGTCGGGCCAGCTCTCGCTTGTGTAGGGGGTGCAATGCGAGCCGCCGGCGGCTCCTACATGCATGGAGAACAGCGAACGTCGGCGATTTGACCCCGGATATGGGGGTCAAATCGCCATGCTTCGCGTCGGCGGGTTCGCGGCGGGTCAGCAGGCGCGGATCGCGCTGCATCAGCTGACCGCGCTGGGGATACGCAGGTCGACGATCGACCGCTGGCTCGCCCGCGGCTTCCTGTACCGGTGCCGGCCGGGCGTCTATGCGGTCGGCAGCCCCGCTCGAACCGTCCAGTCGGATCTGTGGGAGGCGGTGCTGTACGCGGGCCCCGGCGCGATGCTCTCGCACGCGACCGCCGCAAAGTGGCTAGGGATGATCGACCGCTGGCCTGCGGTGATCCACATCAGCACGCCGCGTCGCAGGCGGTCGCTGCCTGGGATCTGCGTACATGCGCGGCGCGCAGATGTGGCCCGGACCGCGCGCGGGATGATCCCTGCCACCTCGATCGCCGACACGCTTCTGGACCTGGCGGCCGCCGGCGAACTGGCAATGGTGCGTCGGTCATTCGCCCGGCTGGACTATCAGCAGCGGCTGGAGACCGCGGTCCTGCGGCGGGCCTGCCGCCGCGGCCGCGCGGGCAGCGTCAGGTTGCGCCGCGAACTGGACAGCTACGACCCGCTGATGGCGCGGACGCGCAGCGACCTGGAGGCGGCGTACCTCCGCCTCGACCTTCCGCAACCCGACGACGTCAACGTGCTGATCGGATCGGTCTCGTGCGACATCGTCTATTACGACGCAAAGCTGGTGGTGATGCTTGACGGGGTCGGCAATCATCGTTCGCCATCCCAGGTCCGGCGCGACCTCGCGGACGCGTTTACGCTGCGCCAACTCGGCTGGCTGGTGCTCCGCTACGGCGAGGCCGAGATCTGCGGACGACCCGCAGCCGTCCACGCAGAGGTCACCGCCGAGCTCGCCAGCAGGGCAGGAATCGGCGGTCGTGCCACCGCCGGATCGCAGTCGCAAACGTAATCGCAAACGTAATCGCAATCGCAATCGCAATCGCGACCGCCGCGGCCGCGGCGGCCGCGGCGGCCGCGGCGGCAGCTCAGCGGGTGAGCACGAGTGCCGCCCAGTCGCCGTCCACGCGCGTCTCCACGAGCGTCATCCCCCGCGCCGCGTAGGCGGACGCGACCCGGTCGGTCTCAGCCACCAGGAGCCCGGACAGGATCAGCCGCGGCGGCAGCCGCGCCTGCAGCCCCGCCCACGACAGCAGCGGCGTGGCGAGCACGTTGGCGACGACGAGGTCGGCGTCCGGCGCCTGCTCGGCACGCAGATCGAATCGTCGCACGTCCAGCGAGACTCCGTTCACCGCCGCGTTTTCGGCGGTGGCGTCCACCGCGGCCGGGTCGAAGTCGAGCGCGATCACCGGCGCAAACCCCAGCAGCGCCGCCGTGATCGCCAGCACGCCGGAGCCGCACCCGAGGTCCACGCACGTGCCAATGCCGCCGTCGGCGCCCGAGCCCTCGAGCAGCAGCAGCTCCAGGCACAGCCGCGTCGTCGCGTGCGCGCCCGTCCCGAACGCCTGCCCGGGATCGATCACGACGTCGAGCGGCGTCGAACCCGCCGGCTCCCACGGCGGCCGCACGGTCAGCCGTTCGCCGAGCACCAGCGGCCGGTGGAACTCGCGCCAGCGCTGCGCCCAGTCGGCCGCGACCTCGCTCGTCGACACGTGCACGAGCGCCCCGCCGGCGGCGGCCTCGAGGTCCGGCAGCGACGGCAGCTCCCCGGGCGCGCCGTAGACCGCGTACTCGATCAGAACGTCTGAGACGTCGACCTCCTCGACCCCGGCGGGAGCGAGATCCAGCAGCTCGGTCAGGACCAGTTCGGCGTGGTCGCGATCGACCTGGATCGCGAGCCGCAGCAGCGGGCTCGACCCGTCCAACGCAGCTTCAGCCGCCGAATGCGCGCTTGAGCTTGCCGAGCACGCCCTCGTCGGTCGACAGGTTGTGAGCGGTCAGCGACTCGGAGAGCTGCACCAGCAGCTCACGTTGCTCGCGCTTGAGATGCCGCGGGATCACGACGTTGACGACGACGCGCAGGTCACCGCGGCGACGGCCGCGACCACGCAACGGGGGGATCCCCTCGCCGCGGATCGTCAGCGTCTCGTTGGGCTGCGTCCCCGCCGGGATCTCCAGCTCGTGGGCGCCGTCGATCGTCGGCACCTGCACGGTCGTACCGAGCGCCGCCAACGGCGCCGCGACGTCGACGACCGTCACCAGTTGCTCGCCGTCGCGCACGAACCGCGGGTCCTCACGCACGTGGATCTGGACATACAGGTCGCCCGACTGTCCGCCGCGCTCGCCCGTGTGACCGCGGCCCGAGATCCGGATCCGCTGCCCGTCGTCGATCCCCGCCGGCACGTCGACCGCCAGCTCGACGCGCTCCACCTTGCGCCCGCGCCCGCGGCAGTCGTGGCAGGGGGTGCGGGCCACGCGGCCGTCGCCGTCGCACTGGTCGCATGTGGTCGCCTGCACCACCTGGCCGAGCGGCGTGCGCAGCACCGTGCGCAGCTGGCCGGCGCCCTGGCACTTGGGGCAGGTCTCGATCGGCGTGCCCGGCTCGGCACCGTTGCCCTTGCAGGTCTCGCACAGGACGACGGCCTCGTAGGCAACGTTGACCGAGGCGCCGCTGACGACCTGCTCGAGCGTGATCTCGGCCGAGACCGCGACATCGCCCCCCTGGACGGCACCGCCGCCACCGCCGAAGCCGCCGCCGAAGATCGATCCGAAGCCGCTCCCGCCGGAGCCGAAGAACGCCTCGAAGATGTCCGACACCGAGCCGAACCCCTCGAAGTTGGGCGAGTAGCCGCCGCGACGCAGGCCCTCGTGGCCATAGCGGTCGTAGGTGGCGCGGCGGTCGGCGTCGGTCAGCACCTCGTGGGCCTCGGCCGCCTCCTTGAACTTCTCCTCGGCGTCGGGGTCGTGCTGGTTGACGTCCGGGTGCAGCTGACGCGCCAGGCGGCGGAACGCCTTCTTGATCTCGGCCTCCGAGGCATCACGCGAGACGCCCAACACCTCGTAGTAGTCACGTGGCATCTGTGAAGCGCTCATCGTTCGTCGTACACCTCGGCGACGAAGCTCGACAGCTGCGTCGCGGCCTCACGGACGGCTCGGATCGCGCCACCGTAGTTCATCCGCAGCGGTCCGATCACCGAGACCGCGCCGAGCGAACGCTGCGGCAACCCGTAGGCGGCCGCGACCAGCGCCAGCGAGCGCAGCGCCGGCAGCTCGTTCTCGGCGCCGATCCGGACGGCGACCCGGTGCGGCGTGCTCAGCGCCGAGCGCAGCGCCCCGAGCATCGCCACCCGCCGCTCCAGCGACTCCATCAGCAGGTTCAGCTCCGACACGTCGCCGACCCGCTCGACGGTCAGCAGCTTCGCGGCGCCGTCGACGTACAGCGTCGCCTCGGGCGAGTCCTCGAGCTCGGTGAACGCGGGCGCCAGCGACGCCAGGAACTCCAGCTCGGTGACGTGCAGGGTCGGATCGTGGAGCCGTTGGTGCAGCATCCGCGCGCCGAGTCCGAGCCCGACCATCCGCTCGTTCAGATAGCTCCCGGCCCAATCGATCACGCCGGTGTCGATCGGCCGGTGAAACGTGAACAGCCGCTTGGAGACGCCGCCGGTCGATGTGATCACCACGACCATCAACACCTGCGGCTGCAGCGCCAGCAGCTCGACGTGACGGATCGTCGAGGTCTCGATTCCAGGCGCGGTGACGATCGCCAGCAGGTTGGTGACCTGAGACAGCGTCTCGGTCGTGACTCGCATCGCCTCATCGAGCTCGTGCCGGACGAGCGACAGTGAGAGCGTCAGGATCGGGCTGGTGGTCGACGGGTCCGGCAGCAGCCGGTCGACGAAGTAGCGGTACCCGGCCTCGGTCGGAACCCGGCCGGCGGACGTGTGCGGGTGCGCCAGCAGGCCCAGCTCTTCGAGGTTGGCGAGCTCGTGGCGGATCGTCGACGGCCCCCACTCAAACGTCGTACTCAGCGCCTTGGATCCGACCGGCGCGCCGTCGTCGAGGTAGACCTCGACCAGCCTGCGCAGCACGAGCTCCTGGCGATCGGTAAGCATTTGACGCTGATTGTAGGTAGGGGCCTGACGGCCACCTAAGGGCCACGTACGCCGGCCGTGGCCGCGGCCCGGAGCCTGCAAGCACCAGCCCGACCGTCAGCGTACGCGCGGCCGCCGGATCTCGGCGCGGCCGTTGCGCACGATCCGCTTGCCTCCCTGGGTCGCCTCCGAGCGCACCGTGACGACCTCAGGACCGACCTCTTCGACCGTCGCCCTGACCGTGATCTCCTGCTCCATCACGCCCATCCCGCGGAACTGGACCGAGAGGCTGCGCAGAGATGCTGGCCCACCCGCCCCGCCGAACGCCTCGGTGTGGGCCCGCGCCACCTGGGCCATCGTCCACAGCCCGTGCAGGATCCGCCCGGGAAGCCCGACCTGTCGCGCGAACTCCTCGTCGATGTGAATCGGGTTGAAGTCGCCCGAGGCGCCCGCGTAGCGCACCGTCGCGTACCGGTCGGGGGTGACCTTCAGCTCGATCTCGTCGCCGGGCCTCACGGCTGCGCCGGCCTGACGATGTTGGTCCACAGCCCGGCGCAGACCGCTTCGCCGCGCTGGTTGAGCGACTCGGTCGCGAACGCATAGAAGCCGATGCCCATCTTCTCCGAGATGTCGGCGACGGTCAGCGTCGTCGTCAGCTCGTCGCCGGCGACCGCCAGTCGCTCCCAGCGGAACTCCTGCTCGCCGTGGACCAGGTGGGCGAAGTCGATCGCCAGCGCCGGGTCGAACATCGCCCGCGTGACCGCGCGGCCCTGGTAGACGACGGCGAACATCGGCGGCGCGACGACGTCGGCATGCCCGGCCGCCCGCGCGGCGGCGACATCGAGGTGCACGGGGTCGGTCTCCCCCGTCGCGAGCGCGTACTCGACGATCTTCTCGCGACCGACCGCGTAGGTCTCAGGCTCGTAGCGCTTGCCGATCGCTGCATCGTTGACGGTCATTTCGGGCCGAGTCTAGGGCTCTCGGTCCGCCCGATGAGCGGGAATGGATCGGCTTTGATCAGAGCCGGTTTCACGCGCGCAGCAGGAGCGCGGCGTGGCGGGCGCCGTCCAGGTAGCGTTCGGCCACGGATGCTCGCGCTCGCCCTGGCTCTGGCGCCGGTCCACCAGAAATACCTTCTGGAGGCTCGCCAGATGCAGGCGCTGTCGTTCACCGTCCACATCCCGCTGGTGTGCTTCGGGATCGCCTTCCCGGTGATGGTGATGTTCGTCGAGTGGCTGGGCATCCGAACCGGTGATCCGCTGTACCGGACGCTGGCACGCCGCTGGAGCCGGATCGTGTTGGCGCTGTTCGCGGTCGGCGTGATCACGGGGACGATCCTCAGCTTCGAGATGGGGCTGCTGTGGCCGAACTTCACGGCCACGTTCGGCGGCGTGTTCGGGCTCGGTTTCGCGATCGAGGGCTTCTCGTTCTTCCTGGAGGCGATCTTCATCGGGATCTACGCCTATGGGTGGAACAAGCTGTCGCCGCGCTGGCATCTGGTGTCCGGGATCCCGGTCGTGCTGACCGGCTTCACCGGCTCGCTGATGGTGATCGCGGTCAATGCCTGGATGAACCACCCGACGGGCTTTCGCCTGGTCGGCGGCAAGGTCACCCACGTCGATCCGCTGCAGGCGCTGTTTGGCAACCCGTACCTGTGGTCGGAGCTGATTCACATGTACGTCGCCGCGTACATGGTCACCGGGTTCATCGTCGCCGGCTGCTACGCGGTCTCGTGGCTGCGCGGCAACTGGACGCGTTATCACCGGGTGGCGCTGACGATCCCGTTGACGATCGCGTGCCTGGCCGCGCCGGTCCAGATCCTCGTCGGCGACTGGATCGCGCGCGACGTCGCGATCGACCAGCCGGTCAAGCTCGCCGCGATGGAGGGCCTCTACAAGACGACCCACGGCGCCGACGAGCACATCCTCGGCTGGTACACCGACCAACAGGTCAAGTACGGGATCGCGATCCCGCACCTGCTGTCGCTGCTGGCGTTCCACAGTCTGAACGCCAAGATCACCGGCCTGCAGAGCGTTCCGCCGAGCGATCGCCCGCCGATCAACGTCGAGCGGTTCGCATTCCAGATCATGGTGCTGATCGGCTCAGCGCTGGCGGCATTAGGCGTCTTCTACCTGTTCATCCGGTGGCGAAAGGGCCGGCTGCCGTTGTCGAAGTGGTTCTACTGGGCAGTCGTGCTCTCCGGACCGGGGGCGTTCGTCTGCCTGATAGCCGGCTGGGTGACGACGGAGGTCGGCCGCCAGCCGTGGGTCGTCTACGGGGTGATGCGCACCCAGCAGGCGGTCACGGGCGCGGGCGGCATTCCGGTCGGCTACGGCGCGCTGGTGGCCGCGTACGTGGCGGTCGCGATCGCGGTCGTCTGGATCCTGCGACGGCTGGCGCGCAAGCCGCTGGAGCTCGACCCGGTCGGGATCGTCCCCACGCCCGGCACGTCCGGTGAGTCCGGGGCGCCGGGAACGCCGCCCGCGACCGGCGGATCTCCGCAGACGGCCTGAGCGACGATGCTGCGCACCCTGCCACTCGTGTTCGTGCTCGCCGGCGTCGTCCTGTACGCGGTGCTCGCGGGCGCGGACTTCGGCGCCGGCATCTGGCAGCTGCTGTCGGGGCCCGGCGCGCGCGGCGAGCGGGTCCGTGAGCACGCGCATGAGTCGATGGGCCCGGTCTGGGAGGCCAACCACGTCTGGCTGATCTTCGTCCTGACCGTCACCTGGACCGCCTACCCGGTGTTCTTCGCCTCGATCGCGACGACCCTGTCGGTGCCGCTGTTCATCGCCGGGCTCGGGATCATCCTGCGCGGTGCCAGCTACGCACTGCGCTCGGGCGCCGCGGACGGCCGCGAGACGCTGCTGGTCGACGGCGCGTTCTCGATCGCGTCGCTGGTCACGCCGTTCGCGCTGGGCTGCATGGCCGGCGCGCTGGCGGCCGAGCGGGTCCCGGTCGGCAACGCCGCCGGCCACCAGTTCTCCAGCTGGCTGTCGCCGGTGCCGCTGACGGTCGGCGCGCTCACGGTCGGCTTCTCGGTCTACATGGCCGCGATCTTCCTGGCGGCCGACGCCCACCGGACCGACGACCGTGAGCTGGCGGACTCGTTCCGGATCCGGGCGCTGGTCGCCGGCGTGGCGGCCGGCGCGGTCGCGATCGTCGCTCTGGTCGTCGTCCACGACGACGCTCACTCGCTCTACGCCGGTCTCGTCCACGGCGGCGCGCTCGCGACGATGCTCGCCTCGGTCGTGGCCGGCGTGATCACGCTCGGGCTCGTCTGGGTCCGCCGTTTCGAGCCCGCCCGCGTCACCGGCGCGATCGCGGTCGCGGCCGTGATCGCCGCGTGGGCGCTGGCCCGCAAGCCCGTCCTGCTGCCTCGGCTGACGATCGACCAGGCCGCCGCGTCGCACGACACGCTTGTGACCGTCATCGTCGCCGTGCTCGCCGGCGGCGTGCTCCTGTTCCCATCCCTCGCACTGCTGTTCACGATCACCCTGCGCGGACGTCCGGCGACGACGTCGGCGTCCGGCGGCGGGACCGGCGGCTTCCCGCTGCGTGAGACCACGGCCGCCCCGCGCCTCGCGGCCGTCCTGTTCATCGTCGGCCTCGGGATGCTCAACGCGGCGAACGCCGGCTGGTGTCACATCATCGGCGTGATCGCGCTGCTCGGGTTCATCGTCGCCGGGTTCGCGGCGGTCGTGCCGCGAGCGCTCACCGGCGACCCGTAGCCGTCGCGGTATGCTCCTTGGCAATGGTGAGAGCAGCCGATCAGCGCGTCTCAGACGCCGAGCGTGACGAGGTCGTCGACCTGCTGCGCGCTGCCGCCGGCGAGGGCCGGATCGGCCACGACGAGCTTGACGAGCGGCTGTCGCGGGCGCTGAGGGCCAAGACCTACCGTGAGCTGAACGCGACCGTCGACGACATCCCGCGCCCGCGCCGCGGCAGCGCCGGCCGGATGCCCCAGACACGACGGACGGTCGCCACCTGGACCGTGAGCACCGTCCGCAAGGAGCCATGGCTGCTCGTGTTCTTGATCCCGGTACTCGTCGTCACGCTGGCGCTGGCCGCCGCGGCGATGATGATCTGGTTCGTCTGCATCGTCGCCGTGCTCGCGCTCGGCCGCCATCCGGCAGACCCGACGCATCGGCTCGCAAGCCGGCGCCCGGGCCGGCCCGGCCGCGGTCCGGGCTCACGCGGGATCGCCGGCTCCGGCTGGCGCTGGATCTGACGCGCCACGGCTGGCGCTGGATCTGACGCGCCACGGCTGGCGCTGGATCTGACGCGCCGCGGCTGGCGCTGGATCTGACGCCCCACGCGGCAGCCACGACGCCTGACTGCGACCGTCCGCTACGGCCGCACGATGCGCCAAACGACCCCGTTCATCTCGAACGGCCGGCCGTTGACCGTCTGGCGGTGAACGTAGCGCAGGCGAATCAGCTCACGTGCGTCCACCTGTGACCCCAGCTCTCGGCGCCAGAACCCGAAGGTCACCGCATCCTCGGGGTTGGGCCCGGGATCATGCATGTAGGCGACGAGCGAGTCGGGCTCGAGCAGCCTGACCGCGGCGGCCAGCGCCTGCTGGGGCAACTGGCCGACCGAGTCGCCGACCGGCGCGACGCACTGCAGCGCGTCGGCTCGCAGCGAACGCAGCATCTGCTCCTGCTCTGGCTCCAAAGCCAGCAGATCGAGGATCAGGTAGTCGTCGTAGACGCCGGGCCGGTCGCGCAGCGCCGCCGCGCGCGCCGATGGGACGATGTCAGTCCCGAGCACGGGCTTGAGTCCCTCGGTGAGCAGCGCCTCGCCGGACACGCCGTTGCCGGCCGCGATGTCGATCACGCGGACCGATCGGCGGCTGCGCCCGGCCCGCTCGACGGCCTGCGCCAGCAGCGAGGCCATCACCTGTGGCGACACGCACCGCAGCCGGTCGGAGACGATCTGCTCGTACGCGCCGGGAAGCTCGTACAGCCGCTCGTAGTCGTGCAGTTGCAACTGCTCGACCGATCCGTCGTCGTGACGAACCTCGATCAGTTCGCGACCGATCAACGGATCGGTCTGCTGCGGCAACGACACGGTGAACCCTGGCCGGCGTCGCATCTGCGTCAGCGTAGCGGCCTGCAGCGCGCGTACCCGGCATGCGGCAGGCCGCGTGCCTACCGGCTTGGGAGATCGGCGCTTGAGTCCGCGACACGATCTCCCGACGGCGGTGGCGACTACCCGCCGGCGTCGGACGGAGGTGGCGGCTGCACCCGCTCACCCGCCTGATCCGCCCCGCCGACCCCGCCCTGGTCCGAACCGTGGACGTCAGCCTGATTCCGACCAGCCGCGCCGGCCTGCGTCGGGCCGTCCGTGGCCGGCGAGGCATCCGCAGTCCGCGCCGCCTCACTTTGGCGTGCCGCTCGCGATGCCTGCGCGTTCTGGCTCGCGGTCCGCGCCGACGCCACCGCCCGCGTTGTCAGGACGTCGACGCGCTCGCGCATTGCCGCGCACGCCGCCGCGATCAACCCGAAGATCAACACGATGAACGCGCCGTAGCCGAGGCTCGCGCTGCCGACGACCTGACCGTCGATCGACGCGCTCTCGCCCGCGTAGACGATGCCACGGATGAACACGAGCACGGTCCCCAGCAGGATCGCTCCGCCCGCGATCAGCGGCCAGTTGTACCCGGCTGGGAGTGCCGCGAGGCCCATCCGCAGCACGACCCACAGCGCGATCCCGGCCAGCCCGATCAAGATCCCGGCGATCCCATAGCTGTGCCAGGAGTCCACCGAACCCGAGACCGACGTCCCCAACCCCAGCGAGACCGTCACGGTCGCGAGCGGCAAGAACGAGCCGATGAAGAACAGCAGCGATGCGGCCGCCATCACCCAGTCCACGTTCGAGACCGACTTGGTATTCCTCTGCATAGCGCTCCATCCCCCTGCCGACCACCGACGTAGCGATCAGCGTGTTGACCGGTCACGCCGCGGTCGCGGCGGACCCAGCACCGGGAAATCTACGGCCTGCGGCGGATGACCGCCGCCGCGCTCGGCCTCGCTCGGCGCCCGTACTCAGGAGTGCCCAAGCTCGAGCACCGCCAGGAACGCCTCCTGGGGCACCTCGATCCGCCCGACCTGCTTCATCCGCTGCTTGCCCTTCTTCTGGGCCTCCAGCAGCTTGCGCTTGCGCGAGATATCGCCGCCGTAGCACTTGGCGATCACATCCTTGCGGTAGGCCTTGATCGTCTCGCGCGCGACGATCCGTGAGCCGATCGCCGCCTGGATCGGCACGTCGTACTGCTGGCGCGGGATCTTCGCGCGGAGCTTCTCGGTCAGCGTCCGTCCGGCGACCGCGGCCTTGGAGCGGTGCACGAGCATCGACAGCGCATCGATCGGGTCGCCCGCGAGCAGGATGTCGAGCTTGACCAGGTCGGACTCGCGCAGGCCGATCAGGTCGTAGTCCAACGACGCGTAGCCGCGCGTGCGTGACTTCAGCTGGTCGAAGAAGTCCAGGACGATCTCGGCCAACGGCAGGTCATAGGTCAGCTGGATGCGTTCGGCCGACAGGTAGTGCATTCCCGCGTGCTCGCCGCGGCGCTCCTGGCAGAGCTCCATGATCTGCCCGACGAACTCTTTGGGCGACAGGATCGAGGCGCGGATGAACGGCTCACGGACCTCCGTCACCCGGGCGGGGTCGGGGAAGTCGTTGGGGCTGTGGATCGGTACGACGCTTGAGTCGGTGAGCGTCACCTCGTACTCGACCGACGGCATCGTCGTCAGCAGCTCGAGGTCGTACTCGCGCTCGAGGCGCTCGCGCACGATGTCCATGTGCAAGAGTCCAAGGAAGCCGCACCTGAACCCGAACCCCAGAGCCTCGCTCGTCTCGGGCTCCCAGCTCAGCGCCGCGTCGTTCAACGTCAGCTTCTCGAGCGCGTCGCGCAGGTCCGGATAGTCGTCGGAGTTGATCGGGAACAGGCCGCAGAACACCATCGGCTTGACCTCGCGGTACCCCGGCAGCGGCTCGGCCGCAGGCCGCTGCCTGCTCGTCAGCGTGTCGCCGACGCGCAGCCGTGTGACGTCCTTGACGCCGGTGATCAGATAGCCCACCTCCCCCGGCCCGAGCGCCGCGGCCGGCGTCATCTCCGGCGTGAAGAAGCCGATGTCGTCGATCTCGGCCTCGGTGCCGTTCTGCATCGCGCGGATCGCCTCGCCCTTGGTGAAGGTCCCGTCCACCACGCGGATATAGGCGACGACGCCACGGTACTGGTCGAACTCCGAGTCGAAGATCAGCGCCCGCGGCGGCGCCCCGGGGTCGCCGTGCGGCGGCGGCACCCGCGCGATCAGCTCGTCGAGCACGCCGGTGACGCCGACGCCGGTCTTGGCGCTGATCCGGCGCATCGAGTCCGCCGGCTCCCCCAACAGATCCGCCACCTCGCCGGCGACCCGCTCGGGCTCGGCCCCGGGCAGGTCGACCTTGTTCAGGCACGGGATCAACTCGAGTCCCGACTCGACCGCCAGATACGTGTTGGCGACGGTCTGCGCCTCGACGCCCTGGGAGGCGTCGACGACCAGCAGCGCGCCCTCGCAGGCGGCCAGCGAGCGCGACACCTCGTAGGTGAAGTCGACGTGTCCGGGCGTGTCGATCAGATGCAGCTGATAGGTCTCGCCGTCGACCGGCGAGTCGTAGAAGACGCGGACCGCCTGCGCCTTGATCGTGATTCCCCGCTCGCGCTCGAGATCCATCGAATCGAGCAGCTGCGCGCGCATCGCGCGCGGGTCGACGGTGTGCGTCAGCTCGAGGATCCGGTCGGCCAGCGTCGACTTGCCGTGGTCGATGTGGGCGATGATCGAGAAGTTGCGGATATGGGCCTGATCAGCCATGCCGCAAGGAAGGTTAGGGGGCGCCTGACGGCGCCTTGTTTTCTACTGCGCGGTGGCCGGAAGCGGCGTCTGATCGGGCGCGGGCTCCGCGGCGGGCGGACCCGGCGCGTGGGCGATGTCGAACCTCCCGATCTGCTTGAACCACGCAGGCAGCCGGTCATTCTCGTCGAGCACTGCCGAGGCGATCGCGACGATGTTCAAGAGACCGCCGAAGATCGCGACCGCGTCGATCGACTTGCGGCCGGCAGCGTCCCAGTAGTCGTCGTGAAGATCCATCCAGAGCGCGAATTCGTCGAGCGTCAGCGCAGCGAACAGCCCGTAGAGGCTCGAGGTGATCCGTGAGCCCCATTGCGGAGGCTGGTCATAGCCGGTGTAGGCGCGCTGGTTCCAGAGGAACCCGACCCCGATCAGCCCAAGGATCCCCGGCGTCGAGTGGTGCAGGTGAACTCCACCTGCCGACATGTTGTGAAACGGCCCGCGCCCGTCCTTGATCGCGTGCGTGACGAGCCGGCAGCCGGCAAAGCCGCCGGTGAACCCAATCGCCGACAGCAGCGCCCGCTCGGCCTGCGGCTCGTGCGCGAAGCGTCGCTGATAGAGGCCCTTACGCGGCATGGGCGCAATCGTACAGGCCCGCGGCGACGGCTACGGGCTCAGCGACCGGCTGAGGATCAGCGGCAGCCGACCGGCGATCAGCTCCTGGATCTGGCGGGCCTCGGGGATCCGCATCGCCAAGGTCAGCCGACAGTAGAGCACGACCGCGACCACGCCAGCCGTGCCGAGCTCGAGCAGCTCGGCGATCAGCGAACGGCCGAGCAGCGCGTCGAGACCTTTCCAGATCAACCACGCGACGACGGTCGTGATCGCGGTCGCGATGAGGATCCGGACCGTGATCATCGCCGTCTGCTCGAGCTCCAGGCGGCCGTTGAAGCCGCGCCGCAGGCGCGCCAGCTGCAGGTAGGTCATCACGACGTTGGCCGCGACGGTCCCGATCACGAGCCCCGCGACGCCCAGCGGCTTGTACAGCGCGAACGAGACGATCAGGTCGACGACGATGTTGATCGCCGCCAGCCTGGTCGGGATCCACGGCCGCTGCAGGGCGAAGAAGGTCCGCGTGAGCAACAGGTTGACGCCGGCGAACGGGAGGCTGAACGCGAACCAGAACAGCGCCGTCGAGACCCGGTGGGTCGACAGCTCGCCGAAGTTGCCGTGCTCGTAGAGGACCCGTACCACCGGCGTGGCCAGCACCGCCAGCAGCGCCGCCGATGGGATCAGCATCAGGTTGATCTGACGGATCCCGTTGCCGAGCGTGCTCCGCATCCCCTTCGGGTTACGGGCGGACGCCATCCGGCTGAGCGTCGGGAACAGGACCGTCGCAACCGCCACCGAGAAGATCCCCTGCGGCAGCATGTAGATCCGGAACGCGTCGTTGATCGCCGCCGGGGCGTGGACCGAGACGAGCGTGCCGAGGTCGGCGTTGATGAAGACATCGAGGTTGATGATCCCGATCGACATCGTCACCGGGAGGAACAGGAGCAGCACCTGCCTGACGCGGGGATCGCGCCAGTCCAGCGTGAAGCTCAGCCGGAAGTCGATTCTGCGCAGCGCGGTCGCGATCATCAGCATCTGCACGATCGTCGCCACCAGCCACGCGATCGCGTACGAGTACACCCGGTTGTCGCCGTGGAACTGCGAGTGCAGCGCCACCATCAGGACGATGATCACGACGTTCCAGACCGCGGGCGCGATCGCCGCCACCGAGAACTGGTCGTAGGACTGCAGGATCCCGACGAGCAGGCCGGTCAGGCTCAGCAACAGCACGACCGGGAACAGCACCCGTGACAGCCCCGCGGTCAGCGCAGTGGCGTGCGCGCCGCCCAGCTTCGTCCCGGTGAACAGCGGCATGATCACGCCGGCCAGGGCCATGTAGACCAGCGTCAGCAGTCCGAGGCCGATCAGGATCAGCCAGAACAGGTCCGACGCGAGCTTGAACGCCTCCCGCTTGCGCCCGTCGCGCAGCAGCTCGGTGAAGATCGGCACGAACGCGGCCGACAGCGCCGCCTGCGAGAACAGGTTCGAGAACAAGTTCGGGATCTGGGAGGCGACCGCGAACGCCGAAGCCGACAGGCCGGTGCCGAAGAAGCTGGCCTGGACGATCTCGCGCCCGAGCCCGGCGATCCGGCTGAGCGCGGTCGCAAACGCGAAGATCGCGGTCGTGGCCGCTAGGCGCCGGCGCGGGGGTTGCACGGCCCCGCGGAGTCTGCTCTGGGTGGCCACGGCGACGCTATAGTACGCGGCCGCCCCGCCGTCATCGGTGGCATCCCCTCATGGCCAACATTCATTCACAGAAGAAGCGGATCCTGCGCGCCGAACGTGAGCGCCTGGAGAACCGCCGCTACACGTCGGCCATCAAGACCTACTTCCGACGTCTCGAGCACGCGGTGGCCGAGGGCGAGACCGAGAGCGTCGATACCGAGCATCGTCAGCTGGTCAGGACGATCGACAAGGCCATCAAGCGCGGGGCGATCCATCGCAACAACGGTGCCCGCAAGAAGTCACGCGCGGCCCGTCTGCGCAGCGGCGCCGCCGAGTAGCGTCCCGCCCGCCCGTCCGTCCGTCCGTCGCAGCCGGGTCGCGTCCCGCCCGTCCGTCCGTCGCAGCCGGGTCGCGTCCCGCCCGCCCGTCCGTCCGTCGCAGCCGGGTCGCGTCCCGCCCGCCCGTCCGTCGCAGCCGGGTCGCCCCCGCCGGGGCCGTTCGAAGCGGGCATGTCGCAGCCGCGTAGCCGTCTGAGTCGACGGCGACCCACCGGCCCGCGCCGCCGCGGCGCGCTGCCCCGCAACTTTGCGGTCGGTCGCGGGGATTCGCTGACAAAGTCATTCCCGTCTGCGAGGATTCGCGTCGGATCGCTGAGAGGAACTGACAGATCGACGCCCCGACCGAAATCGTAGGCCCATCCCCGGCGCAGACGCCGGCGCCGGACCCGTTCGGCGCCCTGCCCGCCGCGATGTCCGAGGAGCTCGAGCGCCTGAGAGCGCGGACCGACACGCTTGAGCGCGAGCTCGACGCAGAACGTGAACGCCGCCTCGCGGTCGAGAGGGCGTTCGAGCGCCAGCGTGCCGAGTCCCGCCGGCTGCACGAGGATTCCGCACGCCTCCGAACCGAGCTCGAACAGGGCGATCACCAGCTGCCACCGCCCGCCTGGGCCGACCGCCCAGTCAACCCGGCCCTGCGCACCAAGTGGCGCTGGATCCTGCGCGGGCTGGCACTGCTCGTGATGCTCGTCGTGCTCGGTGCCGTCTACCTGCTGATCCACGCCTACATCACCCACGAGAGCATCGAGCACGTCTGGTCGCAGATCCGCAGTCCGTTCTGACGGTCAGCGCCGCGACGGCGCGTCCCGCCCGCCGGCAGCGCGTCCGGCCCGCCCGACGGCGCGTCCCGCCCGACGGCGCGTCCGGCCCGCCGGCAGCGCGTCCGGCCCGCCCGACGGCGCGTCCGGCCCGCGACTATCCGCCGAGCCCGGCGACGACCAGCACCGCGGCCGTGTCCTCGCCGATCCCGCCGCGGCCGCCCCCGCGTGAGGCGAGCTCCAGGTCGGCGATCTCACCGGTCATCTCGCGCAGCCGATCGGCTCCCATCCGCCGCGCGTCCTCGATCAGCCGATCCGCCGCACGGGACGGCATCCGCAGCGTGCGCTTGAGCTTCGCCGGCGACTCGCCGCGCTCGATCGCGGCGGCCACCTCGTGCGCGGTCCGGACCCTCATCGAGATCTGGTAGAGCAGCCCGGCGACTCGCTCGCCCTGCTGGCGCAGCGCCAGGAACGTCCTGACCGCCAATTGCGCGTCGCCGGCGATGATGGCGTCGGCGACCGTCCAGGCCCCGCGCTGCGCCGATGACGCGGTCAGCCGGTCGATGTCGTCGACCGACAGCGTGACCGGATCGGAGCCCTGCTCGTCGCCGGCGGCGCCGAGCGCGAGCTTCTCGAGCTCGCGCAGCAGCCGCTGCTGACGGTCGCCGACGTGCGTGACGAGCGCCTTCGCGGCGCCGGGCTCGAGCTCCAGCCCCAACTCACGCGCCCGCGCAGCGACCCACTTCGGCAGCTCCCACGATTTGACCGAGTTCTCGGCTGAGATGTCCCCCTTGACGGTCTTGACGGCCTTGTGCAGCCTCTCGGGCGCCTTGAACCGGCTCTCCTCACGGGCGAAGAACGCGATCGTGGTCTCCGGCGCGATCGCCTTCAGCGCGACTTCGAGCTCGTCGAGCTCCTTGTCCTTCCAGCGCTCGACGCCGTCAACGATCAAGAAGCGACGGCCCAGCGCGAGCGTCATCGCGCTCAGCGCCGCCGCGACCCCGTCAGGCGTCGACCGCTCGCCCTCGAACAGCTCCAGCCCGTCGGCTCCGCTCTCGGCCTCGGCCAGTTCACGCAGCCGCGCTCGACGCTCGGCGATCCGGCCGTGGTCGTCGCCGCAGATCAGGTAGGCGGGCTTGAACGTCGGCATCCCGAACTCGAGTCTAGGCTCGCGCCTGGACGGCCGCCGGCGCTTTTCGTGGTTAGCCGCCCTCTGGGCGGAACAACCCCGAAGAGCGGCGCGCTCGGGGGCCGGGGGCGGGCGCGGGCCGCTCAGGACCCACGGGGGGCGGGCACACAGGACCCACGGGGGGCGGGCCGCTCAGGAGCCACGGCGGGCGGGCCGCTCAGGACCCACGGGGCGGGCACTCAGGACCCACGGCGGGCGGGCCGCTCAGGACCCACGGGGGCGGGCACTCAGGACCCGCGGCGGGCGCGGGCCGCTCAGGAGCCGCGGCGGGCGCGGGCCAGCTCGAGCACCCGCGCGACGGCCCGCACCGGATCGTCGTGGTGCTCCACCCCGTCGATCCGCCACGTTCCCAGGCCGACGACCGGCACGGCCTGGGCGAGCGCCAGCGCGATCTCGCTGAGCGTCCCGTAGGCGCCGCCGACGGCGACGGCCGCGTCGCAGGCCCGCACGATCAGCCCGTTGCGCAGCTCGCCGACGCCCGTCGCGAGCGCGATCGAGACCCACTCGTTGGCGCGTGAGCGATCGTCGCCGGGCAGGATCCCGATCACGGTGCCGCCGGCCTGCGCCGCGCCGCGGCTGGCGCCCGCCATCACCCCGGGTCCGCCGCCGCAGATCACGAGCGCGCCCGCGCGGGCCAGCTCGGCGCCGACGCGCTCCGCCGTCGCCTGCTCCTGCACGGACGCCCGCGAGGCGCCGATCACGGCGATGTACGGGGCGTCGCCGGTGGCGGCCGTCATCGTCGCCGTGTCAGCGAGCGACGACGTTGACCAGCTTGCCCGGGACGACGATCACCTTGACGATCGTGTCGCCGTTGAGGTGCGCCTTGACGCCGCCCGAGTCAAGCGCCAGGCGCTCGAGCTCCTCGCGGCTGGCGCCGGTCGGCGCGGGCACGCGATCACGGACCTTGCCGTTGACCTGACAGACCAGCTCGAACGTGTCGGCGGTCAGCATCGCCGGATCGGCGGCCGGCCACCCCTGCTCCCAGACGCGCTCGCCGGTCAACCGCTCGTAGACCTCGGCGCCGAGATGTGGCGCGAACAGGAACACGAGTGACGCGGCCGTGGCGGTCGCGAACCGGCGCGCGGCGTCGTCGGCCTCCGGGTAGCGGTACAGGTCGTTGACGAGCTCCATCAGCGCCGACAGCGCCGTGTTGAACGACCAGCGGTCGCGCACATCGGTCGTGACCTTGTCGATCGCCCAGTTGGCCTTGCGCACCAGCGTCAGCGCATCGCCCACAGGATCGGCGGGAGCGAGTGCCGCTGCCGGGTCGGGCTCGGCAGTCGCGAGCTCGTCGCCGAGCCGCCACAGCCGCGAGAGGAACCGGTGCACGCCCGCGACGCCGGTATCAGACCAGGCGGCGTCCTGATCGAGCGGCCCGATGAACAGCACGTAGCAGCGCGCCGCATCGGCGCCGAAACGCTCGACGATCTGGCTGGGCGCGACCGAGTTGCCCTTCGAGCTCGACATCTTGTTGCCGTCGGCGCCGAGGATCATCCCCTGCGTGAACAGCGTCTGAAATGGCTCCTGGACATCGAGCAGCTCCATGTCCGCCAGCGCCTTGACGAAGAAGCGGGCGTACATCAGGTGCAGGATCGCGTGCTCGATCCCGCCGATGTAGACGTCGACCGGCATCCAGGATTTCAGCACGTCGCGATCCCACGGCGCGGTGTCGTTGCGGGCGTCGCAGTAGCGCAGGAAGTACCAGCTGGAATCCACGAACGTGTCCATCGTGTCGGTCTCACGCTTGGCCGCGCCGCCGCACCGCGGGCAGGTCGTGTTGACCCAATCCTCGGCCGCGGCCAGCGGTGAGCGACCGCGCGGCTTGTAGTCCTCGACCTCGGGCAGCTCTATCGGGAGGTCCTCGTCGCCCAGCGGCACCATCCCGCAGCGCTCGCAGTACACGACCGGAATCGGGCAGCCCCAGTAGCGCTGACGCGACAGCAGCCAGTCACGGAGGCGGAAGTTGACCGAGGCTTGCCCGAGGCCGCGCTCCGTCAGCCACGCCACGATCGCGTCACGCCCGGAGAGCGCATCCATACCGGAGAACTCGCCCGAGTTGATCAGACGCTCGTCGGGCGTGTGCGCAGTGAACGCCTGCTCGGAGACGGCTGGATCGTCAGCATCGGCGGGCGCGACGACCGGCCGGATCGGCAGCTCGAAGGCGGTCGCGAAGTCCCGGTCGCGCTGGTCGTGGGCCGGCACCCCCATCACCGCGCCGGTGCCGTACTCCATCAGCACGTAGTCGGCGACGTACATCGGCAACTGCTCGCCGTTGATCGGGTTGGTCACGGTCGTTCCGAGCGCCACCCCGGTCTTCGGCTTGTCGGCGTCGCCGCGCTGCTCGGCCGATTCGGTCAGCGCGCGGTTGACGTAGTCGCGGACGGCCCGCTCGTGACCGGTCCCGGCGACCAGCTGGAGCACATCCGGATGCTCGGGGGCCATCACGAAGAAGGTCGCGCCGAACAGCGTGTCCGGCCTGGTCGTGAACACCTCGTAGTCGGTGGCGGCCGACTCGCAGCGGAACGTCACCTGTGCCCCGGCGCTGCGACCGATCCAGTTGCGCTGTTGCGTCTTGACGCTCTCCGGCCACTTGATCGTGTCCAGGTCTTCCAGCAGGCGGTCGGCGTAGTCGGTGATCCGGAAGAACCACTGCTTCAGCTGGCGCAGCTCGACGAGGTGGCCGCAGCGCTCGCAGCGACCGTCGATCACCTGCTCGTTGGCGAGCACCGTCTGGTCGTTCGGGCACCAGTTCACCGCGGACCGCTTGCGGTACGCCAGCCCGTGCTCGAGCAGCCGCAGGAAGATCCACTGTGTCCAGCGGTAATAATCGGGCCGGTGCGAGCTGATCTCCCGTGACCAGTCGATCGAGATCCCCCACCGGTGAAACCAGTGCTGGTAGGAGGCGATCGACTTCTCGGTGGCGTCCCGCGGACGCACGCCTGTCTTGATCGCGTTGTTCTCGGCCGGTAGCCCGAACGCGTCGTAGCCCATCGGGTGCAGCACCCGGTGACCGGTGCGCCGATAGAAGTGCGCCAGCGCGTCGCCGAGCGCGTAGTTCTTCAGGTGGCCGACGTGGGGCTCGCCGCTGGGGTACGGGAGCATCTCAAGGATGTAGGCCTTGGGCAGCGCATCGCCGGGATCGTCCACGGGGCTGTTGGAGACCTCCCACGTGTGCTCTCGCTCCCACAGCGCCTGCCATTTGGGCTCGATCGTCGATGGGTCGTAGCGTGCGTCGCTCATTCCGTGCCGGAGGTTACTTGGCCCCGGCCCCCGCCCCGCTTCCGATCCGTCCGATCTGCGTGGGAACATATGTTCGTGCTTGACAGCAACCGCAAAGGCGCGATCGCAGAGGCCGAGATCTACGCGGCAGCCATTCGACTCGGCGTTCCGGTGCTGACGCCGATGTCCGAGCACGGGCGCTATGACATGGCGTTCGAGATCGCCGGCCGGCTGCTACGCGTTCAGTGCAAATGGGGCGCGCTGTCATCCGACCGGGCGGTGGTGATCGTCCGCGTCGGCGGCTCTCGATGCACTCCTGGGGGCCACGTGCACAGCACCTACACCGAGGACGAGGTCGACCTGTGTGGCGTTTACTGTCACGATCTCGATCGTTGCGTCCTCCTCCCGAGCGCGACAGTGACGGGGATGCGTGAAATTCGCCTGCGCCTGACGCCGACGCGCAACAGCCAACTGGCATGTATTAACCTTGCTGATGAATTCGACTTTGACGGGGCTGTAGCTCAGCTGGGAGAGCGCGTGACTGGCAGTCACGAGGTCAGGGGTTCGAGCCCCCTCAGCTCCACTCCCTCGACGCCGGCGGAACCAACGACCGTCGGCGTCAACCCGTTCCGCGACAAGCTCGGTCAATGGATCGATCGGGTCGCCGCCGGCGAGGAGGTGATCGTCACCCGCCACGGCAGGCCGCGGATCCGGCTGAGCCCGGCGAACGGGACCCGATGAACCGCAGCGCTGGCGGACCCCGGGGTGGCTACCCGCCCGACTTGGCCGCCTCCAGCGCCGCGCGCGGATCGAGCGCCCCGTCGCCGGTCGTCAGCGGCAGTGCGCGGTCGGCTAGCTCGGCCGCTTCGGCGCCCCCGACCGACTCGTCGCCGAGCGCCAGCGCCAGCAGCACGCCGCGCATCAACTCGGGATTGCTCGGGTCCGGCGGCGGACCGGCCGCGGGCAGCGAGCGGACCGTCGCGAGCAGGCCAGCGGCGCCCCCACCGCCGCCGCGCCCGAACAGACCGCCGCCCGGGTGCTTGTCGGGCACCTCAGCCGCGACGGCGCCGGTGGCGGGGTTGACGAGGCGGATCTTCGAGCGCAGGCCGTGGCGCTCCATTGCCAGCCGGTAGCCCGACAACCGCAGGTAGCCGAGCTGGGCGGCCAGCGCGACGTACGTCGACGCCTCCTGCTCGGAGCGCAGCCGCGCGTGGTGCAGCGCGATCTGGGTGCCGGCGTCGGGCAGCGACGGGTCCGGATCGGGCGCCACCAGGAGGAACGCCTGCGGGCCGAGACGTCCCGCGCCGACGCCGCCGACGTCGGCCAACAGCTGGTAGCCCGACAGCCCGAGCGCACCGGCGATCCCCGTCGGCAGCGGATGTCCCGCCAGGTAACCGAGCGGCGGCGCCGCGGACATCAGTTGCCCAGGAAGTTGCCGATCACGCCGCCGAGGCCCTGATCGCTGTTGGCCTGGGTGCCGTTCTCGGGCACCGGCGGATGGTAGTAGGCGCTTTGCAGCCCGACCCGGCCGGGACCGGTGAAGCGGTTGAACACGAGGTTGCCACCCCCGCCGCCGAGCAGGCCGGTCTTGAAGCCCATCACCTCCTGCTCCATGGAGACGGTGTGGTCTCGGTACAGCCAGCCACCCGGCTCGATGTCGATCGTCTCGCCCGCGTCGAGGTTCTTCTCGAACACGTTGCCATAGCCATGGACCCAGACGACGCCCTCGTGATCGGCGGCATAGAAGTGGTCGACGAAGAAGCCGCCGCCGAACATCATGTTCGAGAAGCCCTTGATCCGGCTGTAGTCGTACTGGACGTTGCCGGTCGCGGCGAGGAACTGGTGCTCGCGGACCATGATCCCCTCGCCCGAAGCCAGGTGCAGCGCCGCGATATGGCCCGGCGAGTCGCGGCTGAAGGCGATCTCGCCCCCCGACTGGGCCTCGAGCAGCAGCAGCGGCATGCCGCCCATCACACGGCGCTTGAGGCCCTTCTTGAGCGGGTGCAGGCCGACCTCCATCGTCGGGTACTTCCAGAGCAGGACGTGATGCTCGAAGTAGACGGGCACCTGGCCGTTGAGGGCCATGTGCAACACCGGCACCAGCTCTCCCTCCAGCCGGTAGCTGAGCCCGGGGGCTTGGCCCTGGGTGATCTGCGTGGGCAGGAGGGTCGGCGCACTCGTCATCTCGTTCCCTTTCGTTCCGTGCGGGCTCTCAGAGGAGCCGAAGGCCGCCCCGCCCACTCCCGCCCACGGTACCGCGAACCGGCGCCCACCGCCAGCCCCGGAGCGGCGCCGGCTCCCGGTCGCGGCGACATCACTCAGAGCAGCGATAATCGCCACGTGCCACCGATCTACGTCACCGGACATCGCAACCCGGACACCGACTCGATCGCCTCCGCGATCGGCTACGCCGAGCTCAAAGGCCGGCTGGACCCGCGCAACGACTACGTCCCGGTCCGCCTCGGCGAATGCAACCGCCAGACAAGCTGGCTGCTGGAGCGCAGCGGCGCGCCCGAGCCTCGCCACCTACCCCACGTCATGCTGCGGGCGTGTGACGTGATGAAGGAGCAGTTCCCGGTCACGCGCCGCGACGATCCCCTGCGTGAGGCCGGCCGGGCGATGTCCCAGGCCGACCTCGAGCTCGTCCCGATCGTCGACGAGAACGGAGCACTCATCGGGGTGTTGACCGAGCGGGCGCTGGCCCGCCGGTTCATCCGCGACTCACGACGCACGTCGACGCTCGAGGAGGCGCCGACGAAGGTCTCGGCGATCGTGTCGGTCCTGGAGGGCGAGCTCGTGGCCGGCGAGGACCGGGCGCTGTCAGGCCGGGTGTGGGTCTACGCGATGGACCCCAACTCCGACAGTGGCATCTCGAGCGGCGACATCGTGGTGGTCGGCAACCGGCCCGAAGCGCTGCTGCGGGTGATCGAGCTCGGCGCCGGGCTCGTGATCCTCTCCAACTCCGCGCCGGTCGCCGACGCGGCGCTTGCGGCCGCGGCCGAGCACGGCACCGCGTTGGTCGTCTCGCCGCTGGACAGCTACGTCTCGGGCCGGATGGTGACGCTCGCGGCGCCCGTCAGCGCGCTGATGGAGTCGGGCCCGCTGACCGTCTCGCCCGACTACCTGCTCAACGACATCGCCGAGCAGATCAAGGAGATCCACTACGGCGCCGCGGTCGCGGTCGACGGCGACGAGCGCCCGGTCGGGCTGGTGACCCGGGCCGCGCTCGTCTCGCCCGCGCGCCGGCGCGTGATCCTCGTCGATCACGCCGAGCAGGCCCAGTCGGCGATCGGGATCGGCGAGGCGGAGATCATCGAGATCCTCGACCACCACCACATCGGCTCGATCGAGACGCGGGTGCCGGTGACCGCGACGTTCGACCCGGTCGGCTCAACCGCGACGCTGGTCGTCGAGCGCTTCCGCCACGCCGGGATGGAGCCCAGCACCACGACCGCGATGATGCTGCTCGGCGCCGTCCTCTCGGACACGGTGATCCTCAACTCGCCGACGACCACCGAGCGTGATCACGCCGTCGTCGAGTACTTGGAGCGGGTGCTGAACGTCGACAGCGCGGCGCTCGGCCGTGAGATGTTCGAGGAGACCGCCGACGTCTCGGACCTCGACGCCGAGGAGATCGTCACCCGTGACGCCAAGCGCTACCACATCCGCGGCGACCAGGAGATCTGCATCGCCCAGGTCGAGGTCGTCGGCGAGGCACTCGGCGATCGCCGAAGCGAGCTCCTGGCCGAGCTCTCGGAGCAGCGTGAGAGCAAGGGCCTGGCGCTGTACGTGCTGATGATCACCGACGTGATCGCGAAGGGCACGACGATGCTCGTCGCCGGCGATGTCGCGACGGTCGCGCGCAGCTTCGGGGTCGACGCGTCGGACTCGACGATCGAGTTGCCCGGCGTGATGAGCCGCAAGAAGGAGGTCGTGCCGAAGCTGATGACGGCGCTCTAGCTGATGACGGCGCTCTGAGTGGAGGGGCGCCGGGTGGGCGGGTGAACCGGTGGGCGGGTGGCGGGACCACTCTCACATCGGCGAGGTCAGGCGTCGGTGGCGACCGCCTGGAATCGAGTCGCGGGGGCCTCGCCCCAGAGTTGCTCGAGCCGGTAGCGCTCACGCGTCTCGGGCGTGAACACGTGAACGACGACGTCCAGGTAGTCCATCAGGATCCACCGGCCCTCCGCCGCACCCTCGACCCGAGCTGGCAACATTCCGTGCTCGTTCTTCAGGCCCAGGTGGATCGCGTCGTGGATCGCCCGGCACTGGCGGTCCGAGCGGCCGGTGCAGATCAGGAAGTAGTCGGCGAAACCGCCGATCGCGCGCAGGTCCAGCGACACGATCTCCTCGGCCTTACGGTCTGCTGCACACTCCACGACGGCCGACAGGATCGTCTCGGGCGTCATCCGCGAACCATCCTGCTTCCAGGACGGCTGTGTCTGCGTTGCGTTGATCATGCTCTCCTTGGGGTGGGTGTCGGCGCCGTCGGTCACGGCGCCGGTTGTGATGCGGCCGCGACCGGCACATCCGACCGGTAGAGGCCTTCGCGCTCTATGTACTCAAGCACCTGATCGGGGACGAAGTAGCGGATCGGGAGTCCGGCGCCGACGCGGCGGCGGACCATCGTCGACGAGATCCCGATGCTCGGCATCTGAAAGAAGCGGGCGCGCTCTGAGCCGCGCAGCGTCGAAAGTGCCCGGTCGACCTTTCCTCGCGGCGTGCCGCGGCGCGCGGCGATCGCGACCGTCGCCAGCTCCAGCACCCGCTCCGGCCGATGCCACTCGGGCAGCCCAGCGGCGATATCGCCGCCCAGGATCAGCACCAGCTCTTCGTTGGAAGCTTGCGAGCTCAGCGACGAAAGCGTATCGACCGTGTAGGACGGCCCATCGCGGCGCAGCTCGATCTCGGAGACGTCGAAGCGCTCGTCGTCGCCGACCGCCAGCCGGCACATCTGCAGCCGATGCTCGGCGCCGGGCTCCTGCTCGACGGGCTTGTGGGGCGGGATCGCGGCGGGGATCAGCAGCACCCGGTCGAGCGACAGCTCGCGGTGGGCCTCCTGCGCGCAGACCAGATGGGCCAGATGCGGCGGGTTGAACGTCCCGCCGAGGATTCCGAGCCTCAGCCGCGGACCTGCCCGTCGCCGTCGATCAGGTACTTGAAGGTGCACAGCTCGCGCAGGCCGATCGGCCCGCGGGCGTGGAGCTTCTGGGTCGAGTTGCCGATCTCGGCCCCCATCTGGAACTCGCCGCCGTCGGTGAACCGCGTCGAGGCGTTGACGTAGACGCAGGCGGCGTCCACCCCGAGCTGGAACGCCCGGACCGAGTCCGACGAACGGGTCACGATCGCCTCCGAGTGCCCGGAGCCGTGCCGGTTGATGTGCTCGATCGCCTCAGACCCCGAATCGACGACCGCCGCGGCCAGCTCGAGCGCCAGATACTCGGTGTCCCAGTCGACGTCGGTCGCGGCGTGGACCGGCACGTCGCCGGCGAGCGCGCGGACCCGCGCGTCGCCATGCAAGCGCACCCCGGCCGCGTGCAGGGCGGCGAGCGCACCGGGCACGAACTCGGCGGCCACGTCGGCATGCACGAGCAGCTTCTCGACCGCGTTGCAGACCCCGGGTCGCTGCAGCTTGGCGTTGAGCAGGATCTCCCGCGCCATCCGAAGGTCGGCACCGGCATCGACGAACACGTGGTTGTTGCCCGACGCGGCGTAGATCACCGGCACGGTGGCGACCCCTTTGAGCGCCGCCTTGAGGCCCTCGCCGCCGCGCGGGATGATCAGGTCGACGATGCCGGTCTGCGTGGCGAGCTGCCTGAGCTCGTCGCGGTCGCCGCCGCCGATGAGCGAGATCGCGTGCTCGGGCAGGCCCACGGCGCGCGCCGCGCGTGAGGCGATGTTCGCCAGGACGACGTTTGAGTGCGTCGCCGAGCTCGAGCCGCGCAGAACGATCGCGTTGCCCGACTTCAGGCACAGGGCGGCGGCGTCGATCGTGACGTTCGGCCGTGCCTCGTAGACGACCGCGACGACCCCGAGCGGCACCCGCACCCGGCGCAGCTGCAGTCCGTTGGGCAGCGTCCGGCCGTCGATCACCTCGCCGACGGGATCGGGCAGTGCGGCGATATCACGCGCCTGCGACGCGATCCGAGCGATCCGCTCGTCGCTCAGCGCGAGTCGGTCCATCAGCGCGTCGGAGAGGCCGCTGGACTCGCCGGCCTCGAGATCACGCGCGTTGGCCGAGAGGATCTCGTCGGTCCCGTCGATCAGGGCGTCGGCGATCTCCCGCAGCGCCGCGTCCTTGACGGCGGAGTCCAGCGTCTGCAGCTCACGGGCGGCGCGCTTGGCGCCCCGGCAGGTCTCGTCGACCGATACGGCGGTGGTGGCCATCGCTCCTACAGGTTACGCAGGCCGGACGCAGGCCTACGCGAGCACGAAGTAGTCACGGTGGATCGCCTCCTCCGAGGCGCGCGGCAAGAGCTCGCGGACCGCCTGGGACTTGAGTCCTCGGACCTGGCGCAGCTCGGCGGCCGAGTAGTTGCAGATCCCCTTGCCGACCGCTCCGGCCTGATGGACGATCTCGACGGCGTCGCCGGCGTCGAAGCTGCCGCTGACGTCGACGATCCCGACCGGCAAAAGGCTCGTGCCGCCGTCGCGCAGCGCCCGTGCGGCGCCCGCGTCGACGGTCACCTTGCCGCGCACCGGCTTGGCGTACTTCAGCCACAGCTTGAAGCTCGAGTAGCGCCCTTCACTCGCCGGGAAGCTGGTGCCGACGGACTCGCCGGCGGCGGCGCGGGTGATCGTGCCGGGCGTCAGCCCGCCCGCGATCACGACCGGCACGCCGGCGGCGGTGGCCATCTCGGCGGCGACGACCTTCGAGCGCATGCCACCGGTGCCCAATGGCGAGGTCGAATGGCCGATGTCGAGCGCGTCGAGCTGACCGAGGTCCTTCACGGACGCCACCAGCGCGGCCGCGTGGTCGACACGAGGGTCGGCGGTGAACACGCCCTCGGCGTCGGTCAGCAGCACCAGCAGCCCTGCCGACAGCAGGATCGCGACCTGGGCGGCCAGGAAGTCGTTGTTGCCGAACGAGATCTCATCGGTCGTGGTCGTGTCGTTCTCGTTGATGATCGGGACCACGCGCCAGTCCAGCAGCTTGCGCAGCGTCTGGCGGGCGTTGAGGTAGTGCGTGCGGGCGCTCATGTCGAAGAACGTGAGCAGGATCTGGGCGCTCGTGATCCCGCGGGCGCGCAGCAGCTCGTCGTAGACCTGGTAGAGCTTGCCCTGCCCGACCGCCGACGCCGCCTGCAGCTCGTCGATCGAGCGCGGCCGCGGTCTGACCGGATCCGGACGGGTCGGATCGATCTTCATGATCCCCATCCCGTGGGCGATCGCGCCGCTGCTGACGACCACGACCTCCTGCCCGGCGCGATGCAGCGTCGCCAGCTCGTCGCAGATCCGGCCGAGCACGTCGACCCGCGCCTCGCCGCGCTCGTCGGCGACGATCGAAGAGCCGAGCTTGACGACGAGGCTGCTCATCGACAGCCGAGCTTAGGCCTGCGGTTGGCGGAGAAGTCCGGAATAGACGTACAAATCCTCGAACTGCGATCAGACGTCCGGGTCGAGGTCGAACTCGATCCCCGCGATCCGGACGTCGTCGCCCGCCTGGAAGCCCTCGGCCTCCAGCGCGCCGAGCACCCCGATCCCGCGCAGCCGCCGCTCCAGGTGCGCGAGCGCCTCCTCGTTGTCGAGGTCATAGCGCGCGAGCAGCCGCTCGATCCCGGCCCCGTCAACCGCGAAGCTGCCATCGCCGATGTGCGTGACCGTGTAGGCCCGCGGCGCGGCCGGCCGGAACACCCGATGCTCGGCCAGCTGCCCCCCGTCGGCCAGCGCGGCGCGAGCGACGTGGTCGACCGCGGTGGCATCGGGATCGACCGGCGACGCCGCGGGGACGCGACGGATCAGCTCGTTCGACAGCTCACGCAACCCCGCGCCTGTGGCCGAGGAGGTGATGAGCACCGGCACCTCCTCCCCCAACCGCCGCTGCCACCGCGCGCGAGCGGCGTCGGCGGTGGCGGCGTCGACGAGGTCGGCCTTGGACAACGCCAGAATTCGCCCCACGCGTCCCGCCGCCAGCCGCGGATCGTGCGCCGCCAGCTCGTGCTCGACCGTCTCATGGTTGGTCTCCGGATCTGAGCCGTCCAGCGGCGCCAGATCGAGCACATGCACGAGCAGCCGCGTGCGCTCGACGTGGGCAAGGAACTCGTGGCCGAGCCCTGCACCGTCCGACGCGCCCTCGATCAACCCCGGGATGTCGGCGATCACCAACTGCCGACCGTCGGCCTCCAGCGTGCCGAGCACCGGCGACAACGTCGTGAACGGATAGCCCGCCACTTTCGGTTGCGCGCGGGTGAGCCGCGCCAGCAAGGATGACTTGCCGGCATTCGGTAGGCCGATCAGCCCGACGTCGGCCAGCAGCTTGAGCTGCAGCGTTAGCCACGTCTCGTCGCCGGGAAGTCCGCGCTCGGCGAACCGCGGCGTCTGATGGGTCGGGCCGGCGAACCGCTTGTTGCCGCGCCCGCCGGGCCCTCCGCGGGCGACGACCGCGCGTTGGCCGGGGACGATCAGGTCGTGGCGGGTGCCGTCCGATTCCAGGAGCACCTCCGTGCCCGGCGGTACCCGAAGCTCCAGCGTGCCGCCGTCGGCGCCGTGCCGCAGCGACCCGGACCCACGCCCGCCGCGCACGGCCTTGTAGTGCGCGGGCCGACGATATGTCTGCAGATCCCGTAACGAGTCGTCGCAGAGCAGCACGACGTCGCCGCCGCGACCGCCGTCGCCACCGTCGGGTCCGCCCCGGGGAACGTGTGCCTCCCGACGGAAGCTCAGGCTGCCGTCGCCGCCGGCCCCGGCCAGCACATGGATGCGCGCTCGATCCTGCATAACCTCTGATGCTATGTCCGATCCAGTCTTCCTGATCACGGGCGCCTCCTCGGGGATCGGCGCCGCGACCGCACGGGCCGCCGCGCAGGCCGGCCACCGGCTGGTGCTCGCCGCTCGTTCCACCGACAAGCTCGACGCGCTCGCCGAGGAACTCGGCGGCGCCGAGCGAGCGGTCGCGGTCACCTGTGACGTCACCGAGTGGGGCGACCAGCAGGCGATGGTCAAGCTCGCAGTGGAGCGGTTTGGCCGGCTCGACGTCGTGTTCGCGAACGCCGGCTTCGGCGCCAAACGGGGCTTCACGAACGAGACCGTCGAGCACTGGCGCTCGATGGTGCTGACCAACGTCTACGGGGCGGCGCTGACGATTCGTGCCACGATCGACCTGCTGCGCGACTCCAAGGGTCATCTGCTGATCACGGGCTCGGTCGCCGGACGCCGTCAGCAGCCCGGGTCGCTGTACTCGGCGACCAAGTGGGCGGTGACGGCGATGGGCGAGGGCGCGCGCCAGGAGCTCAACGGCTCCGGCGTGCGGGTGACGCTGATCGAGCCCGGGATGACCGATACGCCGTTCTTCGACAACCGCCCGACGGACCCGCTGCATGCCGACGACGTCGCTCGCGCGGTGATGTGGGCGGTGTCCCAGCCGGCGCACGTTGACGTCAACGAGATCCTGATCCGCCCCACCGCGCAGGACGGCTGAGCAACGCCCCGAATTTCAGGTGATACGCCCGCTCTCGGGCAGATCATCGACCACAGGAGGGCTGTCAGCCAATGACGTTGCTGCAGGATTTCAAGAAGTTCATCATGAAGGGAAACCTTGTCGAACTGGCGGTGGCGTTCATCATCGGCACCGCGTTCGCGGCGTTGGTGAAGGCGTTCATCGCCGATCTGATCACGCCGATCATCGCCCTGATCTTCGGCAAGCCCGACTTCGGGACCCTGACGTTCACGATCAACAAGAGCCACTTCTTCTACGGCGACTTCATCAACGTCGCGATCACGTTCGTGTCGATCGCGTTCGTCGTGTTCTTCTTCGTGGTCAAGCCGTACGAGGGGCTGATGTCACGCCGCGCGCAGGAGGATCCCGACACCAAGGAATGCCCGGAGTGCACGTCCGACATCCCGGTGAAGGCCAAGCGCTGCCCGGAGTGCACGGCGGAGATCGGCCTCGCGACCGCGTGAGCTGATCCGCGCCGCAGTCGAGGCCGACGTGACGGGCCTGACCGTCGTCAACGGCATCTCCGCCAACCGTTATCGGGCGCCACGCTAGGTGCGGCGGAGCAACTGATCGGCTACCGCCCGGGCGACGACGCCTGGGCCGCGCGCGGCTGACCGACGATCTGCGAGGTTTGCCAAATCACTTCGGACAGCCCGCAGTACATTGCCGCAGTTCGACCTAGCGACCGGCCCCCGGATCCAGCTCAACCCAAGGGCGCGGGCGGCGCGAAGGCGGGCCTGAGCCGCCATCGTCCCGGCCGGAACCGGACGGGGTGGTCGTCAGCGGCGCGGTCGCGCGGCCAACGTACTCCCTTCGCCTACCGAGAGCCAAGCGCTCCGCGCCGATGGCGATCGCCCCGGCCGGGCAGGGACAACCACGCCGCGGCTCAGGACAGCAACCCCAGCCGCTGCGCCCGCTGCATCGACGACGTCGCCGAGCGGCCAGGCGCCCGAGGGCGACGGCGGTTACTCGTCGCTGGCCGGTGCGACCGAGATCACGCGGCCGCGGCGCCCGGTCTTGAACTCGACGACGCCCGCCGAACGGGCGTAGATCGTGTCGTCTGAGCCGATACCGACGCCGACGCCCGGTTTGAAGCGGGTGCCGCGCTGGCGCACGATGATCTCGCCGCCGGTCACGGTCTGACCGGCGAACACCTTGACGCCGAGCCGCTTCGGGTTGGAGTCACGGCCGTTGCGGCTGGAGCCGAGGCCTTTCTTATGAGCCACTGCCGACCTCCTCGGTGGCGGTTGCCTCGGCGCCTGATTCGGAGCCCACCCGCCCCACCCCGTCCGAGCCCGTGCCGATCGAGGCGATCTCGATCCGGGTCAGCTCCTGGCGATGGCCGGTGCGTCGCTTGTAGCCGCGCTTGGGCTTGAACTTGACGACGCGCAGCTTCGGACCGCGCTCGTGGGCGACGATCTTGCCCTGGACCGAGACCTTCGAGAGCGCATCGCCGTCGAGCACGGTCTCGCCGTCGACGTACAGCAGCGGGGTGAGCGCAACGGTGTCGCCCTCGGCGTCGGGCAGCCGCTCGATCAGCAGGGACTCGCCCTGCGCCACGCGGTACTGCTTGCCGCCTGTCTTGATGATCGCGTACATGGTCTATTCGGACGTCGAAGGTGCGGCCGCAGCCGACTCGGCCTTGGCACCGGAACGGCGTCGCCCGCCCCTGCGGCCGCGACGCCGAGGTTTCGAGTCTAGCTCGTCGTCATCGTCGCCGCCCGCGGCGCCCGCGGCCCGCGTCGCGCCCGGCACCTCGACCAGCGTCGCGATCGCCTGGTTGCGACCGACGTCGTCGATCCGGACCAGCTGCTTGGTGCCGACGTAGGGCTCGCCGCCGGTCACGCAGATCACGTAGCCGTCGATCTTGGCGACGGCGTCGCCCGCCTGGTACATGTGCGGCTCGACGATCTCGACGAACACCTCCTCGCCCTCACGGAACGGCAGCGCCCGCTCGAGCACCTCCTCGCGATCGCCCTCGAGCAGGACTGTGAAGTGGTCCAACGGCAGTCCCTCTGAGCCCTCGAAGTGAAACCACTTGCCGGTCTCCTCCTCGACCGCATGCAGCACGCGCGCGCCGTCGCCCGTGAACTCGGCGGAGACCCGCGGGTTCATCTGGATCAGGATCGCATCGGCCTTGGTCTCCTTCGCGAGCTCGCGCATCCGACGCTCGAACTCGATCGCGATCGTCTCCTCGGACTTGATCACGCCCTCGCCGTCGCAGGTTGGGCAAGGCCGGGTCATGATCTCCCGGACGCCCTCGGTGACGTTCTGCCGAGTCATCTCGACCAGGCCCAGCGGCGAGATCTCGACCACGAACGTCTTCGTGCGGTCCTCGTCCAGTGCCTTGCGCAGCGTCTTGAGCACCGCGTCACGGTTGCGCGAACGGGCCATGTCGATGAAGTCGATCACGATGATCCCGCCGATGTCGCGCAGGCGCAGCTGGCGCACGACCTCGTCGGCGGCCTCGAGGTTGGTCTTGGTGATCGTGTCCTCCAGGCGCGCGCCCTTGCCGCGGCCGATGAACGAGCCGGAGTTGACGTCGATCACGGTCAGCGCCTCGGCGTAGTCGATCATCAGATAGCCGCCGGACGGCAGGTCGACCCGGCGTGACAGCGTCGAGTCGAGCACCTCGTCGACGCCGTAGGCGTCGAACAACGGTCGCTCATCCTCCCACAGCTCGACGTGCTCGACCAGATCCGGCGCGGTGCGTGTGAAGAACGAGCTCAGGCGCCGGAACTGCTTGGGGTCGTCGACGACGGCGCGCTCGAAGTCGGCGGAGAAGATGTCACGCACGACCCGGACCGAGAGGTCGGCCTCCTGGAACACGAGCGCCGGCGCGGTCGTCTCCTCGACGCGCTTGGTCAGCACTTCGGAGAGCTTGAACAGGTAGAGCAGCTCACGCTCCAGATCGGCACGCTTGCCGCCCTGGGCGGCGGTCCGGATGATCGCGCCGGCACCCTTGAGATCGAGCTTTGCGGCCTCCTTGCGCAGCCGCTCGCGCTCCTTCTCATCCAGGCGCCGGGAGATGCCGACGCCCTCGCCGTAGGGCGCGTAGACCATGTAGCGACCGGCGATCGTCAGGTCCATCGACAGTCGCGCGCCCTTGGTCTTCAGCGGATCCTTGACGACCTGGACGACGATCTCCTGCCCGGGCTTGAGCAGGTCGGTGATGTTACGCCCGTCACGTGAGCCGCCGCGCCCGCGGCGCGGGGCCTCGACTCCGGGCAGCACGATCTCGTCGACGTGCAGAAAGCCGTTCTTCTCCAGCCCGATGTCGACGAACGCCGCCTCCAGCCCGGCAAGGACATTGTCGACCTTGCCCTTGTATATGTTGCCGACGATCGAGCGGTTGCCCTTGCGCTCCAGATACAGCTCGGCGACCCGGTAGTCCCCGGCCGGCTTACGCCGGCGGCGCGATGAGCTCTGAGCGCTTGACTTGCGAGACGTCGTCGACGGGGTTCCGCTCGTCTCCAGCAGCGCCACACGTGTCTGTCCACGGTCGACGCTGACCAACACTTGCTTCTTCAATTGTCTTCAGTCCTTTGGAAGTCTGACGGGCTGCCGGCCGTAGCGGCGCCCTCTATCTATGAAATTAGCGCGCGCTTCTTGCCCGACGCGGCGAGACGGCCCTGGATGTAGATCGACTCCAGCAGCCCGATCGCCACGAACGTCACGATCACCGACGAGCCGCCGTAGCTGATCAGGGGCAGCGGGACCCCCGTGATCGGCGCGATCCCGACCGTCATCCCGATGTTGACGAACGCCTGGAACATCAGCATCGCCAGGATCCCGCCGGCGATCAACGCGCCAAACAGGTTCTTGGCGACCGTCACCACCCGCAGCGCCCGCCATAACAGCAGCGCGTACAGGCCCAGCACCACCGCGCCGCCGACGAACCCATAGATCTCGGCGACCGACGCAAACGCGAAGTCCGTGTCGGGCGCCGGCAAGAAGCCGGAGCTCGACTGCGTGGCGTTGCTGCCCTGGCCGGTCTTCTGGCCCGAGCCGATCGCGATCTCGGACTGCTTGATCTGGTACCACGGGTCGGGCTCGCCGCGCTTGGCCTTGTGGTTGGGGTTGATGAACGCCGTCAGCCGGTTGACCTGGTAGCCCTGGATCACGTGGACCCCGAGCACCGGCGTCGCCGCCAGCGCCAGCGCCAGCGCCGTCGCGAACAGCGCCACGAGCCCCACCAGGTGCTTCCACGAAGTCCCGGCGAAGAACAGGATCGCGAACCCAATCGCCACGTACACGAGACCCGTGCCGAGGTCGGGCTCCGGGATCACGAGCAGCGCCGCAACCACCGACAGCAGCATGATCCGCGCGGTCGTGCGGCGTTCGTGCAGCTGCCGGGAGCGGTCGACCGCGAACCCGGCGAGCGCCACGATCAGCAGCAGCTTGCCGAACTCCGAGGACTGGAAGGTGAAGCCCGGCAGCGGGATCCACCGCCGCGCTCCGGCGATCGGGGAGAACCCGTAGACGACCAGATCCAGTCCGATCATCACCGCATACAGCCCGAGCTTGTACTCGCGCAGACGCGAATAGTCGATCCGGCTGACCAGCAGCGCCAGCACCACCCCGACGCCGCCGTACAGCGCCTGCTTGTCGGCCTCGGTGCTCCCGACCGCCTTGCGCAGCATCAGGAACGAGCAGAAGATCAGGCCCATGCCTGCGAGCAATAGGAATGGGTCGAACACCGGCAGCGCGCGGTGCCTGGGCTCGACCGTCTGCTCGGCGGGAGTGATCGGCGTGGTCGTGCTCACAGCGTCGACGAGCTCCCGCTCAAGAACGGCCCCGGCTTGCCGAAGAACCACTGCGAGAGGATCTGCCGAGCGACGGGCGCCGCCGCCTGATCGCCGAAGCCGCCCTTCTCGACCCAGACCGTGATCTCGATCGGCTTGCTCGTGGCGGTGGCGGGCACGAAGCACGAGTACCAGGCGTAGTCGGGCTGGTTGTTGTACTGCGCGGTCCCGGTCTTGCCGTAGACCTGCTCGCGGAAGTTGCCCATCACGTCGTCCGAGGTGCCGCCCGGCGATTGAGCGGCCTCGTGGAGCCCCTGACGGATCGTGTCCAGGTACAGCGGATCGATGTGCAGGTTGCGCTTGGGCGCCTCGGGGCCGACCTTCTGCAGCACGGTCCCGTCGGCGTTCTCGACGTTGAGGCCGATGTGCGGGGTGACGATCGTGCCGCCGTTGGCCAGCGCCGAGTAGACGACCGCCTCCTGCAGCGGCGAGACCTGGACGTCGCCCTGCCCGACCGCGAGGTTGATGTTGTCGCCGACCGACCACGGACGGTTTGTGCCATCGGCGATCCCACACCCACCCTGCCCGTCCGCCAGGATCGGGCGTTGGGGGCTGCGGTGATAGCCGTGTTTCCTGGTGGGGCTGTAGCCGCCGCGACCGTCGGTGTAGCGGTACGGTCCGACCGCACGCTCACACTCCGATTCGGCCGAGTTGAGCTGTGCGCGCCAGCGCTCGTCGGGCAGGGTCCCGGTCGCTGCGTCCGGGAGGTCGATCCCCGGGTTGCGACCGATCCCGTAGTTGCGCGCCCAGGTCTGCAGCGGCCCGCCGTTGGGATGCGTCAGCGGATCGGCGGGGTTCAGCCGCGCGCCCAGGTTGTAGAAGAACACGTCGTCGGAGATCTTGAACGCGTCGACCATGTTGATCGAGCCGGCGCCCGCGCCGCCGCCGGAGTTGTGCAGCTGCTCGCCGTCGACGCTGAAGGTGCCGGTGTCGTCGTAGGTCCGGTCGACCGACCACTCCCCGCTCTCCAGCGCCGCGGTCGCCGTGATCGGCTTGAACGTCGAGCCCGTCGGGCCGACCGCCTGGATCGCGCGGTTGAACAGCGGGAAGTTGGAGCTGGTGCTGGTCAGCTGCTTGTAGGCCTTCGTCGAGATCGACGGGGTGAACACCGCGGGGTTGAACGAGGGATTGGATCCCATCGCGTAGATCTCGCCGTTCTCCGGGTCCATCGCGACGAACGCGCCGCCGGCTCCGCCGTGGGTGTCCACCGACTCCGCGAGCGAGCTCTGCCCGACGCGCTGCAGCTGCATATCGAGCGACGTCTGCAGGTTGTGACCGGCGATCGGCTGAATCGTCCTGCCGGCTCCGACCGGCAGCCCTTGGGCGTCGATCTCGATCCGCTGCTTGCCGTCGGTGCCGCGCAGGAACTGGTCGTAGGAGGCCTCGAGGCCGCTCTGGCCGACGATCTCGCCCTGCTCCGCGCCCGGGTAGCGTCCGCCCTTGAGCTCCTGCTTGGTGATCTGGCCGACCGTGCCGAGCACCTGCGCGGCGAGCGTCGCATGCGGGTAGCCGGTGATCCAGGTCTGTCGGACGTCGACGCCCGGATACTCGTTCTGGCGCTCGGCGATGTAGTACTCGATGTACTTCGACGTCCGCGCCTTGACGGTGACGTCGGCGTAGGGATTCAGCGAGATCTGGGTGGCGACGTCGCACGCGACCGGCGACAGCACCGGGTGCTTCCGCCTCGGCGCCGCGATCGTGCAGCGCTTGCGCTTCGTGGAGATCTTGAGCACGTGCGAGAGACGGTCGAACACGACTCGGTCGGCGTGCGGCGGGGTCCGGATGTTGGTCTCGGACATCGTCACCGGCAGAGCGGTCGGGATGATCTGGACCGACAGCGCATGCTTGGAGTTCACCAGCACCGCGTTGGTACGGTCGAGGATCTCCCCGCGTTGTGCGGGAATCGTCACGGTGCGAACGCGGTTGACCTGCGCCTGAGCGACGTACTGATTGCCCGACAGCACCTGCAGGAACCACAGGCGGAAGAACAGGATCGCGAACAGCGCCAGCACGATCGAGCCGACGATCGCGACCCGCATCGCCATCTGCGGGTTCATCGGAGAGCGGCGCTCGTCGATCGGATCCGGCATCCGGCTAGCGGCCCGCGGGTGTCGTTCCGCGGTTGATCGGGCCGGTCAGCCGCTGCGACGGACTCTGCAGCGGGCTCAGGCCGCCGGTCGTGTAGGCGCGCCGGCGGCGCCGGCGCGGGTCGTCGGGCAGCGCCGGGTTGATGATCCGCCGCACGACCGCGTAGACGGGCAGCGCGATCAGCGTGTTGACGAGGATCGTCAGGAAGATCTGCTGGGCGAGCAACAGGCTGACCGGCGCGTCGACGCCGAGCAGGAACTGGATCACGGTCATCCCGATCCCGGCGACGGCCGTGGCGGCGGCGCCGCAGGCGACCGGGACCAACCCGTGGGCGGGGTCGCGCAGCTCCCGCAGGCGGCCGGTCCAGTAGCCGATCGTGATGTAGAGCAGTGACGTGATGCCGAGCGTCTGGACGAGCACGGTGTCGACCATCAGCCCGATGAAGAAGCCGGTGATCGCGCCCGTCAGCGAGCCGCACAACAGCCCGACGGACATCACGACCAGCGGCGTGATGTCGGCGTCGACGCCGAAGATCGAGATCTTCGAGATCACCGTCTCCTGGACCAGCACCGCGAACAGGCTCAGCAGCGCGATCCTGACGATCAGTTTGGTCGGGATGCTCTCGGCCACGGTCACGGCGTCACCTGCGCGCGCTCGGTGCCCGAGCCGACCTTCGTGAGGATCTGCACCGACGTGAAGTTGCGGACGTTGGCGGTCGGCGTGACCGGCACCTGGCCACTGTTGAGCAGCTCGTTGGGGTTGAAGCTCGCGACCGTTCCGATCAGGACGCCCGGCGGGTACAGCGAATCCAGCTCGGGGTTGGACGGATCCTTGTACCCCGCCGTGACGACCTGCATCCCGGGCCTGATCGCGGCGGTGTTCGGCAGGCTCTGCAGCACCATCTGGTCGGGGTTGCCGACCGCGGGCTCGAGCACGCCGGTGTCCCCGGCCGAGTCGGTGACGGTCGCCGTCACGCCGAACTGGTCGTTGGAGCTGGCGTTGGTCAAGAGGGTCACGATCGACGTCGAGCCCGTCACCTCGGTCACCTTGCCGACGAGGCCGCCGTCACCCGTCACCGGGTCGTTGACCGAGACGCCGTCCCCTGACCCGGCGCCGACCTCGACCGTCTGATACCAGAGGCTCGGATCGCGAGCGATCACATCGGCCCCCACCGGGTCGTAGCGGTCCAGGCCGACCGACTGCGCGAGTCCGAGCTGCTTGCTCAGGTAGCGGTTCTGGATCGCCTCTGTCTTATACGTGGCGAGCTGCTGGTCGGCCGTCTGCAGCTGGCGCTTGAGCTGATCGCGCTGGGTCTTGGCGTGCAGCGTCGTCGAGACCCAGTTGGCGACGTCGGAGACCGGCGAGAAGACGGTGCTCGCACCCGACTGGATCGGCGATAGGACCGCGACGATCCCCCGCTGCACGCGGTGCAGAGGAGACGACGTGGACTCGCCGAAGTAGTCGGTCAGGAGCAGCAGTGAGATGACGACGAGCACCGCAAGCACGGCGCGTCTACGTCGGACCTGTTTGTCATGCAACGGTATGTCTCCGGGTCGTGCCGGCCGGCGGCCGGTCCGGGGGTGCCTCGACGCTACTACCGGCGACGCCGGCTACGGGAATTCTTGCTGGACCGGTGGATCGCCTCGAACTCCTCGAGCGACCTGCCCGACCCGACCGCCACGCACGTCAGCGGTGACTCCGCCAAGTGCGCGGGCATCTGGGTCTCGTGGCGCAGGCGCTCGTCGATTCCCTTCAGGAGCGACCCGCCTCCGGCCAGCATGATCCCGCGGTCCATGATGTCAGATGCGAGCTCCGGCGGGGTCCGGTCCAGCGTCTGTTTGACCGCGTCGATGATCTGCGAGACGGGCTCCTCAAGCGCGCCCCGGATCTCCTCGGAGGTGAGGATCACGGTCTTCGGCAGCCCCGAGACCATGTCGCGCCCGCGGATCTCGGCCTGGACCTCCTCGGGCATCACGTGCGCCGAGCCGATCTCGAGCTTGACCTCCTCGGCCGTCTGCTGGCCGATCAACAGCTTG
>Ga0302325_10001728_pt1 | contig 54933 bp, 53 predicted proteins | sample Palsa_T0_2_FD_201948 | JGI IMG/M metagenome (GOLD analysis project Ga0302325, IMG submission 201948) | Peat permafrost microbial communities from Stordalen Mire near Abisko, Sweden - Palsa_T0_2 | ecosystem: Environmental > Terrestrial > Soil > Palsa > Peat permafrost | place: Sweden: Abisko... | reverse complement strand
GGGCAGGATCTGCTCGTCGGCGAACTGGTGCACCATCTCGGTGATCGCCTGCTGCTCGTCGGTCTTCTCGGTGTACTGGGAGGCGGCTACGGCCATTCTGTTCTGGCTCCGTGATCGTGGTCGGGCTGTCGCGGTAGGTACGTGGAGAATACCGGCGATCAGCAGCTCGAAGGGCGGGAGCTCGACCCGTCGGCGAGAATGTGCACCGTGAACTTCGCACGCGAGATCGTTGAGGCGGCTGCACCCGAGCGGCTGGCTCTGGTGGAGCTCGCGCGCGACGGCGCGCGACGCGAGTGGAGCTTTGGCGAGGTCGCCGAGCGCTCGGCACGCCTGTCGGGCGCGCTCCAGGACGGGGGTGTGCGCCGGGGGGACGTGGTGATGACGCTGATCGGCAACCGCCCCGAGTGGGTGCTCACGATGCTCGCGTGCTTTCGCATCGGCGCGGTCGTGCTCCCTTGCACCGAGCAACTGCGCGCCAAGGATCTGCGACTGCGCATCGACGTCGCCCGACCCGCGCTGATCGTCGCCGACGAGCGCAACCGCGAGGAGCTCGAGCGAGCGCTCGCCCGCACGGCGGCCGACGCCGACCGCCCGGCCGACGACGCGCCCGGCAACGGTACGCGGACGGCCGGCCACACCCCTGCGTCGGTCGTGTATGTGCCCGACGCAGAGCTGTTCGCGCCAGAGCCAGCGCAGGCGGTCGAGCTATCGGCCGGAGATCCCTGCCTGATCACGTTCACCAGCGGCACCGCAGGCGAGCCGAAGGCGGTGGTGCACGCCCAGCGCTACCTGCCCGGTCAGCGGGTGCAGGCCGAGCACTGGCTGGGGGCGCGCGCGGGGGAGCTCGTGTGGTGCACGGCAGCCAGCGGCTGGTCCAAGTCCGCGCGCAACGTGTTCATCGCGCCGTGGCTTTCGGGGGCGGCGGCGCTGCTGCACGACGCGCGCTTTGATCCAGATGAGCGCCTGGAGCTGCTGGAGCGCGAGCGGGTGAACGTGCTGTGCATGGCGCCGACGGAGTACCGCGTGATCGCCAAGCGCGCGACCCTGCGCACGCTGCCTCACCTGCGCGGAATGGTGGCCGCGGGCGAGGCGCTGAACCCGGAGGTGCTGCGCGCGTGGCACGAGGCGACGGGGCTCGAGATTCGCGACGGCTACGGACAGACCGAGACCGGCCAACTGACGGGCGCGCCGCTAAACGAGCCGGCACGAGCGGGCTCGATGGGCCGCGCGCTGCCGGGCATGGGACTGGCGATCCTCGACGGCGAGCTGACGGTCGATCCGGCGAGCGTGCCGACGTTCTTCCTCGGCTATCTCGGCGAGCACGTCGTCCGCGACGACGACAGCGACGGCGGCTGGCGGGTGAGCGACAGGCGATCGGATCGCGCCCACCTGTGGCACACCGGCGACCGCGTGTGCGAAGACGAGGACGGCTGGCTGCACTTCGAGGGGCGCGCCGACGACGTGATCGTCTCAGCGGGCTACCGCATCGGCCCGTTCGAGGTCGAGTCGGCGCTCGTCGCGCACCCGGCGGTGGCCGAGGCGGCGGCGGTGGCGGCGCCCGACGAGGAGCGCGGCGCGGTCGTGCGCGCGGTGGTCGTGCTGCGCGACGGCGACTACACCCCCACGCCGGAGCTCGTGCGCGAGCTGCAGGAGCACGTCAAGCGCGAGACCGCTCCTTACAAGTACCCGCGCATCATCGAGTTCGTCGCGGAGCTGCCAAAGACCGCCAGCGGGAAGATCAAGCGGGCGGAGCTGCGAACACCCCAAGCGTGAGACGCTCGCGCGCCCTCGCACGCTCGTCCCGCACCGCGATGCCCGCCCAGGCCGCGGCCCCGGAGCGGCCCCGAGGCTCGGCGGCGCCGGCTTCGCGCGCGTCGCGCAGCAGCGAGCGCGCAATCTCGGTGACAGTGCCCGCATCGGCGCGGCGCGAGCGCCCGGCGGTGCGCACGCGCTGCGCCGTGAGTCGACGCGCGGCCTGATCTTCGTGTCGTGCCAGAGCGCTCATGCTGCCTGCGCGATCGGCTCGGCCAGGTCGGAGCTCGCGCCCCCCACCTCGATGTCGAGGATCTGCTCCGGCTGCGTCGCGGCGGGCGGGCGCAGCACCAGGAACGCCGCGAGCACACCCAACCCGACACACACCGCGGCAACGAGGTAGGCGAGGTGGTAGCCGCCGGTGAGCGAGGCGAGCAGCGGGTGGCCGGCTGAGCTCAGCGCCTTGGTATGGTCGGTCGCGATCGTGCCCAGCGTGGCCAGGCCGATCGCGCCGAACAGCTGGACCGACACGTTGATGATGCCCGAGGCCAGGCCCGCGTCGCGCGCCGGCGCGTCGGCCATGCCGATCGTCAGCAGCGGCAGGAACGAGGCGCCGGCCCCCAGCCCGAGGGCGAGGAACGCGAAGAACAGTCCCGGGAAGTAGCTCGCGTGCACGCCCTGCACCGCCAGCAGCAGCAGCCCGACGACGATCCCGGCCAGGCCCGCCGCCAGCGTCTGCACCGCGCCGAAGCGCTCGACCGCGCGCGCGGAGACCCCCATCGACATCGTGGCGATCGCGATCGTCAGCGGCATGAACGCGAGGCCCGTGTCGATCGCGTCGTAGCCGAGCACGCGCTCGAGGTACAGCGCGCCGAGGAAGAACGCCGAGTACATGCCCGTGATCAACAGTCCGCGCACGAGGCTCGAGCCCATCAGCATGCGCAGGCGCAGGATGCGCAGCGGCATGATCGGGTTGGCGACGCGCGCCTCCACGACGAAGAAGGCACCCAACAGGGCCAGCGAGGCGCTGCCGGCGCCCACCGTGCGCGCCGACAGCAGCCCGTATTCGCCGGACTTGACGATCGCGAACGCGCCCACCATGGTCGCCAGCGTGATCAGGATCGAGCCGAGCACGTCGACCCCGCCGGCGAGGCCAATGCCCTCGTTCTCCTCGATCAGCATCCACCCGAACACGAGCGCGACGACGCCGATCGGCACGTTGACGAAGAAGATCCAGTGCCAGCTCAGAGATTGCGTGAGCGCGCCTCCGGCGAGCAGGCCGATCGAGCCGCCCCCGGCGGAGACGAAGGCGTACATGCCCATCGCCTTGGCCTGCTCGACGCGCTCGGGGAACTCGGTGACGATGATCGCCAGGATCACGCTCGAGGCCACCGCGCCGCCGACGCCCTGGAGCAGGCGCGCGCCGATCAGCATCGCCTGGCCGTCGGAAACGCCACACAGGATCGACGCGGCGACGAACAGGACGAGGCCGCTGAGGAACACCCGCTTGCGTCCGACGAGGTCGCCGAAGCGACCCGCCAGCAGCAGGAAGCCGCCGAAGGTGATCAGGTACCCGTCTATCACCCACGTGAGGTTCTCCTGCGTGAAGTGCAGCTCCCGCTGGATCGAGGGAAGCGCGACGTTCACGATGGTCGCGTCGAGCACCATCATCAGCTGCCCCAGGCACAGCACGGCAAGCGCGATCCAGCGCCGGCGCTCGCTGCGGCGCTCGGTCTCGTGGGCGCCTCTGACTGGCGCCTCGACGGCGATCCCGCCGCGGCCACGGGTGGAGAGGTTCGTGTCGATGCTCTGGTGTGTGCTGCTCATGCCGGTCCTTCCGCTCGTCGTACAGGAGGGCACACCATAGCATGGATCATCCATGCTTCATTGATTATCTACATAAAAATTATCGTCGCTGCTATTGTGATGATTGATGCGACGATGAGGTATACACTCGAGGACATGGATGGCAAGACACGCTGCGATCCCGGGTCGGCGGTGCTGCTTACCCGACTGGCCAAGCAGGTGTTCAGGCGCAGCGACGAGCTGGGCCTGCCGCTTCGACACGTGGTCGCTCTCAGCTACGTGCTCGACCACGATGCGTGCCCGCAGCAGGAGCTCGCCGACGCCTTCTGCATGGATGCCAACAACGTTGTGCTACTGCTGAACGAGCTCGAGCAGCACGGCTATGTCACGCGGCTGCGCGATCCACACGACCGGCGCCGTCATGTCGTGCGGCTGACGCCCGAGGGCCACAAGGCGCTGAGCGCGGCTGAGCGCGCTCAGGAAGCGATCGAGGACGACGTGTTCGGAGCGCTCGACGCACAGGAGCGCACCACGCTACGCGAACTGCTCACGCGCGCCCTGCGCGGCATCGAGCCGGCCGACGGCGACGCCTACAGCGCCACGGTCGCGTCGATCTCGACATAGGCGCCCCTCGGTAGCTGCGCGACGCCGACCGCCACACGCGCCGGCGGATCCTCCGCGAAGAACGACGCGTAGACCTCGTTGACCTCCGCGAACGCCGCGAGGTCGGTCAGATACACAGTCATGCGCACCGCGCGCTCGAGCTCGGTGCCGGCCGCAGCGCAGACCGCCCGCAGGTTCTCCAGGCAGCGACGCGCCTGCTCGCCGGCGTCGCGACCCACCAGCTCTCCGGTCTCCGGGTCGAGCGGGATCTGTCCCGAGCAGAACAGCAGGCCGCCCGCACGCACGGCGTGGCTGTAGGGGCCGACGGCGGCCGGAGCCCCGGATGCGTGGATGGTTTCCCGCTCGCCCGTCACCGCACAGACACTACCGAGGAACACGTCGGCCGAGGAGGCGCTGGCACGACGCCGCGCCGGCGAATAGATTCCGAGGGATGCAATCCCGTACGCGCGCATTCGCGACAGCGCTCCTGGCGACTTGCGCGTGGGCGTGCGCGCCCGCCGGCCTGCATGCGGTCGCCTCGGCGGATGCGCTGGCCGATTCCCAATCGGTCGCGTTCGCGCCGTGTCACGGCAGCAACGAGTTCGCCTGCGGGCACCTGACGGTGCCGCTGGACCCCACGGGCGCGACGCCGGGCACGGTCACGCTCGCGATCCGCCGCCACCGCGCCCCGGTGGGCGAAGCGCACAGCGCGATCATCGCCCTCGCGGGGGGCCCGGGGCAGCCGGCGTTGCCGTTCGCAGAAGACTTCACCGAACTGCTCGGGCCGATCGCCTCGACGCGCGATCTGATCGTGTTCGACCAGCGCGGGATCGGCCTGTCCGACCCGCTCGCCTGTCACGCCTTCGAACACCCCAGCCTGTACAGCTCGTTCGGCAAGCTGATCGAAGCGTGCGGCAACCAGCTCGGACCGGCGCGCAGCTTCTACACGACCGCCGACACGGTCGCCGACATCGAGGCCATCCGTCAGGCGGGGGGCTATGAAAAGCTCGTGCTCTACGGCACCAGCTACGGCACAAAGGTGGCCGAGGAGTACGCACAGCAGTACCCCAGCCATGTCGAAGCGCTGGTGCTCGACTCGGTCGTGCCACCGAACGGACCGGAACCGCTGCAGCGCTCGACGTTCGCTGCGATCCCGCGCATCCTGCGCCAGCTGTGCGCGGATCGCGCGTGCGCTCAGATCACGCCCAACCCCGTCGCCGACCTGGCGCGCGTCGTCAAGCGGATGGATCGCGCGCCGCTGCGCGGACGCGCGATCGGGGGCAACGGCCGCGCGCGGTGGCTGCGCCTGGACTCACAGGAACTCGTGGGACTGCTACTGGACGGAGACTTCTCGTCGCTGCTGCGCGCGGACTTCGTGACCGCGGTGGCGGCGGCGGCGCGCGGCGACAACGCGCCGCTTGCGCGCCTGGTGGCGACGCTCGGGAGCGGAGAAGGCGAAGGCGAAGACTTCGACACGCCGCTGTACTACGCGACGACATGCGAAGAGCAGGACTTCCCGTGGAGTCGCGCCGCCAGCCCCAAGAGTCGCATCGCCCAGGCGAGCGCCGCCGCCAGCGCGCTGGGCGCGAGCGCGTTCGCGCCGTTCACCGCGGCCAACGCGCTGGACATCAGCGACATCCCCGCGTGTGCATACTGGCCGTTCACGACCCCCGCCCCCGTGCTCGACGACGCTCCCCTGCCGAACGTGCCCACGCTGATCCTCAGCGGCGCCGACGACCTGCGCACCCCAACGGCGAACGCGCGCGAAGTCGCCGCGCAGATCCCCGACTCGCACCTGCTGGTCGTCCCCGACACCGGCCACTCGGTGCTCACGCAGGAGCAGGGCTCGTGTGCGAGCGAAGCGCTGCAGGCGCTGTTCGCGTCAAAGCCCGTGGAGCCGTGCCCGGCGACGCCGCTGCCCGCGAGCCTGCGACCCCCGCCGCTTCCGCCGCTGCGCCTGTCCGCGGTTGCGCCGGCGAAGGGCTACGGCGGGCGCTCGGGGCGCACCCTGCACGCGGTCGCGCTGACGCTCGGCGACTTCGTCCGCCAGTTCGTGCTGCAGCTAACGGTCAGCGGCTCCTCCGAAGGCGCGTCTGCAAGTCTCAGCACCGGCGGCCTGCGGGCCGGCTGGGCGCAGGTCGTGGCCGGCGGGCTGAGCCTGCACGGCTACTCCTACGTGCCCGGCGTCACCGTCTCAGGCTCGGTCAAGGGCGAAGCCGAGCTGCTCCAGATCGGCGGCTCGAGCGCTGCGCGCGGCACGCTGCGAAGCGGACCGGACAAATCGCTGGTGGGAACGCTCGGAGGCCGGCACGTGGTCCTAGCGCAGAGCTCCATCGCCTCGGCGGCTATTGTCGGGGGCGATGCGCAGGAGAGCTTGCACCGTGGCCGTGGCGGCTCTGCTGGTCGTAGCGCTGCTGGCCTGCTCGCCGAGCTCCTCGGCAGCGTCGGGCCTTAGCTTCATACCCTGCGCCAACGGCACGACCTTCGAATGCAGCTCACTGCCGGTGGCGCTCGAGCGCTCGGGAGCGGTCCCGGGGACAATCTCGCTGAGCGTCGAGCGCAAGCTCGCCGGCCCGGCTCCCAGCCGCGAGGCGGTCGTCGCGCTCGCCGGCGGCCCCGGGCAGGCGGCGATCCCGCTCGCCGAATTCATCGCCCAGGCGGTCGCGCCGGCGCTCGGCTCACGCGATCTGATCGTCTTCGACCAGCGCGGCACCGGCGCGTCGGACCCGCTCAGCTGTGGCGCCTTTGAAACATTCAGCTCCAAGCCTGTCGGCCAGATCTTCGAACAGTGCGCGGCCCAGGTCGGACCCGCCCGCGGCGCCTTCACCTCGCAGGAATCCGTGCAGGACATCGAGGCGCTGCGCCAGGCGGGCGGCTACGAAAAGCTCGTCCTGTACGGCACCTCCTACGGCACCAAGGTGGCGCTCGAGTACGCCGAGCGCTACCCGCAGAACGTCGAAGCGCTGGTGCTTGACTCGGTCGTGCCGGTGGAAGGCCCGGAACCGTTCGCGATCCCCACCTTCCAGGCGATCTCCGGCGTGCTCGCGGAGCTGTGCGAACGCGGCGCCTGCGCGGGCGTGACTGGCAACCCGGCGGGCGACATCGCCACGCTTGCCGCGGAGCTTCACACGCGAGCCCTCAGCGGGTCGGTGTACGACGGCTCGGGCAAGCGCCACGCGAGCACGCTCGACGAGCAGGGGCTGCTCGACATACTCGTCGCGGGCGACCTCAACCCCGCCCTGCGGGCGCTGCTGCCGGCGGCCGTGATCTCGGCGCTGCACCATGACCCGGACCCGCTGCTGCGCCTGCACCTGCTGTCCGAGGGCCTGATCCCCAGCGTCCCGATCGAAACCGCCACCGGCGAACCGGCGCAGGAGGTCGACGAAACGTTGTTCGCGACCACCACCTGCGAGGAGACGCCGTTCCCGTGGCAGCGCAGCGGGCCGCCGGCGACCCGGCTGGCGGAAGCGCTCGGCTTCCTGAACGCCCAGCCGGCCGGCGACTTCTATCCGTTCGACGCGAGCACCTCCTACGCCAACAGCCTCGTCACCGAGTGCGCCGCGTGGCCTGACGCGTCGGCGGCGCCTCCACCGCCGAGCCCACTGCCGAACGTGCCCACGCTGATCCTCTCCGGCCAGCAGGATTTGCGCACGCCCACCGCGGACGCTCGCAGCGTGGCCGCGCTGATCCCCGACGCGCAGCTGCTGACCGTCCCGTTCACCGGGCACTCGGTGCTCGGAAGCGACCTCAGCGGCTGCTCGGCGCTGGCGGTCAAGGACTTCTTCGCCTCCAGCCCCGTCCAGCCGTGCCCGGCCAACACCGTCAACCAGTTCGCGCCGACGCCGGTCACACCCACGAAGCTTGCCTACATACGCCCGCCGAGCGGCCTTTCGGGCCGTCCCGGGAAAACGCTGGTGGCGGTGCTCGACACGCTCGTCGACCTCAACCGCCAGGTGATCGCGGCCACGCTGCAGGCCGACGAGGAACTGCCGAGCGGCTCGAGCTTCGGTGGCCTGCGCGGCGGCTACGCCAAGCTGACCAACTCGGCGGCGATCCTCAAGGGCTTCTCGTTCGTTCCCGGCGTGCAGCTGACGGCTGACTTCCCAGTGCGCGACCGCGAGCTGCGGGTGACGAACATCCGCGTGGCGGGCACGCAGGCCTCGTCGGGAACGGTGCGCTTCGGCGCCGCGTCCAAGTACGTCACCGGCACGCTCGGCGGCAGGCGCTTCGACGTAAACCTCGCCAAGGTCAAGCTCTCCCGCGTCGGCTCAGGCGCTTGGCCTTCGCTCGCCTCGCTCGAGGCGCTGCTTGGCCGTCGCTCGCTGGCCGGCGCCGGGACGCTGGCGCCCTCGTGGCTGCCCTGAGCGCGCCGGCCGCGAGCGCGTGGCTAGGCTGAGAGGGTGCCCAATGCGCTAGCGCAGGAGTCCTCACCGTACCTGCGCCAGCATGCGCACAACCCCGTCGACTGGCTGCCGTGGGGCCCGCTCGCGCTCACGCGCGCGGCCGAGCAGGACAGGCCGCTGCTGGTGTCGATTGGCTACTCGACCTGCCACTGGTGCCACGTGATGGAGCGCGAGTCATTCGAGGACCCGGCGACCGCGCGGCTGATGAACGAGTGCTTCGTGTGCGTGAAGGTCGACCGCGAGGAGCGCCCGGACGTCGACGCCGTGTACATGGAGGCCGTCCAGGGAATGACCGGCCACGGCGGCTGGCCGCTGAACGTGTTCCTCACACCCGAGCAGCTGCCGTTCTACGGCGGCACCTACTTTCCCCCCGACCCCCGCCACGGCCTACCGGCGTGGACGCAGGTGCTGCAGGCGATCGCCGAGTCGTGGGAGCACAGCCGAGATGAGATCCGCGCCGGGGGCGAGCGCCTGCGCGAGCGCCTGTCCGGCGGCGCGCTGCTGTCGGCTTCGACCGAGCTCCCGCGCGAAGCGGCGCTCGATCGGGCGATGGCGAAGCTGGCGGAGAGCTTCGACGCTCGCCACGGGGGCTTCGGCGGCGGGGCGGGCGGGCCTCAATTTCCGCAGGCCTCGGTGCTGGAGCTGCTGCTGCTGCTGCTGCGCGGCGGACAGGACATGGCGCTGAAGACCCTCAAAGCGATCGCCGCCGGCGGCATCCACGACCAGATCGGCGGGGGTTTCTCACGCTACAGCGTCGACGCCGCTTGGACGGTGCCGCACTTCGAGAAGATGCTCTACGACAACGCCCTGCTCGCGCGCGCGTATCTGCACGGCTGGCAGGCTTCGCACGACGAGCGCCTGCTGGAGGTATGCGTCGACACGCTCGAGTGGGCGTTGCGCGAGATGCGCGGCCCCGAGGGCGGCTTCTACAGCGCGCTGGACGCCGACTCGGAGGGAGTCGAGGGACGCTTCTACGTGTGGACCCTCGCCGAACTTCGAGACGTCCTCGGCGAGGACGCCGGCGCCGCGATCGCGTGGCTGGGAGCGACCGAGCAGGGCAACTTCAGCGACCCGCACCATCCGCGGCCTGGCCTGAACGTGCTACAGGCTCGCGGCCCCGCCCCCGAGCCGCACGTGCGCCGGCGGATCCGCGAACGGCTGCTGGCCGCGCGCGAAACGCGCACTCGCCCGGCGCTCGACGACAAGCGCCTGACGAGCTGGAACGCGCTGATGATCTGCGCCCTCGCCGAGGTCGGGGCGACGCTGGAGGACGCTCGCTACCTCGACGCGGCGAGCGCAGGCGCCGAGTTCCTGCACGGCGAGATGCGCGACGAGCGCGGCCGCCTGCTGCGCAGCTATGGCGCGGGCGGCTCGGGCAGGGGCGAGATCCTCGGCTACCTCGAGGACCACGCATTCCTGCTGGAGGCGCTGATCGTGCTGTTCGAAGCCACCTGCGAGGAGCGCTGGTTCCACCGCGCCACGGCGCTGGCCGACGAGCTGATCGAGCGCTTCGCCGACCCCCAGCGCGGCGGCTTCTTCTCGACCGCCTCCGACGCCGAAGCGCTGATCGTCAGGCGCAAGGATCTCGAGGACTCCCCGATCCCCTCGGGCTCCTCCAGCGCCGCCGTCGGCCTGCTACGTCTGGCGCAGCTCACCGGCGAGGGCGAGTACGAACGCCACGCCCTCGGCGCGCTCGCGCTCGTCGCGGAGATCGCCCCTCGCCACCCGGGCGCCTTCGCGCACATGCTGCAGGCGCTGCACTGGCATCTGTCACCCGCGCGTCCGATCGCTTGCGCGGTTCCCGCGCTGGTCCGGGGAGTGGTCTCGGGCGAGCCGGCAGCGTGAGCAGGACATGACGCGTCCAGACCGAAACACGGCCTGTGAGCACCGCCGCGCAGCCGGTGCCGATCGAGCCTCCACCGGACCACCACCGCCCGTTCGGCTCCGACACCTTTGGCGTTCAGGCTGAGCGATTCGCGCGCTTTTTCGGCACGCCCACATTCATCGTCACGCAGACCGGCATCGTCGTCGTGTGGATCGTGCTCAACGGCCTCGCGATCACCAATGCGATCGCGTGGGACAAGTACCCGTTCATCCTGCTGAACCTAGCCTTCTCGCTGCAAGCGGCGTACGCCGCGCCGCTGATCCTGCTCGCCCAGACGCGCCAGGCCGACCGCGACAAGATTCGCGACGCGGCATTCCAGGCCCACCGCGAAGCCGAGGCCAAGCGCGTCGCCGACTATGAGACAGCCGAGTCACGTGTGCTGGTCCAGGACAAGGCGTTGGCCGAGCAGCACACGCGCATGCTCGAGCAGAACACCGAGCTGACCCGGCAGGTCGCGAAGCTGACGAGCGAGCTCCACAGCGTCATCTGCGAGCGCAGAGAGGGCTAGAGGATGGACAGGTAGCGGTCGAGCTCCCACTGCGTGACGTGCACGCGGTAGTCGTCCCACTCCTGGCGCTTGATCTCGACGTAGCGGTTGAACATGTGCTCGCCGAGCGTGCGCAGCACCAGCTCGGACTCGGCCGTCAGCTCGATCGCCTCGCCGAGGCTTTCCGGAAGCTGCTCCACGCCCAGGCGCCTGCGCTCCTCGCCTGAGAGGTGGTACAGGTTCTTCTCCATCGGCTCCGGCAGCTCGTAGCCCTTCTCGATCCCCTCCAGGCCCGCCTGCAACAGCACCGCGAACGTCAGGTACGGGTTGCACGCGGGGTCCGGGCAGCGCAGCTCCATGCGCGTCGCCTGCTCGCGGCCGGGGTGATACAGCGGCACCCGCACCAGCGCCGAGCGGTTGCGCCTTGACCACGCCACGTACACTGGCGCCTCGAAGCCGGGGACCAGGCGCTTGTAGGAGTTGACCCACTGCGCGAAGATCGAGCAGATCTCGCGGGCGTGCTTCAGCTGCCCCGCGATGAACGCCTTGCCCACGTCCGAGAGGAAGTACTGGTCGTCGGGGTCGTAGAACGCGTTCTTGCCGTCGCTGAACAACGACTGGTGCGTGTGCATGCCCGAGCCGTTCTCGCCGAACAGCGGCTTGGGCATGAACGTCGCGTGCCAGCCGTACTTCATCGCGTACTCCTTCACCGTGATGCGATAGGTCATGCAGTCGTCCGCCATCTTCAGCGCGTCCGCGTAGCGCATGTCGATCTCGTGCTGGGAGGGTCCCACCTCGTGATGGGTGTACTCGACGTGGATCCCCAGCTGCTCCATCGCCAGCACCGTCTCACGGCGCACGTCCGAGCCCGCGTCCAGCGTTGTCAGGTCGAAGTAGCCGCCTTCGTCGAGCACCTCCGTCGAGCGCGAGTCTTTGAACAGAAAGTACTCGAGCTCGGGGCCCACGTTGAACGTGTCGAAGCCCATCGACCTGGCCCGCGCGACCGCGCATCTCAGCACGTGGCGCGGATCGCCCTCGTACGGCGTTTTCTCGGGCGTGATCACATCGCAGAACATCCGTCCCACGCCCTGCTCCTCCGGGCGCCACGGCAGCACCCTGAACGTGCTCGGGTCGGGCATCGCGATCATGTCCGACTCCTCGATCGCGTTGAAGCCCGTGATCGACGAGCCGTCGAAGCCCATCCCCGCGTCGAACGCGTCATCCAGCTCGGCCGCGTTGATCGAGAACGACTTCAGCTGGCCGAGGATGTCCGTGAACCAGAAGCGGATGAAGCGAATCTTCCGCTCCTGCACGAGCGCCTTCACGTCATCCGCGGTCTTCGGCTCCTCTGCCATCCGCTCGGACCTTAGCCCATGCCCGCCGCCCGTCGCTATCGACGTTTGGCCAAACCGCTCAGCGCGTCAGTGACCCGCTACCGCGGCGACGAAGTCCGCGACGTCTTCCGCTTCCTTGCCCTCGTACAGCAGCGCAGGCATGTCGCCGTTGCCGCGGGCACGGCCTTCGCTGATCGCGCTCAGCACCAACGCCCGGCGTCCCGCCGCCGTCGAGATGTCGTCGCCGACGCGGATGTCGAGGTCCGGGCCGATGCGCCCGACCGACTTGACCGCCGCCAGCGTGTGGCACACGGTGCACGTGTGCGAGAACAGTTCGCGACCCTTCTGCTCGTCTTTGGTCAGGTGCACTCCGCCGACCGCCACGCTCGCCTTGTGCTCGCCGTTGAACGCCAGCACGATCGCCGGCACGACCAGGCCGAAGACGAACAGCACGATGATGCCCAGCGTTATCAGGCGCTGGCCGACCACCGATTCCGCCTTCGGCGACCCCCGCTCGCCGCGCGGCCGGCGCATCGCCAGGAAGAACACCACGATCCCGGCGAGGATCCAGAAGAGGACGAAGATGATGAGCATGCGCGCGAGAACATATCGGGTGGCGCCGCGGAGCGGCGCCATGAGAGCTCTCCCACCTTTAGGAGCGCTGAAGCCGCCGCGCTAACCTGGAACTGGTCGGCAAGCAAAGGAAGAGGACGTGCTGGCGTGAACATCCTGCGACGCATCCCCCTCTCGCGACTGCTGCTGCTGTGCTCACTCGCGCTCGTCATCGGCGTGTCCGCCACCGCCCTCGCCTTCGCCGTCGGCTCCGGGCCCACGCCGCAACCCAAGCCTCTCGCACAGGCGATCCACGACGCGCTCGGCGGGGGGCCGGTCGAAGGTGTCAGCGCCAGCATCGTGCTGACCGACAACCTGCTCGAAGGCGCCAACCTCGCCAGCGGCGGGCACGGCGGCGCCATCACCTCCAGCCCGCTCGTCACCGGCGCCTCCGGCCGGCTGTGGATCGCCAAGGACGGAGACTTCCGGCTGGAGCTCCAGTCCGAGCAGGGCGACACGCAGATCCTGTATGACGGACACACGCTTTCGCTGTACGACGCCGCCAGCAACACGCTCTACCGCTACACGCCTCCCGTACGGGAAGGCGGCGAAGCCGAAATCCAGGTTGCCGTGCCAAAAGTGTCGGCTCGGTCGCACGAAGTCCCCAGCGTCGCCAAGATCGAAGAAGCGATCTCGCATCTGAGCAGGCACGCGGACGTGTCCGGCGCGACGCCCACGGACATCGCCGGACTGCCCGCCTACACCGTGCGCGTCTCGCCCAAGGAAGGCGGCAGCCTGTTCGGCGGCGTCGAGCTGTCCTTCGACGCCAACCACGGGGTGCCGTTGCGAGCCGCCATCTACTCGACGACCAGCGCCGCGCCCGTGATCGAACTGGCGGCCACCGAAGTCTCCTACGGCCCGGTCGCCGACTCCGTGTTCGAAGTCGACCCCCCCGCCAACGCCAAGATCGACGAAATCGCGCCGCCCAGCTCTCCCGGCGCGCGCACGCAGCACATGCCCACAGGTGAGGTGGGCAAGCCGAGCCTCACCACCCAGGGACATGGGCCCACCACGATCGCGATCCTCGAAAGCAAGGCGACGACCGGCACCGAGGGCGCGGGCGAACAACTCGAAGGGCTCCCCAAGGTCACGATCAACGGCACCAGCGCCAGCGAGCTGCGCACCGAGCTCGGCACGCTGCTCACGTTCGAGCGCTCCGGCGTGCGCTACATGCTCGCAGGCAGCGTCACGCCCGCCACGATCGAAGCGGTCGCGCGGGGCCTCTAGCGTGAGCGAGTCGGCGTCGCCGCACGGCGACGAGGCCCCGCCGGTTCGCGCGAGGGGGCTCGTGAAGCGCTACAACGAGGTGCTGGCGGTCGACCACATCGACCTCAACGTCCGCGGCGGAGACGTGTACGGCTTCCTCGGCCCCAATGGGGCCGGCAAGACCACCACGCTGCGCATGATCCTCGGCCTGATCACGCCCACCGAGGGCACCGCCGAGCTGTTCGGTCGCGACCCGCTGCGCCAAGGCGCTCGCGCCCTCGACGGCGTCGCGGGGTTCGTCGAGGCGCCGCGCTTCTATCCATATCTGACCGGACGCAAGAATCTGCAGCTGCTCGCTGCGCTCGACGGCGACGAGGCGGCCACGCGCATCGAGGAGGTGCTCGATGTCGTCGAGCTCGCGCCGCGTGCCAAGCACAAGGTCGGCGGCTACTCCCACGGCATGCGCCAGCGGCTGGGCATCGCCGCCGCGCTGTTGCGCCGACCGCGCCTGCTGATCCTCGACGAGCCCGCCACCGGCCTCGACCCCGCCGGCATGCGCGACATGCGCGCGCTGATCCGCCGCCTCGCCGGGGAAGGCATCACCGTGCTGCTCTCCAGCCACCAGCTCCCCGAGGTCCAGGAACTGTGCGACCGCGTTGCGATCGTCGACTCGGGACGCGTCGTCTACGAGGGCGCGCTCGCAGACCTGCGCCGCCAGGGCGGCGCGAGCTACCGGCTGCGTACCAGCGACGACGTGCGCGCATTGGAGCTGGCGCGGGCCCATGAGGGAATCGAGCACGCCGCCGCCGGCGAGCACGGCCTCAGCATCCAGGCCGACGAGCAGCACGTCGGCGAGCTGTCGCTGGCGCTCGGGCGCGCCGGGGTCGCGATCCTCGCGCTGACGCCCGAGCTCGCGACACTCGAGGACCTGTTCTTCAGGCTCACCGAGGGCGGCAACGGAGCCCAGCCACAGCCCGTGGCGATCTCATGAGCCGCGCAGCCGGCGCAACCGCGACCCAGTCGCCCCTCGGGCCGGCGTTCGCGCGCCGCCGGCGTCCGTCAACGCTGACGATCTACCGCTGGGAGTTGCGCAAGCTCGTGCGGCAGATACGCACGTACCTCGGCCTCGTCCTCATGGTCATCCTGCCGCTGATCTTCGTCGTGTTCGAGAGCCTGCACCACGGGCGCAACCATGGCGAGAACATATTCGCCACCGAGATCACGCAGTCGGGCCTCGCCACACCGGTGCTGATGCTGCTGTTCATGTCCGGCTTCTTCCTGCCGCTCGCCGCCGCGCTCGTCTCCGGTGACATCGTCGCTAACGAGGACGGCAACGGCACGCTGAAGACGATCCTCACGCGGTCGGTCGATCGCGGCCAGGTGTTCGCCGCGAAGGCGCTCGCCGCGATGACCTATGCCGCCGTCGCCGTGTTCCTGGCGGCCGCGGTCGCCACCGTCGCCGGCGTCGTCTCGTGGGGCTTTCACTCCGTCACCACCTTCTCCGGCACCGTGGTCTCGGCGCCAGAAGCACTGCTGCTCGTGTTCGCCGCAAACGCCGTCTACCTGATCCCGCTGTTCGCGCTCGTCGGCATCGGCGTGCTGCTGTCCACCGCCACCCGCAACAGCGCCGCCGCCGTCGTCGGCACGATCGGGCTCGTGATCCTACTGTTCATCGTCGCGCAGATACCGGGCCTCGAAAGCATCAAGCCGTACCTGCTCACCGAACAGTTCCAGAACTGGCAGGGCCTGTTGCGCACGCCCACCGATTGGGCCCCGATCGCACACTCCGCATGGGTGTGCGCGCTGTATGGGGTGCCGGCGCTGTTCGCCGCCTATCTGGTGCTGCTGCGGCGGGACGTGGCGGGGGGCTAGCCGCACGTCACGCCGGCACCGCTCGCCGCACCCCCTCAGACTCTGTCGAGAGGGCGTCCCTGCTCAAGGGATGCGCGTGGGTCCCCGATATCGGAGATGTGGAATCACACGACGCTCCGGCGCAGCCACCCCACGAGCCCGGGCACGCCGAAGCCGCCTTCGGCGCGCCGCCGGGCGTCGCCTCCCCGTGGGCGAGCGGCCGCCCGCGGCTGACGCTGCTGCTTGTCTGCCTGCTGGCTGCTGCGATCGCCCTGGTTGGCACCAGGGGCGCCTGGTTCGGGCTCGGCGGAGCGCAGGCGGGCGACGGCCTGTTCCCGGCCGGATGTCCCGGTGCCCGAGCGCCCGAAGTGGCGAGCGTCGCCAGGGGCGCGCTTCCCGCGCTGCGCGAGCAGCTGTCGGCGATCGTACCCGCGCCCCTCGGCCGCGTGTACGAGGCTGGATCGATCACCACCAGCCACCTCTGGACCGACGACGATCCGCAGCCGCCGTCCTCGAACTCCAAGGTGCCGGCCGGGTATGAGATCCGCTGGTGGGCGCTCGACCGCGACGGCGACGAAGACGACGTGGCCGCCGACGTGCTCGAATTCGCCACGCCGGCGCAGGCGCGCGACGCGCTCGCGTTGGCCGTCAGTCCACGCTGCCGCCGCGACGCAGACGTGCGCACGGCGCGCTTCCCCGCGGGCGCCAGCGAGCTGCATTGGCTCAATCCCGACGACGCGCAGCAGTGGGACATGACCTTCTCGCGCGGTCGGCGGCTGTACCGCGTCGGCGACGTGCCCCCGGAATACCTTTTCACGACCACCGCCCCTCGACAGGCCGCGCTCGAGCGCGCGCGCGACGAAACCACGCCACAGGCCTTGGCCTGCGCCCTGCCGAACGCCGGCTGTCCCACGGCGGCGCCCACCATCGGTGACACCAGCCTCGCCACGCTGGCAACCGGCGCCGCCGGCAGCGCGGCGAACGCTCGCCCTCCGACCGAGCAGCAGGCGATCACCTATGCGCGCGCCGTCAACCTCCATGGCTACCTCGTTCCCGGCATGTCGCAGGTGGCGCCGGAAGGCCCCGTCGACGATCGCAGCTATTGGGAGGCGTTTGCCCGCTGCGCTGGCGCATCGGTCAACGAATACAGCATCCTCGCGCGCCATTCCCGCGTGTTCAGGTACACGAGCCGGGACCAGTATGAACTGGCGTACTCACTCGTAGCCGTCGAGCCGAGCAGCGCCCAGGCCGCCGGCTTCATCAGCGACGTCTCCACCCAGCGTGCCCGCACGTGCATCGCCCACGCCTACGAACAACGCCTGCTGCAGGGCCGAGCGGACGCAGCCGGCTCGCCGCGCGCAACAGAGGTCGCGCTGAGATCCCCGGTCACATCCAGCGCCCCGCGCGTAGACCACGTCACGCTGACATCGCTGGCCACGCCCACTCCCACCAGCTACCGGGGCGGCGCCCCATACCGCGCAACCGCGCTGCGGCTGCAGGTCCAGATCAGCTACGTCACTCGACGCGGCCGCCTCGCACGCGAGACGCTCTACCTCCAAGGCTTCGCGTTCGCACACGGCCCCGCGGTGGTCGAGCTCGACACTGTGACGCTCCGACATCCCCTCCCACAAGCCAACCAGCTCTTCCTGGAACGGATGCTCGTGGGGCGAGCCGAGGCCAACGAAGGCCTGCTGTGAGTCGCGCTCAGCCGACCTCCGCCGGCGTCTCTATCACGGTCAGCTCCACGTCGCCCATCAGCCGTCGCGCCTCCTTCGCGTCGAGCATCCCCGCCCCCAGTCGCGCCGTCGACTCGGCGCCGCAGGCGACGCCGAAGCGCAGGCAGTGGTCGGGCGGGCGACCTTCGTAGCGAGCGGCCAGATAGCCGGCCAGGAAGGCATCGCCGGAGCCGCTTTTGGCGACCGGCTCGCGCGGCTCGATGCGAGCGCGCTTGAGGACCCGCTGGCCGTCGATCAGCACCTGCGCGAAGCAGCCGTCGGGCAGCGTCATGATCGCCTCGCGCGGTCCCAGGCCGGCGATCTCCGCGACCGCCAACGAGCGCTCGTTATCGCCGGTGAACTCGTGGCCGACCAGCTCCTCCGCCTCGAGCACGTTGGGCGAGACGACGTCCGGCTCCGCGCGCACCGCCTGGCGCAGCGGCTCGCCGTCGGTGTCGATGACGGTGAGGACGTCCAGCCGCTCGAGGTCCCTGATCAGCGACGCGTAGGTGTCCGGCTCGACGCCGCGCGGCAGTGACCCGGCGAACACCACGATCGCGGCCCCGCGCGCCAGGTACACGAGCTTGTCGCGAAACAGCTCGACCTCGCGACTGGACACCGACGGGCCGCGTTCGTTGATCTCCGTCTGTTCTCCGGTCGTCGGGTCGAGCACCGAGGTGTTGGTGCGCGACTCCTCGCGGGTGCGCACGAAGTCGTTGAGGATCGACTCCTCGGTGAGCTGCTCGACGATGTGCGTGCCGGTCGCGCCGCCGGCGAACCCCGTCGCGATCACCGGCTGGCCGAGCGACTTCAGCGTGCGCGCGATGTTCACGCCCTTGCCGCCGGCCATCGTGCGCTGGTCGACGGTGCGGTGGCGCCGCCCGAGCCTGAAGTTCGGCACCGCGAGCGACTTGTCGATCGCCGCATTCAGCGTAACCGTGATGATCATCCTGGCTCCGTACCCGCTTTGCGGCGCGCCGCAACGACAGACGATGCCCTGGCGTGCACGCCACCAAGGCTAGCGGACCCGATCGGAGAGCCCCCACGCAGCCTCGCGCAGCCGCTCTGCGGCCGCGCGCGCGGCCACCGCGGGCTCGCCGCCGAGCTCCCGGTAGGCGTCCGCGATGCTGCGCGAGGCTGACACCAGACCGCCCGCGCGACCGGGCGCGAACGCCGCTCCCAGCTCCTGCACGCGCCCGCCCTGCGCGCCGACCCCCGGCAGCAGGAACGTCGCGCTGCCCATCAGCTCGCGCGCGCGCTCCAGATGCCATGGCTCGGTGGCGCCGAGCACCGCGCCGACGTCGCTGAGGCCCGCCTCGCCGACCGCCGGGGCGCCGAGCTCGTCCACCAGCCGCGCGAGGCGTTCCCACACCGTTCCCCCCTGCTCGAGCTTCAGGTCCTCGATGTCCGCGGCGCCGGGGTTGGAGGTACGCACGAGCAGCAGCACGCCGCCGCCGACCTCGCGCGCGGCGCTCACGAACGGCTCGACCGCGTCCATGCCCATCAGCGGGTTGACCGTCACCAGATCCGCGCCCAGTCCACCCGCCCTCCCGAACGGGGTCTCGACGCCGCCGAACAACGCGCCGGCGTATACGCGCGCGGTCACGTCGATGTCCCCGCGCTTGCCGTCGGCGATCACCAGCAGGCCCAGGCGCTGGGCATGTGCGACCACCGCCTCCAGCGCCGCCCATCCGGCCGCGCCGAGCAGCTCGAAGCGCGCGAGCTGAGGCTTGACCGCCACGCACGCCGGCGCCGTGGCCTCGATCAGCGCCAGGCAGTGCCCAAGAACCGCTGCCGCGGCTGCCTCAGACGGCGACCCGAAGACACGCCCGGCATGCTCGCCGCCCGGCCATAGCGCACCCGGATCGGGGTCCAGGCCGAGCACGATCTGCGACTCGCGCTCGGCGACCCGAGCGGCCAGGCTGTCACCGAAGCCGAGCGCCGTCGTCAGCGACCCTTCACCGCGCTCTTGAGACCGCTGCCCGCGGTGAAGCGCGGCACCCGCGAGGCCGCGATCTGGATGCGCTCGCCCGTACGCGGGTTGACCCCCACGCGCGCGCCGCGCTCGCTCACATGGAACTTTCCGAACCCCGATACCGTCACCTCGCTGCCGCGACGCAACGCGTCCTCCACGGTGGCCAGCACCGCATCCACCGCCCGCGAGGCATCGTGCTTGGTCAGATCGGCGCGATCGGCCACCTGGTCGACCAGCTCGGACTTAGTCACTTCGCCCTCCTCATTCGTGAAACGGTTGTGACGACGCTAACACCGTGCGCGGACGAGCGCAGCCGCGGGTGCGCGCTGGCGCATACGCAAGAATACGGCGATGGCGATCACCCGCATCGCGTGGCTGGTGACGGTGCTCGTGGCCTTGGTCACCGCGCTGCTGCTCGCGCTGTCCGGGTACACCGGCTATGCCGGCCTCGGCGTGGCCGTGGCCGCCTCCGCGGCGATCAACCTGCTGTAGCCTCGCCCGCGCCCGCCAGCCACGCGAGCAGCGCCCGCGCTGCGCGGCCGCGGTGAGAGATCGAGTCCTTCTGCTCGGGCGAGAGCTCCGCCATCGTCAGGCCACGCGGGCCGTCGTCGGGCAGGAACGCGGGGTCGTAGCCGAAGCCACCCTCGCCGCGCGGGCGCGCCGCCAGGCGCCCGCCGCATCGGCCCTCGAACACGCGCTCGAGACCGTCCCCCGGATCGACGTAGGCGATCACGCACACGTACTCCAGCGCACTGCCCGCAGGCGCCTCGCGCAGGAGCTTCTCCAGGTTCTGCGCATCCGTCGCGCGCTCGCCCGCGTAGCGCGCCGAGCGCACGCCCGGCGCGCCGTCGAGGCTCGCCGCGGCGATGCCCGAGTCGTCGGCGATGCTCACGCGGCCCGCCGCCTGTGCCGCCGCGCGGGCCTTGCCGAGCGCGTTCTCGCCGAAGGTCTCGCCGTCCTCCGGCGGCAGCACCACGCTCGCCGGCAGCGAGTCGAGCTCCCAGCCCCCGCCGGCGGCATCGAGCAGGCGCTCGAGCTCGCGGCGCTTGTGCTCGTTGTGCGTGGCCAGCAGCAGCTTCAAGCGAGCGCCGCGTCGATCGCCTGCTGCTGGGTGACGCGCAACCGCTCGATGCCCGCCGCGGCCAGCGCCAGCAGCTCGTCGAGATGCGCCCGCGACAGCGGCGTTCGCTCGGCCGTCGCCTGCACCTCGACGAGGCCGCCGTCACCGCTCATCACCACGTTCGCGTCCACCTCCGCGGTCGAGTCCTCGGAGTAGTCGAGATCGAGCAGCGCGGCCCCGTCGATGATCCCACAGGAGACCGCCGCGACCGACCCGTTCAACGGCGAACGCTCCAGCCGTCCCTCCTGCGCCAGCCGCGCGCACGCAAGCGACAGCGCCGCGTACGCGCCCGTGATCGAGGCGCAGCGTGTGCCGCCGTCCGCCTGCAGCACGTCGCAGTCAAGGTAGATCGTCCTTTCGCCGAGAGCCTGGAAGTCGACGACAACGCGCAGCGAGCGCCCGATCAGCCGCTGAATCTCCACGGTGCGCCCGTCCTGTCGCCCGCGCGTGACGTCGCGCTGCTTGCGATCGCCGGTGGAGGCCGGCAGCATCCCGTACTCGGCCGTCACCCAACCGCGCCCCTTGCCGGTCATCCAGCGTGGCACCCCCTCCTGCGCGGAGGCCGTGCAGATCACCCGCGTCTCGCCCATCGAGATCAACGCGGAGCCTGTGGCCGTCCGCACGAACCCCGGCTCGATCGCGCTCGGGCGCAACTCGCCGGGACCGCGCCCGTAGCTGCGCTCGCCCATACCGGCATCATTCCAGAGCGCTACGGTCGACGGATCTTGCGCGCGCTGGTGATCTCCAACATGCTCCCCGACGCCGTCCGTCCTGACCGCGGCCGTTTCGTCCGCGACCAGGTCGCCGCCCTGCGGGCACTCGACGGCCTGGAGGTGGAGCTCTACGAGTTCGCTCCCGGCGCGGGCGCGCTCGCCCGCGCCGCGCTGGAGCTGCCGCGCCGCTACGGCGCACGCGTACCCGGCCGCCGACCGGCGCGCCGCTTCGACGTCGTGCACGCGCACTTTGGCCTAACCGCCTGGCCCGCGCTCGCGATCCCCGCGCGCGTGCGCGCGCTGACCGTGCACGGCAGCGACGTGCGCCATCCGCGCACGCGCTTCGCGACCGCCGCCGTGCTGCCGCTGGTCGATCTGCTTGCCGCCGCCTCCGCCGCACTGGCACGAGAACTACCCGGCCGCGCGGCGCGCGCGCGCGCGCTCGTGCTGCCCTGCGGCGTGGACGTCGATCGCTTCAAGCCGATCCCCCGGCGCCGGGCACGCACCGAGCTAGGGCTCGACCCGCAGACGGCGTATGTGCTGCTCGCCGCGGACCCCGCACGTGCGGAGAAGCGCCACGATCTCGCGCTCGCGCTCGCGCACGCGAGCGGCGTGCGGCTGCTCACCCTCGGTGGGGTCGATCCCGCCCGCGTGCCACTGTGGATCAACGCCGCCAACGCCGTGCTCGTCCCGTCCGATCGCGAGGGCTTCGGGCTGGCGGTGCTCGAGGCGCTGGCGTGCGACGTGCCCGTCCTCGCCACCCCCGTCGGCGTCCACGCCGAGGCCCTCGAGCACGTCGCCGGCACGCTCTGCGCCCCCTTCGAGCTCGCGCGTTGGCGCTCCGCGCTGGAGCCACACTTGCGCGAGGGCGACCCCCGCGTCGAGGGTCGCGCAAGCGCCGGCCGCTTCTCGGCCGGCGCGATGGCCGCTCGCGTCGCCGCCGCCTGGCGCGAGGCGCTGGTGCGCTGCAGCGCACCAGCCGGGTAGCACAGACCAGCCATCCGGATAGCATGGATCGGCTGTGGATCACATATCTGGCAGCACCACCACCCCGGCGGACGTTCCCGCGCCGGCAAGCGCTCCCGCAGACGCCGCCACCCCGACGCAGGATCAGATCCCGCCGGCGGATGGCGTCCAACCGGCCCCCGATCAAGGCGCACCGACAGGCGCCGGCGCCGCGCCCGAGTCGCCGGGCTTCCGCTCTCGTGGAAGCGCACGCCGCCGCGCGCGCTTCCTGCGCAGGGCGCGCGAGCTCGCCTATCGCGATCTCGGCGGCCTGGTGTTCAACCTGCATCGCTTCGGCGCGCGCAACGACGCACTCGTCCTCGCCAAGCTGACGACGCTCGGTCACATCGACGCCGAGCTGCGCGCGCTGGAAGACGCCTTGCAGGAGCGCCGGCCGATCACCGTGCTGCGCGAGGCGGGCATCACCGCGTGCCCGCGCTGCGCCGCCATCCACGGCAGCGACGACCGCTTCTGCCCCAACTGTGGACTGGCGATCGGCCGCCACGTCGATCTGCCCGCCGAGCTGCGATCCGGTGCCAGCGCGCCCGCCCCGTGGAGCGCAACCACGCCGAGCGTTCAGGCACCGGCACCGGCAGCCGCCGGTGCGCCCGCGGCGACCCAGCCCGCCGTGGCACCGCCTCCCGCCGCGCCGGCCGCGCCTCCCACCCCCCGCGCGGAGAGCGCGCCCGCCGCGGCCTCCGCGGCCGAGGAGCAGACTGCGGGCGGCGAGAACGAACCCACCGAGATCCTGCGTCCTCCCGGCGGCGGCACGTGAGCGTCACCACCTCCCCGCCACCGGCTGGCACGGGCACCTCGTCCGCCGAGGCTGGCGCCACCCCAGCGCCGACGCCCGTGAGCGAGCCCTGCCCCCTGTGCGGCGCGCCCCTGCAGGGCGCGCAGGACTGGTGTCTGAACTGCGGCGCCGCCGCACGCACACGACTGGCGAGCCCACCGCGCTGGCGGCCTGTGATCGTCGCTCTCGCGACCGTGATCTGCCTGTCGCTGGGGGTGCTGGCGGCGGCGCTGGTCGCGCTCGCCGGCAACGGAGGATCGACAGCGGGTACGACGAGGACCGTCACCGCCGCGGCCGCGCCGGCGACGACGCAATCGACGCAAACGAGCGCAGGCGTCGGCACCGCCACGGCCGGCGCGGGGTCCGGCGGCACCGCAACGAAGAGCACGACGTCGCCGAAGTCGGGGGGCAGCTCCACACCAGGCGGCACCCAGCCATCCGCCAAAGCACTGCTGGAAAGGGTGCTGGGCAAAGGCGGCAAGGGCGCCAAAGGCACGGCGACCCCCACGGCCAAATCGCCCACGATCAAACTCCCGAAAATCAAAATCAAAATCAAACCCCCAAAAATCAAAGTCCCCGAAGTCAAGCTCCCGAAGCTGAACCTCCCCGACACCGAAAGGTGAGCGAGGAGGTAGATGTCGCGGTGGTGGGCGCCGGCGCGGCCGGGTTGTATGCCGCTCTTTGCGCCGCGAGGGAAAGCGCCAGCGTCGTGCTCGTCTCGGCGACCCCGCTCGCCCAAACCGCGAGCTACTGGGCACAGGGTGGCCTTGCGGCGGCGCTCGCCGCGGACGACAGCTTCGAGCTGCACCTGCGCGACACCGAGCGCGCGGGGCGGGATCTGGTGCGCCGCTCGGCCGCTGAAACACTCGTGCGCGAAGCGCCCGAGCGCGTTCGCGACCTGCAGAGCCTGGGCGTCCGCTTCGACGCCGATCGCTTCGGGCATCTCGCGCTCGGTCTGGAGGGCGGCCACTCGGTTCGGCGCGTCGTCCACGCGGGTGGCAGCGCCACCGGCCGGCGCGTGGTGCGCCAACTGTCCGCGCTGGTCGCCGAGGACACCCGCATCAAGGTGCTCGAGCGCGCCCACGCGCACGGGTTGTGGTGCTGCGAGCAACGCTGCGAAGGCCTGGTGTGCGACGACGGACGCGTGATCGGCGCACGCGCGGTCGTGATCGCGACGGGCGGGGCAGCGGCGCTGTGGGCGCGAACGACCAACCCGCCCGGCTCGCAGGGAACGGGGGTGCTGCTCGCGCACAGCGCGGGCGCCGCGCTCGCGGACCTGGAGCTGCTGCAGTTCCATCCCACGGCCGTGATCGGCGTGCCCGGACGCGAAGGCTTTCTGATCACCGAGGCGATCCGCGGCGAGGGAGCGACCCTGCACGACAGCGCCGGCGAGCGGTTCGTCGACGAGCTCGCGCCCCGCGACGAGGTCTCACGCGCGATCTGTGCGAAGCTCGAGGAGTCCGGCGAGCGCTCGGTCGGACTCGACATGCGGGCGATCGACCCCGCTCACTTTCCCAACGTCGCCGCCGCGCTGCGCGACGCCGGCCTCGACCCCGCGCGCGAGCTCGTGCCGGTCGCCCCCGCCGCCCACTACATGATGGGAGGCATCGTCACCGACCTGGACGCCCGCTCGACGCTCGCCGGGCTGTACGCGGTCGGGGAGTCGGCGTGCACCGGGCTGCACGGCGCCAACCGGCTCGCATCCAACTCGCTCAGCGAGTGCTTCGTGTTCGCCCGTCGTGCCGTCGCCCACGCCCTGTCCACACCCGCGCCCACGCGTGCACCGGTCGAGGAGCGCCAGCTGCGCAGCCTGCGCGATCTGCCCGCGCCGGCGCTCGCCGGCGAGACGACCCGCGAGGCACTGTGGCGCGATGCTGGGATCGTGCGCACGGAGCAGGGCCTGCGCCGGCTGCTCGACGATCCGCACCCGCTCGCGCGGCTGATCGCGCGCTGCGCGCTCGCGCGCGCAGAGAGCCGCGGAGCGCACGTCCGCGCCGACCACCCCGAGCGTGATCCGGCGTGCGACTTCCGCCACGTCCTCGTCACCAGCGAGGACGCCACCTCCTGGCAGAGCTGGACCTGACGCGAAGACACAGCTGAACCTGACGCGAAGAGTTTCATAAAGAAATCACTCGCGAAGCTTTATCTCGATCCTTTCCGGGGATAGACGTGTTCTGTGCTATGGGATGGAAGGTTCTCAAGGACAACGGAGTCTTATGAGGATGGCGGGTGTGCTCCTGACACCGAGCAAGGGAGGGTGAGGAGCAGGCCATGTATCAGTTCAGTCGCGCGATCTACCGGGAGCTCGCTCCGCAAATCGTCGCTCCGGCGCCCGGCGCCGACCCCACGAGCAATCAGACTGCCGTCCTGCACGCGTGCGAGAGCGTAATCACGCGCCTGGCGACCGACCGCCACTACTTCGCACGCCCCGCACGCACGCTGTTCTTCGACATCCGCAACTACTTCCCGATGTCCGCCCAGGCACACGTGCTGCGGGTGGTCAACCGCTACATGAGCTACGCGCAGATGTTCGTCGCCGAGCATCCCCACGAGGGCTACACGGCGGTCAGCGGCGCCCCACCGCAGTGCCGCGCGACCACGCGCAAGGGCGCCGCCTGCCAGCGCACGCCGCTGCCGCACAACGGCTACTGCCCCTCCCACCAGCACCTGGCGGACACCGAGAATCGCGAGCTGGCCGCCGCTTGAGGCTGGCGTAGTCTCCCGGGATGCTCCTGGGAGTGGATGTCGGCGGCAGCTTCACCGACGCCGTCCTGATCGACGAGCGCGCGGCCGTCCACACCGCGAAGGTGCCGTCGACCCCCTCACAGGAGTCGATCGCGGTGCTCGACGCGGTGCGTGCCGTGCTGGAGCGGGCCGGCGCGCGAGCGCGCGACGTCGAGCGCTTCGCCCACGGGATGACCGTCGCCACCAACGCCCTGCTCGAGGGTCGCACAGCCAGGACGGCGCTGCTCGCCACCGACGGCTTCACCGACGTGATCGAGCTCGGCCGCCAGAGCCGCGCGCACCTGTACGACCTGTGCCGCTCCGCGCCCGCGCCGCTCGTGCCCGCCGATCTGCGCTACGGGGTAGCCGAGCGCATGGGCCCGGACGGCCCGCTGCGCGCGCTCGACCCCGGTTTCGCCCGCGAGCTGGTGGCGCGGCTCGCGGCCGCGCGCCCGCAGGCGGTGGCCGTGTCGCTGCTTCACTCCTACGCCGACCCCTCGCACGAGCGCATGCTGGGCGAGCTCGTCGCAGAGATGCTGCCCGACGCTCAGATGTCGCTGTCGAGCGATCTGGTGGGCACCTTCCGCGAGTACGAGCGCACCGCCACCACCGCGCTCGACGCCGCGCTGTCGCCGCCGCTGTCCGCCTATCTCGGCGTCCTTTGCGCCGACGCGCGTGCCATGGGTCTGCGCGAGCCGCTGATCATGCAGTCCTCCGGCGGGCTCACCGACCCCGCTCACGCGGGCGCGCACGCCGCCTTGACGGTCCTGTCCGGTCCGGCCGGAGGGGTCGGCGGCGCGCTCGCGCTGAGCGAGCTGGCCGGGGAGCCGCACGCGCTGTGCTTCGACATGGGCGGCACCTCCTGCGACGTGACCCTGATCGACGGCGGCCACGTGGCGGAAACCGCCGAGCGCACGATCGCCGGGCGCCCGCTGTCGCTGCCGGCGCTCGACATCCACACGGTCGGCGCGGGCGGCGGGTCGATCGCGTGGCGCGATCCCGGCGGCGCGCTGCGCGTCGGGCCATCCTCCGCGGGCGCTGACCCCGGGCCCGCGTGCTACGGGCGCGGCGGACGGGAGGCGACGGTCACCGACGCCAACCTACTGCTCGGGCGGCTGCTCGAGGACTCGCCGCTGGCGGGCGGACTGGCGCTGGACCGCGACGCGGCCGAGCGCGCGATCACACGGCTGGCCGGCGAGCTCGACCTGCGGCCGCTGGCGTGCGCCGAGGGGATCGTGCGCGTCGCCGAGGCCGAGATGCTGGGCGCGCTGCGCGTGATGAGCGTCGAGCGCGGCATCGACCCGCGCGGCTTCGCGCTGGTGGCGTTCGGCGGCGCCGGGCCTCTGCACGCGGCCACGCTGGCGCGTGAGCTCGGCATCATGCGTGTGCTCTGCCCGCGCGCGTCCGGCGTGCTGTGCGCGCTCGGCCTGGCGGCCGCCGCGCCCCGTCGCGACGTCGCCCGCACGGTCATGCTCGGCGTCCCCGGTGGCGCTGCGCTGTCCGCCGCGCGCCTGTCGGCTGAGCGCGACGCTCTCATCGCCGAGGCTCGCCATGCGCTGGCGGGAGCCATCTCGCGGGTGCGTGTCCGCCACGAGCTGCGCTACCGCGGTCAGTCCTTCGAGCTGTCGGTGGACGAGGAGATCGGACCGAGCGTCGACCGGCTCACACCCGCCGCCCTGCGAGCGGCCTTCGGGCAGGCGCACGAGCTTCGCTACGGCTATCGAGACGAGGACGCCGAGGTCGAGCTCGTCAACCTGCGCGTGTCAGCTTGGGGCCCGTCTCCGTCGCTGCGCATACAGCCCGCGAGCGCTCCGGCGCCTGTCGGCGAGGCGCGCGAGATCGTTTTCGACGGCGAGCCGCTTGCCACGAGCGTCCTACGCGGCGAGCTGGCGCCCGGCACGCTCGTGTCCGGGCCGGCCCTGTGCGCTTTGCCGGAGGCCACGCTGCTGGTGCCGCCGGGCTGGTCGGGAGAGGTTGACGCTCACGGAACGATCCGCCTGGACGCGCGGTGAGCGCACTGGACCCGATCGAGCTTCAGGTGATCGCGGGCGCGCTACGCGCCGCCTGCGAAGAGATGGGGGTCGTGCTGATCCACTCGGCGCACTCATCCAACATCAAGGAGCGCCGCGACGCCTCGACGGCGCTGTTCGACGCGGATGGCCAAATGGTGATGCAGGCCGAGCACATACCCGTGCACCTCGGCGCGATGCCGGCGGCCGTCGCAGCGGTACTCGAGCAGGAGCACGTGCCCGGCCGCTCGTGGATCCTCAACGATCCCTTCGCCGGCGGCACGCACCTGCCTGATATCACGGTCATCACGCCGGTGTTCGCGACGACGGACCGCGGCCGGCCGGGCGCGTCCACTCTGATTGGCTTCGCCGCCAATCGCGCCCACCACGCCGACGTGGGTGCCCGTCTGCCCGGCTCGATGCCGGCCGACAGCCGCCGGCTGGAGGAAGAGGGCGTCGTGATCACGCCGCGCCCGCTCGACGAGCAAACGCTCGAGCGACTCGTCGCGCGGATGCGCCAGCCGCAGGAGCGCAGGGCTGATCTGCGCGCTCAGCTGGCCGCCAACCGCACGGGCGCAGCGCGCCTGGCGCAGCTGGCGGACCGCGTCGGAGCGGAGCGTCTGCGCGAAGCCACCAACGCGGTGCTCGACTACTCCGAGCGGCGCACTCGCGCCTGCCTGGCCGCGCTGCCCGACGGGGTGGTGCAAGCGCAGGATGTGCTCGAGGCCGCCGAGGGCGATCTGGTGCTGTGCCTGCGCGCGATACTCGACGGCGAGCGTCTGCTGCTGGACTTCTCCGGCAGCGCGCCCCAGCACGAGGGAAACCTCAACTGCCCGCTCGCGGTCACGCGCTCCGCCTGCCTGTTCGCGCTGCGCGTCCTCACCGACCCCGACATCCCCCCCACTGCCGGGGCGTATCGTCCACTGGAGCTTTGCGTTCCGCTCGGCTCGCTGCTCAACGCGCGGCCGACCACCGGCTCCGCCGGCGGTGCCCCGGCGGTGGCGGCGGGCAACGTCGAGACCTCCTCGCGCGTCGCGGATCTCGTGCTCGCCGCGTTCGGCCGCGCCCAGGGCCAGGGCACGATGAACAACCTGACGCTCGGCAGCAGCGGAGCGTCCACCGGCGGGGACGGCTTCTCCTACTACGAGACGCTCGGCGGCGGACAGGGCGCCTGCCGAGACGCCGACGGGCCCAGCGGCGTTCACGTCGCGATGAGCAACACGCTGAACACGCCGATCGAGGCGCTCGAGCGCGAATTCCCGCTGCGGGTGCTCGAGTACTCGCTGCGCAGGGGCTCAGGCGGGGCGGGCGCGCATCGCGGCGGCGACGGCGTGATCCGCGAGCTGCAGGCGCTGAGCGAGATGACCTTCTCGCTGATCGCCGAGCGCCGGCGCCACGCTCCGCGCGGTGCGCACGGCGGCGAGTCGGGTGCGTGCGCACGCGATCTGCTGGACGGGCGTCCGCTGGCGGCCAAGAGCACCGGCACGCTGCTGCCAGGCCAGCGGCTGCGCATCGAAACACCAGGTGGGGGAGGATATGGGCATGCCTGAGAACGCAAGCGCGCAGCCCGCCGATCGCGGCCCGGTCGGGTTCCTCGGCCTGGGGATCATGGGCTCGCGCATGGCCGCCAACCTGGCGCGCGCCGGCCACCCGCTGTGCGTTTGGACGCACACGCCCGGCAAGGCCGACGATTGGGCTACCGAGCACGGCGCGCAGGCGTTCGCGACTCCCGCCGAGGTGGCCGAGCGCTGCGACGTGGTCATCAGCATGGTCGTCGACGGAGCCCAGGTCACCTCGGTGATGCTCCGCGACGCCGGTGTGATCGAGGCTGCCCGCCCGGGGCTGCTGTGCGTCGACATGTCGACGATCGGCCCCACGGACGCACGCCGGATCGGCGCGGCCCTCGCCGAGCGTGGCGTGGCGATGCTCGACGCCCCTGTTACCGGCTCCTCTCCACGAGCCGAGGAGGGCTCGCTGACGATCATGGTCGGCGGCGAGGCGGACAGTTTCGCCCGCGTGCGGCCGCTGCTGGAGACGATGGGCAAGCTGATCGCGCACGTCGGTGCACTCGGGCAGGGCCAGATGCTGAAGCTGATCAACAACTCCGTCGGCGCCGCCAACGCCGCCGCCGTGGCCGAGGCGCTGCTGCTGGCGCACGCGATGGACATAGATCTCGACGCGTTCGTCGAGATCACCTCCGCCGGCTCGGGCGCCTCGGCCCAGCTGCAGCTCAAGTCCGGCCCGATGCGCGCCCACGACTACACGACGCTGTTCAAGACCGCCCACATGCTAAAGGACGTGCGTCTGTGCCTGCAGGAGGCCGAGAACGCGGGCGTGCCGTTCCCCTCGGCCGCGCACGCACGGGACATACTGGCCGCCACAATGGCACGCGGCCACGCCGACCGCGACTACGCGGCGATCATCGAGGCCGCCGAGGGCTTCGCGGGACGCCGATTGTAGGGCGCCCTTGGCGCTCAAAGCTGGCCACACAGCCAAAAAAGGCCGCCATTTGCAGGGCATTTGGGATTTTCGCCGAGGTTTCGTATCTTTAACGCATCGTGCGACGTTCCATCGGGGCCGTTGCGCGCAGTTCAGTTCCGCTGTTTCCCTCTCATCGTCGGTCCGCACGTCCTATGCCAATTGCTTTCAAAGAATGGGCTGTCACCGTCCGCGCGCTAGCGGAAGGCGAGCAGCTAGTCACCCTGCGCAAGGGTGTTCTGCCGCGGGAGGGCAAGCCGTTCAAGCTCGCGCACGAGCGCTTCTTCCTGTATCCCACGTTCGACCACCAGCCCGGCGACCTAGTTCGCGAGTCCCACCAGCCCGAGCTGCGCCGCGCGCTCGAGGAGGGCGTGTGGAGCGATGGCGAGCCGCCGCTGCACACGTTCGTCTCCGGCGCCCCGCTGCAGCAGCCCGACCGGGTCCGCATCCGCGCGTGGGCGGAAGTGACCGACCACTTCACGGTCGTAGACCCGCGCTGCGTCGACGCGCTGTCGCCGTTCTACGTGTGGACGCCCGACTACGCCGCCAAGCGCCTGGGCTGGCGCGGTCGCCAGCCGCTGCACGTCCTGCTGCTGCGCACCTACCGCATCCCACGTCCTGTGACGGTCAAGGTCAAGGACGACTACATCGGTCCCAACGCGTGGATCGAACTGCAGCGCGAACTGCCGTTCGAGGGCACGCCGGTGCTCTCCGACGCGGAGTTCGAGCGCGCGTCCGAAGAGATCCGCGCGATCACCTCGGAAGCTGCCGGCCAGCCGGTCCTCGTCTGAGGCCCTTCGCCCCGTAGAGAGCCGGCCCTCCTCTACCCGGGCGGGCGCTCGTACGCGAGCGCTTCGCGTGCGGCCTCTGCGCCCGACTCGGGCACGAGCACGTCGCGAGGGCCGACCTCGGAGGCGTAGCCGCCGATCGCCGCGCCGAAGGACGAGCGCAGCATGCTCGGGATGCCCTCCTCCAGCAGCAGCCCCGCGATGAACTCGGCCTCCGCGCGATTGGCGGCGCGCGCGACCTTCACGAGCTCGCCCTCGCTGTACTGCGGCTTGATCTTGCGCGCCGTCTGCTGGCGTTCGCTGACGGGCGGCTCTGCGCGCGCGGGGTGCACCAGCGGCACACCGCAGGCCTCGCAGAAGCGCTCGCTGGGAGGGTGAGTGCGCGCGCACGCGGGACACACCAGCCGATCTGCCGCCGCCATCACCCGACCTCCAGCGGGACCTCCCGGACCTCGCCGTCCTCGATCAGGTAGGAGCGCACCTCGGGCTCGCTGCCTGCGGCGAGCCCCACGATGACCCACTCGACCCCCGGCCAGTTGGTCGCGAAGTTGATGTCCGTCTGCGAGGGGTAGGGCTTGCTGCGCACGTGCGAGTGGTAGATCGCGCCCAACCTGCCCAGCTCCTCGCAGGCGTTGGACAGCGCGAGCAGTTCCTTCGGCGCGATCTCGAACTTCAGGGGACTGGCGTGAGCGTTTCGCGCGCGCAGCACGCGCACCGCACGCGGCGCCTGCTCGTCCTCGACGGCGAGGACCCCGCAGACCTCGTTGTGAGGGTCCTCGAGTGCGTGCGCGACGATCTCCGAGAGAAGCCGAGGGGCGATCTTCACGCGAGCCCTCGCAGGCCGGCGACGGTCGGCGCGCCGCCTACCACCACACGGTCGACTCGAGGTTCTCGATCTCGTCGACCGGCAGCGTGTAGATGCCGCTCGACAGGTACTTCCAACCGTCGTCGGCGACGACAAACACGACGTTGCCCTCGTCCAGCTCGCCGGCGATGCGCACGGCGATGCTCGCGATCGCGCCGCTCGAGACGCCCGCGAACACGCCCTCCTCGTCGAGCAGCTTGCGCGTCCAGGAGATCGCGTCGCGGTTGGTCACGAAGATCTTGCGGTCAAGCAGCGAGAGGTCGATGATCGGCGGGATGAAGCCGTCGTCGAGCGAGCGCAGGCCCTGCACCGGCTCGCCTTGCATCGGCTCGGCGGCGACGATCTTGACGGCGTCCCCGAACGTCTCCTTCAGGCGCCGGCCGTTGCCCATCAGCGTACCCCCGGTGCCGAGCCCGGCGACGAACGCGCTGACCTCGTCGAGGTCTTCCAGGATCTCCAGCGCGGTGCCGTTGTAGTGCGCGCCCGGGTTCGCTTGGTTGCCGTACTGGTAGGGCATGTAGTAGGAGGAGTCTTCGGTGGCCATCTCCAGCGCCATCGCGACCGCGCCGTTGGAGCCCTGGTCTCCGGGCGAGTAGACGATCTCCGCGCCGTACATCCGCAGCAGCTGCGTGCGCTCGGGCGTGACGTTCTCCGGCATCACGACCTTCAGGCGATAGCCCTTGCGCGAGCAGATCAGCGCCAGCGAGATGCCGGTGTTGCCGGAGGTCGGTTCGAGGATCGTCTGACCGGGGCCGATCGCGCCCTTCTCCTCGGCGTCCTCGATCAGCGCGCGGGCGACCCTGTCCTTGACCGAGCCCGTCGGGTTGCGCGACTCGAGCTTCGCCCACACGTGTACGCCGGGCTTGGGCGACAGACGCGGCAGCTCGATCAGCGGCGTGTGCCCGATCGACTGCACAATGTCGCCGTAGCGGCCTGCGCACGGCCTGTTCGCGAGCCTCTCAACCGCCATTACTTCACCGAATATAGCGAGGACGCGCACCGCCGACTTGGCTGTACGGCCAGCCGGCGTTAAGATGCGGCGGCCCCACTACCGATGGAGCGCACGGACATGGACACGTCTCAAGGGGAATACGACTACGACTGGCTGATCGTCGGCTCCGGCTTCGGCGGCAGCGTCAGCGCCCTGCGCCTGGCGGAGAAGGGCTACTCGGTAGGCGTGCTCGAGTGCGGACGGCGCTTCGCAGACCACGAGTTCCCTCGCTCGACCGCCGATCTGAGGCGCTACTTCTGGAACCCGCATGTGGGGATGAAGGGGATCTTCCGGCTGAGCACGTTCAAGGATGTCTCGGTTGTCTCCGGCTGCGGCGTCGGCGGCGGCAGCCTCGGCTACGCGAACACGCTGTACGTCCCGCCGAAAGCGTTCTTCGAAGACAGCCAGTGGGCGGACATGACCGACTGGGAGAGCGCGCTCTCGCCCCATTACGCCGAAGCCCAGCGAATGCTCGGCGTTGTCGAAAACCCATACGAGGACCCCGCCGACCAGCTGCTGCGCGAGCTCGGCGAGGAGCTCGGCGTGGGCGACACCTACAAACGCACGCCCGTCGGCATCTTCTTCGGCGGCGAGGACGGCGCCGGCAAGACGGTGCCCGACCCGTTCTTCAACGGCGAGGGACCCGAGCGGACGGGCTGCACGCTGTGCGGGCGCTGCATGGTCGGCTGCCCGCGCGGCGCCAAGAACACGCTGGTCAAGAACTACCTGTACCTCGCCGAGAAGCTCGGCGCGCGGGTGACGCCCGAACGCACGGTCATCGACATCCGCCCGCTGGGCCCGTCCGACGGAAGCGAGGGCTATGAGGTCGAAAGCGTGCGCTCGGGGGCGTGGCTGCGCAAGCAGCGTCGCGTCCAGCGCGCACGCGGCGTGATCGTGTCTGCCGGACCGCTGGGCACGAACAAGCTGCTGCAGCGCTGCCGCGTGAAAGGCTCGCTGCCGCGTGTCTCCGCGCGCCTGGGCGAGCTGGTGCGCACCAACTCCGAGTCGATCCTCGCCGTGACCGTACCCGAGGACTACCCCGACGACCTGATCAAACGCGTGGCGATCACCTCCTCGATCTACCCCGACGCGCACACGCACATCGAGACCGTCACCTACGGCGAGGACGGGGACTCGATGCACCGCCTGAACACCCTGCTGGTAGGGCGTGGCACGCGCGTTACACGCCCGTTGAAGCTGCTCGGACAGACGCTGCGCCACCCCAAGCGTGTGGCCAAGGTGATGTTCCCGAAACACTGGTCGCGGCGCACGATCATCGTGCTGGTGATGCAGACGCTCGACAACGCGATCGCGTTGCGCCCGCGCAAAGGACCGTTCGACTCCTTCTGGCTGCAGACCGAGCAGGACCCCGAGCGCCCGATCCCCACGTTCATCCCAGTCGCCAACCAGGCCGCCGAATGGTTCGCCAAACGCACCGGCGGGATCGCTCAGAGCTCGCTCACCGAGGCGTTGTTCAACATCCCCACCACCGCGCACATCCTCGGCGGCGCCGTGATCGCGCCCGATCCACAGCGCGGTGTCGTGGACGCCCAACAGCGCGTGTTCGGCTACGAGAACCTGCTCGTGTGCGACGGCTCGGCGATCCCGGCGAACGTCGGCGTGAACCCGTCGCTGACGATCACCGCGCTCGCCGAGCACGCGATGAGCCACCTGCCGGCGAAGGGCGCCAACGTGGCGGAGGTCACCGAGCCGGCGCAGAGCACGACCGTGGCGTCCTAGCCGCCCAGGACTCGAAGCGGCTGGTGTCGAAGCGCGTCCGTGCGCTACAAGCGACTCCGCCCAGTCGGCACCGACGCGACCGCCGAGACGAGTGTGCCGCTGCGCAGGCGCAGGCGTGCGGCGCCGCGCAGCGAGACGAGCACGTTGAGCACCCCATCGCGGCCGGCGTGCAGCCGCGCGATCGTCCGCCACGTGGCACCCGTGCGCGCCCGGCGTTCCAGCACGACCGGCTGGCGCGGGCGCATCGCCAGCGCCCACACGCGCACCCGCCCGGAGTCGACGCGCAGCGGATCGAACGGGAAGGTGAAGCCGCTCAGGAAGGGCTTGGGCGTGGCGCTCTGCGGATCGCCGCCGGCGCCCGCGCTGTACAGCCCGGCCGGGCGCGGATAGGCGACGACGCCGCCCGTCGGGGTGGCGGCGGAGACGCTCGGGTAGGGATCGACCAGGAACTGCCACGCGACGAGGCTCACGCCGGCTACCCACAGGCGGTGCAGCGCGCGCGAGATCCATACCGCCTGCAGATCAGCGGGCACGCCATGCGGCGACTGGGGCGCGCTTTCCCAGTTCAGCTCGGTCACCCACACCGGCTTCTCGCCGTGGGGGAGCACCGTGCGCAGGCGCTCGGCCCGCCTCAGCAGGCCGGTGATCTTGGCGGCATCGGCGATCGCCACGTCGAGCGACGCGGCCGCCGGCAGATCGGGGTCTCCCGCGGACAGCGGATGGAACGCCAGCACGTCGAAGCGCGGTGGTTCCGGGCAGCTCGGACGCGCTCGTCCTGTGCCCACTCGGCGTCCTACAGGCAGGCACAGCAGTTCCTGAAGGAAGCGCACCGGCTGCATGCGCCCGACGCCTTGCGGGTCGCCGTTGGGCGCCACACCGGCGGCGATCACCATGTCGCTGGGCTCGACGGCCTTCACGCCCCCGTAGAAGGCGTTCAATAGCTGCCGGTAGAGCAGCGGCGAGAAGGCGCTCCAGCGTCCATCCTCGACGACCCACTGCGGCTCCAAATAGCGCGCGAGGTTCGGCTCGTTCCACGCTTGGAACAGCCTCACCCGCGGCAGCACGCCGCCCGGCGCCTGCAGATCGGGAAACGAGCCGTCGAAGCGGCGCGCGAGGGCGGTCGCGAACGCCTCGAGCGCATCCGGGCTGGGCGCCCAGCTGCCGGGATAGGCGTACGCCCAGCGCGGTGCCGCTTCGGCGAAGGCGGGGGCGTGGGAGACGACCAGCAGCGGGGTCAGGCCGGCGGAGAACGCGCTCACGACGGCCGCGTCGAGCGCGGCGAAGCGGTAGACCGGGCTGGCGGGGTCGTCTGCCACGAAGCCCGGTCCTGGATTCGCACTGACCACGCTGCGCCAGTCGACCGGGATGCGCACCATGCTGGCGCCCGTCGCGCGGATGCGCGCCATTGTCAGCGCGCGCACACGCGGCTCTTCGTCGAGCGTCAGCGCGCCTTCGGAGACGCCGCGCGTGAGACTCTCGTGCGGGAACGGGCCGACGAGCAGGGCGCGGTTTTGCGCTCGTACCAGTCGCCCGTTCGTCGGCGGCGCCGCGGTGCCGGTGGGCGGTTCGCCGCCGATCGGCCGTGGCGGTCCTTCGGGGCCGCCGTGGGACGGCACCGGCAGCACCGACGGAGGCTGCAGCCAGACGAGCGCAGACAGCGCGAAGCCGAGCGGACGGCCGAGCTTGAGGATCGAGCGAAAGCTAGCGATGAAGCGAGATTGAGCGACGTGGCAGGTTCAGCTTGGTGCCGGAATCACTGCGCAGCGTGGTGATCAGCGCCACCTTGACGCTCTTGGCCGACCTGAGCTTGGCGCGACCCTTGGCCGTGAGCTTGAGCACCAGACTGACCGTGCCGGCGCTGTTGGCCGTCACCACACCGTGTGCCAGCAGCAGCGCCGGCGGGGTCTTCTTCTTGTGGTGTGAGCCGCTGCTAGCCGCGAACGCCGGCAATTTGCCGTCCTCGAGATACAGGTCCTGGGTGACGACGCCGGGCTGGTTGATCGTCACCTGATCGTGCCAGCCGTGCTTGAGCAGGCTGAGGATCGTGGAGTGCGCGAGCTTCAGCACCGTGCCCATCAGTGCCGGAGGGGGCGGCGGCAATGGGGGCGGCGGGGGCGGCGGCGGGCACGCGCCGACCGGGCGCTCGTTTTCGCTTACGTACTTGAACACCGCTCCGCCGGCGAGCGCCGTTTCGAGCGACTCGGTCGCGGAGACCGTCTGGCCCAGCTGGAGCGGCGCGAGGAAGCTGCCGCCGAACGTGGTGCCCGATAGGATCGTCACCTGCGCACGGCCAAAGTTCGTTTGTTCCTGTTCGGATCCGTAGGGGTTGGTCAGGAGAACGTCATTGAAGTAGCCACCTTTGACTGTCTGGCCGGATGAGTTTTCACCGGAGAAGTTGGTCGAGCCTGCGCACACGGTCGCGGCCATCGACGGGAGGCCGTCGTAGACGAACGACCCCACCGTCGTCCCAATCGGCGATTCCAGGGTGACCACGTCGCCGACCAGCGGCACCTGCGACATCCATGCGCCGCCTTCGTTGCCGTTGGTTTTCGCGATGACCGTGCCGCCACGGCTGATCGACACGGCGACGGAGGCGTTCGGTCGGACGCTGCCGCTGGTCTGCACGATCGGGTATTCGGGGAGCGTTGTCTCGCCCTCGATGACCGTAAGGGTGTAGACAGGGGCTTCGGACCGCGCCCACACCGGCGCGGCGCCCGCGCACAGGGCAAGCAGCGCCAGGCACGACGCGAACGCGGATAGGCCGATTCGCCTGTGGACGGCTCGAAGGACGCACGCGAAGACCCTGCTAGCTCTCATCGGCAACACCCAATCGTCCGCTTGCCCGAACAGCCTTAGACGCGACACCTGTACTTCAACGCGAAGCGTAGATGGCGCCCCGGCGGAAATACCCGCGCAGCGTGTGCCGCGCCGCCCTGGCGGGCCGCCTGCCGACAGCTGCACTCAGGAGCGCGCCGCGAGCGCACAATCCTCAGCGATCACATGCCGGGCCTCCTCGATCGGCAGCGGCCGGCCGAGCAGGTAGCCCTGCGCGAGATCGCAGCCCATGCGCCGCACGGCGTCGAGCTGCTCTGGCTCCTCGACGCCCTCGGCGACCGTCAGCAGCGACAGGCTGCGCCCGATGCTGACGATCGCTTCCAGCAGGTCGCGACCGCGCCCGTCGTCGTCGCTGGCCCGCACGAACGCCTGGTCGACCTTGAGGATGTCGACGGGCATGCTTTGCAGGTATGACAACGACGCATAGCCGGTCCCGAAGTCGTCGATCGCGATGCGCACGCCGAGCTGCTTGAGCTTGGTCAGGGTGTCGATGACCATTCGCGGCTCCGCGACCAGCGAGCTCTCCGTTATCTCGAGCACGACGCGGGCGGGGCTGATCCCGGAGCGCTCCAGCGCTTCGCGCACGTCGGTGAGCAGGCTGGGGGCTTGCAGCTGAACAGCAGACACGTTGACGGAGATGTTGACCGGCGTGCCATCGCCGCGCGGATCCCATTTCACGGCCTGGCCGAGAGCCTCGAGCAGCACCAACCGGCCGAGTGGCACGATCAGCCCGCACTGCTCGGCAAGCGGGATGAACTGGTCGGGCGGCACAAGGCCGCGCCGGGGATGGTTCCAGCGCACGAGCGCCTCGAAGCCCTCCAGGCGCTGGTCGGCGAGGTCGAACACGGGCTGATAGAGCAGCCACATCTCGCCGCGCTCGAGCGCGTCTGCCAGGTCAGCCTGCAGGCCCAGGCGCTCGTGTGCCCGCTGCTGCATGCTCGCCTCGAACAACCGCACCGCGTTCTTGCCGCCAGCCTTGACGGAGTACATCGCTGTATCGGCGTCGCGCAGCAGCTCCTCGAAGCTCATCTCCGCCGCTGAACCGACAGCCACGCCCACGCTGGCCGTGACGGCGAATATTTCGCCGCTTAGCTCGAAACGCTCTGCGATGGCGCCGCGCAGGCGCTCAGCGAGCAGTGTCGCCTCCTGGGCATCGCCGACGGCGTCGACCAGCACGACGAACTCGTCGCCGCCGATGCGCGCGAGCGTGTCCTCGGGGCGAACGACGCAGGACAGCCGCCTGGCGACCTGGTGGAGGAGCATGTCGCCGCCCTGATGCCCGACGCTGTCATTGACTAGCTTGAAGCCGTCGAGGTCGACGATGATGGCCGCGACGCTAGCTCCCGTGCGCAGCGAGCGGGCGAAGGCATGCGTGGCCCTGTCGCTGAGCAGCGCCCGGTTGGACAGCCCGGTGAGCGGGTCGTGAAACGCCTGGTCACGCAGCTGCTCTTCGAGCGCGACGCGGTCGGTCTCGTCGCGCGTGTTCAACACGAAAGCCTCCACGTCGCGGTCGCCGAGCAGGTTGGTGATCGTGGACTCGGCAACGCACGCGCGCCCGCTCGCGTCGACGAGCGTCCAGCGCACACGCGAGATCTGCCCGGTGGCAGGTGCGGTGCGCTCGAGCGCATCGGCGAGCGTCGTGCGGGCGGCGGCGCCGAAGACCTCGAGGTCGTGCCCGACGAGCTCGGCCGGCTGGTAGCCGAAGATGTCGAGCACCGAGTCGTTGACGTAGCGAACGCGTAGCGCGCCGTCGACGATCATCACCACGTCGGAGGAGTGCTCCACGAGCGCGCGGTAGTAGCGCTCGGTCGTGTGCAGGGCCGCCGTGCGCTCCTGCACGCGGTGCTCGAGGTCGGCCGTGAGCGCACGGTTCTCGTAAGTGACGATCACCTGCAGGACGATCGCCAGGACGGCGACGGCCGCCACGATGCCAAGCAGCGCGACGACGGATCCGAGGTCGGCGCCTGTCAGCCACCGCGTGAGCGCCGTCAGCATTCCCGCGGCGGCCGGCAGCGCGGGTGCGATGAGGACGACTCTACCTGCCGAAAGCTTCTGCCACCGGTGCCGAGCGGCATCCGGCTTGACGGCCGCCAGCGCGATCAGCAGGAAGCCCGCAACCCATCCCGTTCCAGAGGGCGACGCTCCGGGAAACGACGGGTTCAGCGCGGTGATGTACCAGAACGCGGAGTCCGCGAGCGCCACGCAGACTATGCCGAGCCCGAGTAGGGCGAGTCCGCTGTGCGAGCGTCCGTCTCGCCGCAGCGCCACGAACAGCACGGCCGCGAGTGCGACCGCGTCGAGCACCGGGAAGGCGAGGTTGACCGCCTCGCCGAGCGCGGCGGCGTGCGTCTTGTCAAGCACCGAGCCGATGATCAGGCTCCAGCTGAGCAGGAAGAAGCCGGCCGCGATCAACAGGCCCTCGGCCACTCCGCGCAGCTGCGAGAGCCGCCCGGCCGGTGTCTGCACCATCGTCAGCAGACCGGTGACCACGAGCACGGGAAAGGCGAGGAAGAAGATGTCCAGGAAGGAAGCTCCGGTAGGCGCGGGCGTGACGAGCACGACTTCGTAGACGCTCCAGCCAATCTGTCCGAGCGCCCAGGCGCCGACGCCGCCCGCGACGAACGCCCACGCGATCCACGTCGGTCGCCCCTGGCTGCTCGCCGGCGGCCGCGACGTACGCTCCCTGCGCACCCGCACGATGCAGGCGGCGGTGGCGAGGATCGCTGCGAGCACTTCGGAGAGGTCGCCAAACGCGGTCCACCCCTGCGAGTTGCCGACGTGCAGCGCGGTAAGCAGAGCGAAAGCGAGAACCGCTGCGACAGCCAGCAAGCACTGGACCGACCAGCGTGTCACGGCGCTTGCCTGAGCTTTGGATTGGGTGAGAACACGCATACGGACCGCGAGCGCGACATAGACGGGTGCTCCCGCTCAGGCGCGTATCGGCGGCGGCGCGCGGCGGCGCGACCGTAGTTGTCCGTAGAGCGCGACTGCGGCTATCTGATCAGTTCGCGCAGGCGGGCGCCCGCGGGTGCGTCAACCGCCTGCCATCGCCGGCAGGATCACGAGCGTGTCGCCCTCACCGACCGCCGTGTCGAGCCCGTCGAGCACACGCACGTCCTCGTCGTTGAGGTACACGTTGACGTAGCGGTTGAGCTCGCCACCGGCCGAGAACAGCTGGCTCTCGGTGGCTGGGTGACTGGAGGCGAGGTCGCGCAGCACCTCGCCGACGTTGGCGCCGGAGGCGCCGACCTCCTTCTCGCCGCCGACGGAGGCGCGCAGCACGGGGGGAATCTTGATCGTCGCCATGACTCGCGGCAGATTAGCCGCTAGCCGGCTGCGGCGCAGAAGGCCTCATAGTCGGGGAACACGCCCATCTCCTCGTCGGCGATCTCGTCCGGGTCGCGCGAGCAGATCGGGCACTCGGGGTCGCGGTGGACCTTGACCTCGGTGAGCGTGGCGCCGAGCGCGTCGTAGAGCAGCAACCGCCCGATCGCGGGGTCGCCGATGTCGAGGATCAGCTTGACGACCTCGGTCGCCTGCAGCAGGCCCATCGTGCCGGGGAGCACGCCGAGCACGCCGTTGGCGCCGCAGGAGGGCGCGAGCTCGGCCGGAGGCGGCTCGCGGAACAGGCAGCGGTAGCAGGGACCGTCGTAGGGCTTGAACACCGACAGCTGCCCGTCGAAGCCGAGGATCGACGCGGACACGACGGGGATCCTCAGCCGCACGCTGGCGTCGTTGAGCAGGTAGCGGGTTGGGAAGTTGTCGACGCCGTCGACGATCACGTCGTAGCCGTCGATGATCTCCATGATGTTGGAGGCGTCGATGCGCGTCTGGTACTTGACGACATTGACGTCGGGATTGAGCGCGTGGATCGACTCCTCGGCGGAGTCGACCTTGGGGATGCCGATCCGCTGGGTCGAGTGGATCACCTGGCGCTGCAGGTTGGACAGGTCGACGACGTCGTCGTCGACGATCCCAAGCGTGCCCACGCCGGCCGCCGCCAGGTACAGCGCGGTCGGCGAGCCCAGCCCGCCGGCGCCCAGCAACAGCACCTTCGCGTCGAGCAGCCGCTGCTGGCCCTCGGCGCCGATCTCGGGGATCAGCAGGTGGCGCGAGTAGCGATCGCGCTGCTCGGCGCTGAGCGCGCGTGGGATCTCGACCTGGTAGCCGCGGTCCTTCCACAGCGTGATCCCACCGGTCATCGAGCGCACGCGCTCGTAGCCGAGATCCTGCTGCAGGGTGCGCGCGGCGTAGGCGGAGCGGTTGCCGGAGGCGCAGTACAGGATCAGCTCGGCGGAGCGGTCGGGCGCGACTCCTTCGATCCGCTGCTCGAGGTGCCCCCTGGGAATGCTCTTGGCACCGGGCAGGTGGCCGGTGGCGAACTCTTCGCTGCCGCGCACGTCGACGATCGTCACGCCCTCGTCGATCAGCTCGTTGACCTCGGAGGGGTCGACCTCTTCGATCTGGCTCTTGACTTGGCGGAGAAGCTCCGCCCCGGAGGTGCTCATTTGGAAACTCCTAAACCAGGGTCGAGATTCAGGGACTTCATAAAGTGTAGCGATACTGGGCGGTGGTTTGAAGGCTGCCCTCTCCGACCGATCCTGTACTACTATGGTTATACAGAGTTCGCGAATGGAGAGTCTCCACACGCCACGCCCCTCCGGCAAACCCCCGGCCGGCCCGGACCGGCCCGGCCGCCGGCGTCAGGAGACGTGCAGGTATGTGTGGCCGACGGCGCTCGGGCTGGCGGTGCGCGTGCCCTGGTATGTGGCCTTCGCGCGCCACAGCCCGACGGCGGGTGGCGTGAAGGGGATGCTCGCGAGCCCGCCGCTGGCGAAGGCGTGCACGTCGCTGTAGAACTGCCAGCCGAAGACCGGGTCGAAGCGTTCGATGACGACTTCGACGGGGCCGGACTCTTCGGGTGAGACCTTGACGTCGATTCCCACGCTCTGACCTGGCGCGGCCTGACCGCTGGCGAAGGAGATGCTGGTGGAGGTGATCGTGCGCGACTCGCGCACGAGCGTGAAGCTCCCGGAGGTATCGCCGCGCGCGGACACGACGGCGTAGTAGGTGCCCGGGAGCAGCTGACGTGTGAGCGTCTGCGAGCCGCTGCCTTCGCAGTCACATTCGATGACGTTGCCGTTCTGGTTGCGCAGCTGCAACTTGAAGTTGGCGGATTCGGGCGCGGTGAGCTTGAGCGTGAGGTTGGAATGGCTCGTGACTTCCATGCGGTACAGGCGCAGCACCTGCACGCTGCGCCCGCTGAGATAGGCGTGCGCGTGCGCATAGTTGGGCAGCGCCAGCCCGGGGGCCGTCTCGGCGGGACTGGCGACGGCGATCTGCAGGTGGAAGCGCTGCACGCCCCTGTGCGAGAACCGGGGCGTTATCTCGAAGCTGTAGCGCCCGCCCTCACCGGCACCGGGAGTGAACAGGCGGTAGCCGCCGCAGTGGATGTCCAGCAGCCCCGCACCGCCGCCTTCTTCTTCGCCGCCTTCTTCGTTGCCGAAGGAGCTGGTGCCCGGTGCGAACAGCGCGCCGCTGACGCACGCGCCTCTCTTGGTCTCGTTGGCGAGGCTGATCAGGTAGCTGACGCCGGCGTGCATGGTGACGGAGTAGGCGGCGTTGACGTTCTGGATCGGATCCACCTGCCCGCTTACGCCGGATGCTGGAAGCGACGACCCGGGCGGATTGACCGCGGGGGTGGGCATGAACACTTCGAGCCTGAAGCCGGCCAGCTGGGAGCTCTGCACGGCGGCCACGCGAATGTCGTACAGACCGTTCTTGGCGGCTTTGAACGACAGCGACGCCTTGCCTTCGCCTTCGGTCTGCTGACAGCCAACGGATATGAGCTGCGAGCGCACGGCATGGTAGACGTCGACGGTGGCGTCGAGCGCCCCCGCGGCGGCGAGGTCGAGCGCGATGCGGTGGGCACTGGTTAGGCGAATGCTGTACCAGACCGAGTTGGTCGTGGAGACGCCGCAGGCCGATTCGCGTTCGCCGGCTTCGGTGGTGGCGCCGACGGTCGTGCCGTTGATCGTGGAGGGCAGGGTGCCCACCGGCTGCGCGCCCGCGAGCGTGTCGTTGGCCGGTGCGGGCGACGCGGTGGAGGCGGGGGTGGTGCCTTCGCCGAACGCGCCGGCGGCGAGCACCAGCGCGACGGCGACGGCGATCAGCAGCGAGGCGCAGAGCGCACGGACAACACCGGGCCGAGACCTTCTACGGGCGGGCATCGCTTTAGGTTACGCCACGCACCGTACGTCTCCTGTGCCGGTGCGTCGCCAGCCCGCCTCCCCCCTTCCCCCCTGCGTCATCACAGGCGCCGCCTCTCCCCTACGCTCTCGCTCGATGCTCGGGCATCTCCGTCCAACCCGGCTCGCACTGGCCGCCGGCGCGGCGATCGCGCTGGCGCTGGCGGTGGCGCTCGTGGTCGTGCTGACGGGCTCCGGCAAAGCCGGCTCGCCCTCCTCGCAGGCGCCATCCTCGACGAGCCCCGAATCGGGGTTCGACGGCGCGGCGTTCCCGGGGAGCATCCCGGCGCCGGGCTTCACGCTGAGCGACCAGTCCGGACGCGCGGTGTCGCTGAGCGACTACCGCGGCAGGGTGGTGGTGCTGACGTTCCTGTACTCGACGTGCGGCGCGACATGCGTGGTCATCGCCCAGCAGATACGCGGCGCGCTGAACGAACTGGAGGACGAACACGCCCGCGCGCCGGCGGTGCTGATCGTGAGCGCGGACCCGGCCGCGGACACACCCGCCCGCGTCAGCCGCTTCCTCGCACAGCAGTCGTTGACGGGGCGCGCGCAGTACCTGACGGGCCCGCTGTCGCGACTGCGGACGATTTGGCGCGCTTACCACGTGCGCCCGGCGAGCGACGGGCGGGCGGCGTTCGACAACTACGCGTCGGTGCTGCTGGTCGACGCTCGGGGCGATCAGCGCGTGCTGTTCCAGTCCGAAGAGCTGACGCCGGAAGGCCTCAGCCACGACATCGGAAAGCTCGACGGAGATCCCACCCTCCCCTGATACCCTAGCTGCGAAGTAGGAAATGCGATGATGTTCTCTACTAAGGCCGAGTACGGCGTCCGGGTGATGGTGGAGCTGGCGCGGCGCGCCGGCGAGGATCCGGTTCCGCTGGCGGAGATAGCCGCCCACGACGGCCTGCCGCTGGCCTATCTCGAGCACCTGGTGGCGCGCCTACGCAAGGCCGGGCTGGTGGACTCGCGGCGCGGATCGCGCGGCGGCTACCTGTTGGCGCGCCCGCCCGAGCAGATCACGATGGCGGAGGTGGTGGCGGCGCTGGAGGGCTCGATTGCGCCGATCGAGTGCATCTCGGAGGCGGCGGACGGCTCGATCGTGTGCACACGGGAGTCGAGTCCCGACCATGTGTGCCCGACGAAGCTTCTGTGGACGCGCGTGCGCATGTCGATCGTGAGCACGCTGCGCGAGACGACGCTCGCGGACCTGCTGCGCGCGCCGGTGATCCCGGCGGGCGCGATGCTGCCGTCGCTCGACGTGCATCCCCTGCCCTCGCAAGCAATCCCCCGACCCTGACGACTGGAGCCTGAGCGAAAAACATGGCCGACCTGGAGATACGAGACCTGCATGTGCGCACGGACGAGCGCGAGATCCTGCGCGGCGTCGATTTGGACATAAACCGAGGCGAGATACACGCGCTGATGGGCCCGAACGGCTCGGGCAAGTCGACGCTGGCGAACACGCTGCTCGGCCACCCCTCCTACGAGGTGACGGAGGGCTCGATCGCGTTCAAGGGCGAGGACATCACGGGGGCGGAGCCGCACGAGCGCGCGAAGGCGGGCCTGTTCCTGGCATTCCAGTACCCGGTGTCGATCCCGGGCGTGTCGGTGGCGAACTTCCTGCGCATGGCGATCAACGCCAAGCGCGAGGAGCCGATCCAGGTGAAGGAGTTCCGCACGCAGCTGCAGCACGCGATCGAGCTGCTGGACGTCGATCGCGCGTTCACCTCCCGCCACCTCAACGACGGCTTCTCCGGCGGCGAGAAGAAGCGCGCGGAGATCCTGCAGATGGCGATGCTCCAGCCGGACGTGGCGATCCTCGACGAGACCGACTCGGGACTCGACATCGATGCGCTGCGCACGGTCGCGGAGGGCGTGCAGCGCCTGCACGACGAGCAGGGCCTGGGCGCGCTGATCATCACGCACTACCAGCGCATCCTGCACTACGTCAAACCCCAGTTCGTGCACATCCTGATGGACGGCCGGATCGTGCTGGAGGGCGGCGTGGAGCTGGTCGAGCGCCTGGAGCGCGAGGGCTACGACCAGATCCGCCAGGAATTCGGCGGAGAGGGAGAGCTGGCGGCATGAGCGCCGCCACGAACGGCGCTACAGACGACGGAGCAGGCAACGGCGCGATACCCGTCAGCCCTGACGCGCCCGTCCAGGTCAAGGCGGGCCGCCACCGCGAGGCGACGCTGTATCACGCGCTGGCCGGGGCCGGCGCGGGGGATGGCCGCACGCTGGCGCAGTTGCGCGAGGCGGCGTTGAAGGTGTACGAGGTCTCGGAGCTGCCGGTGTGGCGGCGCTCGGGCTTCTGGAGCACGAGCGTGCAGGACCTCGACCTGGACGCCCTGGAGACGAGCGTGCAAGTGGATGGCGTTCCTGCGGTTGTGACCCGCACGCTCCCCGACCGGCCGCAGGCCGGGCGGATCGTGCAGAGCGCGGGCGCGGTGGTGCAGGTGGAGCTGGACGAGACGCTGGCGCGGCGCGGCGTGATCCTGTGCTCGCTCGAGCAGGCGTTCGAGGAGCACGCCGAGCTGGTTTGCGAATGGTTCTCCAAGCGCCTGCCGATCGACCGCCACAAGCTGGAGGCGGCGAACGCTGCGTTTTGGACGGGCGGCGCGTTCCTGCACGTCCCGCGGGGCGTGGTGGTGGAGGAGCCGTTTGAGATCGTGTACGCGATCGATCGCGCGGGCGTGGCGCAGTACGGGCGCACGCTCGTACTGGGCGGTCCGGCGAGCGAGTTTTGCGTACACGAGTACGACCTGGCGGAGAGCTTTCCGGACGGTGGCCAGGCGCTGCACGCGGGCGCGTTCGAGATGTACCTGCAGGACGGCGCGCGCTGCCGCCTGGCGCAGTTCCAAGATTGGAGCCCCGCCCGCCCAGGCGAGGTGTTTGACGTATCGACGCGCTTCGTGGGCGTCGGGCGCGACGCTTACTGCCACTGGCTGCCGGCGCTACTGGGCGGCCATCTGGTGCGCCAGCACCTGGAGCTGGCGGTGATGGACAAGGGCGGCGACATGGCGTTTCGCGGCGTGTTCTTCGCGGAGGAGCACGAGCACCTGGACGTGTTCGCGGTGGACCTGCACGAGACGGGCCCGTCGGGCGGTGACGTGCACTGGCGCGGTGCGGCGACGGGCGAGAGCCGCGCGAGCTTCGAGGGCCTGATCCAGATCGACCCGGGCGCCCAGCAGACGCACACGTATCTGCAGATCCACTCGATGATGCTCTCGCCGAAGGCTCGCATCGACGCGATCCCGTCGGTGCTGGTGTCGGCGGACGACGTGTCGGCGTCGCACGGCGGCACGGTCGGCGAGCTGGACGAGACGGCGATCTTCTACATGCAAACACGCGGCCTGGATCGCGCGGCGGCGGTGCGGGTGATCGTGGAGGGCTTCTTCGAGCCGCTGGTGGCGGAGCTGCAGGACGAGGGGCTGGAGGAGCTGGTGCGCGCGAGCGTGGCGAGGAAGCTGGCGGCGGCGCGCGAGGACATCGAGGCGTATGCCACCAGTCGCTGAGAACGACCTTTTTATGAGGACTCCCTCCGGGAGTCGGGAGGGCGTGCGCAGTGACTTCCCGATCTTCTCTCCTAGATCGAGTGCCCGCCCATCCCGGCCTCTCGTCTACCTGGACTCGGCGGCGACGTCGCAGAAGCCGGCGGTGGTGATCGAGGCGCTGTCCGAGCACCTGCGCAGCCACAACGCGAACGTGCACCGCGGCGTGTACGCGCTGGCGCAGGAGGCGGACGCGGCGTACGACGGGGCGCGCTCGCGCGTGGCACGGTTCGTGGGGGCGGACGCGCGCACGACGATCTTCACGAAGAACGCGACGGAGGCGATCAACCTGGTCGCGTACTCGTGGGGCCGCGCAAACGTGAGGCCGGGCGACGCGGTGCTGATAACGCAGATGGAGCACCACGCGAACATCGTGCCGTGGCAGGTGCTGTGCCGCGAGCGCGGCGCGAGCCTGCGCTACCTGGAGGTGGACGAGTATGGCGAGCTGTCGCTGGAGCAGCTGGACGCGGAGCTCGAGCGCGGCGACGTGCGGCTGGTGGCGTTCGCGCACGTGTCGAACGTGCTGGGCACGATCAACCCGGTGGCCGAGATGGCTACGCGGGCGCGCGCGGCGGGCGCGGTGTCGCTGATCGACGGCGCGCAGGCGGTTCCGCACATGCCGGTGGACGTGGCGCGGATCGGCGCCGACTTCTACGCGTGGACGGGGCACAAGGCGCTGGGCCCGACGGGCATTGGCGTGCTGCACGGCCGCCGTGAGCTGCTCGAGCAGATGGAGCCGTTCTTGACGGGCGGCGACATGATCTCCTCGGTGGACTTCCAGCAGGCGACTTGGAACGAGCTGCCGTACAAGTTCGAGGCGGGCACGCCACCGATCGCGGAGGCGGTCGGCCTGGGCGCGGCGGTCGAGTACCTGGATGGCCTGGGCATGGAGCGCGTGCGCGCGCACGAGCGCTCGCTGACGGCGTACATGCTCGAGCGCCTGGCGCAGGTGCCCGGCCTGCGCGTGGTGGGCCCGCCCGCGGCGGACGCGCGCGGCGGCCTGGCGTCGTTCACGCTCGAGGGAATTCACCCGCACGACATCGCCGAGCTGGTCGACCGCGCCGGCGTGTGCATCCGCGCGGGCCACCACTGCGCGCAGCCGCTGATGCGCTGCCTGGGCGTGGGCGCGACGGCGCGGGCGAGCGTGGGGGTGTACAACGACGCCACCGACGTGGACGCGCTGATCGACGCGCTGCTGGCCGGCCGCGAGGTGTTCGGGCTGTGAGGCGCTGATGGACGACCTGTACCGCGACTACATCCTCGAGCACTACAAGCGCCCGCGGAACTTCGGCGAGCTCGAGCCTCACGACCTGGAGGCGCAGGAGCACAACCCGTTGTGCGGCGACGAGCTGGGGGTGCACATCCGCGTGGCGGACGACCGCATCGAGGACCTGCGCTTCCACGGACACGGCTGCGCGATCTCGCAGGCGGCGGCGTCAATCGCCTCTGAAGAGCTGAAGGGCATGTCACTCCAGGAGGTCGGCGAGCTGGACGCGGACTGGATGATCGAGCTGCTGGGCATCCCGGTGTCGGCGACGCGGCGCAAGTGCGCGCTGCTGAACCTGAAGGTCGTACGCGGCGCCGTCACCGGCGACCACGCGTGGCCCACCTGAGCAGCCGCCGCTGGGGACGCCCGCGGAAAAGCGATTGGCGGCGGTGCCCGCTAAGCTCCACGGCGCCGCGGAGTTCCGGCGGGTGACCGGGGGTTGTCACAGCGAATCGCTCGAGAGGAGACTTGCAAGATGCAACGACCGTTGATCGCGACGCTGCTCGTGCTCGTGTTGATGCTCACCGTCGAGGTGTCGGTGAGCGCCGCGCAGGTGATGCGCTGGGGCGGTGAACACGAAGTTCCGGCGGAAGTCGAAGGGACCGCCAACGTCAGCCAGATCGACGCGGGCAACGCGAGCGGCTATGCGCTGACGGGCTCGGGCGCGGTGCTGGCGTGGGGCAATGGCAAGTACGGAGCGCTCGGCACCGGCTCCTCCAAGAACCACGAATCCGCCATCCAGGTGCGCCTGCCGGCGGGCGTCAAGGCGGTCTCGCTGGGCGAGGCGGAACGCTCGGGCTTCGCGGTCACCTCGACGGGGCGTCTGTTCGCGTGGGGCATGAACAAACACGGCGATCTGTGCCTCGGCGAAGAAGGCGAAAACGAAACGAAGATCACGATGCCACAGGAAGTGCCGGGAGTGACGAACGCCGTGGCTGTGCAGGGCGCGAAAAACCACGTGCTGATTGTGCTCGCCAGCGGTACGGTCGAGACCTGCGGGTGGGGACCGGAAGGCCAGCTGGGGCTGGGCAAGTCGGTCCGGGAAGTCACCTCGCCGACGCCTGTGCCGGGCCTCGAACACATCGTCGAAGTGTCGGCCGGCCCGCAGGCCTCGGCGGCGCGCACGGCGTCGGGCGACCTGTTCGTGTTCGGCTCAAACCAGGAAGGACAGGTCGCGCAGGTCAAGAGCACGCACCAGCTGTACACGCCGACGCGCCTGCGCCTGCCCGGCCCGGTGACGTCGGTCTCGGTGGGCGGCGGCGCACCCCTGTCGCATACGGAGGCGCTGATTGGAGGCGTCCCCTACTGCTGGGGCAGCGACGTTTCGGGGGAGTGTGGCGACGGCTCGGAAGAACCCAAATACACCCCGATGGTCGCGTCCGAACTGGCGATGCTCGGCCCCCTTCGGGCCGTGATCGCGGCGGGCCTGTCGACGATCGCCCTGACCGTAGAAGGCAACGTGTACACGGTCGGGGAAGAAGGCGAACTGGGCATCGAAGGCGGCGAACCCTCGCTGTCCCCGCAGCTCCTGGAAGGCGGCGTGGTGGAAATCTCGGGAACAGCCCACGACCACCTGGATCGTCACTAGGAGGGTCTAGCGAAACTCGCTAGCCCCTGTCTCCATGCGGGTTTGTAGGTCTGCTCGCATCGTCGATACCTCGATTTCGGGCTGAGGCTACCCCACGTTGTCGCAGAACGCGACCAACATCGTCGCCCAGAAGTTACTTCCGCGCGGGCAGATCCGCTCGCCCGAACGCGAGAGCTCACGCACATCCTTGCTGCACCAGATGGCCGCGTTCAACTCGCCCGTGTGGTTCAGCGTCGGCTTCGAGGAGCCGTTTTCGGGCGTCAGCCCCTAGCGCACGAAGCTTTCGGCTTGCCCACGGGCAGCGCGACGGCGAGCAACCAGCTTCAAGGCGTCCGCTATCGCCGTCAAAATGGTTAGTAGGGATTCAGAACCCAAATACAGTGTCCGACGCCAGCGCTATGACTTGGGGGCCTGTTACCCGAACGCGAAGGAGACGACCGTGGACGCGAACGAAAGGAGCTACGTGCAAATCTCAGCAAGGATTCCTGCCGACTTGGCAGCGGGCCTTGAGAGATCGGCCGAGCAGGAGGACAGAACCCTGTCCGCCGAGCTTCGCCGCGCCATACGCCAATACCTGACCCCTTCAACCCCCGAGCAGAGAGCCGCCTAACGAACGGCCATCAACTTATGCGAGAGGGGGAGCTGATGACTCCCCCTCTCGCTGATTCGCCCCCGTAGCTCAATGGGACAGAGCACCGGCCTACTAAGCCGGACGTTGCAGGTTCGAGACCTGCCGGGGGCACTTCCCTGGAACTCGTGGGGACGTCCCCTGGTGGGGTCCGCCTCTTTTCACGGTGCCGGATGAGGGTTCGATTCCCTCCGTCTCCATTCGTTCCAAGCCTTTATGTCGTCCTGTTCGCCCGCAGGGGGCGGATCGCCTGCAAATAGTGGACGGATCGCTCCACCCGCCCTGTCCGACAGCGCATTTTTCCGTCCGACGGGGTATGTAGGGTACCGCGTAGAACAAAACGAGATGACCCCCGCGAGGCTGGAACCTCCGGGGGTCGTGTCCTCGGAGGGATTAGCTCCTTGGCTCAACCCACGGTACCACCGCGCTCGGCGGCGACCGAGCTTGCAGCGCTCCTTGAATCACCGGAGATAGCGGGATTGATCGCCGACCTTGAGGCGACCCGCTGGACCGGCCGACCCGGCTACCCGATCCGGGCGATGGTCGGCATGGCGCTCGCCAAGTCGCTGTACGCGCTCCCGACGTGGACCCGAACGGTCGCGCTTGTTTCTGAGCACGCAGCGGTGCTCGCCGCACTCGGCTGCGAGATGTGCCCGAGCGTGTACGCGTGCTACCGCTTCACGGCGAAGCTGCGCGCGCACACGCAGTTGCTCGACGCCTGCATCGCCTCCGTTGTGAAGGCGCTCAAGAAGCGCGACCCGCTGCTCGGGTGGGACGTGGCAATCGACGCGAGCGACATGCCCGCGTACGCGAACGGGCAGCGCTACCGCTATAAGGGCGGACCCGAACGCGAGAAGTACAGCGACCCGAACGCCAGTTGGGGCCACCGGAGCGCCGTCTCGACGCGAAAGGGTGGCGGCTTCTATGGCTACCGCCTGCACATGGCTGTCTGCGCGAAGACAGACCTTCCGCTCGCATGGAGGGTCGAGACCGCGAAGGCCAACGAAACGCTGTCCGTCGCGCCGCTGCTGGACAAGCTGCACACGCTCGGGGTCAACCCCGAGACGTGTGCGCTCGACAAGGGGTATGACGCCGGGACCATGTATCAGGCGTGCGCTGACCGCGACATCGCCCCGGTCATCTGCTTGAAGGAAACGCCCGCCGTCAAGCGCGGCGAGCACAAGCCGCCGACATGCGAGCACGGCGAGTGGAGGTTCGCTGGCGCTGACCGTAAGCGCAAGGCAACCAAGTGGCGTTGCCCCACCGGCGAGTGCAAGCCCGCGTCCGTCTGGATCAAGGCGAACCGTCTGAAACCGCTTATCCCGCGCGAGACGCTGCGCTGGAAGGGCCTGTACCGGGGCCGTGCATCCGTCGAGCGCGAGTTCGGACGCCTCAAGAACGAATGGGCGCTTGCGCCCCTGCGTGTGCGTGGGATCGAGCGGGTGCAGCTACACGCCGACCTGACGATCCTCGCTAAGCTTTCTCGTGCGCTCGTCAGCGCGCATGCCGCAGCGCTCGCGGCATAGGTTCGGCTATCCCGACCCAAGGGTCTGCGATAGTCCATGCCATGCCCGGGAATCCAGAGGACGACGCACGAGAGATCCTGAGCACGGTATGGCTGCCCGGTAACGAGGGGGCCGCACTGCCTGTCAACCCGTTCATCATCGCGGAACGTCTCGGGGTCAAGGCGTACAGCGCCAACCTCGACGCCAACATTTCAGGCATGCTGGTCAAGAAACCAGGCGAAGATCCCGAGATCTACGTCCACGCTTCAGACAGCGCCAACCGACAGCGCTTCACGTGCGCGCACGAGCTTGGCCACTACGTCAAGCGCAGCGCCACCGGCGATGTTGAGTGGGAATACGTCGAGCATCGTGACCTGTTGACCTCGCAGGGGAGCGATCCCGAGGAGATCTACGCCAACCAGTTCGCGGCGAGCTTGCTTATGCCCCGCGAGAAGGTCGAAGAGATGCATGGGACGCTCAATACCGCCGCGCTCGCATACGAGTTCGGAGTCTCCGCAGAGGCGATGCACTACCGGCTGGTGAACCTCGGGCTTGAGTGATGTCCGACGAAGAGGACCAGCCAGACGCGGCAGAAGGGTCCTCACAGCCCGCTGATCTCCCAAAGGCGTCTGACGTACTGGCCCGCCCGACGCTGGCGACCGACCCACTGAACGACCTCGACCCGGACCATAAGCGCCGCTACCACGAGGCGGCGATCAAGAAGCTGGAGATCGAGGCCAAACAGGCTGATGACGACCGCGAAATGCGGAAAGACATCGCGGAGCGCGTTTTCAAGGCGATCAGCGTGCAGGTCATTATCGCGGACGTCGCCTTCCTGATCTATGGCTTCTGGAACGGGTGGGAAATCCCGGGCAGCACCATCAGTGCATGGCTCGGCGCCGTCGTGGTGCAAGTAATCGCCGTCGGCCTTGTCATCGCCCGCTCGCTGTTCCCTCCCGAAAAAAAGCAGGCGTGAGCGCCACGCCCAGCCCTGCGGCGTGACGCCCTTGGCTGTTCAGAGTCCGGCCCGGCGAAGCAGGCTGCTCGCGCGTATCCCGAGGCCGCCTGCGATCTTCAACAGCGTGTTGAGCGTGATGTTGAACTCGCCGCGCTCGATCGCGCTGTAGTAGGCACGGTCCAGCCCAGCGTGCGCGGCGAAGCCTTCCTGGCCGTACCCTTGTTCTCGGCGGGCGGCCCGGATCGCCTCGCCGAGCGCCCGGACAGCCGCCGATCTCTTCGCAGGCATGGCTCAGACGACGTGTCCGACCAGCGAGATCAGGTGGAACGCCGCAGGCGTGGCGAACACCAAGGCGTTGCCCGTGCGGTACAGCAGTCCTGCGTTGACGAGCGGCCCGACAGTCGCCTCCGGGTCGCTGTCTTCGATCTCCCGGCCGATGTCCGCCACCGACCACAGGGTCGGGTAGTGGGTCGGGTCCGTGAGCAGATTGAGCGCCGCGAGTTCCCTGCCTTCCCAGTGCGACGGCTCGCTGCGGGTACTCTCATTGGGCATCGGAAGGACCAACCTTTCGGTGTCACGCCCCCGGGGCAGTTCGCGCTGTCGCCGGGGGCAATCTGTATGGAGCCGCCGACGCTAGACCATTCCGGCGGCGGCGTGACGGGTTTCGCTAGCCGTTTCGCTCACCCCTCCTAGCGCACGCGCGAGACCGGCAGGGGCGGAGATCGCCGGTGTGGGCCGCCCGGCCCGATAGAATTCCTACTCCGCAGCACAGGATTCGCAAAGCTACCCCGAGCGAGGATCGCCATGGCCACGATTGACCGCACGAAGATCGACAAGCCCAGCCCGATAGTCGAGGATGAGCAGGGCCAACTGCGCGCCCGCCAGGGCATCTCGCGCGAGGTCGTGCAGGAGCTCTCGAAGATCAAGGGCGAGCCCGAGTGGATGGCCGACAAACGGCTGAAGTCGCTGGAGATCTTCGAACGCAAGCCAATCCCTACGTGGGGACCCGATCTGAGCGGCCTGAACCTGGACGACCTGGTGCTGTACTCGCCGCCGACGGCCGGGCGCTTCAACAGCTGGGACGACGTCCCGGAGGACATGAAGCAGACCTATGAGGACCTCGGCATCCCCCAGGCCGAGCGCGAGCACCTCGCGGGCGTGGTCGGCGTATGGCGCCAGGAGCCCGTGTACGAGGGCCTGAAGGAGGAGTACGCCAAGCAGGGGATCCTGTTCTGCTCGATGGACACGGCGATCACCGAGTACCCGGAGCTGGTGCAGAAATACTTCATGACCAAGTGCGTGCCCGCGCAGGACAACAAGTTCTCGGCGCTGCACGGCGCGGTGTGGTCGGGCGGAGCGTTCTGTTACATCCCCAAGGGCGTCAAGTGCGACCTGCCGCTGCAGTCCTACTTCCGCATGGAGGGCGCCGGCGAGGGCACCTTCGAGCACACGCTGATCATCGCCGACGAGGGCGCCGAGGTGAACTACATCG
>Ga0302325_10001726_pt1 | contig 54951 bp, 42 predicted proteins | sample Palsa_T0_2_FD_201948 | JGI IMG/M metagenome (GOLD analysis project Ga0302325, IMG submission 201948) | Peat permafrost microbial communities from Stordalen Mire near Abisko, Sweden - Palsa_T0_2 | ecosystem: Environmental > Terrestrial > Soil > Palsa > Peat permafrost | place: Sweden: Abisko... | reverse complement strand
GGATTGGTAGCCGGATTGTGCGCATTCTGCATGGTCAGACCCGTGTAGGTATAGTCCTTGGCGCCCGTCGCCACTGCCACGAAATTCGACAGGTTAGCACTCAGTTTCTGGTAACCGCTCAGGTTGCCCGAAGTGACTTCGGCGAGCAGAACCTTGAAATAGCCGTTGATAGCCGTATCGCCCGCAATGATAAAGATAGCGCTGTCCACTACCGTACGAATACCCAGATACCCCTTTTCGATCTGCGCCCCGCTGTTGGCAGGATCGGCCACCATGGTCGTCCCGCCCAGGGAATCATACAGGGTCTGCGGCGTCGAAGAACTTTTGTGGCAGGAAGTAGTAACGACTACTACCATCGCCATACCCAACATAACGGTCGTCAATGCGGTCTTTTTTCGCGTGTTCATATTTGCTTTTTAATTTCAAAAAATATGTGTCATGAATTTGTATGCCTTATAGGCAAAGGACGTTGCCGCCACCGGACAGCCCATTGCCATTTCGGTCTCGCTGGGCATGACACGGGCCGCGCCGCTATAAGCCAGCTCCTGCCTGAATTGCTGCGTAATCACATTGGCATTGTTTTGTAACGGTGAGTAAGTGAATACGGCAATCCCAACCTTCGGGTTGACCAGCACATGTTCTACCCCCTTCTGCCGATACAGCCAGGCCGTTATCCGTTCCGCGCCGGCGGGATCGATCTGTTGACGGATGTCGATCCGCGCCATGATCCGCGTGGTAGCGTCGACCCGCGGTCTCATCACCCACCAGATATGAAAGGCAAGCACAACGGTCCCCAATACCAGCACGGACCCTGCCGTGATGGCAATTCTCTTCCATTTCCTTTTTCGCATAAAAAAGATGCTTTTTTTAAAATAATAAATTATGAGGCTGAGGCTCCGGCCAGGATATACAGTCTTTAGCGGACTATGCTTGATGTGTATTAGGGTGGATACAAAGAGATACGACACTATTATGACGCTGGATTCGGCTTGTCACAAAATATTCCGAATTTCTTCCCGGACCACAGCTAATACGTATATTTGCAGCCGCAACCACGCAACAAAGCTCTTATATAAAATGATCAGCAGAAGAAATATCCGGGTAAAGGTCATGCAGACCCTTTATACGATGGAGGCACAGGAACAGTCCATGAAACCCGGCGAACCTGCCAGGATCCTTCAAAAGCATTTCGACCAGACCCGGCAATTGCTTTCCTACCTTATATATCTTGTCATTGAGATCGCCCGTTATGCGGAGACCGATTCGCGGCTTCGTGCCTCCAAACACTTACCCAGCGAAGCCGACTTGCACGTTAACATAAAATTGGCAGGCAACGAATGGCTTTGGAAGATACTCGAAGACGCCTCCCTCAAAAAGGCATTCGAAACCGATAAGCCCCAGCTGCAGGAAAACAAGGAGCTGATCCGGCGGCTTTACCTGGAACTCGCGGCCACCGAAGAATATAAAAATTACGTCAAGGTCCAGGGACGCGACAAAAAAGCGGAACGTGATATCCTCGAATTCATTTTTGCCGGTCTGGTCATGCCCAGCGAACATTTCCAGTCACACATCGAAGAATGCTTCACCAACTGGGACGACGACGGAGAGATGATCAGCCAGATCGTTATGAGCTATCTGTCCAAACCGGGCTCCATCCCCTTCCAGGAGATCATCAGCAAGGAAAAAGCGGATTTCGCCCGGCTCCTTCTCCAAACAGTGGTCGAGAAAAAAGAAGTGGTGATGGACATGATCCGGCCCCGCCTCAAGAACTGGGACGCGGAACGGATAGCGACCCTCGACATGATCCTGATGCAGATGGGTGTTGTCGAGTTCCTGTACTTCGAGACCATCCCGCCCAAAGTCAGCATCAACGAGTACATCGACCTGGCAAAAGACTACAGTACCCCTCAAAGCGGACAGTTCGTGAACGGCATCCTGGACAATATCCATAAGGAGCTGGTCAAGGAAGATAAGATGCATAAGGTCGATTTCAGAACGAATTTGTAGGTTTGCAAAAAAAATCCTTCGCATGCGCAAGATCCTGGCCGGATTCCTGGTTGCCTCTATAGCGGTTGTACTGGTTCCCGCCTGTCACCTGGATCACCCGGAAACTTCGGCGGCGGCCATGTCCGACACAGCCAGATATACCAATATCCAGTGGTTGGATTCGGCCTCCAGGAACTATGGTACCATCCCGGAAGGCCAGAAACTTGATGTAGCTTTCCGTTTCCGCAATAGCGGCGCTACGCCACTTGTGATCGGCCAGGTACGCCCCAGCTGTGGCTGCACCATCGCCGAACAGCCGAAGGCGCCCATTGCCCCGGGAGCAGAAGGCCAGATCCGGGCGGTATTCAACAGTCAGGGGCACTCAGGTGTTAATCATAAGACCTTATTTGTCACTGCCAATACCAAGGGGACGCAGAATTTTTCGCTGCAATTCGTGGTACAGGTGGAAAAGAAATCATCTTAAACTAAATACAAACAATACATCAAAATGACGCATTCTTTTCTTTATGTTTTATTACAGGCTGCCCCTGGCGGCGGCGCGGGAACATTGCAAATGGTCCTGCTGGGTGGCATGATCCTCGTGTTTTGGCTATTTATGATCCGGCCGCAAGCAAAAAAAGCCAAGATCGCCAAGAAATTCCAGGAAGACATGCAAAAAGGCGATAAGATCGTCACGATCGCCGGCATTCACGGGACGGTGAACAAGATCGGCGAAGACGGAACGATCATGATAGAAACCAGCCCCGGCAGCTACCTGAAGATCGAAAAAAGCGCTATTTCCATGGAATGGACGCAAAATCTCAACAAGGCGACGACCGCGGTCGCTACCAAGTAAAAGCCAAAAGCCCGGTGTATGCCGGGCTTGTTATTTTCAATATGCTACTACGAGTCGGTTTAACGGGTGGCATCGGTTCGGGCAAATCCACCATAGCCGCCATTTTCGAGACCCTGGGCATACCTGTATCTTATGCCGATCCAGAAGCCAAACGCCTCATGATCGAGGATGCAGGCCTCAGGGAAGCCATTACCCGAAACTTTGGCACGGGCGCCTATACCGATGGGAGACTCAACCGTAAATACCTGGCAGAAAGGGTCTTCACGGACCCCGAAAAACTGAAGCTGTTAAACAGCCTTGTCCATCCCGTGACGATCCGCGACGGCGAACGCTGGATGCAGGAACTGGGCGACCGTTTTCCCTACGCCATCCGCGAAGCGGCCCTGATCTTCGAAACCCGCGCCGTCGGGCATCTCGATTTCGTCATCGGCGTCTCAGCACCAACCGAACTACGCATCTACCGGACTATGCAACGCGATCACTCCACCCGGGAGGATGTGCTCCTCCGCATGCGCAACCAGATCGACGAAGACATCAAGATGCACCTCTGCGATGCCGTCATCGTCAACGATGAACACGTGGCAGTCATACCACAGGTGCTGGAGATCCACCGGCAATTGCTGCAGCGGGCTGCCGCCACCACTACTTAAGCTTTGCAAGCGCCTCTTTGATCCTCCCCCACGCTTTTTCGATATTCCCCATGCTGTTGGCAAAGGAGAACCGAACGCAGGCGGGCTCGCCAAAAGCGTCCCCCATTACCGATGACACATGCGCCGTATTGAGCAGGTACATGGAAAAGTCCGCGGAGTTTTTAATGGTGTTCGTTCCATCGGACTTCCCAAAATAATACGATACGTCCGGGAAAATATAGAAAGCACCCTGCGGCTCAAAACACTTGAGACCGGGGATGCCTTTTACCAGTTCGAGGGTCCGCTGCCTGCGGTTGGTGAATTCTTTCACCATGTCCATGGATGGCGTAAGATCGCCCGTCAGGGCCACTACAGCAGACTTCTGTGCGATGCTGTTGGTCCCGCTGGTGAACTGCCCCTGTAATTTTTCGCAGGCCTTGGCGATCTCGATATTGGAAGCGGTATAGCCCAGCCGCCAGCCGGTCATGGCAAACCCCTTGCTCAGGCCATTGATGATGACCACGCGGTCCTTGATATCGGCAAACTGCGCAATGCTCTCATGCTTGCCAACAAAATCGATGTACTCATAGATCTCATCCGAAAGGATCACCACCTCGGGATGTTTCCGGAAGACCGCGGCCAGGGCTTCGAGCTCGGCTTTGTTATACACCGCCCCCGAAGGATTGCAGGGGGAAGAGAACAGGAAAGCCTTGGTCTTTGGCGTGATCGCTTTCTCCAGCTGCGCCGGGGAGATCTTATAACCGCTCTCAAGGGTAGTATGGACCTCAACTACCTTGCCGCGGGCAATTTTTACCAATTCGGAATAAGTGACCCAGTAAGGTGTGGGAATGATCACTTCCTCGCCGTCGTCGACAAGGGCAAGAATGACATTGGCCAGGCTTTGCTTGGCACCGGTGGAGACGACGATATTCTCGGGTTTATACTCCAAATGGTTGTCACGGCGGAACTTCTCGCAAACCGCTTCCCGCAGGTCGGCGTATCCCGCAACCGGAGTGTAATGACTCCAGTTGTCGTCGATGGCTTTTTTGGCGGCATCTTTGATGTGTGCAGGGGTATCGAAATCGGGTTCGCCCAGCGAAAGATCAATGACATCGACGCCTTTGGCTCTGAGTTCTCGGCCCAGCTTGGCCATCTTTAAGGTTTCCGGCTCGCTAAAGCGGGAAAGAATGGAGGATAATTGCATAAATTGATAAATTGCGCCGCGAAGGTAGGAAAAAACCTATATTTGCCGTTCCAAAAAAACAAACGAAAACTCCAATGAGAGCACTGGTAAGTATTTTTGCTGCCTTACTGATCATCATCTCCGTGTACCAGCTTTCCTTTACCTTCTTTGTGAACAAGCATGAGTCGGCGATGGAAGTGAAGGCCAAATCCTATGTAACGAGACTGTACCCCGTCCCAGCCAATCAAAAATACCCCGGGGATAAAGAAGCGCAGGCACTCTATCAGGATACCCTGGACCAGATATACAACAAGCGCAGGGCAAGATTGTTGGATAGCACAAAAGATACCAAGATCACTCCGTTCGGGATCACCTACCAGAAAGCCAAAGAAAGAGAACTGCTGCTCGGCCTGGACCTGCAGGGCGGTATGAGCGTCACGCTCGACGTCGCACTGGACGGACTGATCAAGGGATTGTCCAACAATACCCGTGACCCGCAGCTGCTGCAGGCCATTAGCGTGGCCATGCAAAAAAAGACCAGCAGCAGCGCCAATTTTATCGACCTCTTCGCGGATGCCTTTAAAGAGGTTGCCCCCAATGCCAAATTGGCCCCCCTGTTCTCCAACGTCAATCGCAACAAGATAAGCTACGACGCTTCCAATGCTACCGTCATCAGCTATCTGCATGACCAGGCCAGCGCCGCCATGCAGCAGACTTATAAAGTATTGGATACGCGTATCAACCAATTCGGGGTCGCCCAGCCCAGCATCAACCTGGACGAGAACCGCGGTATCATCACCGTGGAACTGGCCGGCGCGACCGATCCCGACCGGATACGCAAATACCTGCAGTCTACAGCCAACCTCCAATTCTGGGAAGTGTACAATACGGGGGAACTGCAGACCGCCCTCATCAATGCGGACAAAGCACTTCAGAACTACCTGAATGGCGTCAGAACCGATACGACGGCGACGGCGTCTAAGACCGACAGCAGCGCCACCGCCAGCGCGAAAGATTCCAGCGCCAAAAAAGATACCACGGCTTCCGTGCTCAATGCCAATCCTCTTTTCCGGGTCATGGTACCTGCCGAAGGAAGGCAGGATGCCAAGACGGGCCAGCCCCAATATTATTCCTTTATCGGACAGTCTCAGTTAAAGGACACCGGCACGGTCAACAGCTATCTCAATAACCCTATCGTAAGAGTCAATTTCCCGCAGGACCTCAAATTCCTCTGGGGCAAACAGGAGACGGATGACAATGGCAAACTGGTCAATGTCCTCCAGCTCTATGCCATAAAAACCGTTGCCGGCACCGAAAAGGCCCGCATCGAAGGATCGGTTATCGAGAACGCCACCCAGGATTTCGATCCCATCACCAGTGGTGTCGTGGTCGAAATGAGCATGAACAAACAGGGTACGAAGGCCTGGGCCGACATGACCACCAAGAACACCAAAAAGCCGATCGCTATCGTACTCGATGATATTGTCTATTCTGCTCCTCTCGTCGACGAACCCATCACCGGCGGCCAGTCACGCATTACGATGGGCAACGGCCGTAATTCCAACCAAAGCATCATCGAGGCACAGGATCTGGCCAATATCCTGAAATCCGGGAAACTGGATGCGCCCGCCCGCATCGTGTCGGAACAGACCGTCGGGCCTACCCTCGGTCGCGAAGCAGTGAACGGCGGTATGATGGCTTTCGGCATCTCCTTTGTCGTGATCTTTTCGCTGATGCTGATCTATTATAACACGGCAGGCTGGGTAGCCAACGCGGCACTCATCCTCAACCTCCTGTTTACCGTCGGCGTCCTCAGCAGCCTTCACGCGACCCTTACCGCACCCGGTATCGCCGGTCTCGTACTCACGATCGGTATGGCCGTGGACACCAACGTTATCATCTTCGAACGCATCAAGGAGGAGCTGACCCGCGGCAAGAGCTATCAGCTGGCGGTGCGGGACGGTTACAAACGATCCCTGGCCCCCGTGCTCGACGCCCACGTCACTACCCTGCTCACGGCCCTCATTCTGTTCTACTTCGGGCTGGGTCCCGTCCTTGGTTTCGCCACCACCCAGATCCTGGGTATCCTCCTGTCCTTGTTCTGTGGTATCCTGGTATCGCGCCTGATCACCGATTTCTATACCAACAAGAACCGGCACTTCAACTATTTCACGCCGCTTTCACGCCGCATCTTCAAACACGCCAGCTTCAAGTTCATCGAATACCGGAAAGTGGCCTATATTATCTCCGTCTTCGTCCTGATCCTGGGCGTAGGCTCCTTCTTTCACGGTTTCAGAAAAGGGGTGGATTTCCAGGGCGGCCGCAGCTATGTGATCAATTTCCACCGGCCGGTACAACAGGACGTGGTGAAAGCGTCTCTCGAAAAAGCGCTGACCGGCACCAACCCGGAGATCAAGACCTATGGCAGCAATGAACAGTTGGAGATCACGACGGACTATATGGTGAACTCTACCGCTCCCGGCACCGATTCGATCGTGCTGGCTACAACCTTCCAGGGGCTGAAAGCCTTCCTGCCCGATGGAACGACATACAAGGAGTTCGCCTCGCCGGGAAAATACTTCCGGGGCGGCACAAAGGTGGAACCGACTATCTCCGATGATCTGAAAGCTGGCGCCGTAAAAGCCACCGTCTTCGCACTCATCGTCATCTTCATCTATATCCTTATCCGGTTCCGCGACTGGCGGTATTCGTTGGGTACCATCATCTCTTTGCTGCATGACGTGTTCGTGACGCTGGCGGTATTCTCCTGGCTCCACAATGTGGTCCCCTTCCCGCTGGAGATCGATCAGCACTTCATCGCGGCTGTGCTGACCGTCATCGGTTTCTCCATGAACGATACCGTGATCGTATTCGACCGGATCAGGGAGAACAGCCACCTCATGAAAAACGCCTCCAACGGGGAGATCATCAATAAGTCCGTCAACGATACCCTTAGCCGGACGATCATGACCTCACTCACGGTGTTCCTCACCCTCCTGATCCTCTTCCTCGTGGGTGGAGAAGTCACCAAGGGCTTCGCCTTTGCGATGCTCATCGGGGTCATCACCGGTACTTACTCTTCGATCTTCGTAGCAGCCCCCTTCCTGGTGGATTTTGCCAAGGGCAAACCCCTGGGTGGCGAGAGCACTGCCACTACCACACCTCAAAAAGCAAAGCCTACTACCGCCAAGGCCAAAGCATAAAACAAACAGCCGAAGCGATGCTTCGGCTACAAATAAAAAAACCCCGAAGCAGTACTTCGGGGTTTTTCTTTTAAAACGCTTAGCGATGCGGCGCCGGATGGTGGTGCACCGCGCGATGATGCCGGTGGTGATGAACAACCCGGTGGTGTACGGGGTGATGGTCCTGGGCGCTGGCAAAACTGCTCAATCCGATAAAAATCAGTAACATACTGACAATCAGGGTAATCTTATTCATTTTCCGGTGTTTTGATGTCTTTAACGAAAAAAAGCCTACATTATTGCCAGGGCGGTCCGACCAAAAGCGGCCACCGTTTAACCACCACTTAACCAGATTCCTTAGATAGGATGACTACTACTTAGCAATTTTGCATTCCATGCGCTCATCAACCTTAAAATGGATCGTACTATCTGCCACCCTGCTCGCTGCCATTGTGGTCACCGTTCAACTTTACTGGTTGAAGAAGGTCTATTCCTTCGAGCAAAGACAATTTAACGTCAACGTCGTCAAGAGTATCCGCGGCGTCTTCGAAGACCTGGAAATGAACGACCAGGCAGGTATCATCCAAAAAGACCTGATCGACGCCCCGGCCGACAACTATTTCTGGTTCAAGGCAGATACCATCCCCCCAAGAGATTCCCTGGCTTTCTATCTCCAGGACGAGTTCGCGGATTTCGGGGTGCTGACGGACTGCAACCTGGCGGCTTACAGTGCCGCAGACAAAAAGTACGTATACGAGGAATTCATCCCCGCCCCCGCCTCACGCTATGCCGGTATAAAACCGCCTCAGCAGGACCTGCCCGTCTTTAGCAAGGACAAGGACCACGACGATCATATCCTGCTTTACTTTCCGCATCGTCAGGAGTACGTGCTGGAGCAGATGGACTTCTGGATCGTGAGCTCGGTAGTGCTCTTCCTGGCCCTCATCGGGCTTGCCGCCAGCCTCTTTTACTTCTACCGCCAGAAATTTCTCGCCGAGACCCAAAAGGATTTTGTCAATAACTTCACCCATGAGTTCAAGACGCCGCTGGCCGTTATGAAAATAGCCGCCGATGTACTTTCGCAGGGGACCATCACCCAGAAACCGGAGCGGCTGGAACGCTACGCCGCCATCATCCGCAACCAAACGGAGCATCTGCAGCAACAGGTCGAGCGGCTCCTGCGGACCGCCTCCATCGAAACCAAAGACCTTCCCATCAGCAAAGAAGATTTCGACCCCTATCTGCTTATCGAGCAGGCCCTTGGCAAAGTGCAGCCGCTTATCGAACAGAAGAATGCAAGGATCGAGCTGAAGATGGAAGAACTCAATGGGATCAGCAGCGTGCATGCCGACAAAGCCCACCTCGAACTGGCCGTGGTCAACCTCCTTGAAAACGCCCTCAAATATTCCACAGAGCCCCATATCGTCGTCGAGGCCGGTCATTTCGAAGACGACTTCTTTATCTCTGTAAAGGACAATGGCGTAGGTATCGAAAAACAATATTTAAAGAACATCTTCAAAAAATTCTATAGAGTTCCTACCGGGGATATCCATGACGTAAAAGGCTTCGGACTGGGCCTCAATTTCGTCAAACGGATCATCGACGCCCACAAAGGCAAGATCAAGGTCAACAGCCTGCCGGGCATTGGTACAGAATTCAGATTATTCATTCCCCTCAACTAAGATCCAACTATGCAACAAGCGTCAAAAATTAAAGTACTACTGGCGGAAGACGACCTTTCTCTTGGCTATGTTATCAAGGATAATCTGATCGACGCAGGTTACGAAGTAGTCTTATGCCCCGACGGCCAGGCGGCCATCGAGAAATTCGATAAAAATGAATTCGCCATCTGTCTGCTGGATGTCATGATGCCGAACAAGGACGGATTCGCGGTTGCCAAAAAGATCCGGCAGCAAAGCGACATGGTGCCGATCCTCTTTCTGACCGCAAAGTCCATGGAGGAAGATAAGATAAAGGGCTTCCAAAGCGGAGCCGACGACTATATCACCAAGCCCTTCAGTATCCAGGAACTGCTCATGCGCATGGAAGTGTTCCTACGGAGGACCCGCAAGATGCACTCCGAAAAAACAGTCACCTTTCACATCGGCCAACTCAACTTCTCTTATACCGATCTCAAGCTCACCATCGGCTCCGAGGTCTTCAACCTTACCCAGAAAGAAGCCGACCTGCTGAAATTCCTTTGCGAACATTCCAATCGCATCCTGAAAAGGGAAGAAGTGCTGCTGAACGTGTGGGGCAAAGACGACTATTTCCTGGGCCGGAGCATGGATGTATTCATCACCAAATTGCGAAAATATTTCAAAGCCGACCCGCAAGTCAACCTCGAAACCATCCATGGGGTAGGCTTTCGGTTCAATACGCCTCAAGGTTGAGCACAGGCTGAGCACATCTCAACCGGCCAGGAGCGGCTGAGCAACCTTATCAATATAGCATGGAACCATGTCATATTAATAATTTGTTCACCAATAAATAACCGGGGATTGATAATCCCCGCGCGGGTTCTGGCGTTTAGGCCCGTTCTTTGCACCCAGTGCTCTTTTTCCTGCCTGCCATATGTTCGGGTGTCGTGCAACCAGCACGACATATGAAAAGTTAACCGCATGTTTATTATTTTTGTCTTTTTTATCGAAAACGGGGGTTAACCCCTGATTAACATAAAAATAGATAGTTTTGCACACTCTAAATTCGTTACTAGCTCATGTTAAAAAGATGGCTACCCTTATTTCTTGGTTTTTGTAGCGTAACGGGTTCTGTCCTCGCCCAACCGGCTATGGATACGCTCCGTCTGCAGCTACCGGCAGCGGAGAAGATGTTCCTCGACAGCAATCTCCAGCTGTTGGCTCAGCGATACAATGTAGATGCCAACCAGGCCCTCGTGATCCAGGCTAAGCTTTGGCCCAACCCGAACTTCCAGGTCGGCCATACCCTCTACTCCGGCGCCCTGCGCCAGTTCTTTCCCACGGGGGCCAACGATGAGACTACGCTCGGACTGTCCCAGCTGATCATGCTGGCCGGTAAACGCAACAAACAGATCAAGCTGGCCCAGGCCAATGTGCAGCTCTCCCAATACCAGTTCTTCGATCTGCTGCGAACCCTCAAATACACCCTGCGCACGGATTTCTTTCAGATCTATTTCCTGCGCACCTCCGCCAGGGTATACGACACCGAAATAAAAGCCCTGCAAAAGATCTCCGACGCCTTCGCCCAACAGGAAGGCAAAGGCTATATCTCGGAAAAAGAAGTCATCCGTATCAAGGCCCAGCTCTATAGCTTCGTGAGCGAATACAACGACCTGATCAACCAGATCAACGATACCGAAAGCGAGCTGCGGCTTATCCTGCAGACGAAACCCACCTACTTTATCGACCCTGTCGTCGATTCGAATGCCCTCGCCGCCCTCGATCCCGGCAAGTATGCTTTGCCGACGTTGATCGACTCGGCTTATCACAACCGCACCGACCTGCAGATCGCCCGTGCCAATACGCATATCAATCAACTGCAATACAACTATCAGAAAGCCCTGGCATGGCCCGATCTTACACTTTCGCTTGGCTACGATGAAGCCGGCAGCTTCCTGACGGGCTACTATGGCATCGGCGCTTCGATCGATCTGCCTTTCTTCAACCGCAACCAGGGTAATATCAAGAACGCGAAAATCCTCATCGCCAGCACCCAGGCTACGGAAAAAAGCACCCAGGCCACTGTCGACGAAAACATCACACGCGCGGTGCAAAAAGCATTCGACGAAGAACGACTGATAAAGACCTTCGATCCGAAATTCTTCGGGGATTTCGAAAGGCTAATGGGACAGGTGCTACTCAACTACCAAAAAAGAAATATCAGCATCCTGGATTTCCTGGACTTCTACGACTCATATAAACAGAATATCATCCAGGTGAACACCATTCAGTTCAACCGGATCAGCGCCTTCGAAGACATCAACTATTACACGGGAACGAACTTCTTCAACTAAAAGATATGCAAAAGAGCTTTAATACTGGTACACTCCTCTTCTCCCTCCTTCTGACATGCGGTATCATGTGCATCCAATCCTGCGAGACAAAAGAGAAAAAGCCCCAAGCAGAAAAGGGTTATGTCATCCCGGACACGGTGATGCAGGCCCTGAAAGTCGATACCGTCACCATCAGCCCCCTGGTGACTGCCATCACGCTCACCGGCAAAGTAGGCACCAATGATGACAATGTCGTCCCGGTGTACTCCCTGGTCAGCGGCAATGTGACGGATATCAAGGTCAACCTGGGGGATTTTGTGCAGGCCGGCCAGGTGCTGGCCCAGGTCCAGAGCCAGGAAATGGCCCAGTATAGCAGCGACCTCCTCAATGCCGAGACCAACCTCAATATCGCCCAGAGGAACCTCGAGAAAACCGTCGATATGTATCATAGCGGCCTGGCTTCCCTGACCGACTCGCTCAGCGCGGAAGTCGCATTGCAGCAGGCCAAGGCAGAAGTGAGCCGGGTGCATCGTGTCCTTTCCATCAACGGCGGCAATACCCAGGGTGCTTTCGTCGTCAAAGCACCGATCAGCGGATTCATCGTCCAGAAGGGCGCCACCAATAACATGACCATTCGGGGCGACAACAGCACCAGCCTGTTCACTATCTCCGATCTCAAGAACGTCTGGATCCAGGCCAATGTCTATGAATCCAATATCAGCCTGATCCACCAGGGTGAAAACGTCGATGTCAGCACCCTCGCCTACCCCGGTAAGATCTACAAAGGCAAAATAGACAAGATCATGAATGTCCTGGACCCGACCAGCAAGGTCATGAAGGTCCGTGTCGTTCTACCCAACCCTGATTATACGCTGAAGCCGGAAATGTACGCCAGCATCACCGTGAACGACCAGGAGAACAGACAGTGCCTCAGCGTTCCGACTTCCGCGGTCATCTTTGATAACAGCCAGTATTACGTCCTCGTCTATCACAGCAAATCCGACGTGAAGATCACCCCCGTCAAATGGATAAGCGCCAATGGGGATAAGACCTTTATTTCCGGTGGGGTAAGCGAAGGTGAAAAGATAATTGCGTCGCAGGCGATCCTTATTTACAATGCGTTGAACAGCTAGTCGAATTCCAAACTACTGACGAACCACCAAAAAAATAAATCGCCCGGAGATGAATAAATTTCTCAGAAACATTATTTCCTTTTCGTTAAAGAACAGGTTCTTCATTTTATTTTGCACGGTGCTGCTGCTGATAACAGGGATCATCACCTTCAGGAATATGCCCATCGAGGCGTTTCCCGACGTCACCAATACCGAGATCAGCATTATCACCCAGTGGCCGGGACGCAGCGCAGAAGAGATCGAAAAATTCGTCACGATCCCCGTAGAGATCGCGATGAATCCCGTCCAGCAAAAGATCAGCCTCCGCTCCACCAGCATTTTCGGCCTCTCCTATGTCAAGCTCATCTTCGAAGACGGGGTTGTCGACAAGGACGCCCGCGCGCAGGTGAATGCCCTGCTGCAAAGCGTCAATCTGCCCGATAATATCCAGCCCCAGGTCCAGCCGCCCACCGGCCCAACAGGGGAGATCTTCCGCTACACCCTGAAGAGCAGCCTCAGGGACGACCGGGAACTCAAGACCATGCAGGACTGGGTCATCGACCGGCAGCTGCGCTCTGTACCCGGCGTCGGCGACATCGTGAGCTTCGGCGGCCGCGTCAAGACCTATGAGATCGCGGTAGACCCGGGCAAACTGACCAATTTAGGCATTACCCCCCTGGACGTCTTCAATGCCGTCGGCAAAAGCAATATCAATATCGGCGGCGACTTTATCGTCCGCAACAACCAGGCCTATGTCGTCCGTGGCATCGGCCTGCTCAACGATATCAACGAGATCAAGAACATCATCGTCACCACCAACAACGATATCCCGGTATTGGTAAAGGATGTGGCGGACGTTCAGATCTCCAATGTTCCCCGCCTGGGCCGCGTCGGCAGGGCCGATCCCGTCGATTCCGCCGGCCATCGTACCATCGTCGACCAGGACGACGTCGTGGAAGCCATCGTTGTCATGCGCAAGGGCGAGAATCCCACGCAGGTGGTACAGGCCGTCAAAGCCAAGATAGACAAGCTGAATACGATGGTGCTCCCGCAGGACACCAAGATAGTCCCGTATTATGACCGCGAAGACCTCATCCACTATGCTACGCATACCGTCCTCCACAACCTGGTCGAAGGTATCATACTTGTAACCTTGCTCGTATCGCTGTTCATGTTCAACTGGCGTACGACGCTCATCGTTTCCATTATTATCCCCCTCTCCCTGCTCTTCGCGTTCATTTGCCTCCATCTAATGGGTATGAGCGCTAACCTGCTTTCATTGGGAGCGGTGGATTTCGGGATCATCATCGACGGCGCCGTCGTGATGGTGGAGGGGCTTTTCGTTATCCTCGACCACCAGGCCCGGGATGTCGGTATGGAACGCTTTAACAAAATGGCCAAGATGGGCCTGATCAAGAAGAACGGCGCCCAGTTCGGTAAAACCATCTTCTTCGCGAAGCTCATCATCATTACCGGCCTGATGCCTATTTTCGCCTTCCAAAAGGTCGAAGGGAAGCTGTTTTCGCCGCTGGCCTATACGCTTGGATTTGCATTGCTTGGCGCCCTGATCACCACGCTCACTTTAGTTCCGGTGCTCATCAACATGCTCCTGCGGAAGAACGTTCACGAAAAACACAATCCCTTCGTCCACTTCCTCACCGGGATGATGGTCAGAGGGTTCACCTTCCACTGGAAGCATAAAAAAGTAACCATCACCGTCGCCTTTATCATCATCGGGGTCGGATTCTATGCTTTTTCTCTGTTGGGTTCGGAGTTCCTGCCGGAATTGGACGAGGGCGCCATCTGGCTCAGGGCCCAGTTGCCCTATAGCGCCTCGCTGGACAAATCCGTGGAAGTCGCCCGACAGGTCCGCAAAATGATGATGGCCTTTCCCGAGGTCAAGGTCATCGCCTCGCAAACCGGCCGCCCCGACGACGGCACCGATGTCACCGGTTTTTACAACAACGAGTTCGACGTCCTGCTCTATCCCGAAGGCGATTGGAAATCCCACCTGACCAAAGATGAGCTCATTGACACAATGAACCGTAAACTGAGCGTGATTCCGGGCATCGACCTGAATTTTTCGCAGCCTATCAGCGACAATATCGAGGAGGCCGTTTCCGGGGTCAAGGGCTCCATTTGCGTAAAAGTATATGGAGATTCCCTGGATTATATGGAGAATAAGGTCACCGACGTCTATAATATCCTGAAAAGCGTGCGCGGCATCGAAGACCTTGGCGTGATCAAGAACCTGGGGCAGCCGGAACTCGACATCGATCTCAATCAGCAGCAGATGGCCCTCTACGGGGTTGCTACGGCCGACGCCAACGCCGTTATAGAAATGGCCATTGGCGGCAAGGCCGCTTCGACCTTGTACGAAGGCATCAAGACCTTTGACATCCGCATCCGGTTCCCCGAGCAGTTCCGCGTATCGGTGGACGATATCGGCAATCTGATGGTTCCGACCCAAGCCGGATCAAAAGTGCCCATCAAGGAAATAGCGACCCTCAAATTCAAGACTGGCCCCTGCCTGATCTTCCGGGACGACAACGAGCGCTACTCCGCCCTGAAATTTTCGGTGCGCGGCCGTGATATGGGTAGCACCATCGCCGAGGCACAGGACAAGGTCGACAAAGCCGTCACCCTGAAAAAAGGATATAGCATGGTATGGCAAGGAGACTTCGAGAACCAGCAGCGGGCGCAGAAGCGTCTCGAGCAAGTGGTCCCGATCAGCCTGTTGCTGATCTTTCTCCTGCTCTTCGTGATGTTCGGGAATTTCAAGGACGCCGGACTGGTATTCCTGAACGTACCCTTCGCTATCGTCGGCGGCGTGGCCGCCCTGATTATTACGGGCACCAATTTCAGCATCTCCGCCGGTATCGGCTTCATCGCACTGTTTGGTATCTGTATCCAGGACGGTGTGCTCCTGATCACGGTATTCAAGCATAACCTGGAACATATGCGCAATCAGAGCCATACACTCTACACCGCCATAAAACTGGGTGTGAACTCCCGTATCCGTCCGGTGATGATGACCGCGCTGATGGCCGCTATCGGCCTCTTCCCCGCGGCCGTGTCCCATGGCATCGGCTCGGAAAGCTCCCGCCCGCTCGCAAGGGTGGTCATCGGAGGTATCCTCTGCGCAATGATCTTCTCGCTGCTGGTCTTTCCGCTGATCTTCGCCTGGGCCTACCGGAATGTTGACACCAAGCACCAGGGCCCGATCGACGGACCGCCCACGACGTAGTTCAGGGCTCCTTCAACATGTATCCTTCATGGGCCACCGTTAGTATCAGCGGTGGCCCGAAGCCCCTATCGATCTTGCGCCGGAGATAGCTGATATATACGGAAAGGAGATTCGTCCTGCGTTGGAAGCTGCCGCCCCAGATAGACGCGGAGATAAAGGTCCTGGGTACAACCTTGTTCTTATGTACGAGGAGCAGGACCAACAGCGCGAATTCTGTAGAGCTGAGCGAGATGGCCTTTCCCCCACGGGTCACCGTTTGCCTGAAGGGGTCTACTTCCAGGTCCAGTACCTTGTACGTTCTGCCACGCGGGTAAATCCGTTGACGTAAAAGTGCGTGAACGCGCGCAACCAATTCTCCCAGCTGAAAGGGCTTGGGCAGATAGTCATCGGCGACGGATTGCAGGTCAGCCATCTTATCCGGCGTATCATTGCTGCCGGACAAGATCAGAATGGGCACTTCGCTGCACCGACGACGAAAATGCCGACATAGCTCAAATCCGTCAAAACGCGGCAGTGATAGGTCCAGGATCACCAGGTCAAAATTTCCCGCATCAAATAGTTGATTCGCAGTCTGGCCATCCCCGGCGATATCTACCAGGAGACCTGTTTCCGATAGGCCCTGGCTGACGAAACGGGCAGATAATGAATTTCCATCAACGAGTAGGATCAGCATATCGTTCATTGACAAAAGTCCTGCGACTATGGCTGTGCGACGAGCCGCCAATATGTTGTTAAAATCCTTACTTCGGACGGGATTGATCAAATTTTCGGTACGCCCGGCCGAAGATCAGCGGGAATACCCAAAGTGAAAAGATCATCGCACTCAGGATGCCGCCGATCACTACCCGGGCGAGTGGCCGGGAACTCTCAGATCCGATCCCATGGGAGATCGCCGCGGGCAGCAGCCCGATGGCCGCCATCAAAGCCGTCATCATCACAGGCCGAACCCTCGCCCTTACACCCATGCGTATCGCATCGTGCAAGGCAGAATATTTCCCAGTCGCCTTCTGCTCGTCATCCTGCTGCTCCATCTTCTCCAGATCGTAATAGAACGAGCTGCCGCCGCCGCCAAAGGCATGCGCCAGGTTCTCTTTGAACATCGTGATCAGGATGATGCCATCCTGGATACAGATGCCAAACAGCGCGATAAAACCGATCCCCGCGCTGATACTGAAATTCGTATCGGTGAAATGCAACATCGCCATGCCGCCGGCGATAGCGAAAGGCACGTTGATGAACACCAATAAGGAGTCTTTGAAATTTCCGAACATGCTGAACAGCAGGATAAAGATCAGGGCCAGGCTGATCGGCACCACCTGGGCCAGCCTCTTCTGCGCCCGCTGCTGATTTTCGAAATCCCCCTGGAAGGCCATCGAATACCCGCGTTTCAGCTGGACTTTTTCGGCGACCTTCTTCTGCGCGTCGGCAATCGTGCTGCCCATGTCCCTGCCGCGGATCGAGAACTTAAGGGCCGCATACCGTTTGTTGTCATCCCGGTAGATCAAACAGGCGCCTGTCCGCTCGGTGATTGTCGCGATCTCCCTGATCGGTACGCGGGTTCCACTCATCGTCGGAACGAGGAGATTTTCGATCTGCTCCGGCGTTCGCCTGAATTCTTCCGGCAGCCGCACCCGGATATCGAAGGTCTTGATGCCTTCATACAGCGTGCTGGCAGGGACGCCACCGATACCAAGCCCGCCGATGGCCATACTGATCACCGCGTTGGCCTGGTTGGTCGCCACGCCATACAGGGCCATCTTCGCCTGATCCAGCTGGATATCCAGCTCGGGCTGACCGATATTGTGCATGATCCCCAGATCCTCGATACCCTTGATATCCTTGAGGACATTAAAGTATTCCTGCAGCTTGCCCTCCATATAAGGCAGCGAATCGCCAAAGACTTTCAGACAAATACTTCCCTTGACACCCGACACCGCCTCCTCCACGTTGTCCATGATCGGCTGCGAGAAATTCAGATTGGTCCCGGGGATCACCGACAAGGACTTATTCATCTCAGCGATCAATTCTTCCTTGGTGACATGCGGGTTCCACTGGCCCTCGGGGAACATTAAAATATCAAATTCATTGTTATAATAACCCGTCACATCGGTGCCGTCGTCGGGCCGCCCCGTTTGCGAGACGCAATATTGAACTTGCGGGAATTGCATGACGATATCCCGAACCTGTTTAGCGACGTCCACCGATTTATTCAACCCTGTGCTATAGTTGGTCTGGACACGCAGCCAGATGCTTCCTTCGTCGAGCTGCGGCAGGAACTCCGATCCCAGCCAGGTAAAGGAATAGATGCCGAAAAAACACAACAGCAAGGCCACAGGCACTACGACTTCCTTACGCTTAAAGCTCCACTCGAAACCCCTAACCATGAAATTCATCATCGGCTCGACAATAGGATTGTGTTTCTCCCGGATATTCTTCTTCATCAACAGGCTGATCAGCACCGGCACCAGGGTCAGTGTCGTGATCAGCGAACCCAGCAGGGCAAAGCTCAGCGTATAGGCCAGGGGCGAGAACATCTTGCCTTCTACCTTCTGGAAGGAGAAGATCGGCAGCAACGCAGTAATGATGATGACGTTGAGGTAGAACGGCCTTTTGCCGATCTCGGCCGCACTCCGCTTGATGAGCCCCAATTTGCTCATGTTGTTGAAGCGCTCCATCCCCATTTCCCTGGCCTTGTGATCGAGTATGACGAAAATACCCTCCACCATCACAATCGTTCCGTCCAGGATGATCCCAAAGTCGACCGCACCCAGCGAGAGCAGGTTGGCGCTCATACCCATGAGGTGCAGACAGATAAACGCGAAAAGCAGGGAGATGGGAATGATCACCGCAACCACGGCGGTAGCCCTCCAGTCGAAGAGGAACAAAGAGATGAGTACGATAACCAGCAGCACGCCTTCCACGAGGTTGTGGAGGACCGTATGTGTGGCATACGAGATCAGGTCAGTCCGGTCATAATACGGGACGATCTTCGTATCGGCCGGGAGCAGGTAGTCATTCATGTACTTGACCTTCGCCTCGATATTCCTGACCACCTCGGAAGGGTTTTCCCCTTTCCGCATCACGATGATCGCCTCCACCACATCGTCTTGTCTGGTCACCGTGTCCTTGTCGCCGGACTCCTTGATCCTGTCCGCCCGGGTGATCCAGCCCAGGCGCGGCACGTTGGAGAGCTCGACGACGGCGACATCCTTTACCAGCAAGGGAACGTTATTGGTATTCTGGATGATGATGTTCTTGATCTGCTCCACATCGTTGACCAGGCCAATGCCGCGCACGACAAAACCCTGATCGTTCTGGAAGATCATATCTCCACCAACATTGATATTGGTATTCTGAACGGCATTGAAGATATCCAATGGCGTAAGCCCCAGGTTGGTCAGCTTCCCCGGATCGACCTTGATCTCGAAGGTCTTGGTCTTCCCACCGAAGCTGTTGATGTCCCCCACCCCCTGCACGGCCCGCAGCTGCCGGTCGATCACCCAATCCTGGATGGTCTTCAATTCGCGGACATCCCGGAATGTGCTTTTCAGGGTATAGCGGTAGAGTTCCCCCGTGGGCCCCGTCGGCGGCTGGACCGCGGGCTGTACATTTGGCGGGATATTGGCATTGGGCAGCAGGTTCATGACCTGCTGACGCGCCCCCGGATCTTTGACATCGTCCTCGAAAATGATCTTCACAAAGGATAGTCCAAAGATACTCGTGCTGCGCAGACTGACCTTCTCCTGTACGGGATTCATGGCGATCTCGATAGGGATCGTCACGAATTTCTCCACTTCCTCGGCGCTGCGGCCCGGCCATTGGGTGATGATATCGATCTCTGTATTGGTGACGTCCGGGAACGCCTCAATGGGCATATTCACAAACGTGATGACGCCCGTTACGATAAGCAGCGCCGTTACAAAAAGGATGAAATATTTATTCTTGAGCGAGAACCCGATAAGTCTTCTGAGAAACTTGGTCATTGGATGATTTTAATTGTTCAACTGATCGTATATGGCCAATGTATTCGATGCGATCACCTGTTCGCCTGGTTTTACCCCGTCCGTGAGGTATACTTTATTGCCCAGGGTGCTCAGCCGGTCCACCGGCGTGATATCCGCCTTACCCTTTCCATGATAGACAACCACAAAATACCGGCTGTTGTCAAAGACCAGCGCGCTCAACGGGACATAGATCGCCTGCTTATGCTCGGTATTGGTAGCCGTTATGGTGGCATACATCTGCGGCCGCAACGCAAAATCGGCGTTCCCGATCACCACCCTTACCTTCATCACTTTGCTTGTGGGATCAAGCACATGCATGATCTTATCGACCCGGCCCTTGAAGACCCTTCCCGGATAGGAGAGTGTAGTCACATCCACCCCGTCGCCCAGGTGGACCTTATCCAGGTTCGCCTCATACACATTTCCCCAGACCCAAACATCCTTGAGGTCCGAGATCGTAAACAGGGCATTGCCGTTGTCGGGGCGGATCGCCTGGTCATTGGTGACCTGCTTCTGGACCAGGAAACCGGGGATCGGGGTCTTGACGACATAGCGGCCCGAGGTATCATTGCCATTGATTGTTAAGATCCTTTTTACCATCTCCAGCTGCGCTATCGCCTGGTCATAGTTCACCTGGGCAGTGGTGACGTCCAGGTTGCTCGCCAGCCCGCTTTGGAAGAGATCCGTGGTCGCGGCGAGCTGTTTCTTTGTGGCATTCACGTTGGTCTCGGCGACGATCAGGTTGTTGGTATAACCCGCCATCTCACTGCTTCGGACCGTAGCCAGGACCTGACCGGCATTCACATAATCCCCCAGCTGTACTTTGATCTCCCGGATGTTGCCGCTCACCAGGGGGAAGATATTCACCTGTTTGTCCTGGTTGAAATCCACCATCCCCGTCATGGCCAGGGAGTTGACGAGTTCGCCCTGCCTGACCGTATCCACCGCCAGGGTCTTCATCAGGGAATCCGGGATGATATAGGGCTGCTTGCTTTCGTCTGGCTTATTGGCCGAGCTCTCGTTGCAGGAAGAGAGGAACAAAGCCCCGGCGACGAAAAACAGACCGGCGGCCAAATACGTGATCGTGCTTTTTTGAATATACATAGTCTCGCTTGTTGGAATGTTAGTTAAAGAAATTGGTAGCCGTATAATAATTCAGGTCCTCGAAGGCCTGGACCCTATTGTACAGGATGGTATTGAGTTGTACCACATTTTGTTTAAAAGCATCATAGAATGTCAGGAAATCGAGGAGTCCGACGGTCCGTTTTTGATAGGCTTCCAGCTCCGCGTCGGCCAATCGTACGAAATCGCTCGCGAATTTTCCGTCCAGCGTCTGGTAAAGACCCTGGTTCGTATAAGCGATCTCCAGCGCATTGCTGATGTTCTCATCCACGGTCTTTTCCGCACTTTTTTGCAGCGCCAGCGTATTGTCGATCGCAAACCTGGCCGATTTGATGTTGCCCTGGTTCCTGTTCAGCAACGGCAGGTCGATTGAGGCGCTGAGGGACGTAAAATTATTGGCGTAGCTTCCCTGTTTGTCGTAGTTCGCCCCGAGGGTCAGGTCCGGGACGGCCAACGCTTTCTGGTATTTGTACTGCAGCTCGTTGATATGCGTATTGGTCCGCGCGATCTGCAGATCCGTCCGCTTCCTGTAGGCGGAATCCAGCATCGTACTATAAGGCACCTTGCCAGGATTCAGCTGCGCCACAACCGCGGTATCGACCACCGGCGAAATATATACATCCGGCCTAGCCTGCACGGTTAGCCGTAATTCGCTTTCAAGGCCCATGATCTGCGTCATCAGCCCTGTATATTCGCTTTGGAAGCTGATCAGTTGCGCCTTGACAAGCACTACCTCCTTCTCCGAGATATAACCTTTGCCTTGCTGGCGGTCATAGGCCGCCACTACTTTCTGCAAGGCCTTGATCTCCGCGTCATAGACCTGTGCCGATTGCTGCAAATAATAAATATTGAAAAAATCGCTTCGGAGGGTATACTTCAAGGTTCGCAGCAGGTCGAAGAACTGGTTTTCGGCGAGGGTCGTATTGGCCTCGGCTATCCTGATCTGCCTATTGCGTTTGCCGGCCAGCAGGATCAACTGCGAGATGCCAGCGGACAATTCACTGTGGTAAAAGAAATTCGAATGCGGATATTGCGAGCTGGGATCGTAGATTGGAATTACCGGGCCCTGATTGATCGAAACGTTGGGGTTGGGCCAGAGCCTGGCCTGCAGGATCAGCGCCCGCTGCACATCTATATTGTAATGCTGCGCCAGCAATTGCAGATTGCTATCGACGAAGATCTTTTCGGCCTGTGGCAGCGTCAGCTTATAGGTATCCCTGACGGGCGCCTGTGCATAAATGGCCGTGCCGTTGAACAACAAATAAAATAAGATGAAGGGTGCGAATATTTTGTACATCCGCGAAAGTAAAAGTGAGTGGTTAGGTGCGAATTAGCAGGCGATTAAAGGGGCATTAGAGTAGGATTAGAAATCGCTAATCTTAGCATCTTAACCTGCTATTAACCAGTGAGTAAGTGGTCAACGGGAAAAATAAAGCTGGAAGTCGGTGCCGCGGTTGAGCTCGGAGAGAACGGACACGCGCACGTTGTGCAACCGGAAGATCTTATCGGCCAGTGAAAGGCCCACGCCGAAGCCGCTATAACCAAAGGTATTGCCACCTCTAAAGAACGGCTGGAAGATATTCCGGAGGTCATCGGAGCTGATCCCGATGCCGGTGTCGCGGATGCTGATCACGGGGTTGTTGTTCTGGATATACAGCGTGCACACCACGACCCCGTTGTTGGAGAATTTGATCGCATTGCGCAGGATATTCCCGATGGCCACAAACAGCAGATAGTTATTCGCCTGCACGGTGTATTTGCGGATATCGTCAGGCAGATGGTAATTCAGTTCGATGTGGCTATCGGGAAAGCGCGTGCTCCACTCATCTTTTATCTGCCACAGTAGTTCATCCAGCCTGAGCGCATGGAATTCCGTAATGCCGGTATTGGTCTGCGCCAATTCGAAAAGGGTATTGATGAGGTCACTTAATTTTTCCGCTTCCGTCAACACGCCTTCCAGGCTGCTCCGATATTCGGCGGAGTCGCGCGATTGCGCCAGCGTTACCTCCACATCGCCGATGATAGCCGTAACAGGCGTGCGCAACTCATGCGAAGCATGGGCTACGAAGGACCCCTGCGCTTCGAAAGCCTGCTCCAGGTGTTCAAGGAGGTTGTTGAAGGTGACGGCGAGCTCGTTGATCTCGTCCCTTCCTTCTTTCGTGATCAACCGCTTGTCCAGGCTGGTGGACCGGATGAACTTGACGTCGTTCATGACCTTGATCATCGGGGAGAGGGCAATCTGTGCAAAGAGCCGGCCGGTAAAGAAGAGGATGAAGATGCTGATGAAAAAAGCAACGAACATCACCCAAAATAACTGCAGCATCTCTTGTTGCCCAAAAGTATCTACTGCCGAGGCCACGATAGTGAAATTGCCCGAATTGTCAACATAATACAAACCACAAGTGAACTTATCGCCTTCCTGCCAACTCGTCAAGCGGCTCTTCCGTGCCTGGTCGATAACGGTCCGCGGCCACTGAAAGGACCCGTTTTGGATAAAAACAGGCTGATCGCTATCGTCGTAGATGCGAACAACTTCCTGTGGCAGCGAGAGCGGGTATTTCTTTTGTACGTCGCGGAATTTTTCCACCGACATATTGTCCTCTGCCAGGAAAAGCTGGGCATGCGTAATAGCCCGGTCCAGCAACCGCGCACGAAAATCGGTCCGCCGGTACTGCGCCGTAAGCAGGTATATAACGGCCAATACTACGAAAAGCAGCAAGGCCGATAGCAAGGTGAACTGCAGCGATAGCCGGTCCCGGATGGTCATTATTCTTCTTTTAATACATAGCCCATACCGATGACCGTATGGATGAGCGAAGACCCGAAGCCCTTGTCTATCTTGGAACGCAGATAGTTGATGTAGACGTCGATCAAATTGGTCCCGCGGTCATAATTGATGCCCCAGACCGTCTCTGCGATGAAGGTTCTCGACAGCACGCGATTCTTGTTGACGACCAGGAGTTCCAGCAAAGAGAATTCCTTTGCGGTAAGCACAATGTCCTTGCCTGCCCGCCGGACCGTCTTCCGATAGGCATCCACCTCCAGGTCGCCCACCCGGTGAATGATCCCCGGGAGCACCAGTAGCTTACGCCGGCCCAGGGCCTTGATCCTCGCCAGCAACTCTTCAAAATGGAAGGGCTTGACCAGGTAATCGTCGGCGCCTGCTTCCAAACCCGTGACCTTGTCGCGTGTAGCGCCCATGGCCGTCAACATCAGTATAGGCATGTCAGGCTTAAGCCCACGGATGCGTTTGCAGAGCTCCAATCCGCTGCCTCCCGGTAAGATCACATCCAGGATGGCGAGATCATACTCGTTCTCCAGAGCCATCTTTTCTCCATAAAGACTGTCATACGCCGTATCTACCTGATAAGATTGTTCCTTGAGGCCCTTCCGAATAAATTCAGCCACCTTCGGTTCATCTTCAACCAACAAAATATTCATAGCACGCGGGTGTTTTGGGCATAGGTCAGTTTTCCCAAGTCCTGCAAAATAAGCCAATAAACCAGCGCATCGAAGGCATTAGAAGTTTCTAATTTGTTAAGGCAGCATTCGATGAAATTAACAGGCGATCCGGTTAAAGTCATTATATTTACCTTTATTTGATATGAGTACGCGCCCCGCGCATTCCCTATGGCCCAAATCCTTTAAAATTGTCCGACGCATCGTCATCGTGTGCGTTCTGCTCTGCGGTGTCGGGCGCGATTGTCGTGCCCAGGAATTCTTCAAACCATCCGAACATTACAATTCCGGTCGCGTCGCCGGCACCATCATCGTCGAATCCGCTATCGGCACCATCGTCACCGTCGGCCTCAACTATCTCTGGTACAAAAAATTCCCGCACAGTAAATTCCATTACTTTAACGACAATGACGAATGGCTCAATGTAGATAAGGTAGGGCATGCGACTACAGCTTACAATATCGCAGCCATCCAAAGCGACGTGCTCCACTGGGGTGGCGTCCGCGCCGGAACCAGCGCCCTCATCGGTACCGCCACCGGCCTGGCTTTTATGAGTATGATCGAGATCATGGATGGACATTCCACCAAATGGGGCTTTTCAAAAGGCGATATGCTCGCCAATATCGCAGGCTGCGTCCTTTTCGAAGGACAACAGCTTTTATGGCACCAGCAACGCATCAGCCTCAAGTACTCCTACCACGAGACCATCTTCCCGCAATATTATCCCGCGGAGCTCGGCAGTAACCTGCCACAGCGCATGCTGAAAGACTACAACGGCCAGAGCTATTGGCTTTCCTTCAACATCGCCTCCTTCCTGCCGGCTTCCACGCATTTTCCCCAGTGGCTGAACCTTACCGCGGGCTATGGCGCCGAAGGCATGGTCGGAGCGGTAAAGAACCCAACGGAAGTAAACGGCAAACCCGTCCCCTACTTCAGGCGCTACCGGCAATTCTACTTCTCTTTTGACACCGACGGCTATCGCATCGATGGGCTCTCTCCCCTGGCCTCCACCCTCCTCAAGGTCAACCGGACCATTAAGACCCCCGCCCCCGCCCTGGAATGGAATGAGGTGGATGGTTTCCGGTTCCACCCCTTTTATTATTGAATTATTGACAAAAATCACTAGATTTAACGAGCGGTTAACTACTCCTTAACAGCATTGAACAGCTTGCCAAACTCCTGACTGATGAATAAAGTCTTTAAAGGGATACTCGCGTTTTCCCTGAAGAACAAGTATTTTATCTTTTTTGCTACGGCCCTGCTCGTAGTGTATGGGATCATAACGTTCAAGAACATGCCGATCGAGGCATTCCCCGATGTTACCAATACCGAGATCACCGTCATCACCCAATGGCCGGGACGCAGCGCCGAAGAGGTCGAAAAATTCGTAACGATCCCCATCGAGCTGGCCATGAACCCCGTCCAGCGCAAGACCAGCCTCCGGTCCACGACGATCTTTGGTTTATCGGTAGTAAAGCTCATCTTCGATGACGATGTCGAGGATGTCTATGCCCGCCAGCAGGTCAATAATCTATTGCACAATGCCGACCTGCCCGACAATGTAGACCCCGACGTCCAACCGCCGACGGGACCTACCGGTGAGGTCTACCGGTATACGATCGAGAGCAATTTCCGAGATCCGCGTGAGCTCAAGACCATACAGGACTGGATGGTCGACCGGGAGCTGCGGGCCGTGCCGGGTGTCGCCGACGTGGTCAGCTTCGGAGGCATGGTAAAGACCTATGAGATCCAGGTCAACCCGATGATATTGAATAACCTCGGTATCACGCCCCTGGATGTCTTTAGTGCGGTCTCCAAAAGTAATATCAATATTGGCGGAGATATTATCAAAAAGAACTCACAGGCCTATGTGGTAAGGGGCATCGGCCTCCTCAACGACATCAACGAGATCAAGAACATCATTGTCACGAACAACAACGGGATCCCCGTATTGGTGAAAGATGTTGCCGACGTACAGATATCCAACCTGCCCCGTCTCGGCGAGGTCGGTCGAACAGACGCCATAGATACCCTCACCCACCGGCGGCTTCGCGAAAATCCCGATGCTGTGGAAGGCATCGTGCTCATGCGCAAAGGGGAAAACCCCGATGCGGTCATAAAAGGCATCAAGGGAGCAGTAGCAAAACTGAACGACCGTATCCTCCCCGCCGACACCAAGCTCATCCCCTTCTACAACCGCGAAGACCTCATCAAATACGCCACCCACACCGTCTTACACAACCTGGTGGAGGGCATCCTGCTGGTGACCCTCATCGTGTCCCTGTTCATGTTCAACTGGCGGACGACCCTCATTGTTTCGATCATCATCCCGCTCTCGCTGCTCTTTGCCTTTATCTGCCTCAACTATATGCACATGTCCGCCAACCTCCTGTCCCTTGGCGCCATCGACTTCGGCATCATCATCGACGGGGCGGTCATCATGGTGGAGGGGCTTTTCGTGGTGCTCGACAGAAGAGCGAATGAGGTGGGTATGGAACGCTTTAACCACCTGTCGAAGTTGGGACTGATCCGCAAAAGAGGTTCGGAGCTGGCCAAGGCCATCTTTTTTACCAAGATCATTATCATAACGGCACTCTTACCCATCTTTTCCTTCCAAAAAGTGGAGGGCAAGCTCTTCTCGCCCCTGGCCTATACCCTGGGTTTCGCGCTCCTTGGCGCCCTGATCTTTACCCTCACGCTGGTGCCGGTGCTGGTAAATGTACTATTGCGAAAGAACGTCAAGGAAAAACACAACCCGATCGTTCATTTCCTCACTGGGATCATCATGCGCATTTTCCGGTTCAACTTCCGTAATAAACGCCTTGCCCTGATCGTCTCTTTCATCGGGATCATTGTCGGCTTGTATTCGTTCAAGTTTTTGGGCACGGAATTCCTGCCCGAGCTAAACGAAGGCTCCATCTGGGTGCGCGCCACCCTACCCTATAGCATCTCGCTGGACACCTCGGTGGCAAAGGCAGATCAGATGCGGGCGATCATGATGCAGTTTCCCCAGGTGCACCGTATCATGTCACAAACCGGTCGGCCGGACGACGGGACCGATGTCGCAGGCTTTTACAACAATGAATTTGGCGTCTCGCTTTATCCCGAGGAAGAATGGTCGCCAAAGATCACAAAAGAGGAGCTCATCGATTCCATGAGCAGGGCCCTGTCGATCATCCCCGGCGCGGACCTCAACTTCTCCCAGCCCATCATGGACAATGTGGAAGAAGCCGTGTCGGGCGTAAAAGGATCCATCTGCGTAAAGATCTATGGCGATTCCCTCGATTACATGGAGGGTCAGTCAAACCAGGTCTACCGGATCCTCAAAAAGATCGACGGGGTCGAAGATCTTGGTGTCATCAAGAATATCGGCCAGCCGGAACTGGATATCGACCTCGACCAAAGCAAAATGGCGCTCTATGGGGTAAGCGCCGCCGATGCGAACGCGGTCATCGAAATGGCGATCGGGGGTAAGGCCGTCACCCAGTTATATGAAGGCATCCGGAAATTCGATATCCGAATCCGCTTTCCCGAGCAGTTCCGTGCGACCCAGGAAGACATCGGCAACTTGCTGGTGCCCACGCAAAGCGGGTCCAAGGTTCCGGTGCACGAGATCGCCGCCATCACCCAAAAAACAGGCCCCTGCCTGATCTTCCGGGATGAGAACCAACGTTACTCCGCCGTCAAATTCTCCGTTCGGGGCAGGGACATGGGCAGCACCATCGCCGAAGCACAGGAGAAGATCGATCAGGTCGTGCATTTGAAAAAAGGGTACAATATGGTTTGGCAGGGGGACTTCGAGAACCAGCAGCGGGCCTCCAAACGGCTGCAGCAGGTCGTGCCCATTAGTCTGCTCCTCATCTTTCTGCTACTCTTCGTGATGTTTGGCAACTTCAAAGACGCAGGATTGGTCTTCCTCAATGTACCAACGGCCGTTGTTGGCGGTATCATGGCGCTGCTGATCACTGGCACCAATTTCAGCATCTCCGCCGGCATCGGCTTTATCGCACTGTTCGGCATCTGCATCCTCACCGGGGTACTGCTGATCACGGCCTTCAAACATAACCTCGAGTTGATCAGGCATAGTGAGAGCCCGCTGTATACATCGATTAAATTAGGTGTCAACGAGCTCGTCCGGCCCGTGATGATGACGGCATTGATGGCGACGATCGGTTTGCTGCCCGCGGCCATTTCCACCGGTATAGGGTCGGAAAGCTCACGCCCCCTGGCGCGTGTCGTCATCGGTGGGCTGATCTTCGCAACCACCTTCTCACTGCTCATCTTCCCGTTGATATTCTTTTGGGCTTATCGGAAGGTAGACACGCTGCATCAAAAAGAGGGATAGTATAATAAACACGACAAAACCGCCGTTTACTTATTTTTACCACATGGACTCAACTTTTCTGATCATTGCGATCGTCTTTGCCGTCTTAGTTGCCGGCGCCCTCGTTTTTCTGTTCTTCAGACAACGCGCAGCGCTAAAAACCGCCCAGCCGGCGCCCCAACACGCGCCCCTCACCAACACTCCGGGTGCTATACCCTCCCGCCAACTGCAGCTTCAGGCCTATGAACGCCTCATCCTACTCACCGATCGGATCGCCCTGCCGAATCTGATCGCGCGGGTAAATACGCCCGGACTTGGCGCACGGGACATGCAATCCCTGCTCACGCATAGCATCCGGCAGGAATTCGAACACAATATCACCCAGCAGATCTATGTCAGCGCGGAAGCCTGGGGCGTAGTCCGTGATTATAAGGAACAAAATCTCATGATCGTCAATCAGGTCGCATCCTTTCTGCCCGAAGAAGCCACGGGCACCGACCTCAACAGGTCCCTGCTGGACCTGCTCGTGCAAAATCCCAAAGCATCCCTGCAAAACGTCGTATCCGAGGCGCTTAGCTATGAAGCGAAGAAATTGATGTAGGCTAGTAAAGGAATTCCCGGCTGCTGATGCTGCCATTTCCGATCAAGGTCAGTACATATACCCCGTGCGGCCTGGTCCCGAATGCCAGATCGATCGTTGCATCTCCCTGCTGGCCACTTAGCTCCTGGCGGCAAAGCGCCTTCCCATCCATTGACCGGATACTCAGCTGGTAAACGGCAGCATCCTGGACATGCAACAGCGCCTTCACCGAATTGCCCTGCGAGAGAACGCCGCGTATTGCCGGTTCGGCGCCGACGGATACGATCACCGTCACGATGGGTGAGTAATACGTGCTGCCATCCGTTGACTGAGCTTTCACGCGATAAAAGACCCTTGCCGCCAGTGCGGTATTGTCGAGGACCGAAGCATCGGTCAGTTGTTCGATCGTGCTGAAATTGGCGCCGTCTGTGCTGCGCTCTAAAAAGAATTCCGTCCCTTCTGAGAAACCAAGCGCCTGCCAGTCCAGGTCGACAGCATTGGAAACAGCCTGCGCTTCAAGGGTGATGGATTGCACCGCCAGTGTGCCGGATACGGCCTGGCCGGTGAGCGTAATATTATCGGTGACCAATCGGTTTGAACCGCCGCTGCTGGTGACCTGGTTGAAGCCATAGATTCGAAATGTCACGGTGCCGGGCAGGGTCTGAAAGGCGGCAGGAAGCGAAAGACTGAAGCTTTGATAGACGCCGGTAAGCGTCCCTGTCAAAAGATCGGAGGCAAAGCCATCTACGCTGGACCGCAGGCTCCAAGATTGGGGGCCGGCGCCTGAGGTCCCCGTCGTGCTCCGGCGAAGATTGAACGATATCGAGTTTAGCACCAGGTAGTATCCGGTATTGGGAGAAACGGTAACCTGCAAATAAGCATTGAGATCGATGGCGCCGGAGGGCCAGCCATCCTGCCCGTAGAAATCCGTTCCACTAAAGCCAGGACTGCCGATATCGGACCCGATCGTCGTATTGCTGGCGGTGATATTCGCGCCCGTAGTAGTCGGGGTAACCGAACCGGGAAAAGTCCACGCGGCCGCCGTTTGAGCCTTTACATGTGCCGTCATCGCCAAAACGGCTATCAATGTCAACGTCGAAACTGGGATCTTCATAGATACAGATTATGATTAATAGGAGGCAATTGGCCTGCCGTATCATAATAAGCTAATTATGAATCAATTAAAAAATAATAACCCTTGTAGATTTTCCCGTAATTGGACAGCGATCTGCGAATGGGATCGCCTTCCTCCGGTCCGGGGACCCATCCGGTTTCACCTCCCGGCCGTCTACCCTTCCTTGGGGATATCATTGAAATGAAGTGACTTATCCAGTTCCTGGTAGATCTTCAACAACAGCTGACTATTGTTGCGGAGCTTGGTTACGAGCTCGTCTATCTTTTGCCTGTCGGAGCGGAGCTGTCCTTCCAGGTCTGCGATGAACCGTTGTTTTTCCTCCAACTGCCGGTTCGAATACGCCATTTGCTGCTCCAGGTGCCGGTTGGTCTCTGCCACTGCCGCCTGTTCGTCCTGTTGCCGGCGCGACCGTGCTATCTCCTCTTCCAGTTGATGGCGGACGCGGCCAAGTTCTTCCTCCAGCCGCTGCCTCGTGCGCGCCAATTGCTCTTCCAATTCCTGCGTATGCGTCCTTTCCTCCCGCTCGATCACCGTCATTTCCACGATCTGCGCCCTTGGCTCCGGCATCTCCTGTCTCGACTCAGTCAATTCCACCCTTGGTCCCGGCATCCCGGGCCTCACCTCGGCCATGGGCCCGGGCTCCGCCTGCACCATTGCTTCCATGCCCACCGGGTCCACCAGCGGCGACGGTTCCAAAATCACCGTTTCCAGTTGGGTCGTTGCTTCCGCCGGTTTCGCACCCACCAAGGGCCGCGATCCTTCAATAGAGACCAGCAGGTCCTCATATCTCCTTTCCACCTTAGTCAACTGATCCTTCAGCCGTTCATAGCGCTGATCCGCCATGTCCCTGTACTGCTCATATTTCTCCTTCATCCAGAGAATACCCTTGTAGAGGTTGTCCTTGTAATCATCTTCCTCAAATGTCTCCGGGACCCGGGGAGCCGGCTCTTCCACCCGGTCATCCTTGCTGGGATCATCGATGTCAGCACCCTGATATGCCGGAGCCACGGCTTCTTCCTCACCCGCAGAAACCCCTTCGATAGACAGGAGGAATCCATCGGAAAACTTCTGGCTGCGCCGATACTGCAACCAGGTCGTTACCAGGAGGGCGCACATCGCGATAGGCACACATATCCATAGCAGAATACGCAGGAACTGTCCAAGCTCATACCCGTTGATCATCGTTAAATGCATGAATGAGAGTTTTATGTAAATTTTCTCTCAATATTGGTTATCACTTAATTAGCGTGTTGAATTTAAAGAAGGTCGATTTCAGTGGAGGGGTTGGGATTCACCCGTACCGACGCAATATTCACGCCAAAAAAGGAGGTATTCGCCGACAAGGAAAAAGGCTTGTTGCCGCCTACGTAAATCCAAATGGCAGCGCGGGTTTTTAGCACACATTTGGTATGACAAATATCATAAAAACGTCTAATCATGAATCTCAGTAAAAAAATGATCGCTTGCTCCATCCTGGTTATCGCATTGTTCTCCGCGTCCTCTTCTGCATTCGCCCAAGGGGGTGGTGGGCGTGGAATGATGGATACGGCCGCCATGCGCCAGCGAACGGAAGCCCGAATAGCAAAAGCAAAAACGGACCTGAACCTCACCCAGGTGCAGGCCGACTCCTTAAAAGCAATCACCGTGGACCTCAACCAGCAGCGGCGGAGTATTTTCATGGACCCTGCCAACCAGGGCATGAGCCGCGAAGACCGGATGGCCAAAATCCAGCCTGCCCAGGACGCAGCAAATGCGAGGATAAAGGCCGTTTTCGGGGCCGACCTCTTCAAGAAATACCAGGACTGGGAAGAACAGAATCGCCCGCAACGCGGCGGTGGCGGTGGAGGTAACCAATAAAAAAAGGGGCTCACGCCCCTTTTTTATTGTAGTTATCTCGAAGTGTCGACGTCCGGTTAAAGACCATTTTCTCCTCAGAACTATCCTTGTCCAGGTAATAATATCCCTTTCGCAGAAATTGATAGTGTTCGTTAAACCTGGCATGCCGCAACGCAGGCTCGGCATAGGCCGCCGATACTACCTGTAAAGAATCCGGATTCATATACTCCTTGAAGTCCCCGTCCTCATTAGCCGGGTCTTCCACCCGGAACAATCGGTCATATAGCCGGAGTTCCGCTGTGATCGCATGCACGATGCTCACCCAGTGAATGGTAGCCTGCACCTTTATATTAGATTGCGCCCCGCCGCTCTTGCTCTCCGGCAGGTAGGAACAACGAAGCTCTGTTACCTTACCGGTTGCATCCTTGACCACCTCATCGCATTGGATGATATAGGCACTCTTGAGCCGAACCTTCTGCCCCGGCGACAGCCTAAAGAATTTCTTCGGCGGATTTTCCATAAAGTCTTCCCGCTCGATATACAACTCCCGGCTAAAAGGCATGTCCCGGTGAGTACTCGCCGGGTCTTCTGGATTGTCTTCGCTGGACAGCAGCTCTTCTTCCAGTTCATAGTTGGTGAGAACGATCTTCAGCGGATCGAAAACGACCATTCGCCGGCTTGCAATTTTATTAAGGTGTTCCCGGACGCAAAACTCCAGCAAGGACACATCGATCAGGTTCTCCCGTTTCGCGACACCGATCTTTTCCGCAAACACCCGGATGCTCTCAGGCGTATAGCCCCGGCGGCGCAGTCCCGAAATGGTCGGCATCCTCGGATCGTCCCAGCCGGTCACAAATCCGTCGTTCACCAGCTGCAACAGTTTCCGCTTGCTCATTACCGTATAATTGAGGTTGAGCCGCGCAAATTCATATTGGCGCGAAGGGAATATTTCCAGCTTGTCGATAAACCAGTCGTATAAGGGGCGATGAGGAACAAACTCCAGCGTACAGATGGAGTGGGTGATGTGCTCTATCGAATCACTTTGTCCATGGGCGAAATCATACATCGGGTAGATAACCCATTTGTCGCCGGTACGATGATGATGGGCATGTTTGATACGATACATGATCGGATCGCGTAACTGCATATTCGGCGCCCCCATATCCACTTTGGCCCGCAACACCTTCTCCCCGTCCTTATATTTATCAGCCCGCATCTCCCGGAACAAACGAAGATTCGTCTCGATGTCACGGTCCCGGAATGGACTCGCCACACCCGGTTCGGTCGGCGTGCCCTTCAACCTGGCAATCTCTTCGGGGCTGCTATCGTCTACATAAGCCAGACCCTTGCGGATGAGATCCTCCGCAAAAGTATACAGCTGTTCAAAATAATCGGATGCATACAACTCGTTCTCCCATTCAAAACCCAGCCAGCGGATATCTTCTTTGATACTGTCCACGTATTCCGTATCCTCGGTAACCGGATTGGTGTCGTCAAAGCGGAGGTTAGTCTTCCCGCCATATTTCTGCGCGAGACCAAAGTTCAACACAATTGACTTGGAGTGGCCGATATGCAGGTATCCATTCGGCTCGGGGGGGAAACGGGTCAGGATATGCTTATACTTCCCGGCAGCCAGATCGTCTTCTACGATCTCTTCCAGGAAATTAAGAGACTTTTCTTCTTCTTTTTTGATCTCATCTGCCATAGGCTCCAAATTTACAGTATCTACCCCCGCCGACCAAATAGCAGGCTGCCGATCCTTACCATATTACCGCCTTCTGCGATCGCTATCTTGTAATCCTCGCTCATACCAGCCGAAAGAATGCCCCCATCGGAAAACCACCGGTCGAAAAGCTGCCTCAGGACCCGGAACTCGCTCTTCGCCACAGCACCCTCCTCCGTATTGGAAGCCATCCCCATCAATCCCCTCACCACTACATGCTTCAACTCATCCTTTGCCAGCATGATCTCCTCCAGTTCGGTCGCATCGAGACCATACTTGGTCTCCTCACGGGCAATATGCACTTGCAGCAATACGGCTACTACCCTTCCGGCTTTTGCTGCCTGTTTATCGATCTCTTTTAGCAGCCGTAGACTGTCTACTCCATGGATCAGGTAGACAAAAGAAATAAGCTGTTTTACTTTGTTGGATTGAAGATGCCCGACAAAGTGCCAACGGATATCCGCCGGCAGCCGCGACTGCTTGTCCTGCAATTCCTGCACGTAGTTCTCGCCAAAATCCCGCTGCCCCTCTGCATAAAGCGCTAAAATATCTTCTACCGTTTTAGTTTTTGAGACAGCCACCAACGCAATCGATTGTGTATACAATTCGCTCACGATCTCGTGGTAAACGTCCCTGTTTATCGGCATGTTAAAATGGTTTAGCGCGAAGATACCTACACAAACGGTAATTGCTAAAATTTGCCTTATGGGGAAATACAATTAATTTTGCCGCGTCATGAATTCAAAGACCCTTCGCAGTATTCTGCCCATGCTCATTCTACCCATCCTGAGCATCGCCCAAGCCAAACCGCATTCCGCAACAGCCGCACTTACCGGTAGAGTAATCGACGGCGATAGCAAACAACCCATCCACGCCGCCACTGTTGCTTTGCTCCGAAAGGATTCCACCGTAGCCGCGGAAGTGATCAGCCAGCCTGATGGCGATTTTATGTTGAAGAACCTGCCTGAAGCGCCCTGCATCCTGCAGATCTCCGTCGTCGGCTACCAACCTTTTTACAGGGCCATCGCGGGCGGTCATCGCGTTGCCGGCGTTCCGCTGAATACCGGGACTATCCGGCTCACGCCCTTCGCCTCGCAGATCCAAACGGTAACGGTGGTGGCGAACAGGCCTGCGTTCCGAACCGAGATCGATAAGAAGGTCTTCAACGTCGACCAGAGCCTGGCCAGCAAAGGCGGAACAGCACAGGATGCCCTGCGACAGGTGCCCACCCTCAGCGTCGACGCAACCGGCAACGTCACGCTGCGCAACGGATCGCCCACCATTCTGCTGGATGGTAAACAGACTCAACTTACACTCGACCAGATCCCGGCCGACCAGATCCAGAGCATCGAGGTCATGCCCAATCCTTCCGCCAAGTATGATGCCCAGGGCAACCACGGTATCGTCAACATCGTGCTGAAAAGAAATCGCAAACCCGGCTTCAACGGCTCCGCCACAGGCGTATGGAATTCGCTCCACGAAACCTATGGCTTCGTGAACATGAACGCTTACAAGCACAAATGGAATTTTACCTTTAATTATATGGCCCATGGCCACCGCTCCGTCTCTAATACCACGACCACATTAAAAGATCTCACCGCCAATACCTCGGTGGTACAGCATGGTCACGCCGTAACCGTCGGGCCGTTCCAGATGGTGAGAGCAGGTACGGACTTTTTCATGGATGCGCACAATACCTTTAGCCTGAATGGCAATATCGGTTTCGGTCATCATCCGACCAGCGGCACACAGACGACCGACTACCTGGATAAGAGCGGCTTCCTCGACTCGAGCAGCGCAAGGACATCATACGATGCCGGCAGTTTCGTGTTCAGCCACGCCAACTTCGATTATGCGCATACCTTCAAAAAACCGAGCGAGAAGCTGACCGCCAGCGCCGCACTCGAGACCTACCACGGACCCGACCATGGCGACTATGCTATGCAGTACCTGGACAAAACGAATACCCCCATTTCCACACCCTACCTGCAACAGTACAATGGATTCGGCCACGCGCACAACCTCACCCTGCAGTCCGACTTTACCGATCCGCTCATGGATGGTAATGCCAAATTAGAAGCCGGCCTCAAGACGATCCTGCACGGCAATCATAGCTACCTGGACTTCCAGGACGGGCTGCCCCAGGGCTTTGTTTCCGATACCAACGCCAGCTACAACTACAGCTACAACGATAACACCTACGCCGCCTATACAAGCTATACAGGCAAAGCCGGAAGTTTTAGCTATATGACCGGCCTGCGTTTTGAAACATACAAGTATACCGGTCACCTGCTGGACGAGAATTCCAGTTTTGGCTACCACCAGACCGGGCTCTATCCGAGCGTTTTCCTGACGGAGAAGCTGGATGACGTCAGCGATATACACCTCAATTATTCCCGCCGTGTCAACCGGCCGCAATGGTGGCAGATCTCCCCGCAAACCAACTATACCAATCCGCAGAATCCCCAGGTCGGCAATCCCGATATCCGGCCGGAGAATACCAACCTCTTCGAGTTCGCCTACAACACACAGCTGGCCAATCTCGGCGTGAACACCACTTTATATGTAAAGAACACGCTCGACCCGATAATGGCCTACAACAAACCATTGTCCAACGATACCCTGCTCAGCACCTACGAAAATGCCAACTATAGCAACACCTATGGCGCTGAGCTCATCGTCAGGATCCCCATCGTAAAATGGTGGAACGCCACGACCAACTTCAATCTCTTTCAAACGGATATCAACGCCGACAACCTCACCCAGGGGCTTTCCAATTCCGGCTTCAGCTGGTTCGCCAAGCTGAATTCCGACATGAAATTAGGGAGCATGTATACTTTCCAATTGACGGGCAATTACAATGCTGCCAACGTGGTGGCGCAGGGGAAGGTGCTGCCCTCGGGCGGGATGGACGCCGCCTTCAAACGGGAGTTCTTCCGGCATAACGCCGGCACGCTGGTGCTCAGCTGCTCGGATATCTTTAATACTCAGCGCTCCCGGGTCGACACCTATTCACAAGGTGTCTTCTTCCAGGACGCTATCACCAAGCCGGAGACCCGGGTGCTGAAGATCAGCTTCACCTATACATTCGGGAAGGAAATGAACGGAGAACGCCACAAAGCAGCTACGCTAGAATCGAACGGCTGATCACAATTCGCTGGACCTCGCTGGTCCCCTCGTAGATCTGCGTGATCTTGGCGTCGCGCATCAGTCTTTCCACATGGTATTCCTTTACATAGCCATAGCCGCCATGGATCTGGACAGCTTCCGTGGCGGTCCACATGGCCGTTTCCGAAGCAAAGACCTTTGCCATGGAAGAGCTCAGGGCATAATCCAGGTGACTATCCTTTTCCCAGGCTGCCCGCAGACAAAGCAGCCGGGTCGCCTCGATCCTGGTAGCCATGTCGGCTAACTTGAATTGAATGGCCTGGTGCTGCGCGATCTCCTTGCCAAAGGCCTTTCGCTCTTTGGAATAGTTCAATGCCAGTTCATAAGCGCCGCTCGCGATACCCAGCGCCTGCGAAGCGATCCCGATACGACCGCCAGCCAACGTCCTCATGGCGAATTTGAACCCGAAGCCATCTTCTCCAATGCGATTCTCCCTGGGGACCCTGACATCATTAAAGGAAATACTGTGCGTATCGCTGCCGCGGATACCCAATTTATTCTCTTTTGCGCCGACACTTACGCCGGGACTGTTCTTCTCTACAATAAAGGCATTGATGCCGTGACTGCCCTTGGCCACATCCGTCTGCGCCATCACCAGGTAAATAGAGGCCGAATTCCCATTGGTGATCCAGTTCTTGGTCCCATTGAGCACATAGTGATCTCCTTTGTCCTCTGCCGTCGTCCGCTGCGAAGTAGCATCACTCCCGGCTTCGGGCTCACTCAATAAAAATGCGCCGATATACAGGTCGCCGTCCTTCCTGCCCTGCGCAAGCGGAGTCAGGTATTTGAGCTTCTGTTCCTCCGTGCCAAAGGCATTCAGCCCCCAGCAGACCAGACTGTTGTTGACGCTCATACACACACTTACGCTGGCGTCGATCTTACTGATCTCTTCCATCGCCAGCACATAGCTCACCGTATCCATACCCGAACCGCCATAGGCCGGATCGACCATCATTCCCATAAACCCCAGCTCCCCCAGCTTAAGCACCTGCTCACGCGGAAACTTTTGGTGTTCATCCCTTTCTATTACACCCGGCAAACATTCGGTCCGGGCAAAATCCCGGGCCGCTTTTTGTATCATCAAATGTTCTTCTGAAAATTGAAAATGCATATGGGCAACCTTTTTGATTTCGGCAAAAAATTATTAGAAAAGTAATTTTTTACCTCAGCTTGATAATGTTTGCAGGCTTCGCCTACGAAACGGCCTCCGACCGTTTCAGGCCCAAATCTAATTGAAAGTTGTATAGGAAACTAACGATCGGTAGTTTTTTATCCCTGGTCATTCCAACCGCGTCTCCGCATAGTGCCCCATAGCCGCCCGCATAAAAGCCGCAAACCGGGTATCGGGTCGCCCGTCCGGGGCCATATAGCGTTCATCACCGACATAGAGATCGCCCAGCCCCTTGTAGGCCGCCGCCTTTATGGCCTCCCCTGACGGCATATCCCAGAATCGCTGGATCATAGCATAATGCCGCGCGACCTGCTCCTGTACTGCGTCGCTCGTTGGATCGCGATCGACAAGGGCCCGTAGCTGCCGGTCGATGTCCCGCTGATCCGCCTTAAGCTGTTCCAGCCGCTCCGGCGCCATCGCCAGCAAAGCGTCCTCCGACCGCACGATCGCGGATTCTCCCCAATTTTCGATGGCTTCCTGTCGCAGGGCAGCCGCATTTTCCAGACCTTCGTATAATCTCTCAAAGTTTGACATAGTCTTGTTTTTTAGATGATCAATAGTATTGTCGATCGTGTTGAGCAGGATGTCGAGCCGGTCGCGTCTCGCTATCAGGGCCGCCTTGTGGCCGGCAAGCGCCTCGATCAGATCGAAACCGGGTTCGTCCAGCAACTCGCCAATCGCCCTCAGCGACAGATCAAGCTCCTTATAGAATAGGATCTGTTGCAAGCGGAGCAATTCGGCTTCGCCATAATGCCGGTAACCCGCATCCGTCCGAACCGAAGGTTTTAACAGGCCAATTTTGTCATAGACGTGAAGCGTGCGCACACTCACGCCGGCTAAACGAGCCAGTTGTTTGACGGTATAACGGGCCCCACCCATGCTTTGCTGATTTTGTACAAAGCTAGGGTATGACCCAAGGTAAGAGTCAAGACTTTTTCGAAATAAATTTTTGAGGGGTTTAAATGAGGCTCCCGGACTTCTTGTGGAGCAAAGCGATCGCAGTCTTGAAGATGACAATGAAAAGCCCCGCTTCCTCTTCGGTAAAATTGCTGACCTCCTCTTCCTCCGCATCTTCACTATAGATAGTAGCGGCGGCAAACTGTAGCAGGTCCGGCTGGCAAAACGATTCGATGACGGCCATAGCATCGGACTCGTCAAAGCCATCCTGGAAAACGGCTTCCATCTCGTCGAACTCCTCATTAAAGGCCTTTTCAAATTCGGCCTCCGTCACGGTGGGGATGCCGGGAATCAATTCCTGAAAACTCAGCAGAATTATCGTGAGTACATATGCTACGTCTTCCCGTGCATCGGGCATTTCCAGCTCCCGGCTCTCTCCCAACACATAGCCGACCAGGGCAGGCTGCTCCTTAGCAAACGAATCCCATATCTTCCCGATCTGGGTCTCATCCATGTGCTGGATCCGGTCGTTGATGAGGTCGATCGTCTGGTCGGTGATTACTTCCATCCTCAATTTTCTGGTAAATTACCTAATTTGCCGGATTGCTGGATCGAAAACACAATTTTCTATGTCCAAAAATTATTCATATAAGACCAAAGTCACCGTTTCTGTATCTTCGGAGGTGGGCCGCCTTCGCCGCGTCCTGGTGCACAGCCCGGACAGCGGGCTGGGAAGGGTCGTGCCCTCTAAGGCCCAGGACTGGCTTTTCGAAGACATCGTCCACCTGGATACTATCCGCCGGAAAGAATATGATTTCTATACCAAGATCCTGCTCTATTTCCTTGACCCCGCCAAAATAAAAGGCCGGCTCGAATCCGTCGACGCCCCCGCGGATCGCCGCGCCTTCTATAAACCGGGAAATGACAGCTTCTTCCGCTCCGATAAAGTAGTTGAGCTTCAATGGCTGCTGGCGGATATCCTGGCGGATCATGCCATCAAGCTCAAACTGGTGGCCTCCGTGTGCGCGATAGAGACCTGCTCCTACGATACCCAGGAAGACCTGCAACAAATGGACCCCGTACAACTCGCAAAGACCTTTATCAGCGGAGCCACCAACGACGACCGGCTCCTCTTCGCCCCTATCCCGAATTTTATCTTCACCCGGGATATCGGCATCGTCATCAATAATTATGTCCTCCTTAACAAACCGGCCAAAAAAGCGCGCACCAGGGAAGCCCTTTTGGCCAAGTATATTTTCTTTAACCACCCCCTATTCCAGGAATACAAGGACAAGATCATAGAATTGACGGACACCCATCACCACTTTCTCCTGCCGCGGGAAGGCGACGACCGGAAAGTCACGCTGGAAGGCGGTGACGTCATGGTGATCAGCAAGGATCACCTGCTCATCGGCGTCAGCGAAAGAACCTCAGCCGAAGCGGCCCACCAGGCTATTCGGGTGCTGTTTGAAAAGAACGTAGTCAAAAAGATCACGATCATCCGCATTCCTAAAAAAAGGGACTACATGCACATCGATACCATCTTCACCCAGGTCAAACGGAATGTGTGGATCCTGCTGGGGACATTCTCCAGAAAGGCAATGGCGCACGAAGATGAAGACGCCGTCCAGCGCATCCTCGACAACAACAAAAAAGAGGATAAGCTAAAAATCATTCAGTTCCGAAAAAAAGACCCCGGCAACCCGGAATATTTTGACAACCTGGAAGACCTGCTCACCGATATCAGCAAGAACGACCTGGAATGCACCGAAAAGATAAAATTCATCTATTCCGGCAACAACGAATTCCCCTTCGACGCCCGGGAACAATGGACCGATTCCTGTAACCTCCTCGCGCTGAAGGAAGGGGTGGTCCTGGGTTATGATCGCAACGATAAAACGGTTGAGGCCTTTAAGGCCAATGGCTTTAGCGTCATAGCAGCCCACGACTTAATACAAGGAATCGAAACGGGAACCATCGATCCCGACGGCATGGAGAATACCCTGATCCTGATGCCTTCAGCCGAACTGTCCCGGGCCCGCGGCGGTTTTCATTGTATGAGCATGCCGCTCCATCGGGATGAACTTAATAATCCTTAATTATTAATTTCATGCAAACGACTTCTCACTTACTTATGATCCGGCCGGTAAATTTTAGTTTCAACGCCGAGACAGCCGTCAATAACGCCTTTCAGATCGCCGGTGCAGGCGACCAGGCGCAGGAACAGGCCCTCGCGGAATTCCAGGGATTCGTACAGCTCTTACGCGACAACGGAGTCGACGTCACCGTCGTACAAGATACCCCGGACCCCTACACGCCGGACTCCATCTTCCCCAACAACTGGGTTTCTTTTCACGATGATGGAACGGTCTGCCTCTATCCCATGTATGCCGTCAACCGGCGGTTGGAACGCAAGCCGGGTATCCTCGAGACCCTGGGCCGCCAGTTCAGGATCGAGGCTACGCTGGACTTCAGCGGTTTTGAAAAGGAAGGTCTTTTCCTTGAAGGCACTGGCAGCATGGTCCTGGACCGCGAAAGCAAGATCGCCTATGCCTGCACCTCGCCGCGCACCGACATCGAAGTGCTGCTCGATTTCTGCCGGAAGATGGGTTATGTCCATCAATTTTTCACGGCCTTGGATGCCGAAGGGCGCAGCATCTATCATACCAATGTGATGATGTGCGTGGCTGACCGCTATGCCGTCGTTTGCCTCGATGCCCTGCCCATCGTAGCAGAGCGGGCACACCTGGCAGCTACCATCCGCGCGTCCGGCAAGACCCTGATCCCCATCACCCTGATCCAGATGAACCATTTCGCCGGCAATATGCTGCAGGTCCACAATCAACAGGGAGAAAAATTGCTCGTCATGTCCTCGCAGGCCTATGCTTCCCTCGACCCCAGGCAGATCGAACAGCTCGGGGGTTTCAATCGGATAATTCATGCACCGCTCACGACAATTGAAATGAATGGCGGCGGGAGTGCCCGATGCATGCTTGCCGAGATCCACCTGCCTAAAACAACGATAGGTTCCCCGGCCGGCCCCCGTTGACCAGGTTAGGCACCGGCATCGAAAGCCCGTATCGCTCGTTCATCCGGCTGATCAGGTATTTCATTATTTCGGGCGAGGTCAGCTCTTCGGGGCTGTGCACAAAGATATAGACCTCCTGCAGCCCCCTGGCTGCCCACTCCCCTATTCGTTCCACCCAGGCATCCGCCCGCTGGTAGTCGGTCGGATGGAGACTATTGGTCACGAATCTGATAAACGCGGTTGGTGTAGTCAGCCGCATATGCAGCACATCCCTCCTGCCAGATACATCGGTGATCACCGTACCCACGCCCGACTCGAGCATCTGTTGATACGTATCCCCGATGACAGCAGCGCTGCTCCTGAACCAATCCGTACCGCGAAGTTCCACACAGGTGTGGAAACCCTGCGGCAGCCGCCGGACATACTGCTGCAATGCCCCGGCCTGATCCGGTCCAAATCGCTCCGATAACAGTAGAAAACAAGGCCCCAGCCTGGGCCCGAAGACTTGCATGCGCTCCACGAACGCCTCCGTCTCTGCCAAACCGCCCTTCAATAGCTGTTGGTGACTGATCGACTCAGGAAACTTGGGACAGAACCGAAACCCTTCATCAACTGCCGCCGCCCAACGTCGTACGATATCAGGCTTTGGCAGCCCATAGAAGATAGTGTTCAGCTCTACGGTGTTGAACTGCTTGCTGTAAAATGCCAGAAAGTCTCTTGGCTTACTACTTTGCGGATACACAGACCCAACCCAACTAGCGCGCCCCCACTCCGTTCCGCCCACATATATACGCAACGGCGTGATCGGTTTGGCCTTCAATCGTTGCCAGAGTTGCGCCGTTATGGGGTCGTCGGATGGCAACGTAAAGTCAATATTATCTATGTGTTGTAGTTTGCCGAAATCCATACAACCTTATGCTTTAATGTTTAAGATTCAATTCAAATCCTTACTTTTGGGACTTCGATTGGCCATTGAGCCTAAAGCGCACTGGCCTCAAAGTAAATATTTTTCAACAATCCGAGACTTTAGTTAAAACTTTTTTAAACTACAAATTTCAAGAACAGGGTTCCAAAATGGAAAACAAAGTCACCAAAATTGGCGTACTCACTTCCGGCGGCGATGCTCCGGGAATGAATGCCGCCATCCGTGCCGTTGTTCGTACCGGTATTTATAATGGAATGGAGGTATTTGGTATCATGCGCGGTTACAGTGGAATGATCGAAAACGATATCGTCCCTATGCACTCCCGTAGCGTCGCCAATATTATACAACGCGGCGGAACAATATTAAAAACGGCCCGCTGCAAGGAATTTTTTGAACACGAGGGCCGCAAGAAAGCCTACGGCAATCTCAAGAAACTGGGGATCAACGGGCTGGTCATCATCGGCGGCGACGGCTCCTTCCGCGGCGCACACAAGCTCAGCCAGGAATTCGATATCCCCTGCATCGGGCTTCCCGGCACCATCGACAAAGACATCGCAGGCACGGATTTCACCATTGGCTTTGACACGGCCGTCAATACCGCCGTCGAAGCCATCGACAAAATAAGGGATACCGCCGACGCGCACGATCGCCTCTTCATCATCGAGGTCATGGGCAGGGACGCCGGTTATATCGCCCTGCACAGCGGCATCGCCACCGGCGCCGAAAACATCCTCATCCCCGAACGCAAGACGGATATAGAAGAACTGGTCAACTCCCTGCTGGAGAAAGAAAGACGCAAAAAGCTCGTCAACATCATCGTCGTCGCCGAAGGCGACCGGGGCGCGGAAGACGTGGCATTGATCATCAAGGAGCGCGTTCCGGCGGCGGATACCCGGGTCTGCGTGCTCGGTCATATCCAGCGCGGCGGCGCCCCCAGCTGTATGGATCGGCTGATCGCCAGCCGCATGGGCTACTCAGCTGTAGAAAGTCTGATAGAAGGCCGTCATAACGTGATGATCGGCATCGTCAATAACAAGATGCATTACACGCCCCTCGAAAAAGCCGTAAAAGCAAAACAAAAGATCAGCGATGACTGGCTGAAAATCGTAAAAATATTAGCATCCTGAGGCCCCGGCAGGGCCTCGACCAGAAACAAAAAAAATCCACCGTCAATGTCAAAGAATTTATCGAAGTACCTGTACCAGGATATGGATAAAGAGGCAGGTCTGCAGCACACTTTTCATAAAACAAAGATCGTCGCTACCGTAGGACCAGCCTGCGACACCTATGACAAATTGCTGGAGCTCGTAAAGGCCGGCGTCAATGTCTTCCGCCTCAACTTCTCTCATGGTGCACACGAAGACAAAGCCACTATCATCCAGCACATCCGGAAGATCAATGTCAAAGAACCTTACAATATTTCTATTTTAGGCGACCTGCAGGGACCGAAGCTGCGGGTCGGTGATATGAAGGATGGCGGTCTAACCATCAGGCCAGGCGATATCCTCACGTTTCAGTCGCGTCAAAAGGTCGTCGGCACAATGGAAAGCATTTATGTGTCTTATCCAGATCTGCACAGGGACGTCAAGCCGGGCGAAAAGATCCTCATTGACGACGGGAAACTGGAGGTAGTGGTACAGGAGATCACAAAGGACGGTGATGTAAAAGTAAGAGTAACCTATGGCGGCTTATTGCAGCCGAAGAAAGGGGTCAATCTGCCCGACACGGTAATATCCCTGCCCGCCATGACCGAAAAAGATATCATAGACCTCGCATTCATCATCGAACAGGAACTGGACTGGGTAGCGCTGTCGTTCGTGCGTAAGGCAGAAGACATGGTCGATCTCCGCAGAAGGGTCGAAGAAAAGAACAGCAATATCAAGATCATGGCCAAGATCGAAATGCCCTCGGCCATGCAGGATCTTCGTAATATCGTAAACAAGTCGGATGGCATCATGGTCGCCCGCGGAGACCTCGGCGTAGAATTGCCCGTAGAGAAGGTCCCCATGGCGCAGCGGGATATCATCCGCAAATGCATTCACAGGGCCAAGCCCGTCATCGTGGCCACGCAAATGATGGAAAGCATGATCGACCGCGTCAAGCCCAACCGCAGCGAGATCACCGACGTGGCAAATGCCGTGCTCGAAGGGACGGACGCCGTGATGCTCAGTGCCGAGACGGCGATGGGTCAGCATCCCGCCCTGGTCGTGGAAACCATGCGCAAGATCATCCTCGAAGTAGAACGGACAGAATATCCCTATAACCGCGAGGACGACCTGGTTCCCCAGCCGCATTCCCCTTCCTTCCTCAGTGACGCCATCTGCTACAACGCCTGCAAACTGGCGAAGGATACCAATGCGGATGCCGTGGTGGGGATGACACAGACCGGCTATACCGCCTTTATCCTGTCCAGCTATCGGCCCAAATCGCCACTGTATATCTTCTCAAAGGAAAAAAGCCTCATCAACCAACTGAGCCTGAGCTGGGGTGTGCGCGCCTTCCATTATGCTGAAGAGGAAAGCGTCGACGATATCATCGACGACCAGCACGCCATCCTGAAGGAAAGGAAATTTTTAAAAGCCGGGGATGTCGTCATCAACACCGGCAGCCTGCCGGTTGAAGAGCACCTGGCTACGAATATGCTAAAGATCACCAAACTCAAATAGTTATCGCTTGCGCTAGTCGCCTTCCAGGTCGGCTAGCGCTTCTTTCATCTTCCTTACCTCCTCTTCGGCTGCCATCACCACAGCCTGATTCTCTTTCATCGAGACATTCACGAACTCCATCTCGCTGGCCTGCAATACCTTCGCCGAACTGTGAAATTCCACCGCACCCGTCGCCTCCGCCAGGCTGACGATATTGGCACTCCGAACGCCGGAGCCGGGCATGATCACGATGCGGTCGTCGGCCTCTCTAATAAGTTGATCGATGAGCGGAGCCCCTTCTTCGGCCGTCGGCCGCTGGCCCGAGGTCAGAATGCGTTCGCACCCTATCTGGATGACCGCCTCCATGGCTTCGAATGGGTTGGCCGCCCAGTCGAAGGCGCGGTGAAACGTCACACCAAGGGGATATGCCGCTTCCACCAGGCGGGCACAACGCGCTGTATCCACCGATCCATCGGCCATAAGCATTCCGATGACCACGCCGTTACAGCCCACCTGTTTACAAAATTCGATATCCCGCATCATCACCCGAAACTCTTCGTCCGAGAACAGAAAGTCGCCACCCCTGGGCCTGATAATGGGATAAAGGGCAATGCGCAGCTGCTCCCTCGCCGTCCTTATCACCCCCGACGAAGGCGTGGTCCCGCCTTCTTCCGGCCCTGCGCAGAGTTCTATCCTGTCCGCTCCCGCCTGCTGCGCTATCAACGCGGAAGGCAGGTTAAATGCGCATATCTCTAACCGGTAGTTCATGTTAAATAACTTTTAGCAGTGACCAGCTTCTCCTCGCTGCCGCTCTTCACTGCATAGGAAAATCCCTTTTGAAGGGCATAGCCGCCCGTTTCGCCCTTTTTGTTGATGGCGATAAACCCTATCTGTATGTCTTTTGCCTTTTCCCCTTTGATCCGCGCGATGCGCACGACTGCCGCCTTGCAGGCATCCTCCGGCGCCATCCCCTGCCGCATGTATTCCATTACGGTATGCGAGCCGCAGATGCGGATGACATCTTCCCCTTGACCCGTGGCCGTCACGGCGCCGACCTCGTTGTCGACGAACAGCCCCGCCCCGATGATCGGTGAATCACCCACCCGGCCGCGCATCTTGAACGCCATGCCGCTCGTGGTGCAGCTGCCGCTGAGATTGCCCCGGGCATCCATGGCGACCATGCCGATGGTATCGTGGTTCCATTCTCCATCGGGAAGACGGGCCGGCGCTGCCGCATAGTAATCGCCGCCCGGTCCGCCGGTCGAACTACTACTCCGCGTATTCTCAATATTAATAACAGGCTTATATTCCGATTTCTTCAGCCATTGCTCATAAGTCTTCTTCGCATCGTCAGACAACTTCTCCTCTTCCAGCGGGAACCCTTCCTCTACAGCAAACTGCTGCGCACCCACACCTACCAGCATCACATGCGGTGTCTTCTCCATGACCCTCCGGGCCACCGAGATGGGATGTTTAATGCGCTGGAGGGCCGCTACGCTGCCACAATTAAATTGGTGATCCATGATGCTCGCGTCCAGTGTGACGAAACCATCGCGGTCAGGGTTGGCCTCCAAGCCCACGCAACAATTCCTCGAGGCCTCGGTGACTTTTACACCCGCCTCTACTGCGTCCAGCGCGCTGCCATTGTTACCCAATACTTCCCAGGCACCTTTGTTGGCGGCCAGACCGGCATCCCAGGTCGATATGACAACAGCCTTGCCCGTTACCCGTTCCGCAAATGCCGGTGCCGCACCTGCAGGTCCCGTTACCGGGTTTTGCCCTTCAACTACGGCAGCATGCGTCTTTTTCGCCAGCAGTAAGCCGAGCGAACCAAAAAATGAAGAGGCTAAAAAATTCCGTCGGTTAGACATGTTTTAACTAAATTGGAAACCTAAAATTAACGGTTCACATGAGAAAACTTTTATTTTTTCTGCTTTTCCCGGCGGCACTTGCCGGCCATGCCCAAGGCACCGCGCAAGACAGCGCATGGATAAGAGAAAATTATTATAAGATGGAAACTTCCGTCCCCATGCGGGATGGCGCGAAGCTCTTCACCACCCTTTATATCCCCAAAGACACGACTGAGCAACACCCGATCCTGATGACCCGCACGCCCTATTCCTGTGCGCCCTATGGTGCGGACAAATGGCCGAACTTTTCTACCGGTTATCGTCGCTATTATCTCCGCGAAGGCTATATCCTGGTGACCCAGGACGTCCGCGGCCGCTGGATGAGCGAAGGTCAGTTCGTAGACGTCCGCCCATTCATCAAAGATAAGAAAGCCACAACCGATGTCGACGAGGCAAGCGATACCTATGATGCGATCGACTGGTTGGTGAAAAATATTCCTCACAACAACGGCCGGGTAGGGATCTTCGGTATCTCATACCCCGGTTTCTATTCCACAATGGCAGCCGCCAGCGCCCATCCTGCACTGAAAGCAGTCAGCCCCCAGGCGCCCGTCACCGACTGGTTCATGGGCGATGACTTCCATCACAACGGCGCTTTCATGGTCATGGACGGCTGGGCCTTTTATTCCTCTTTTGGCAAACCAAGACCCCAACCGACAACAGTCGGCCCCAAGGGCTTCGAGTTCAATTCCCAGGACAATTACGAATGGTACCTGAAAACAGGTGCGCTTAAGAACATCATGAAACTAACCGGGGACAGCATCGCCTTCTGGAAAGATCTTTATAACCATCCCAACCGCGACGCCTGGTGGCAGGCACGCAACGCCCGCGTAGCCTTATATGATATCAAACCGGCCATGCTGGTGGTCGGTGGTCTCTTCGATGCCGAAGACTGCTTCGGCGCCTGGAATGTCTTCAAGGCACTCAAAACCCAAAGCCCGGCCACCAACAGCCATGTCGTCATGGGTCCCTGGTACCATGGGGAATGGGCCTCCAACGACGGCACCCATCTCGGCAATGTCCAATTCGGCTCCAACACTTCCTGGTGGTACCAGAATAATATCGAACTCCCTTTCTTCAATTACTATTTGAAAGGGAAAGGACCGGAACCAAAGCTGCCCGCGGCCACGATCTTCTTCAGCGGCGCCAACGAATGGAAACAATTCGACCAGTGGCCGCCAAAACAAGCACAGGAACAGGCCATCTACCTGCAATCCGGCGGCGGTCTCGCCTGGACTGCGCCAGCGCAGAAGGGCAGCTATAGCGAATACATCAGCGACCCGGCCCACCCCGTCCCTTACACCGAGGACGTCCACTTCCAACGCACCCGCGAATACATGACCGACGACCAACGCTTTGCCTCCCGCCGCACCGATGTCCTCACTTTCGAAACGCCGGTACTCGATGAAGACCTCACGTTGGCAGGACCCGTCATCGCCGACCTCAAAGTGAGCCTTAGCAGCACCGACGCCGATTTCGTCGTCAAAGTCATCGACGTCTTCCCCGACGATTTCCACTATGGCGACGCTCCTGCGCAACCCATGCGCGGCCACGATATGCCCGCAGGCTATCCTATGGGCGGCTACCAGATGCTCGTCCACGGCGAGGTCATGCGCGGCCGCTTCCGTGAAAGCTTCGAGAAACCCATACCCTTCACCCCCAATAAGGTGGAGACCGTAAAATTTGCCATCCCGGACGTAGCCCATACTTTCAAGAAAGGTCACCGCCTGATGGTGCAGGTACAGAGTACCTGGTTCCCGCTGGTCGACAGGAATCCGCAAAAATTTGTGGACATTTACACCGCAGAAGACAGCGACTTCCAGAAGGAGACCATTCGTGTATTCCATGACAGCGAACACCCTTCGAAGCTCACGCTCTCCGTCCTAAAATAATAATATGAACCTTGCCGCCTGCCTGTCCCGCATCTCGCGCCTGTCCTGGCTGATCCTGCTGTTGCCATTGTCCTGCACTGCCCAGGATTATGTAAAGAACAATTTTGACAAGCAGGAAGTCTATATTCCCATGCGCGACGGCAAGCGCCTGTACACCGTCATCTATACACCAAAAGATCACACCCGCTCCTACCCTGTCCTGATGGAGCGGACGCCCTATTCGGCGGGCCCCTATGGGGACTCTGCCTATCGTGGCAACCTGGGACCCAACCGGCGGCTCATGCACGACGGCTATATCTTCGTCTACCAGGATGTCCGGGGACGCTATATGAGCGAAGGCGATTTCCAGGAAATGACACCGGCGATGGACGATCATCGGTCTAAGACCTCCACCGACGAAAGCACCGACACCTGGGACACCGTCGACTGGCTCCTGAAACACATCAAAAACAACAATGGGCGGGTTGGCCTATGGGGTATTTCCTATCCCGGATTCTATGCTTCCGCCTCCCTGCCCGACGCCCACCCGGCCATCAAGGCCGTGTCACCACAGGCACCTGTAACCGACGAATTCATCGGCGACGACGCCAACCACAACGGCGCGTTCTTCCTGCTGGACAATTTCGACTTCGACAATTTTTTCGATGTCAAAAGACCGGTTCCCATCAAGGACTATGGTCACAACATCTTCCCCGTCACCATCGACGACGCCTACCGCTTCTTCCTGGCAATGGGCCCCTTAAAGAACAGCAACAACGCCATTTATTTCAACAACCAGGGCAAGATCTGGAATGAATACCTGGGAAATCCCATCTATGGCACGTATTGGAAGGCCCGCAATATCCGCACTCACCTCAGGAACATCAAGCCTGCCGTATTGGTGGTCGGAGGCTGGTTCGACGCCGAGGACATGTTCGGCTCGCTACGCACCTATGAAGCGATAGAACAACAGTCTTCGCCCAACGACAACCATATTGTCATGGGACCCTGGACACACGGCGGCTGGGCTGCCGGAACCTGGAATAAATTCGGTCCGCTCGACTTTCAGCAAAACGTCAACGACTACTATCACACGATCGAAACGGAGTTCTTTAACCACTATCTCCAGGACTCCGCGCAAACGCCGCTCGCCGAAGCAACCGTCTTCGAGACTGGCACCAACAAGTGGAAGCAATATTCCACCTGGCCCCCAAAAGAAGCCCAGCCGGTGAAGTTCTTCCTGCAGGAAAAAGGCGGCCTTTCCGGCGAAGTCCCGGCCGCTGCTACGTCTCCCGGCGGCAGTCCCTCCGGCAGTCGTGCCGCCGCCTACGACGAATACCTCAGCGACCCTGCCCACCCTGTTCCCTATATCGACGGCATACATGGCGGCCGCGATAACCAGTACATCGTCACCGACCAACGCTTCGCGGCGCAGCGGCCCGACGTACTCGTCTATGAGACTAGCCCGCTCACCGATTCGCTGACCGTCACAGGAAGGCTCAAAGCGGATATCTTTCTCTCTTCCACGGGCACGGATGCCGATCTCATCGTCAAGTTGATCGACGTTTTACCGGGTCAGGAAGAAGGTATACAAACGACCACGGACCCTAAGGGCTATCAACGACTGGTCCGCGCCGAGGTATTTAGGTGCAAATTCCGCAACAGCTTCGAAAAACCCGAACCCCTTGTGCCGGGTCAGGTGGCCGAGGTCGCATTCGACATCAACGAGATCGCCCACACCTTCAAAAAAGGGCACCGCATCATGGTCCAGGTACAAAGCAGCTGGTTCCCGCTGGTCGACCTGAACCCGCAGACCTTTGTGAATATCCCGACGGCAACCGAAGCGGATTTTCAAAAAGCGACGATCCGCATCTACCATGACGCAGCCCATCCGTCAAGCCTGTCACTGCCGGTGTTGCGCTAAACCGGCCGCCCCGCCCCCAGCTACCCCGATTTTTAGCAACCGTTTGCAGCTTTGGTTGATTGGTTTTGCCCTATATTCGTCCTATGACCAAACACATTCGACTCCTCATTCTGCTCGGACTGCTTGCTCCGGGCCTGTGCGGCCATGCACAAACCCCACCCGCCGCCATCATCCCCGAACCCGTCAGCACCCAGTGGCAGCCAGGGAACTTCCAGCTCGATGCCAGTACCACCCTGCTCGCAGACAGCTCCGACACCCGATCGGTAACCTTCTTCAATGATTACCTGCAAAAATTCTACGGCATGCGGCTGCATGTCGGCGGCCCAATGCAACAACCGCCCGGAAAATACATCACCCTCCGCACCCGGGTCGACCTTTCCGCGAGCCCCGGAAAAACCGATGAAAGCTATGAGCTCGAAGTGAAGTCGGACGGCATCCTCATCACGGGCAACAGCCACGCCGCCATCTTCTATGGCATCCAAACACTCATTCAGCTGCTGCCGCTCAGCCCCTTCCAATACACGCCGCAAGGCCCGGTCATCACGTCCGCGAGTCACAGCCTGACCATCCCCGCGGTATCGATAAAAGACTATCCCCGCTTCGCCTATCGCGGCCTCCACCTGGACGTTGGCCGCCACTTCTTCGGCGTAGATTTTGTCAAACGCTATATCGACTTTATCGCCCTGCACAAAATGAACTATTTCCACTGGCACCTTACCGAAGACCAGGGCTGGCGCATCGAGATCAAAAAATATCCCCGGCTCACCGAGATCGGCGCCTGGCGCAGCGGCACCATCATCGGTCATAATCCCGGCATCGGAAATGATAGTACACCTCACGGCGGATACTATACCCAAGACCAGATCAGGGAGGTCGTCAAGTATGCCGCAGACCGTTATGTCACCATCATCCCCGAGATAGAGCTCCCCGGTCACTCCTCAGCTGCGCTTACGGCCTATCCCTGGCTCGGCTGCACCGGCGGTCCCTATCATGTCCAGCAATCCTGGGGCGTCTTCAAAGATGTGTACTGTGCCGGTAACGACAGCGTATTCCAGTTCCTGCAGGATGTGCTCGACGAAGTCATGCCCCTTTTCCCCAGTCCCTATATCCACATCGGCGGCGACGAATGCCCGAAGGACAGCTGGAAGAAATGTCCAAAATGCCAACAGCGCATGAAAGAGCTCGGACTCAAGACCGAGGACGAGCTCCAAAGCTGGTTCGTACAACGGATAGAGAAATATGTGAATAGCAAGGGCAAAAGCATCATCGGCTGGGACGAGATCCTTGAAGGCGGTATCGCTCCCAATGCCACGATCATGAGCTGGCGCGGAGAGAAAGGCGGCATCCAGGCCGCGCACGAACACCACAACGTGATCATGACGCCCGGTCAGTACGTATATTTTGATCACGCGCAAACGCACAACGACGATTCCCTCACCATCGGCGGCTACCTGCCCCTTGAAACAGTATATAGTTACAACCCCGTGCCCGCCGGCCTCCCCGCCGACGAAGCCAGCTATATCCTGGGCGCACAGGCCAACATGTGGACCGAGTACATGAGCAATCCGGCCAAAGTGGAATACATGCTGTTCCCCCGCTTAAGCGCCTTATCCGAAGTCTTATGGAGCCCTAAGGAAGGCCGCAGCTTTTCGGAATTCCAAAGCCGCCTGGCGGTACAATACAAACGGTATGCGTTGTGGAAGACCAACCACTACGATGTCTATTTCAAACCAGCCGATACTTTGGTGCGTGAAAAAATCGCACAATGGCAGGACCGCAAATTCGGGCTCCTCATGCACTGGGGCACCTATAGCCAATGGGGCGTCGTAGAGAGCTGGAGCATCTGTCCCGAAGACGAAGGCTGGACACAACGCCGCGGGCCTTATTCCAAAAGCTACTATGATTACGTCCACGCCTATGAGAACCTCCAGACAACTTTTAATCCGACCCACTTCGACCCTGCCAAATGGGCCGCGGCAGCCAAAGCAGCCGGCATGAAATACGTCGTATTCACCACCAAGCACCATGACGGCTTTTGCATGTTCGATACCAAACAAACCGACTATAAGATCACCTCGTCTAAAACACCCTTTTCCTCCAACCCGCACAGCAATGTGGCAAAGGAAGTCTTCGACGCCTTCCGCTCCGACGATTTCCTGGTGGGCGCCTATTTCTCCAAACCGGATTGGCATAGCGACAACTACTGGTGGTCCTATTTTCCGCCAAAGGATCGCAACGTAGATTATGATCCCGCCAAATACCCAGAACGTTGGCAGGCCTTTAAAGACTATACCTACAACCAGATACAGGAGTTGACGACGGGCTATGGCCGCCTCGACCTGTTATGGCTCGACGGCGGCTGGGTGCGCCCCCTCTCGACCGTCAATCCGGCCGTCGAATGGCAGGAAGGCATCCGTTACGACCAGGACGTCGATATGCCAAAGATCGCCGCCATGGCACGCAGCCATCAACCCGGTCTTATCGTCGTCGACCGTAGCGTTCCCGGAGAATACGAGAACTACACCACACCCGAACAACAGATCCCGGCGCACCCCATGGATGACCCCTGGGAGACCTGCATGACGATGGGTGATTCATGGAGCTATGTGCCCCACGATCATTATAAGTCTGCCACTAAACTGATACAGTTGCTGGTCAAGATCGTGTCGCGCGGCGGCAACTTCCTGTTGAATGTCGGCCCTTCACCCGACGGCGACTGGGATGATACCGCTTATACCCGGCTCAAGGAAATGGGCGCATGGCTCAACGTGAATGGAGAAGGCATCTATAGCAGCCGGACCATCTATCCCTGGTCCTCCGGAAATGTATATCTCACCCAGGCCAAAGACAGCTCCGCAGTCTACGCTTTTGTCCTTGGTGAAGGCGAGAACAAAGACATTACGCTGCCTGCCCAGATCACCATCGAAAAATTCACGGCAAAGCCAAAAAGCACGGTCACCATCCTCGGCCGCAAAGGCAAACTCAAATGGCGGCAGGATGGTAAAAAAATGATCATCGAGATACCGCCAGGCTTGCACGGCGAATACGCCGTCACCCTCAA
>Ga0302325_10001725_pt1 | contig 54987 bp, 42 predicted proteins | sample Palsa_T0_2_FD_201948 | JGI IMG/M metagenome (GOLD analysis project Ga0302325, IMG submission 201948) | Peat permafrost microbial communities from Stordalen Mire near Abisko, Sweden - Palsa_T0_2 | ecosystem: Environmental > Terrestrial > Soil > Palsa > Peat permafrost | place: Sweden: Abisko... | reverse complement strand
ATAGCCTCGCGTTTGGCGCGATCGACGGCGTCCTGCAACCCCGGAGCCCGGACCACATCGGCTGGCCGGGCAATCTCGCGGACGCTCTCAGGCAGATCTTCCAGTTGGATGATGTCGCTCGAACCGAGCACCACCGCGCGCTCCAGGGCGTTCTCCAACTCGCGAATGTTGCCCGGCCAGTCGTAGTGCATAAGATACGCCTCGGCCTCCGGTGAGATGCCGCCGATGCGCCGTCCGCACTGCGCACCGAACTTCGACGCGAAGTGCATCGCCAGCACGGGGATATCCGACTGGCGCTCGCGGAGTGGCGGTGTCTTCAAAGTCACCACGTTGAGGCGATAATAGAGATCCTGCCGAAACCTTCCCGCTCGCACCTCCTCTTCCAGATTGCGATTGGTGGCGGCGATCAGCCGGAAATCCAGCTTGATGGGTTGCGTGCCGCCCACGCGCTCAATTTGGCGCTCCTGCAGGACGCGCAGCAGCTTGACCTGCAACTGCAGCGGCATCTCGCCGATCTCGTCGAGGAATACGGTTCCGCCGGCAGCCACCTCCAGGCGTCCCTTCTTTTGGGCAAAAGCGCCGGTGAAGGCGCCCTTCTCGTGGCCGAACAGCTCGCTCTCCAGCAGCGTCTCGGCCAGCGCCGCGCAATTTACCGCCATGAAGGGCTGCCCGGCGCGCGGGCTGTTCCGATGCATGGCGCGCGCCACCAGTTCCTTGCCGGTGCCGGTCTCGCCGACGATCAGGACGGTGGAATTGGCCTGCGCGGCGCGCACGATGTTGCGCTGCAGCTCGCGCAGGCGGGGACTGTCGCCGATCATGTGATGGTCCGGGTGAAGCTCCGATTCCAGCCGCTCGTTCTCGGCCTCGAGCCATTCGAGGTGGAAGGCGTTCTCCAGCGCCATCGAAGCGACTTGCACGATGGCCACCAGCAGTTGCAGGTGCGGCTCCTGAAAGGCCGCGCCCTCCAGATAGACGACCCCGCAGACCTGCTCGCGGATCAGCAGCGGCGCTAACAGGAGGTCCGCGGACGTCGCCGGATCGGCGGCGCCCGGCCGCTCCGCCTCCAGGTTCTCCACGATCAGTCCGCAACGCTCCTGCATGACCCGCTTGATCAAAGTCCGGTTGAGGACCACCGGCCGGTGTGGCGCCGATTCCCGGCCCAGCACGGACAGCGATGCGGGATCGCTCAAGTCGTCTTCGTAGAGCAGGATCGCGCCGCGGCTCGCGGGGATCGCCTCGAAGATGAACTCCAGCAAGTGCCGCTCCAGGGTGCTGCGGGCCGGCGATCGGCGCGCTTGGTACAGAGCCTGAAACGAGTGCAGCATGATGCTCATGCGCAGCAGAGTGTGCGAATCGGATAAATTCTCCAGCGCCGCTGGAAGCTGACCCTGGCCGGCGGGGATTTCGATGGCGCAGGTGTCCCCGCCGGTCTCCTCCCACACGGTCTCATCGGCGGTCAGAAACCGAAGCACAGTCCTGCCGATCTTGATCCAATCCCCGTGGACCAGCACGCGCTCGGTTACCCGCGCGTCGTTTACCAGCGTGCCGTTGAAGCTGCCCAGATCGCGAATGACGAAATCGTCCCCTTGGCGGAGGATGACGCAGTGTTCGCGCGAAGCCGACGTGTCAGTCAGCGGGAGTTGGTTCCGCGGATCGCGTCCGATCCCAAACGAGTCCATGGCGATCGGATAGCTGCCGCCGCGCTCCGGGCCGGTCATTACGAACAGTTGGGGATCCATCAATCTTCTATTGTTCACCATTTGGTTACCGGATTCACCTGGAGATTCAGTCCGGAGCCGGGTGCAGCCGCCCGTGGGTTTCACCTCCGGTGCGCAATCGGCTGAATTATCAGCGACTTGCGCTAGGCCGTCGATCTGTTCGGGGTTTGGCAAGGAGCTTGCCCTAGTATGCGGCGTGATCCACCGGGAAAAACACTTGGAGGAAAACAGAGGAGAAACGAAAATGAAAACGTTAAAGACTATGATCCTGAGCGTCGGCGCGGTGGCACTATTGGGAGCCAGCGGCCTCCACGCACAAACCAAGGCGACTGCCAACATCCCGTTCGAATTCACCGTGCAGAACACCACAATGCCGGCCGGTGAGTACACCATTTCCAAGACTTCCACCACCCGCGACGTGATGGTGATTCGGAACGACGAAACCAAAAAGGCGGTGCTGGTGCTCGCGCCCGGCAGCGAGAGCGGATACCGGAGCGCGCGGGACAAGAACGTGGTCGTGTTCCATCGGAGCGGCGACCGCTACTTCCTGGCTGCGGTCAAGACCGACGCCGTGTGCGGCCGCGTGGCTCCCTCCAAACTGGAGCGCGAACTCGCATCCGCGGACGGCGGCCAGACCATGGCAGCCGTGATCGTACCCGCTCTGAGCGTTCGCTAACCGGCGACTGCACTGGGCAAAAGCTCCACCGCGCATCCCTGCGCGGTGGAGCTTTTTTTTGTTGGGAACGACGGCCTGCGCATCTCGATCAGTCCCTCGTTGTGCAGTGTTTCGAGAAGGCACTCGGCCGCGAGGCGGCGCGCGGGGCCTGGCCCGTCAAAAGCATCCGCCAGCCGGTGCACAAAGTCAGTCACCGTATTCGTTCCGTTACAGGCCTGCAGGCCGGCGGCGATCAGCGGTGTTGTTTCAATAAGCCGGGAGTCCTCGCCGGAAGGTTGGGTACGGAAAAACCGCGAACCGCGGTTCACCGCGACTGGCAGTTCGCGGCGCTTGAGACTGTCAATGATGCCCTGCACGTCCCAATCGAGCTGCAGGACGCAGGTGTCCGGGGCTCGTACCGGTACGTCCGTGCCTACCGGAGATTGCGTCAGATCTCCCTCTGGAACGCAGGCTTCCGCGCATCTGGCGTCCGCCAGCGCCGCGTAAGAGCTTGCCAGGCACTCCACGGCGGGAGACATCGACGTTGCAAAGTGTCCCAGGACAAAGCGGACGAACTCAGTCCGTGCCTCGTCGCGCATGTAGTACGCCCGAAGCGCCCATCCCTGCAACCCCGGACGGAATTGCATACGATGCCGGCGCCAGGCGGAAAAGACATCCAGCATGCCTGAGGTAGTCTTGTGAAGCGCGACGAAGAGCCAGCGCAGCCGGGCCGGCGCTAACAGCAGAAACTCCCGCAACTCGAGAAGGCCATCGCGATCCAGGTGCGGAACCGGCACCAGATAGAAATTGGGGAAAATGTCCGGATACCTGCGAATCAAGTCCCGGTCGAGGTTGTTCTGTTTTCGGCCCTGGTGACTCGTGTCGGAGCACAGTTCTTCGAGCGTCAGTTGGTCCCGGTAACTGGTGTGGATGGGTGTCTCTGCAAGAGGCGAGAGCAAGTTGAACTGCGGAATCGATCGCTGGTGGGACAGGGCGTGCATGTACATATTCACGCTGTCGCGCAGGTCGTCCCAGGTTTCCTCGGGGAAGCCGCTGATGAGAGAAACGGTCGTTTCGATCCTCAGCCGCTCGCAGGTTGAAATCATCTCCCGCGCGCGGTTCACGTCGAGATCTTTCTCGATGACTCTCTGCATGCGTTGCGAGCCCGTCTCCACACCGAAGAAGATCGCGCGGCAGCCAGCCTTGGCCATTAACTCCAGAAGCTCTTCGTCGACGCAATCCGTTCGCGCGCTGCAAGCCCACGCAAAGTTCTCTCCCGATGCGAGCATGCATTCGGAAAATTCCACCACCCTGTGCCGGTCGACCGTAAACATGTCATGCACTAGGTCGAATGCGCGGATGCCCCAAGCCGAGGCGATCGCGCGCATGTCGGCTAGCACACGCTGCGGCGACTTAAGCCGGAACTTACGGCGAAAGAAATCGTTAGTGGAGCAGAAAGTGCAAGCGAACGGACAGCCGCGGCCGAGTTCGAGCGGGGCCGATGTCGCGTTTGCCAGTTCTCCCGTCAGATGGAAAGCCGGTAAAGGGAGAGCATCCAGATCCTGAATGGCCGATGCATTCGCATTTCTAACCGGCCCGAAAGGCGAGCGCCAAGTCAAGCCGGGAATGGATGAGAAATTGCGAGCGCGCGACAGTTCGTCGAGAAACAAGGGCAGGGTTTCGTCCGCTTCGCCCCGGAGAATATAATCCACGAACGGGAAAGCCGCGAGCGTCCGCAAGTCAACGACGGACGCCTGCGGACCCCCGAAAAGAATCACGCAGTCCGGATTGGACCGCTTGACGCACTCCGCGATGCGTAGCGTGGTTGGATAACTGCTGCAAATGGAACTGAAACCATAAATGTCAGCCTGTGTGGACAAAATGACATCGGCAGCCCAAGCCGCGAAACAATCCACACCCGAGCGGCCGCCGGCGAGGTAATCGTAATAGCAGTAATTGAGATTGACGATCAACGGACGCATTCCGCGCCCGTCCATCAATCCGGCTAGCGCCAGTATCCCGAGTTGCGGCGTTTCCGCCTGTCGCCGCGCCACGCTGCTCCGCGCATCGGCGGCATCCTCGAAATCCGTCGCCGTCGGGGCGGAAACGAGGCAGAGGCTCATTTCTTTTTAGGTACGGGAACGGGTACGGGTACGGCTGTACCGTGTTTGTCGATGGTAATGGTGATCTTGCTGTCCGAAACTATGTTGGTCGGGAACTCAAGATTAAGCTGCTCCCTGATTTCCTTGAGTAGCATTGCCTTCGTGACCGGATGATCTTTCCTAATCTTCAGCAATTTCAGGGGCATGGAAAAAATGAAACCTCGTGAAACATCTTAATACGGAATCGAACTTGACGCAAGAACTATTATCGCGCTGGAAATTACTCTTTAAATACCCTCCGGACAAGGGCCGAAAGTGGGTTGCGCCGTAAGTACCCTGCCCAGACAGTTGCAGTTACCTCCCCAACGTTCACGTAGACCCAGTTCCCGGCGACCGACATACCCAGGTGGTATGGGATGACGATGCCCGGAGTCTTCCCGCGGTCATGGTAGTGCTGTACGGGGAAAGCCTGCCCGGCCGCCTCCCGAGCCGGGTCGAATGAATTCTCCCACAGGCAGTAGTTGCCGTCTTTGCGGGAGTAGTAGAAGAACCTCGTACCATCGGCAGACCACCTGGCTAGGTCGGCGTTATCGGACTTCGAGGTGATGGGCGCGACCGCCGTAAGTGCGCCACCCTTCGTTATGCGACCAGCGAATACCTCCTTCACACCTCCCTTAATTGCCGTGAACAGGATGTGCTCGTTTTGGGGGCTCCAGTCGGGATAAGCAAGCACACGATCGCGACCCGCGGCCAAGATGGTCCGCGATTGTCCCGATTCGATATCGAGGATTCCGATATCGCCGGCCGTGGTGGTATACAGCAATGCCTTGCCGTCGGAAATCCACGCACTCGGGTGAGAGCAGGCCTTGCACAAAGTGCGGACCGCGGTCTCCTTCCAAAGGATGATCGAGGGTTGGTTGCCGGACATCGACTCAAACGCCACTATGTCCCCATTAAAGTCGGGTAACGGCCATAATTTGTCCTCGTTCGAGACATAAACCGCCGATTCCTTTCCCGACGCCAGATCCACTTTCATCAATTGCCAGAAGTCCGTGACCTTGCGTGTGAAGAAGAGCCAGCGGGCGTCTCGCGAAACGGCAGGACAACAGTCCGGCCCCACGCTGTCCGTCAGCTTGTCCGATCCCGATTCGGTACTCGCGGGCGCCGCCTTGACGCGCCACAAATGGAGTGCGCCATTAACGTGCTCCAAAGCAATCGCTCCATTGTCGGCGACAGCTTGATATTTTTCATCCTCGTCGCCATGTGTGACTTGCAGTGGACGGCCAACGGCGCGGGGAAAGGCTCCGGTGGTAAGAATATCCCATAATTGGAAGTTTGGGCCGCGCTGTCCCGAGATGAGAACGTGGTCGCTTCGCCACGCGATCTTCGGCGGATAATCTGGCTCGATTTGCCGGTTGCGCAGCAGCGCCACCAGTCCCAGGTTGGCTGGCTCACCCGCATTCGGGTCGACGGCCCACCAATCGGGACAGACGTTTTCCTTAGCGGCTGCCGCCCGGCAGCCGAAGAAAAGCACGCGTCGCCCGTCGCCGCTCCACGTTGGATATCTGGCATCCGCGAACTGAGACGCGAGGCGCCGCGGCGGTCCGTTATTGAGCGGATAGAGGTAAAGCTCTCCATTGAGGTGCGAGTCTTCGGCGCCCCGCCAATAGGCGATGGCTCGGCCGTCGGGTGAAAAGGCGGGATCCATGCCGCCCTGTACCAACAGCCGTTCACCGGTTCCGTCCGCACCGATCAGATAGATTCCTCCACTGTCCCGCTCGGACCGGAAAGCCACGAGCTTTCCATCCGGAGAGACGCTGGGGCGGGCATCTTTGCTGGGGTTTCTGGTCAGCCGCCGAGGATCCCCGTCCGGAATCGGCTGAAACCAAATATCCGGATTCGCGGGATCCGCCCGGTTCGACATGTAGGCAAGATATTTCCCGTCCGCCGACAGACTCGGTTCACCGGACACCGCATTGTCCGGCGTAAGCTGAACCGCGTTTACGATGCGCTCACCCAAAGCCGAAACAACCATGGCCGCAAACGCGACTAAGGCCGCCAGCGCCAACATGGCCGCCACCGCCCGTTCAGCGGTCAACCGGCGATTGCGCGCATCCAGCAGAGGAACGATCTCACGCGCGTCGTGGTATCGATCCTCGGGCCGGAATTGCAAACACCGCAGGATAACCGGCCGGATCCGGGGCGGAATCTTGGGATGCGCGGCAAGCCAGTCATGCAGTTGTGCGCCGCACTTCTCAGCCGACAAGAGGTCCAGCACGGGCCGGCTCCCGGTCAGCATCTCACAGATAATCAGGCCCAGGGGGAAGAGGTCCGTCTGCGGTCCAACCGCCCTGCCGGCGGCCTGCTCGGGAGCCATGTAAGCCGGCGTCCCGGAGGGGCGGCCCGCCTCTTTCGGCGATACCGATACCGCCAAACCGAAATCCGTGATGACCAGCCGCTCGCCCGTAGATGCCGAACCGGCCAGCATGAGATTGCGGGGCTTAAGATCCCGATGAACAATGCCCGCCTGATGGGCGCATGCCAGCCCCGAAACCAATTGCCGGATCAGAATCAACGCCCGATCGAACGGCAGCGCTCCGTCATCCGCCAGACAGCGTGCCAGCGTCGTGCCTTCAATAAGCTCCATCGTGAGGAACCAGACCGGCGTGTCGCCGCCATCCTGATGTGACGCGAGTTGATAGACGCGGCAGACGTTCGGGTGCGTGATGCGGAGGCTCTGTTTGACCTCTGTCTTGAAACGCTCGATGATGCCCGGGTGAGCGGCGATCTTCGGACGGATCGTTTTTAGCGCTACTTTTTGCTGTAAATTCAGCTCTAGCGCAGCATAGACTTCGCCCATGCCCCCTTGATTGATAAACTCGAGGATCCTGAATCGGTTATCGACGATCTGCCCCGGAGCGAAGCAATGGCTCCCGGCTGCGTCCCCTTGATCGTCGAGGAACGCGGCCGTTTGCGTGGAAGCCGTCCCGGTGGCCGTCTGCGCCAGCCCTATCAGGTCCCACACTTCCTGCAGCGCAGCCGGGTCTTTTTCGCATGCGGACGCAACGAAGGCCTGGCGCTGCGCAGGATCCATATCCAGAGCGCGGGCAGCGATGGACCGGATGTATTCGTGTGAATCTCCTCGCATGTGCCTCCGCCGGATTACGCATGAACGACCGGTTTAGCTGCGTCTATGCCGCCCCCGGCACCGAACGCATTATCACGAGCATAGCGTTTCGGGAATGCCCACGGCAATGACCCGCAGGCTTGGCTGATTCCGTATGAATAGTGGGGCGGACCCCCTGGACCCGCTCTTTCTGCCCGAAAATCAGATCTTTGTCCAACACGAAGAGGCTGGCCGGGGTCCGGCCGCGGACGAGGGCGTCCGCCCCACCATGTCACCTTTTGGTTACCGGATTCACTTGGAGATTCAGTCCATCAGACGGATGCAGCCGTAGCGCGTTCCGCCTCCGGTGCGCAATTGGCCGGATTCTCAGAGACTTACGCAAAGCCGCGCCAGCGTTTCGGGTTTGGCAGAGCGGTTGCCTTGGTAGGCGGCGTGATCCACCGGGAAAAACACTTGGAGGGGAACAAAGGAGAAACGAAAATGAAAACGTTAAAGACTATGATCCTGAGCGTCAGCGCGGTGGCACTGTTGGGAGCCAGCGGGATCTACGCACAAACCAAGGCGACTGCCAACATCCCGTTCGAATTCACCGCGCAGAACACCACGCTGCCGGCTGGCGAATACACGATGTCCGCCGCTTCCACGTCCCACGACGTGATGTTGATCCGGAATGTCGAAACCCGCAAGGCGATTTTGGTGCTCGCGCCCGAAGGCGCGCCTAAGGACCCACAGGACAAAAACGTCGTCGTCTTCCACCGGATCGGCGACCGTTACTTCCTGGCCGAGGTCGAGACCGATGGCGTGCGGGGCCACGTGGGCCCGTCCAAACTGGAACGCGAACTCGCCTCGGAGGGCGGCGGCCAGACCATGGCAGCCGTGATCGTTCCCGCTCTGAGTGTTCGCTGAGTGTTCGCTAAACATGAATCGCATCGGTGAATCACATCGGTAAAGCTCCACCGCTGCAGGTTGCGCGGTGGAGCTATTTTATTGGGCTTGGCGTGCTCTCCGCGTGCCGCGGGCGGACAGGGCTAGGTGGTGCGGCGGGTTGCGAGCGAGACAATGATTGCCGAGATTAGACGCGAACATTCCGGCCTTGTGGGGCGGCCGGCCGCCTGCCAGGATTCCGCGAGCCGCGAATCCCCGCCCGCCCGGAGTAAAATAAACGAAAAGGAGCCCTTGGACAGCACCCCCAAGCTGATTGATCGAACATGCCGCATCCACGCGAAACTCGGCGAAGGTGGCATGGGGGCTGTTTACAGTGCCACGCATCGAGTAACTGGCCGGCGGCTGGCCGTCAAACTTCTTCGCGCACATCGCGGCAATCGATCCGCCGGGAGTACCCAGGTGGAGCCGCGTCTGGCGCTGGCGCGCGAATTCCGGACACTGGCATCGCTTCATCATCCGAACGTTATCGAGGTGACAGATTACGGGTTTGATAACGAATCCGGACCTTATCTCGCCATGGAATTGCTGGAGCCCGCGCTCACGCTGACCGATGCGGGAAATGGCGAGCCGTTTTCGGCCAAAATCAAACTCCTGGCGCAGTTGCTGCGCGCGCTTGCCTATCTGCACCGGCGCGGTGTAATCCATCGCGATCTCAAACCGACGAATGTGCTTTGCAGCGGGGGAACCCTCAAGCTTGTCGATTTTGGGCTCGCGGTAACCTCGCGATTGGAGGGTGAGCGTCTCGCAGGCACGCTGCAATACTTCGCGCCGGAGCTCTGGCATGGCTCGCCGCCCAGCGTCCGGTCGGACCTGTACGCCGTGGGCGTGATTATCCGGCAGCTCATGGCGGCGGAAGTAGCGGACCGGCGGCATCGATTCGCGGAAGAATTTTCCACGGTTGAAATCGGGGCATCCGACGTCATCGGAGGCGCGCTGCCGGAGCTCGCCGCGGCGCGAATGGGGCCGACCGAATGGACGCCGCACACGCCGTTGGCCGCCACTCTCGAGGGAATCCCGCCGGTGCCGGCAGCCCTGCTGCCGATCATGCGCCGCCTGCTGGCGCCGGACCCGGAGGACCGCTACGCGAGTGCCACGGATGTCCTGCACGACCTCAATCGGGCCACCGGCTTCACTTTTCCGGTCGAGACGACCGTTACCCGCGAAAGCTTTTTGCAGGCTCCCCAACTGGTTGGCCGCGACGAAGAACTGAACCGTCTGTCTGCCGCGCTGGAGGCGGCCGGCAAGGGGAGCGGCAGCACCTGGCTGGTGACCGGTGAGAGCGGCGCGGGCAAATCGCGGATGCTCTCGGAACTGCGCACTCTGGCTCTGGTGCAGGGCGCGTCGGTCACGCTAGGACAGGCGGTCGCCGAAGGCGGACGTTCCTTCCACCTGTGGGCGCCGGCGTTGCGCACCCTCTGTCTGCGCGTGGAACTCTCAGACGCCGAGGCGTCGGTGCTGAAGCCGCTCGTTCCGGAATTGCCGACGCTCATGTCGCGGACTATTCCGGACGCCGCTCCGCTGAGGCCCAAGGACGCTCTCACGCGGCTCTTCAAAGCGCTCGCGGGGCTGCTGCAGATGCAGGACCGGACCACCGTTATCTTGCTGGAAGATCTGCAATGGGCCGACGTGGACAGCCTCGATCTGCTTTCGCACCTGAGCGCGCTAGCGCCGCAAATGCGATTGTTGATTGTCGGCAGCTACAGAAGCCAAGAGGCGCCGGCGCTGGCCGGCAGCCTGCCCGACGCCACGCAGTTGAAGCTCCGTCCCCTGGGCAGGCAGGACTGTGCCCGCTTGACCGCCTCCATGTCGGAGAGCCTCGGCATGGAACCGGAAGTCGTGGAATATCTCTATCGCCAGAGTGAAGGCAACGTCTTCTTCCTCATCGAAATTGTTCGCGAGCTGGCTAACCGGGCCGGCCGGCTCGACCTGATTGGCAAGTTCCCAGTGTCCGGAGACTTACTCACCGGGGGAATCGCCCAGGTGGTGCGCCGGCGCATCCAGCAGATTTCGCGGGAGGATCGCGCCCTGTTGACCCTCGCTGCGACGGCTGGCCGTGAAGTGGACTTTGTGGTCCTGCGGGCGCTGGCCCCGGAAGTCGATCTTGACAAGTGGCTATTGAGGGCCTTTGACGCGGGAATTCTCGAACGGCAAGCGGAGCAGTGGCGCTTCGCGCACGATAAGCTGCGCGACGCGATTCTCGCGGATATTCCATCGGAGGAGAGTTCGCGCGCGCACGGCTCAGTGGCCCGCGCCATTGAATCGGTCTATGCGGGGCCCGGCCGCGAGGCTAAGAGCGCGATCCTGGCATATCACTCCGAGCGCGCCGGTGAAATGGAAAAGGCGCTCACCTATTTCCTGGAGGCGGGGGATTTTGCGACCCGGCTTTGCGCGTACGGAGAGTCGCGGAAGCACTACGCAGCCGCCCTTCGGGCAGCCGGCGCGCTCCCCATGACCAATGCGAATCGGCGCAACCAGGTGGATACGCTGCTCAAACAAGCATATACGTGTTTTGTCTCCGACTCAGCGGAAGAAAACTTTTCGCGGATGACCAAAGCCCGCGCACTGCTCGACGCCATCGGCCCCGAAGCGGGATGGGGTTCCGAGGACAAGCTCAGGCTGGCGCGAATCGAATCCGCGATCGGCCGCATTCACTTCTATCGCGGCGACATGACCGAAGCCATTCGGCATTATCGCGGTGTGCTGACCATCGCGGACGCATCCGGCGATCGGGAACTCGCGGCCTTGCCCGCATGTCTCATCGGCACGGCCTTTCTGGCACATGGTCAGGCACTCAAAGCAGAGCCTTTGCTGTCGCAGGCCGTGGCGCCGCTTGAGCGTCTGGGCGAACCGTTTGAGTCCTTCAGGGCGGCCGGTTATCATGGAGCGAGTCTCATCGCTACCGGCAAGTATGCGGCGGGGATCGCGAGATTGGATGGCGTCCTGGCGAGAGCCAAAGAGATCGGCCAGCCAAACATTCTGTCGGCGGCCTACCTCATGCGAGGGTCCGCCTACCTGCTCAGTGGCGACTGGCCGCTGGTAATCGAGAATCTGACAGAGGTCGTGGAGCTGGCAAACGAGACCGGGGATCGGCTGCATCTGAGCCTTGCGTGGAGCGGGATCGGATGGGCGCGGAGCCACCTCGGCTCTGTGGACGGGGCTAAGAGCTGCCGCAAGAAAGGTGTGGAAATTGCCGAAGCGCTAGGCGGCCAGTTAATGCTCGCGGACTGGTACCAGGCGGGTGACGCGGAGATGGCCTTGCACGCGGGCGAATTCGATTTCGCTCTGCATCTGGGTGAGGCCCTGGCCGGCAATTCCAGGGCGGCAGGCCGGCTGTTTTCATGCGGCATTGCCGAGCGCGTGCTGGGCGAGGTTCTGGCGCATTACGCACGATATGACGAGGCTGACGGGCACATGCGCAACAGCATTGCGGCGCTCGAGGAAGGAGGCCTGGTATTGCAGGCGGGCTGGTCGCGCGCCCGCTGGGCCGTGCAACTGCGAACACGCGGCGGTTATGACGAGGCTCAGGAGTTGTTCCGCGAGGCACAGGGGCAATTCGAGCGCGCCGGGTGCTTCTTCCCGTTGAGTGAACTGCGGCGCCTGCAAACCCAATACATTTGAACCATGCAGACTTTACGCACTCCGGACAGCCGTTTCGATACTATCCGGGAGCTTGTTTATCGTCCTAACTATGTCCATGTCGAGGCCGGCGATGGAACCAGCCTCCGTATGCATTACCTCGACGAAGGCCCCAGGGGAACCGATCCGGTGCTGATGTTGCATGGCGAACCATCGTGGTCTTTCGCGTATCGCCGGGTCATCGCCGGCTGCGCGGCCGCCGGGTTGCGATGCATTGCCCCGGACCTGATTGGATTCGGACGTTCGGATAAGCCGGTCCAAGCCGCGGATCACACATACGCGCGGCATGTGACGTGGGTTCTGCAGTTTCTGGATCTGCTCGGATTGGAGCGCATCAGCTTGCTGTGCCATGATTGGGGCGGATTGATTGGCCTCCGCGTGGTCGCCGAGCATCCCAACCGGTTCGCCCGCGTAATTGCAACCAACACCGCGCTCCCCACCGGGGATCGCCCTCCATCCGAAACCTTCCTGGCATGGCAACGGCTCTGTCAGCGCGATCCGGACCTCGCCGTGGGATCCCTGGTGCAGAGCAACTGCGTGCTCCCACTTTCCCCGGATGTCATCGCCGCTTACGACGCGCCATTTCCGGATCAATCCTATAAAGCCGGCGTGCGTCAGTTGCCGATGCTCGTGCCGGTTCGTCCGGACGACCCGGCCAGCGCCGCAAACCGTGCCGCTTGGGAGGCGCTTTCCGGATTTGAGAAACCGTTCTTGACGGTCTTCGGCGATCGGGACCCGTTCACCGCCGGCGCCGAGCGGGCGTTCCAACGGAAAATTCCGGGCGCGAGGGGGAAGCCCCACATAATCCTCCCCAACGCCGCGCATTTCATTCAGGAGGACGCCGCGAACGATCTCGCGCGGATTATCGTTTCATTCGTGAAAGACGAATCGGCGGCCTAACCGCGCCGCCCCCCGGCATTCACTCCGCGCGCGCGAATGCGGGCTGGGGAGCACCGGTCTTGGTCATAACCAGATGCCAATATTGCATGGACCGTGACCGGAACGCCCCAACGGACATCTGGAAAAGGTAGTCGAACATCCGGCGCGTACGCTCATCGTACTTGCCGGCCAGGCCCGGCCAGATTGCCGCGAGGTTCTGGCGCCACGCCCGCAATGTTTTGACGTAGTGCGGGGCGAAATTATGCAGATCCTCGATTACGAACAGACCTTCCATGGCGCGGCTAAGCTGCCGGAGCGATGGAGTCACCCCTCGCGGGAATATGTACTTGTCCACCCAGGGGTCGCAATGGGTTACGGAAGTATTGCTGCCGACCGTTTCGATCAGTAGGATGCCGTTGGGAGAAAGGCGCCGGTGCATCGCTTCCATAAACGTGCGATAGTTCTTATATCCCACGTGCGCCACCATGGCGATGGCTGCAATCTTATCGTAGGTGCCCTGCAGGTCGCGATAGTCGCATTTAACGACATCCACAGGAAGATCTTTGCAGGATTCCCGTGCATAAGCGATTTGTTCATCGGCAATATTGATGCTGGTGACGTGGCAGCCGTACCGGCAGACGGCATGGCGCGCGAATTCACCCCACCCGCCTCCGATATCCGCCACGCGATCCCCGCGCGACAGCTCCAGCTTGCGGCAGATGAGCTCCAATTTCTGCTCCTGGGCGCGGTCCAGGTCGTCCGTGCCCTTAAAATAGCCGCAGCTATAATTCATATGCTTGCCAAGAAATCCAAACAGCCCGGCATCCAGATTGTAATGGCGCTCCGCCACGTCCATCGATTCCCGGCGCGTTTGGCGGTTGGTCAAAAGGGCGGCCGCGCCCAACGCCAGCGCGCCCGCGGCAATTCCGCTGGCCTGCTCAATCTGGGAGCGATACAGCCGGGTGGACAGTTCCTCGATGTCGGCACAACACCACCAACCATCCATGTAGGCTTCTCCGAAGCCTATCGACCCGCCGAAAAACACTTTGCGGAAGAACCGGGAATCCTTGACGCATATGTCCCACGGACGCCGATCGCTTGCGGCACCCGCCGAGGGTTTGAAATCTTTGTGCAGGCGGAGGTCGGCCCGCGAAAAGATCGACTCCAGGATTCGTTCGAACGCCATCATTGCGCGTGTTCCATACTGATTTCTGGAAGTGTATAAGATAGCACAATAGGACGGACGAGGGTTTCAATCGGACACGTCAACCCCCTGAGTGTGCGGCGTTTAGGTCTGCGGTTCACTTTTTGGTTCCCAGTTTCACCTGGAGATTCAGTCCGGCAGCCGGATGCAGTCGGCTGCGGGTTCCGGTGCGGTGCCCAATCTGCTGGATTTTCAGAGACTTACAGGAAGCCGGCGGATCTGTTGGGGTTTGGCAGAGTGTTTGCCTTTGTATGCGGCGTGATCCACCGAGAAGAGAACTTGGAGGAGAACAGAGGAGAAACGAAAATGAAAACGCTAAAGACCCTCATCCTGAGCATCGGCGCGGTGGCACTGTTGGGAGCCAGCGGGCTCTACGCACAAACCAAGGCGACTGCCAACATCCCGTTCGAATTCACAGTGCAGAACACCACGCTGCCGGCGGGCGAGTACAGCATGTCCGCGGCCTCCACGTCCCACGACGTGATGGTGATCCGGAATGTCGAAACCCGCAAGGCGATCCTGGTACTCGCGCCCGAGGGCGGGTCCAAGGGCCCCCGGGACAAGAACGTGGTCGTGTTTCACCAAATCGGCGACCGCTACTTCCTGGCTGAGGTCAAGACCGACGGTGTGAGCGGCCGCGTGGCTCCGTCCAAACTGGAGCGCGAGCGCGCCTCGGAGGGCAGCGGCCAGACCATGGCAGCCGTGATCGTTTCCGCTCTACGTGCTCGCTAACCGGCGACTGCACTGGTCACGCTCCGCCGCACAGAGGTTGTGCGGCGGAGTTTTTTTTTGGCCCGCCAGCGTTCCGCCCGCGGGCAGAGAGGAAGGATGTCATGAAAACGTTCGAGTTACCAGAGTCACAAGCAGGAAAGGCGGCCGCGATCGGGCAGAACGGCCACGCACCCTTCTCCGTTGCCGATCAGCCGGCGCCTTGCCCTGGGTATTTCGAAAATGACGTACTGCCGTGCGTGTACGGCGCCGCCCAAGACGTGCTCCACGCGCTGCAACAGGTTCAGGTCCCGGCGGCTCCAGTGGTGGAAACAGGCCGCGCGGTGGCCGCCGCGCCGGGCCGGCTGGGTCAAAGAAGCAAACCGGGAAGCCGCCCTCCAAAGTGCGGACGTCAGCCGCGTAGGCGAGCGATTTCGTCTTCGCGGGCTTATTGCCGCGGCGTGCAGGACTATAGCGCCAAGGCCGCCGGGCAGCCGGGAAAGAACGCCCATGAACTTTGACGCAGGCTTCCTAAGCAGATTGAAACAGCGCGATCCGGACACGTGCGCGTTTCTGGTATCCTCGATTACTCCCGTACTCGAAGCCAGGCTGCGCTACAAGTTCCGAGAACGCGGCGCCATCGAAGATGTCCGCAATGAAACGCTCTACCGGGTATTCCGCCTGGTGGACGATGGCCGTGTCCGCGAACCGGGGAAGCTCGCCGCCTTCGCGCGCGGCGTCTGCGACCGGGTAGCCCAGGAATCCCGCCGCAAGGCCCGCCCAACCGAACCCCTGCCCGGCGCCGGCAGTGAACTGCCAGACCACCAGCCGGATCTCGATACGCTCTTGGTGGAAAAAGAGCGGAGAGCGTTGGTGTGGCATGCGGTAATGAAGTTGTCCGAGGTGGACCGAAGGCTGATCGTTGAGATGCATGGCGAAGAGTGCGACCGGAGTAAGATGGCCCGCGACCGCGGCATCGGCACAATCGGTCTGAACGTCCGCCTGTGCCGTGCGCTGAAGCGTCTCAGGGCGCAGATTTTGCTGCAAGAACCAACCGTGCAGCGGCGCCTCAGGCACGCCGACGTGCCGCTAAACCAGTGAGAGCCGGCCGCGGGTGTATTCAATCTAAACCGAAAGACCGATGACGTTTCTCGTCGGCCATCTTGAACCGCAATTCATCGCCGCCCCACCACTGCGGGAGATTCTCTCGCTGTACCGATGGCTTGGGCATGAGCTTGACGTTAAACGGGATGAGTCCAACGCTGTTGAACCTCGCTGAATAGCGCGGTGATGGTTCGCTTGCGGATGTCTTCGAAGCTACTCATGCCGCAGCGCGTCGATAGGATCGATGCGCGCCGCCCGGCTGCTGGGGATCAACCCCGAAAGAGCCGCCACCAGCACCAACGCCAGCGAAGCGCCCGCGTAGATCGCCGGATCGGCGGCCTTCAGGCCGAAAAGCTGCGACTCGACCAGGCGGCCGAGCGCCAACGCCACCGGCAGTCCGATCGCCACACCGAAGATCACCAGCGTGCCGACGTCCTTCATCACCAGCCACAGCACATCGCGCGGCACCGCTCCCAGCGCCACGCGGATGCCGATCTCGGCCGTGCGGCGCGCCACCGTGTAGGCCACCAAGCCATAAAGCCCGATGCCGGCCAGCAGCGTAGCCAGCACGCCGAAGGCGCAGGACAGAATGGCGATCAGGCGATCGATCTCGATAGATGCGGCGACCTGGATCTCGACCGGTTGCATGTCGAACACCGGCAGGCCGGCATCCATTTGTTGCACCAGGCGCCGGACTTGCGCGCCCAGCTCCGCCGTATCGCGTTCGCCGCGCACGTAGAATTCCATGCGATCCAGGCTTTCGTCGTTGGTGTAGGTAGAGTAAACGGCGGGTATGGGCGTCTCGCGCAGGCCGCCGTGTTTGAAATCGCGCACCACACCGACGATCTCGCGGTCCGGCAGTTCGCGATTGCTGGCGCCGAACATCATATGCCGGCCCAGCGGATTGCGGTCGCCGAAGAAGCGCCGCGCAAACGCCTCGTTGACTACCACTACTTTGTCCGGCGATGTGAGATCGCGCTCGGTCACTTCGCGGCCGCGCACTACGGGCGTGCCCAGCGCGTGAAAATAGCCCGGACCCACCGCATGCTGCGAGACATCCATATTTTCGTCTTCGCGCGCCTGATAGCCTTCCACGGTAATATTGCTGCCGCGATTGCTGTTTGTCAGCGGACCGGGACTGGCGGCGCCTGCGGCGACCACTCCGGGCAGCCGGGCGAGCCGTTCCTGCAAATCGTGGAACAAGGCGAAGCCGCGCTCCTTAGAGTATCCATTCAACGACGGATCGATGGCGAAGGTGAGCAGCCGCTCCGTGCGGAAACCGGGGTCCACCCGCAGAAGGTTAAAGAGGCTGCGCGCGAACAGACCCGCGCCCACCAACAGCAGCAGCGAAAGCGCAAGCTGCGCCACCACCAGAATGCGGCGGAAGCGCGCCGCGCCGCCCCCGGAGGCTAGGGCGGCAGGCCCTTCGCGAAGCGTGGAAGCCACTTCGGAGCGGCTGGCCTGCAGCGCCGGCACCAGTCCGAACAGCAGGCCCGTGAAAGTAGAAAGCGCCAGCGTGAAAACCAGCAGGCGAACGTCCAGCGTGGCCGCGATCCATCCCCCGGTGGCGTCCGCGGGCAGGATACGCAGCAGCGCGCCGGTGGTCCACACCGAGACCAGCAGCCCGAGCAGACCACCGGCCAGCGCGATCACCAGGCTTTCGGTCAGAAGCTGCCGCAGCAGGGAGCCGCGGCCAGCGCCCAAGGCCAGGCGGATGGCCATTTCGCGGCGGCGCGACGCGGCGCGCGCCAACAGCAGGTTAGCCACGTTGGCGCAGGCGATCAGCAGCACCAAGCCTACCAACGCCATCAGCGCGACCAGCGGCTTCTCCCACTCCCGCCGTAACTGGTTGATGCCTTGCGCGGCCGGCTCCAATTCCAATTTCTGGCCAAGAATGACTTGGTTGGCGCGCTTGCTGCGCTCGGGAAACTCTTTGACCTGAGCCTCCATAATCGGCCGGTAGAGGTTCTGCAGGGCGGCCTGCGCCTGTTCCGGCGAGATGCCTGGTTTCAAGCGCGCCAGAATATTCAGCCAGCGGCTACGCCGATCGGTGAGGCCGTCCCATGTGGGCGTAACCTCGCGCTTCATGGCGATCGGTACGAAGACATCCGGGTTCTCTCCCGAAAGTATGCCGCGGAATCCGGCAGGCGCGATCCCGATCACGATCATGGGATGGCCGTTGACGGCCACTTTTACGTTCAGTACGCCCGGCTCGCCGGCAAAGCTGCGCACCCAATAATCGTGGCTGAGCATGACCACGGGATGCGCGCCGGGCGCGCCATCGTCCTCCCGCGTGAACGCGCGGCCTATCGCCGGCGAGACGCGCAGCGTCTCGAAAAGATTGCCGGAGACCAGCTCGGCGCGGGCGCGTTCGGTTTGGCCGTTCCAGGAGACGCTGACCGGCGCGCCGGCGCGCGCCACGACTCCGCTGAACACGGGGCTGCGGAAGCTCAGATCCCGATACATGGGATAGGAGAAGACGCTCTGGTTATTGTCCGACGATTGCATGCCCGAGCTGTGGTCGTCCACATGGAGGACGACGAGGGCCTTCGGATCGCGCACCGGCAGCGAGCGGTACAGCACTTGGTCGAGCAGTGAAAAGATGGATGTGTTGGCGCCGATGCCGAGCGCCAGGGACAGCACCGCGACCGCCGTAAACAATGGACTGCGGGCCAATGTGCGGAAGGCAAGACGGAGATCGTGTCCCATGTGTGCTGAGTCCACGATAGCACTTCAGGTGGCCACCGCTAACCTTCGTTATGGTTCACCTGGTTTCCGCCGATCTGTATACTAGTGCCTGTGATTCAATTCACCCGCCCCGCCGTGGGCATCGAATTCGTGCTGGTGTTGGCCGTGCTGGTGGCTACTTTTACGGATCTGCGCTCGCGCCGCATCCCCAATTGGCTGACCGTTAGTGCCCTGGTGCTCGGCTTCGCATTGAACGCGCTGATCGCCTATCCTTCGCCGCTGGACGGTTTGTGGCTGGCTGCCAAGGGTTTCGCGCTGGCCTTCGCGTTGAACCTGGTTATGTACATGCTGCATATGACCGGCGCGGGAGACGTCAAACTGCTGGCCGCCGTGGGGGCCATGGTGGGATGCTCCGACTTTGTGGGGATCTTCCTGCTAACCGCTCTGCTTGGCGGCGTGCTGGCCATCATCCTGATGCTGGTGAAGGGGCGCGTGCGGCAGACACTATGGAACGTCGGCTACATGGTGGCCGAGTTGATGAAATGGCACGCCCCGCATTTGACGCGGGAACAGCTCGACGTGGGCAGTTCCAAGGCGCTCCGACTGCCGGGCGCGGTGCGGATTTGCCTGGGTGTAGTCGCATTTCTGGTAATGGCCCGCGTCTGGTCGCCGGCCTAGTCCGCTCTGAGTACGCCTATTACCGGCATTCCCCCGAATGCGGGCTTGATTTACCTCTATAATTCAAGCTAGGGGACATAAGTTCCCTTGCAGGGCGAGACTAACCCAACGGACGGCGGAATGCTCTATACGCAGATGTTCCTGTACCTCCAGGTCCTGGACTTTTTTACCACCCTCATTGGGTTCAAGCTGGGTTTGGCGGAGGCCAGCCCCTTCATCCGCGCGCTCCTGCAGTTCGGGCCGATGGTGGCGCTATTGCTGTCGAAAGCGGCGGCCATGGTGCTGGCCGGCGCATGCATCGCCATGCATAAGCAGCATCTGATCCGTTGGATCACGTATTGGTATGCGGGTTTGATCGCCTGGAATTTGCTCACGATTCTGGCCAGCGCCCATTGCCGGTAATACCGCTCCCTTACGGTCGCGGCTCAGCAACGACGCGCGTGGTGCTACCGAGCCGTGACCGTAAGGGAGCGGTTCCCGCTATGCTTAAAAGCGGGAGGGATGCATGTATCCGCTGAAAAAAGGCAGAGTTGCCTCGCAAGCCCACGTCGGGCTGCCGGAAGGGACCTTCGAAGAAGAGCATGGCCGCAAAGGCTTTTACGGCAAGAGTGCGCATCTTTACCACACCCACGCGCCTACGGGATGGGTACGGTTCGAAGGCAAGCTGCGGCCGCATTGCTTCGATCTGAACCGTCTGGAGCCGCCCGACCTGAGCGATCCGCAGGGGATGCCGGTGGCATTCTTGGGCAACCGCGACATCAAGCTGTATGTCTCGCGCCGCGCCGCGCCCATGCCGTTCTACTATCGCAACGCGGATGGCGATGAACTGATCTTCGTACACCGCGGCGAGGGGGCCATCGAAACGGATTTCGGCCCCATGCGGTTCGAGCGCGGCGACTACATCGTGATGCCGCGCGCCGTCACCTACAGGATCGTTCCGGACACCACCGATAACTTCTTCCTGATCGTGCAATCGCGCGGCGAATTCGACCAGCCGGACAAGGGCCTGCTGGGCCAGCACGCGCTGTACGATCCCGCGGCGATCACCACCCCCGATCCCGCGCCGCGCCTCGACGACGACCGCGAGTGGGAGATTCGCATCAAGGTGGACGACGAAATATCCAAGGTGTTCTATCCATTCAATCCCATGGACGTGGTGGGCTGGAAGGGCGATCTGGCCGTGTGGAAGATCAACATGCGCGACATACGCCCGATCATGAGCCATCGCGCGCATCTGCCGCCCAGCGCGCATACCACTTTCGTCACCGAAGGCGCGGTGGTCTGCAGCTTTCTGCCGCGCCCCCTGGAGCAGGACGCGGATGCCCTGAAGGTGCCCTTCTTCCATCGCAACACGGATTACGACGAGTTCATTTTCTATCACGACGGCGATTTCTTCAGCCGCGACAATATCAAGGCCGGCATGGCCACGCTGCATCCGCGCGGCATCCATCACGGGCCGCATCCTAAGGCGTTGGCCAATCAGGGGAAGAAGGCGTTTACCGATGAGAGCGCCGTGATGCTGGACGGCCTCAATCCCATCGACGTGCTGCCGGCGGGGGAAAGCGTGGAGTGGAAAGAGTATTGGATGAGTTGGATGGAGAAGAAATAGATTGGTATCGCTTCGGCTGTCCCTGGAACTGGCTCCGCCGCTGCGTGCCTGATCCGCTATTTCGCGGCGCTTCCTAACCCGCTCGCATTCGGCTGGTCGAATTGGTGCTGGCAGCTTCGGTCGGCTAGGACTCTTCGTCCTTCACCGCTTGCTGTAGGATTCCTCTTATCAGGTCCTTGTTCTCATCGAACTGTGCCAACGTAGTTTTGAACCTCACTCTGGATGCCGGGGGCAAGTGTGGAGGGAAGGGGCACTGCATGAGTTGGATAGAGAAGACGAAATGAGGTCGATTACGTCCCCCCCTACTCCCTGAAAGTTCCCTTATGTGAGATGCCCGCTTTCAGACTGAAGGAAGACGCAAAAGACCTCGATTTCCTGCTTCGCCTGACGGTACACTTGGTCGACTCTTGCGAGGAGTGGAGCGAGTTTATCCCAGCGCATCAGTGCAATCGACGCCCCTCGAAACAAGTGGCGAAACGCGAGAAATTCGCTCAAGGCTTCGACAAGGTCCGTGGTGATCACAGCCGGCCTGGTGCTGGTTTGTGCGGCCATTTGGGTCAGTAGTTCCTTATGCCATGCTTCCGAGGCCGGCAGTGGTTCGCCCAACTCTTGGCGACCAGCTTCAGGATCTTCTCGATTTCGGTATAAAACGAATGCAGCATAGCGCACGCGGCGGCGGTCTCAATAACTCCTACGTTCGAATCGGGCGGCTTGGCGATCAGGGGCGAGAGTTGATCGCGAACTGTTGCGAGATCGTCCAGTCCCAGTCGCACTTTGACCACAAGATCATCTGACACGGATTAGCTCTTGACTTCCTAGAAGGTGGCGAACCGACGCAGTGTCATCGTCCAGGTCCACGAGATCGACGGGCCGCCCGAGGATGTCGGACGCTCTGCTGACCGCGGAAAAATATAGCTTGGCCGGCAAACCCGATACTGCCATATCGATGTCGGAATCCGGCCGCAATTCTCCTCTGACCAGGGAGCCGAAAACGAAGACTTGCGAAGCACCCATGCCGATCAGCATGTTCGCCGCTTCCAGAACTGCCGCGCTCTTCCTGAGAGTTATTGGCATTGGCGCTATGCAGTTGACTATAACACTATCGTACGATGCCGTCAGGCGTCCCAGCCGACGTTCCGGAAGCCTTCGGTGCGGTGTTGTGGTCCTGAACTACACGCGCAACACCACCTCGGGCCGAGTGCACGCGGCCGGCTGTCGCCGCCTGGGGCAGCGTGGATCTTTCCGCCGACGAGCGCGGCGATTACATCGTGATGCCGCGCGCCGTCACCTACCGGATCGTTCCGGACACCGCCGATAACTTCTTCCTGATCGTGCAATCCCACGGCGAATTCCACAATCTCCAAGGTGTTCTATCCGTTCAATCCCATGGACGTGGTGGGGTGGAAGGGCGACCTTGCCGTGTGGAACATCAAAATGCTCGACATGCGCCCGATCATGAGCCAATCGCGCGCATCTGCCGCCCAGCGCGCATCCCTGGAGCAGGACGCGGATGCCCTCAAAGTGCCCTTCTTCCATCGCAACACGGATTACGACGAGTTCATTTTCTATCACGACCGAGATTTCTTCAGCCGCGACAATATCAAGGCCGGCATGGCCACGCTGCATCCGCGCGGAATCCATCACGGGCCGCATCCCAAGGCGCTGGCCAATCAGGGGAAAAAGGCATTTACCGATGAAAGCGCCGTGATGCTGGACGGCCTCAATCCCATCGACGTGCTGCCGGCGGGGGAAAGCGTGGAGTGGAAAGAGTATTGGATGAGTTGGATGGAGGAGAAATAGGCTGACCCTGCTGAGCCGCCCGCGTTAAGCAAGCGGTGTCGCGTCCGCGGTTGTACATTCTGAGACAATGATAATTGGCGCTGAACTTCGAGTGGGATCCTCGGAAAGCGGCGAGCAATGTCGCAAAGCATGCAGTTTCGTTCGAGGAGGCCGCGACCGTTTTCGGCGACCATTGGGCCGGATCACGAGCGATCCAAGGCACTCCCAAGATGAGGAACGCTTCGTGCTCCTCGGAGTTTCGAGGCAGCGGAGATTGCTTGCAGTGATGTTTGTCGACCGGGATGAAGGAGTTCGAATCGTTAGCGTGCGGCGAGCGATGCGCAGGGAGCGGAGATATTATGCAGAAGAAAGGCCGGAAAGCTGAGGCGGGCCGAGTCGAAAAGGACGAAATCCTTCCAGAGTACGACTTTAGCGATGCCCGGCCAAACAAATATGCTGCGCGTTATGCGGCAGGCAGCACCGTCGTCGTGCTCGAGCCCGATGTCGCGACGGTGTTTCCAAGTGCAGGCGAAGTCAACGAGGGCCTGCGCGCACTGGGGAAGAGCGAAGCGGTGGTGGAAGCAGCGAACATGCCGATCGGCATGAGTGCTTCGCAGGTCTTCGTCTTTGGCTCGCTGGTCACTGGAGAATTGCGGCCGGATTCCGACATCGATATGGCAGTATCGAGTTTGCCGGCCAAGCTCTATTTTTCCGCGGTCGGCAGAGCTGGACGGCCCGTCGACACTGCGCTGGTTCGCCACCTTTTAGGAAGTCACGAGCGAATCCGTGTCAGGTGATCTCGCGGTGCGCGATGCCGCAATTCGTTCTATACCTTCGGCCTGAAAGCCCTCTTCTTCGATCGAGCGCGCAAGGCTTCCAGCGCGTCCGGCTGGTCATCGGCGATCGGGAACCTCTCCGGAATGCACGATTCCGTGTTAATCGCTCGGGCGATGAGCGGCCCGGCGGGCCGGTGTTTGTGGATGATTCCCGCCAGGGCTATTGGCATTGGCGCCACACGCGGCGCGTTCCAACGGTGAACAAGCCAGTCCCAAATCCGAACACCCGCCTTTGATTATCTCCGCTTTTCTCAGTAACTTAGGAGTGGTAGAGCAATTGCCGCTAAGACCTGGCAACGATGCGACAATATTGTTAGCCTGGTAGGACTCCTGGCAGGCTGAAGCCTACCCTACTCATGAGACTGATCGATGCGTATGTACCGCGGATCCTGATCGCCGACGACCAGCCGGACGTGCTGGAAGCCCTGCGCTTCCTCATCAAGGGCGATGGCTATCAGGCCGAAGCCGTCAACTCGCCGGCCGGCATTCTGGAGGCCGTCGAATCGCGCGACTTCGACGCCGTCGTGATGGACCTGAATTACACCCGCGACACCACCTCGGGCCAGGAAGGTTTGGATCTGCTCAACCGGCTGATGTCTCTCGACAGCACCCTGCCGGTGATCGTGATGACCGCCTGGGGCAGCGTGGATCTGGCGGTCGAAGCCATGCGCCGCGGCGCACGCGATTTCATCCAGAAGCCCTGGGATAATGCGCGCCTCTCCGCTATCCTGGGTACCCAGATCGAGCTGGGCCGCGCGTTGCGCAAAGGGCAGATCCTGGAAGCCGAGAATCGCCTGCTGCGCTCGGAGCAGTTTCCCAGCGTGATCGCGCAGTCGGCCGCCATGCAGCCGGTTCTGGACATGATCTCGCGTGTGGGGCCGTCCGACGCCAACGTGCTGATCACCGGCGAGAATGGCACCGGCAAAGGACTGGTGGCGCAATCGCTGCATTCGGTCTCCCTGCGGTCCCTCAAGCCGATGCTTACGGTCAACACCGGAGGCCTTTCCGAAGGGGTATTCGAGAGTGAGCTGTTCGGTCACGTGAAGGGCGCGTTCACCGACGCCAAGACGGATCGCGTAGGCCGCTTCGAGATGGCCGAAGGCGGCACTCTGTTTCTGGACGAAATCGCCAACATCTCGGCAAACCTGCAAGCCAAGCTACTACGCGTGCTGGAAACCGGCGAATTCGAGCGCGTGGGATCGTCCAAAACGCGCCAGGTGGATGTGCGCGTGCTCTCGGCCACCAATTCGGATCTTAATGCCGAAGTGGCCGGCGGGCGCTTCCGGCAGGATCTCTTGTTCCGGCTGAATACCATCGAGATCCGCCTGCCGCCCCTACGCGAGCGCCGCGAGGACATTCCGCTGCTGGCCGCGCATTTCCTGCGCCAGCACGCCGAGCATTACCGCAAGAACCTCAGCGGCTTCGAGGATGCCGCCATGAAGGCTCTGCTGGCGCATCCCTGGCCCGGCAACATACGCGAGTTGGATCATGCGGTGGAACGCGCCGTACTGATGACCCAGAGCCCTTGCGTCAAGGTCAACGATCTGGGGCTGCGGCCGGCGCGCGATGGCTCTCCGCGCCTCGAAGACATGAGCCTCGAAGAAGTGGAAGGCCTGCTGATCAAGAAGGCCTTGCAGCGCTTCAATGGCAACGTCAGTCACGCGGCGAACGCGCTCGGCCTCAGCCGCAGCGCCCTATACCGGCGCCTGCAGCGCTACGGACTCTGAGGCGTTGACGGCCGACACCTTGCAGAAATGACACCGCCAAGAAAACGACGCCGGCGCATGAAGTACGAAGGCCGGATCGTGATCATGGCCATCATGGCGGGTCTGCCGGGGTCGCTGGTGGCGCTCATCTTTCTGTGGCTACGCGATCCCACCCCGGCGGCTAAGGAGCAATGGACGCTGACGGTCCTGATCGTGGGGCTTTGGCTGGGCTTCGCGATGGCGGTGCGGGACCGCGTGGTGTTCCCGCTGCAGACTCTCTCCAATCTGCTCTCGGCGTTGCGCGAAGGCGACTTCTCGGTGCGCGGGCGCGCGGGCGCGTTCGACGACGCGCTGGGCGAAGTCATGCGGGAGGTCAACTCCCTGGGCGGCACGCTACGCGAACAGCGGCTGGGCGCGTTGGAAGCCACTACGCTGCTGCGCACGGTGATGTCGGAGATCGACGTAGCCGTTTTCGCCTTCGACCATGAGCGCAAGCTGCGCCTGGTGAATCGCGCCGGCGAGCGGCTGCTGGCGGCGCCCGCGGAACGCGTGCTGGGATCCAGCGCCGATGAATTGCATCTCGAAAGCTGCCTGCAGGGAGAGCCGCAGCAAACCTTCCAGATGACCTTCCCGGGCGCCGCGGGGCGCTGGGGACTCCGGCGCACCACCATCCGTGAGCACGGGTTGCCGCTGCAATTGCTGGTGGTGGCGGATCTGACGCTGCCTTTGCGACAGCAGGAGTTGCAGGCCTGGCAGCGGCTGGTGCGTGTGCTGGGACACGAATTGAACAACTCGCTGACGCCGATTAAATCGATAGCGGGAAGTTTGGGCAGCCTGCTCACGCGGCGCCCGCTGCCCACCGATTGGGAGGACGACATGCGCCGCGGCCTCAGCGTGATCTCCACGCGCTCCGAAGCCCTCAGCCGTTTCATCGGCGCTTATGCGCGGCTGGCCAAGCTGCCCCCCCCGCAATTGGAATCGATGGAGATTCGGCCGTGGGTGCAACGTGTGGTCGGCCTGGAAACCCGGCTCGGCGTGGCCGTCCAGCCAGGACCGGATATCTTCATTCGAGGCGACCCGGACCAACTGGAGCAGGTGCTGATCAACCTGCTGCGGAATGCCGCGGATGCGTCGCTGACCACCGGCGGCGGCGTCGAGATCGCTTGGACGCGCAATGGCTCTTACGTGGAAGTCGCCATCGAAGACGACGGGCCGGGGATTTCGAACACGACGAACCTCTTCGTGCCGTTTTTTACCACCAAGCCCGGCGGGTCGGGCATCGGGCTGGTGCTGAGCCGCCAGATCGCCGAAGCGCACGGTGGGACGCTGGTGCTGGAAAACCGCACGGACCGCGCCGGTTGCGTGGCGCGCTTGCGCCTGCCGGTTTGATCAACCGGCGTGAGACACCGTATGAACGCCTTTGCTCCAGGTTCGGACGTTTCACGCTCCAGCTACGATTCGCCAAATCATTGCGCGACGACAGGCCCCGTGATCTGTTGCCTTCTCGTCCTCATCGGTAGATTTCGTTGAGTCGGTAGGTGAGTTGGTGAGCCAGAATATCCATGAGTGCTTGGCTGCACTCGGGATATTCGCGCAGCGCTGCGCGATATTGCGCGAGGTTTTGCTCCCGAACTGCGAGGTCGGAGGGTTCCAAGATCGACCGTATGCTTAGCTTGCGCGAGCGCCTTGCCGCCGGCTGAGGTGGTCACGATGAGGTCATCGATGGGATGCGGCGCCTCCCCGTGAAGCGCTTCGAGCGTGACAGTGTCGGGGAGATCCCACGGTGGCGCAATGTCTTGCTCTGCAAGAACCTGCACCGCAATCCAGGCTGCAACGCGGTCCTGGTATGTCGCACCGGCGTGCATTGCGGCTCCCCCGCTCGTCCTGCTCTGGTTTGCCGGCATTCGCCTCTATCTCGATACGGAAAATGCCATTTGCCGCCTTTTGTCGACGGCCTTGCCGACGATGAGGATCAGTCAAGGTCCATGGCAGCCTTCAGCGCTGCGTCGACTTCTCCTAGGAGTTCCGATGGCAGTTCTCCGGCTTTTCCGCTCAATTTGGCGCGGTCCAGCGTCGTCACTTGATGGCACACCGCAAAACTAGCCTTCGGCAGCCCGGCGGAGCCGCCGGGCAATGCAACGACGGTGGGTCCCCGCTTGCCCTGCGACGCGGAGGTTGTTATCGGGACCACGATGACCGACTTCCATGCGGCAGTCTGGTTGAAGCCGTCATGGGAAACCATGATTACGGGACGCCGTCCCGCCTGCTCCGATCCCGATCGCGGAACGAGATCGGCCCAATGAATTTCGCCCCGTTTCATTTTGTCTTACCTGTCTGCACTAAATACTCGATTCCAGTCGCCTCGATATCGGGGTCGAGATCGAGAACTGTGCCCGCCATTTCCGCCGCGTAGGCCGCGATCCGGTCATGCCGCGCCTTGCGCAACCGTTGCCGCAGCCACGAATCGATTGCCTCGCGCGCTAGTGCGGTTGCGGGTACCTGCGCCCGTTCCGCCTCCGCCCGGAGATAGCTGTAGGTCCGGTCCGGCAGTGGCAGGTGAAAGTTCCTCATGTCCTAGGCTCCAAAACCATTATGCCATGAATCAATGGCAGGTTTAGGTGCCATCGTTCAACGCACCTTTTCCCGCCCACCGATTGGGAGGACGACATGCGCCGCGGCCTCAGCGTGGTCTCCACGCGCTCCGAAGCTCTCAGCCGCTTCATCGGCGCTTATGCGCGGCTGGCTAAGCTGCCGCCCCCGCGATTGGAATCCATGGAGATTCGGCCGTGGGTGCGACGCGTTGTCGGCCTGGAAACCCGGCTCGGCGCGCGCCGGCTGTGTGGCACGCCTGCATGAGGGAGGGCGAGCAATCCTGCCCGCAGCCGCCCGTCAGGCGGCCTCCGCACGGTCCGCGATTTAAAGCGCGATCTGGTTGAGAATACAGAATGGCCGCACGTAGCGAATCTACCGATTCTAAAATGCCTGCATGCGAGTGATGCTTCGCGAAGGTTCTCAATGTCAGTGCGAAACGGCGCCCGTAGCGATATTGCCGGGGCGCCACTCTTGAGATCGCCATTCAGGCGTAGGTCCGGGCACGGCGATGGCTCGTCGCAATGAACGCGTTTCTCTGAGGTCTTTGACGGGGCCCGGCGGGTTGCCGCAAACCCGCGCCGGCCCGGCTTCGCGTCAAGGCAACTTTCAGACACCGCCATATAGAACGGCCGCTCCTTGTTCCAGCTACAATGAAGACATGCTGAGAGTCACGCCACTCATCCTTGTGGCTGCCGCAACTTTTGCCCAAACCCCGCCGGCCACACCCGGCCAAGCTCCACCGCCAGCCTCTCCGCAGGCTCCGCCCGAGGTGGACGCGGCTTTGCGGGCGCGCGTCAGCCAGTTCTACCAATTGGAAGTGGCGGGAAAGTTCAACCAGGCGTTGCAACTGGTGGCGGAAGACACTAAGGATTTGTTCGTGGGATCGAGCAAGCCCATTTACCGGAGTTATGAGATCCAAGACATCCGGTATTCCGACGATTTCACAACGGCGCGCCTTGTGGTCCTGGTGAACCGGCTCGTGCCGGTCGAGGGATTCTTGGGCCACCCCTTACCCACCAGAGTGCCCAGCCGCTGGAAGCTGGAGAACGGGCAGTGGTGCTTTTATGTGGATCCAAAAAAGGACTTTCCCGCCAGCCCATTCGGAACGTTCGCGCCTCCTCCGGGGAGGTCCCTTCCCGCCGGAGGCCCGTCCAGAACGTCGCACTCGCCGCCACCCCTGCCGGCTAGTCTTCCGGATCCGCGTCTGTTGATAGTGGATAAACCCAGCGTCCAACTCAAGTCCTCCGGACCGTCCTCGGAGCAGGTTGCGATTTCCAACCCGTCGCCCTGGCCCGAGAAGCTTACTCTTTCCGATCCGAAGGTTGCGGGACTTACCGTCAAACTGGACCCTTTGACCGTCGACCCGCGCCAGAAGGCCATTCTGAGCATTAGTTCAAGCGGCGGCGTTCAGATTCCCCATGCGCCCATCACCATCTTCGTGAAAGTTCCGCAGACGAATCAGACTATCCCGATTAAAGTCTCCTTTGCCAATTAGTTGATACTTTGTTGGGTAGGTTGGCAACCTGCGGGCCGATTGCTAATCGTCCCAGTTTGCGCCGATCCGCGGGGTACCCTCCGGGTCGCGCGCAAGATACCATCCTGTCGTCATAGCCCTGCGGACCGCCAAATGCGATGAAAACGCTTGGAGGGCGGCAAATTTTGGCCGCAGCCGCCTTCTTAGGCGGCCAGAGCCGGCTGATAGCCGGCCGCGGGCAGGATTTCCCGCCCTCCAAGGACGGTTTTCGACGGTGCCCACTGGGCGTTTGACCAACCGCGATTTACTGGATCGGGATCAGAGATCCATTTCCGTACACTGCGGTGGTACCCTGATACAACACGATGGCGAACGGCGCATTGTTGCCCGCGACCGTATTCTCCGGCACCTGGAAGTCCACTTGGTAGACGCCCACCATGCCATAAGCGTACTGCGCCGAAAGAACCAGCACCCCGCCGTTGTTGACGCCCACTATGACGCCCACGTTCACCGGCAGATCCTGCGGCACCCACTCATTGTTGACCTCCACCAAAGGATCGAACTCGTTGGTAAACAACGGTGGCGTTGTCTGGCCGAGTCCCGTAACGAACATCCGGAGGGTATCTCCGGGCCGCGCCGGATTCGCCAGATTGATAAAGGTTCCATCCTGTCTCACCAGCACCGCGCGGACTGCCCCATCGGTGTCCGTGAATTGGAAAATACCGGGGCTGTACGTCGCTATAGGGACGGGGAAAGGTGCGGAAGCGGCGCTGTCGACAGTGACCACCATGGGGACACTGGCCGGAGGGACCGCGGACGACGACGCCACCTGGCAGGGCACCTGGACCGATACGGACTCCACGCCGGCTGTGTTCGCCACATACAGAATCGGCGCGGACACACCCCCGAACTGGACGCTGACGCCGGCCACTTGCGTCTGCGGCGCAATGACGGCGGCTACGACACCTTGCAGTCCAGTCGCCAGCCCCGTTCCATAGATCGTAACGAGACTGCAAGGCGAGGCCGCCATTGGGGCCTGGTCGAAACCCGCCGAATTCACGACGGAAACGATCGTTGGGCCCGGCGGAACGACCGTCAGATCGAACGTCTGACTATACGTCGTGCCTCCGGACGCAATGCTGGCGGTAATCACGACCGGGCCGGAAGCGGCGCCTGCCGTAGCGGTGACCTGTGCCTGGCCCTGTGCATTCGTCATGGCGCTGGTTGCGCTGATTGTAGCGGGTCCGCTGGTGACCGCAAAGTTCACCGTAACGCCTGCCACCGGCGCGCTGTTGTCGTTCGCCTGCACGATCAGCGGATCGGCGAAAGCAGTCCCTTCCTTGGCCGACTGGCCGCTGCCGGCAGTGGCCTGCAGAGCCGTAACGACCGTGTTCACGTTGACCGTGAAAGTATATTGGATGGAGCTGTTGCCGGCCAGCGCAACCTTTACCTGCACTGGTCCCGCGGTCGGGGTTACGAAAGCCGACACCAAGCCGTCGGAGGGCGACGATGTGATCGTGTTGGCGAGGGTGGCTGCGCCAGACGTTACAGTCCACGTGACCGCGGCGCCGTTGGACGGATTTCCGCCGATATCGGTCACTTCAGCGACCAACGGCAGGGACGCCTTTACGCTTGGATTGACATTTTGGTTGTTGCCGCTGATGTACTTGATCACAGCCGGCGCTCCGGCTGTGACCGTAAGATCCGCCGGTCCCCAGTTCGCGAGCGCGCCGCCTGCGTAAATCGTATACGACCCCGTTCCGACCGTGCCGCCAAACACAGGCATGCACGTCGCCGTACCGGTGGTATCCGTAAGAACGGCGCCCGGTTGCGCGCCGGTTTGCTGGCCTGCTTGCGCAGCACAGCTTACACTCGGACCGGTTTTCCCGGCTTGAAGCATCACCAAAACTCCCGGAACGGGCCCGAATGATGTATACACGCTCACAATGATTGTGGTGGCGGACGTTGTGCCCGCTGCGCCGGTCAGATTGGGAGCCCCACCGGTCGTACTGGAAAGAGTGGCGAAGACGGCAGGCCCCCCTCCGCTAGCGGGCAGAGCCGCCGTTTCGACGAATGTGACGCTGTCGCTGGGGATCTGCGCAACCACCGTAGCCGGAAGATAGTTAAGACCGAAGAAGAATGCCAGACCCTGAAAGGTATAGCTGGCCTGACCCGCCGAGTTGGTCGTCGACGTCGCCGTCGACGGCGGCAGGCCTTGTTGCGTGGGCGTCCAGGTAACGGTTGTGTTAGCCAAGGGCAGCCCGGCCGCGCTGTTCACCTGCACCACCAGCGGGGCGAATGCGAAGGGGCCCCCTGCGCAGTCCGGGCACACCAACTGTCCGTTGCCGGAAACGATCGAAATGGTTTGAGCCGGACAAAAAGCCGGGAAAACGAACAACGCGGTTAGAAAGATACCGGCGAAAAGCTTGAATTTCTGCATACACGTCCTCCTGACGTAGGGGAAAAGGATGGTGGACGCGGAAGACCAGTCTAACACCATCCGGACCAAAAAAAAAGGGGGAGCCGGAAGCTCCCCCCTTTTTCACGACTGCTGCCGTGAAGGTTAGTGCACGAGTTGTTCGCCCGGTTGGCCGAAGCAGCCTGAGAACGAAGCACACAGGAACGGATTCGGACTCCGCGGAGCGTCCGGGATAACCAGCGCCAGATAAGCTGCCGCGAAATTGCGCAGCCCAAAGTCGCTCACGAAGGTGTAACCATGAGCATATTGGAAGTTGCAGACCGCAATCGCATACCCGCTCGTACCGGTGAAGGTCGCCGACGGATAGGTCGAATCGATCATTGTCAGGTCGAACGCCCAGGTTGAACCGGGCGCAATCGCCGTTGGCGAAGTGAAAACGCCACCGGTTCCGAAGTTCGTGGCAAGGCCGCCAGTACTCGGCGTAGTGACTGGGGTGGTTGTCCCGTAGAAGGTCACCGCGCACGTTCCCGTTTGCGGAGACGCCCCCACTGGCAGGCTGTCCATCGAAGTGTTGGAGATGGCGAAACCAGTGTCGAATGAAGGATTCCCCGTCACGTCCGCGGCGTCCGTGTAGTACGGGAACAGCAGGACCGTTTGGCACAGAGAAACCGTGAATAGCGATGTAGCTGGGCTTGGAACAAGGCCCGTGCCGAACTCCGGTACCGGACCACCGTTGGCCCAGGCCGCTACCTGCGGATAGAAGCCGCCCTGCACAGTGGCGGTGACATTAGGCGTCGGGCTACCCGTTGGGCTACCCGGGGCTCCCGTAAACGACGTGTAGACGTTGAACACTAGCGACGCTGGGTACGCCGCGGGGTTTGACCCCGTAGGAGTTGATCCAGGTCCCGGGGCGATTCCCCAGACGACCGTCACGCTGCCACCCCCTGTACCGAGAACCTCCACCATATTGCCGTTAGTCGCAATGGGAGTAGGGGAAATGATGGTTGCAGATATACCTTGCGCATCCGTGTTCGAAGCGTCCACCCAGAGTTCCACGCCCGCCGGAATACCGGTAATAACCGCCTGCAACTCCGTCGCGGTACTGGCAAGTCCCGTTGTGCCGCCCGGAACCGACACTTGCAATCCGCTCTCCGAGTAGTAGACCGCCCCCGGCTGGGTCTGGCAACCTGTCAAATCGTCTACGGTCGTTGTTGTTGCCGCTGCACAGCCGATGGCATTCTTGTTCTTAAACGCGTTCGGGAAGCCTTCGGCAAAGGTCAGGGTACCTACGGTGGTCGAAGGATAGCTTAGGCATTGCAGCAAGGACGGGTTTGTACCCGACGAGCTGAAAATCAAGCCTGGGGAAACGTAACCGACGACCGGCGCCTGAGTCGGGGGAATCGTAATTGAAGTGCTGCTGCTCGTCGAAACGAACGCATACACTGGGTTCAACACTCCCGCAGCCGCCTGGCCAACCAAGAACGGCTGGATCCGGATGTTCGTGATGCGATACGTAAGCACGCCCGAGGCCGGCGGGTCGACTGGCACGCCGAGGAACGTAATCGAATTGACGGCGGGTGCCGGGGTACTGATTCCCTGGAAAACGTTGTACCTGCCTGGTTGGTTGTATGTCGCCCCGCCGTCGGCCGCCACTGGGCACAGCAGCCCGTTGGTGGGGGTAGGGCAAACGGTTTGATTTGCCGGGGAGGGGTCGTCCACCAGCAACAATGCATCCAGGCCGCCCGAGGTCCCGGCGGTGCTGGTGCTCAAAGCGTAACCACCAATGGTTACCGAGATATCCGCCTGGGGTACGGTGCCCGTGGTGATTGGCGCAGAGCCCGGAGTACCTGTACAAACCAGCAAAATATCGCCAATCAACTCTGTGAGCCCTTCGTGGCGCAGTGTGGGTGTCACTGTGGTGTTTACGGAACACGTAACCTGCGGACCATTTGTTTGAGCGCTCGCCGGAACTACCGATCCTACTACCAGGACCAGCGCGGCGAACGCTAGAATCCATCTGCGAAAATCTGCCATTTCCTTCTCCTTGTGAATTGCGAAATTGAATCGGTCGAAGTTCTCTCTCAACCTGAGCCTCTCTCCAACTGCCTTCTGTACCACCTGGGGAACTTCTCCGTGCGGGCGGAGATTTCATCAAGATCTTGCCGGCAACCTAACATTTTAGCTGGCAACCGGGTCCTGCCAAACTACGCCCTGCGATGGGGCTGCGTCTTTCTGTTTTTGTCTTTGGCCGACTCGCAGGATTGCCCAAAAATTGCATGTCTTGCGGACTCAGTAAAGCTATTCATAGCGTATCGCTGCGCCCATGTCAAGAGAAATTCTTTACATTCAACGGCGAACTCGCCATTTTCCGATCCCTAAAGCACACATCCAAAGGCACGCTCGAAAAGGTACGCTCGAATTAGATCACGATGCCTGCCCGCCAGTCAACGGTTTCGCACCGAATCGTCTCGTTTTAACGATTTTTAATGAAAACCGCCGCGCCGGAGCGCTACTCGGTGCCCAATGTACCACATTATCAATCACTTGTGACCCTAAATCCGCAGTAAATGGCCTGCCGCTGCGCGCCCGGTGAGCGTCGATAGTGCGTAGAGATACCATTGCAACTGGCGTTCGTAACGGGCGGCGCTGCCCGAATCGCTTTTGAAATCGACCACCACCCAGCGGTCCTGCTCCACGAACGCCAGGTCGACGACGCCTTCGAGCAGCCGCCCGTCTTCCAGGCGCAAGTGGACCGGCATCTCCCGATGGCAGCGCGTTGCGGCGCGCGCGCGTGCCAGCAGCGGATGCGCCCAGGCAACTTGCACCGCCGAGGCGGCGGCCTCGGCTTCTTCGCCGGGTGCGCCCAGCAGGCGCGCGTGTACCCGCGCCAATGCGGCAATTTGATCGGTTGTGCCCCGTAGATCCAGATCGCGCAGAATGGCATGGGCGAGCATCCCGAAACGCCGGCCACCAGGGCGTTCCGTCGCTGGCGAAGCGTCTTCAAGATATACCCATCGGCGCTCGGGCGGCTCCTCTATACCCTCCGTGGGAGAAATAATTTGGAAGGCCGGAAACTGCCCGCGCGCGATGGTCTGCCAGCGCTGCTGTTGCCATTGCCGGTAGCGGGCGATCCCATCGTCGGCGCGGGCGGCGGGCTCCGGCGCCAGAATGTCCTCCTGCCGCAGGCCGGAGCCGGGCACCACATCCAGGCGTAGCGCTATGGGATCCCACCAGACCACCTGGTGATCGCCCGCTTGCGGGCTATGCAGGCCGGGGCGCACGGAATCTTCGGGCTGCCCGAAGTACTCCGTGGGGCGTTGCAGCACGGTGCGGTCGCCGGCGAATGCCGGACAGCCCTTGGCGGCGGTCCGTTCGCGGCGTTTGTCGCGCGCCGGATAGACGGCTTTATTTAAAGGATCGAGCCAGCCCTCGCGTTCCTCATCGCCCACCGCGGGAATCACCAGCAAGTCACGCGCGCGCGTGGCCGCCACATACGCCACACGCACGCCTTCGGCGAGTTCGCGGGTGTGCTCATGCCGTTCGTGTTCCAGCAACTCCCAGGGCGCTGCGCCCAACAAACGCGTGGCGCACAGATTGCCGTCGACGAAGCGTTCGGCCTCGCGCGCCGCCAGGTTGGCGGTCATATCGGCCAAAATCACCACCGGGAATTCCAGGCCCTTGGCGGAATGCACTGTCATCAGCCGCACGCCGTCGGAGGCTTCTTCAAGCACCGGCGCTTCCGTCGATTCGGCCTTCTCCGCCTGCGCCGCCAGCTCTTCGACGAAGCCCCGGAAGGAAAGACCGCCGGTAAGTTCGAAGGTGCGCGCCAGATCGCAGATGCGGTACACGTTCGCCAATGCCTGGGAGCCAGCGCGGCGCAACATGAATCCGGCGTGCGCGCGGGTGGCTTCAAGAAGCGCGTTGATGGTGTCCGCAACGGGGCGCCGGTTGCGATGGCGATGCAAGTCCGCCAGGATGGTCAGCGCCGCGGCGATGGGCGCGAACATCGTGGGGCACGCACTTCTGCCTGCCGGGGCCAAGCGGAACGGGTGCAGCCGTCCCACTTCGAAACGAAACCGCAGCAATAGATCGTCCGGGATCGCGAACAGCGATCCGCGCAAAGTGCCGAACACCGATAACTCGTCGTCCGGCCACTCGATGGCGGCCAGCGCCACGCACACGGTTTCCACCTCTTCCCGGTGGTAAAAAGACTTCGATCCGACCAGCAGGTGCGGGATCCCGCGCGCTTCAAGCGCCCGCGTATAGTCGCGGGAAAGGTCCGTGCCGTAATTCGTCATGCGGCGGAACAGCAGGCAAATGTGCTTGGCCTGCAGCGGCACCCGAGCGCCGTCGCGCACATCGCGCACCTGCCAGCCGCTCGCGCTTCTCAGCCAATCGATGTAGGCCGCGATGGTATCCGGCAGGCACGCATTGATTTTCTCCTTGCTGATGCGCATCGTGCCGTAGGGCGAGGGCGCCGGCAGCGCGACGATGGCCGGCTGCGCATCGTAGGCCGGAGTGTGTTCTTCGAGCGGCACATAGCGCGCCTGGCCGCCGCCGGCGTCGCCGTTCATCTCCGGTGCGAAGGCCGCGTTTACCAGGTGCTGGATCGGCCGCACCGCGCGGAAGCTCTTGGTAAGGTTGATGCGCGCCACCCCGCGCGAGGCTAGCGCCTGGCAGACGTTTTCATATAACACCACATCGGCGCGCCGGAATTTGTAGATGGATTGCTTGGGATCGCCCACCACGAAAAGCTTGCCGGGAACCGGGGTGACCTGCAGCCAGTCGTTCGCGGCGGAGTCGCTGGCGGAAAGCAGAATCAGGATTTCGGCTTGCAGCGGATCGGTGTCCTGAAACTCGTCCACGAAGATACGGCTGAAGCGCTCTTGCAGATAACGGCGGACGCCCGCATCGTCGCGCACCAGGTTGCGCACCAGCAGCAGCAGGTCCAGGAAGTCGAGCTTCCCCGCGCGCTGTTTGCGCTCGCGGTAGGCCTCCACAAAATCCTGCATCTCGTCGCGCAGCGCTACCGCAAAGTCGGCTCCGGCATCCGTGCGAAACGCGGCCAGATCGCGCAGCAGCCCGTCGCGCGCATCCAGCACCTGCTGCCGCGAGATGCCCGGCGCAAAATTTCCGGTGCCTTTCTTGAAATCGCGTTTCAGATCGCGCTCCAGTTTCAGCAGTCGCGCTTCCAGTGTGTCGTAATCGGCCGGCCCGCCCGACAGGTCCATCAACGGGCGCATGGACTTCACTAGGTTGTCGCTCGCGCGCGGACATTGGCCCACTACCGATGCCAGCGCTCGGCATTGGGCCAGCAGCGCAAAGATGCGGCCGGTCCGATCGAACGGCTGCTTGCGCCAGGGCGCGGTGTGGTCGCGCCAATCCACCAACTGTTTGCCGGCGTATTTGAGAGATTCAACCGGCGGGCTGTCGGATTGCCAGTCGCGCCAGGCCAATCGCGCCAGTGCGCGCCGCAGCGCTTCCGAACCCGCGTCCAGCTTCTGTTGGAACCACAAATCGAAGGCCCGCGCGCGCAGGCGGTCGGCTTCCGGCTCGGTGAGTTCTTCGAAGGCCGGATCGATGCGCGCTTCCACCGGACGCTCGCGCAGGATCTGCGCACAGAAGCCGTGAATGGTGCCGATGGCGGCCTCTTCCAACCGTTTTAGGGCGTCTTCGAGATACGCGCGCTCTTGTGTATCGGCGCACGCGGCGCGCGCCTTATCGAGTTCCTCGCGCAGCCGGATCTTCAGCTCGCCCGCCGCCTTGTGGGTGAAGGTGACCGCAACGATTTGCTGCACCGGAGTGCCGGTGGCCAGCACGCGCACGATGCGCCGGATCAGCTCCGACGTCTTGCCCGTGCCCGCCGAAGCTTCCACGATCAAGCTCTCGTCCAGCGAATTGCGGATGCGCTCGCGGGCAGCGTCGTCGCTGCTCTGCACGGCGGTTTGAACACCTGGAATCACGGAATATTCCTCAAATCCTGCAGGGCTTCGAGCGGCTCCCGGCGTTTTCGCGCGGTGCGCCGCTCTTCGTTGGGGCCGCAGACCGGCAGATAGTCGCACATGCCGCAAGCGCCGGATTGCGGCGCGGCAGGCAGAAACCCCCGGTCGATTTCGCCGTCGATCAGCGACATGGCGTGCGTGAAAAACGCCCGGCTGCTAGGCGTGATGTCGAACCTGACCTCCTGGTAACCGCCGCGCTGGGTACAGTAGCAGAGCCGGCTCACCTCGGCGGACGCGCCCAACAACGTCTCGGCCGCCATCGCGTACGCCAGCGGTTGCAGCAATGCGCCGCCGCCCACGTACTTGGGCAATTCCTGCGGCGGCTTGCCGGTCTTGTGGTCGGTGATGCGCAGCGTGCCACGCACGGGATGTTTTTCGATCAGGTCGATGGCTCCGCGCAGCCGAACGCCGCTATCCAGCACGGCTTCACCCTCTGTGCTCTGAGGATCGCGTAGCTCATGGGCCCGCATGCCGGCGTCGCCGAAGCTGAATTCGAAATTCACCGGCATCCAGCCATCCGGATCGGCGGCGGCCTGCTGGATCCAACCGCGCAAATCGATCCGCAGATCTTCAATCTCGCTGCGCCACACGCGCGGAATGGCGGGTGCCAGCTTCTCCTCGTTCTCCGCCGCCACGCGATCCAGAACGCCATCCGCGATCTCGGCAATTTGCGCGGCATTCTGCGGACGCATCGGCAGCAATTGCGCGGACACCAATTCGCGGAACAGCCGGAATTGTGCCTCGTGAAACAGCGCGCCGCGGGTCAACGGGTCCAGGTGCTCCAACGCCACCTTTTCTTCGCGCGGCCGCAACCGATGAATGGCATGCAGCAAGAAGCGGTACGGGCATGCTGCAAAATGCTGCAACGCCGACGGGGAGTAACTGCGCGCGGCCAGCCGTTGCGTAGCCAGCACCGCGCGCGTGGCCGCATCCGGCTCCACGAGACCATCCGCGGGGAACCACCCGCTACGGTTGCGCCGCGCGTAACGGCGCAATGACTCGGCCAGGTAATTGTTGGCTCCGATCAGGTAATGGCCCACGCCCTTGGCGTCGTCGGGATTCAACTCAAACGTACGGCCCAGCGCGGCCAGATCGAACTCCGCATCGTCGATGGCTTCGAGCGCATCCGCCGGCGCCGGCCAATCCAGGCGCGAGGGCGCGCCCTGGCGGGCCTTCTCTTCAAAGGTTCGCAACTCGGGCAGCCGGCCATAAGCCGCGCGTACGATTTCGAGCGCATAGAACGACGGCACCCGCGGCCTCGATTCCACTGCGTCCACCCGCGGGTACGAAAAGACGAGGCGCGTGCGGGCCGCCGCGCAGGCGGTGTGCAGACGGCGGCGCTCGTCGGCCACCCGATCGTCCTGCACGCGCAAGCCGGCGTTGAGCTTGGCCCGATATACATCCAATAGGATCGGGTCTTCGTGCGCGCGGCTGGGAAACAGTCCTTCGCACAGCCCCGGCAGGAACACGATGTCGAACACCCGCCCGCGCACTTCATCAATGCCGGCCACGAACACGCTGCCATACCGGCGCAGCGGCGGTTCGCGCCGCAGAAAGCGCAGACGGTCGCGTAATACGCCGGAAACTTCCTCGAGCCCCACCGGCCCGACCTCCGCCATGGCCTGTAATTCGCCCAACACCGACAGCACCGATTCCGCGTGGCGCAACGCGGCCGCCGCCAATGCACCGAGATGCTCGATCCAATCCCCCCAATCGGCCTGCAGGGGCAATCCGGCCAGCCGATCGATCAGCGGCAGCGCGAAACGCTCCAGATTCTTGAGCCGCGCGATTTCACGCTCCAAGTGCTGGCGGCGGCCCTCCTCTTTTTCACCAAGATCCGCGAGCCGCACGCGGAACTCCCCTTCCAGGCCGTGCAAACGGCGCGCCCACCGCTCGCGTCCGCCGATGACGGCCGCATCTACAAGCAGCTTCTCCCAAGCCGCGGGAGATTGCAGCGTGCCGCCGATCACCGCCGCATCTTCGCCTTCCGCCGGTTCCGGCGCGGGCTCGGCCTTCGGCGCGGCGGCTTCGGCGCGCTCGTACAATCGCGCCAGCATCTCGTCGTCTGGCGGCAGCGGCATGGCGGCATCGGTGCCCAGTGGGCGATCCAACGGCGGCGTCTGCCCCAGCGACAGATATTCGGCAAAGCGCGTGGCGGAGCAGCCCTCGCCGGCGCACGCCAGCAATGCCAGGAACGCGCGGCCCGCCGGATCCGGCCGCGCGACTCCCCGGCTGAAGTACGCGGGGATGCCCGCCCGCCGCAGCGCTTCTTCCACCAGCGGCTGGTATCGTTCCGGCGAACGCAGCAGGATGGCCATCCGGTCGAAGGCCACGCCGTCAGCCGCCGATTTGCGGATGCGGCGGGCAATCTCCACGCATTCCAGCGATTCGCCCGCGGCGGAGAAATAGTCCAGGCTGGAATCCGGCTCCCCATCGGGCGGGACCGTTTGCGCAAACAGGGATTGCCGAATGCGGTCGAGAGTGTTGGCAGGATTGGAGGGCGGCCAATATTGGCCGCAGCCGCCTTTTAGGCGGCCATAAGCCGGCTGAAAGCCGGCTGCGGGCACGATTGCCCGCCCTCCAACCTGATCTTCATCACTATTGTTGGGCGGCAGGAGCACCCTGACGGACGAGGAGGTCTGCCCCACAAGGCATGCATCGAAGACCGCTGGCGCATGCGCGATGACCGCTTCCGCGAGTTCACGCAACAGCGCCGGCTCCGGATCCACATCCAGCAGCACCATCGGCAGCCCCAGCAGACGGTGCTTCCCTTCCCTGGCCGCCGCGATCGCATACCGCAGCAGTAGCGCGAAGTCGGCCGCGGACCGGTTCGCCAATTCCTCTTCGAATAGCGCCGCCATGCGCGCCAGATCGCGGCCCGGCAGCCCGGTTTCCGCCACTTGCGCCGGCCGCACACCCTGCAAGCGTAACTCGGCGATCGTGGCGGCCACCGCGCGCGCCAATCCGGGCGTATCGGCCACTGGCTGAAAATACGGAATGGAATCCGCCTTCAGCTTATGGATCAGGCGCGCCACCATGGCCTCCACGCTCAAGCCGCCCGCGGGCGTTAGCCCGGCGCGGGCCAGCGGTCCTTCCGCCAGATCCACCGCCAGCCCGGTGAGCGTCAGCCGATGCACGCCCAGAAGCCCTGCCCCGCAAGCCGCGCGCACGAAATCGTCGGCGGCGCCGCGGGTTTGAGCCAGAACCACAATCTCCGGATAGAAATGTCCTGTCGTGAGCGACGCCAAGAACTCCGTCGCTCGATCCAGCAAGACGGCATACGACGCAGATTGGACCGGACGGCGCACTTAGCCGCAGTGTAACAGGCTGTAACAGAATCGGCCCTCGTGTACGAGAAAGGAGTGCTCACTACCCGACGAACGCCATTTTGCGGTCGCATCTCGATCAACAAATAGCCCGCCTGTCGAGCCGCCCTACCGCCAACCCACCGCGCTAACGCGAATCGCCCGTGCTCAGTTCTTTTTGGGCGACCATGATCGGGCGAAAACGAACCTGGACAAGGCGCTCCGGACGGCGCCGGCATACCGGAGACGGTTAAACTTAAGCAACGCATGGACACCGATGACGCCCTCGCCAACCTGACAAGGCTACGTGGCCCAGACCGCTCCCCTACAGATTTCTAGTCCTGTGTTCCTCGGCCATAACCTTCGCCGGCTCTGGCGCCCCACACTTGGTTTCGCCAACACCATGCTACAACCAAACTTCCATGCTGGTTCGAGAACTGCGCCCCCGGCCGCACGCCTGGTCCCAATACCAACAGAATTGCATGCTCATCGCGCTGCCTTTTCGCGCGCTGGAATGGAGCTTGGAGTGGTCCGCCTATTATCTGAGCCGATGGGCCTTGCTTGAAGTTCTGGAGTACTTGAGCGTGCTCTCCGTGCTGTTCGCGGTGATCTTCTATTTCGCCGAGTCCGGCGACCGCCAAAAGCAGAAGCACTACCAGGCGTGGCAAGTCGTTAACACGGCGCAGGGCAAGGGCGGCAGCGGCGGACGGATCGAAGCTCTCCAGGAACTGAATCTGGACCGCGTTCCACTAGTCGGCGTAAATGCCGCTGGCGCTTTCCTGCAAGGCATTCAATTGCCGCACGCCAACCTGCTTCGTGCCAACCTGGAGGCCGCCGACCTGCGCGACAGCAACCTCCAAGCAGTCGATCTGGAGTACGCCAACCTGAGATCGGCCAACTTCCGCCAAGCCAATCTGAGCGGCGCGAAGCTAGAGGGCGCCGACCTTTCCGATGCCGACCTGGTAAATGCCGATCTGCACGGTGCCGATCTAGGCGGCGTGAGCTTGGAAAACGCCGACTTGCGCAACGTGAATTTCGCAGGCGCCCAGTGGAAGGACATCAAGAATATCGAAAACGCCAATATTCACGAAGTGCGCAACGCTCCCGAAGGCTTCGCCGCGTGGGCCATTCAGCACCACGCCGTGTCACTCGCCGGCGAAGAGTAACTCAGCCCGGCTCACCCACCGTCCGCCCGCTGAACTCCACAAACGTGAACGTCTCCGGAATATGTGAGTCGTAGTGCCCGTGCCGATTCCAGGTCCAACCGGCGCTGGGATCCAGCTTTCGGCCCACACGGTCGAACTGCTGGAAGCGCGAACAATCGACCCGCCATACGTCCCCCTCTCGCGGCGGCAACGCGCGCCCATCCGCCAGCCCGCGCAATCCTTCCCACGGCAGCGCCAGCCCAACGGTCCAACCCGGAGCCTCCACATGCACGGCATGCCGCAGCCCCGGAAAGTCCCAGTCGAGAAAACCCCAGCGCTCGCCGCGCGGATGCACGTGTCCCCCCACCCCATCCAGGACCATGGTGCGCTGCGCCACTGGATCGAACTCCGGCCTCCCATAATAAGGACTCCCCGGCACGAGCGCATCCTTCCAGATCCAGAAGACTTCGTAAATCGTATTCAGCGCATTGATCTCGAATTCGTAATATGCGTTCTCACAGGCGATGAAGACCTCCACGTCGTTGTCTTCATAAATGCGCGAATCGCGCTCGGTCAGATACCCGCGCACCTCCGGCTCCTCGGCCGTGAAACCGAAGTACAGACACTGGTCGTCCCACAGCAGCGCCACGCGCGTATCGAACCACGCCGGTTCGCCGGTCACGATATCCACGAACGGCTCGGACTTAGGCGCCATGCGCCAGGATGGCTCGTCCAGCTTGCCGTCGATTTGAATCGGCCCCGCCGCCCGGTAGCAGATGTAATGCGCCAAGTCGCTTTGCATAGCTACTTTCTAACATGACGCAGTCCCGGGACTAGTGGTAAAATCCTATCGGCATAATGTTCGAGTCCGGAGATAGATCCGCCTCCGATTCCGTAGCGATCGTGTACCTGGGTTTTGGGGTACTCTTTGTTCTCGTTGGCGTCCTTCAGCTCACTGATGCGCATCTTGCTCGGGGGATCTTTTCCCTGTGTACGGGTGTGTTGGGCGGCGTTGCTGGCGTGTTGCGGGCGTCGCGAACGCGCTCATAACGGCACGTGCAACGTCCCCACCAACCCCGAAGGAATATCCCGGAACCCCATGCTGAACCCCGTGGTTCCCGGCGGCGTCTTCACCCGCGCGCCCAACACCAGCCCCTTCTCCTGAACCTGGTGAAACATAGCTTCGCTGAAATTCAACGGAATCGTGGTAAGTTGCTCCGCCTTCCCCACCACCACCACCAGAAACTGCAGCGATCCCGTCCACTTGCCTTCCTTGTTGGGTTGCAGCGTGATATTGCGCGCATCGATGGTCACGGACGCCGTAGCCTCCCTCCACCGGGTCCAGATGCACGCTGAAACCGATGCCGCCCAGCGCCACCGGATTCGCAATAGCCTCGGCCAGCGAAGGAGCCACGGCCGCGTCCCGCGCAGCCAGGTAGCCGGGTCTGTACCGCAGCTTCACATCCGGCCGCTTCACGGTCACTTCCAGCCGGTGATACGAATCGTCCAGACTGCCGCGGGCGAGAACGCCAGCGAGTAACTTAACCGCGCGTCGCCGGCCGCCTCCTGAATCGCGGCGCTCAGGTCGTTGATATGGTGGAATGCCTGGCCGCCGGTTTCCCCGGCCAGAGTTTCGAGCGTTTCGTAGTTATAGTCAGGCCCCGAGAACGCCGTGGCCGGCTTACTCCGCTTCCCGATCGAGCTACGGTCAGCTTGGTACGCCGCCGCCACGCTGACGCCCCGCGCGTCCACCGGATAGACCGCCACATCCGCTTCATTCAAGGCTCGAATGGCGCGCGCTACGTCGCTTTCAAACGACAGGCCCGTACCTGGCAACTCCGTTGTCGCCAGGTTCGGGCCCGACGATCTCGGGGTCGAATTTGAAGCCGAATTCGATGAACTGCCGCCACCCGATCTCCCGCCGCGCCCGGCCGGCCGGCCGGTGGCGTTGCCTTGCGGAATGCTGTCCACGTTGTTGTGCAAGCCCAGTTGAATCGGTAATCCGCCCGATATCCAGATCAACGTCTTGCGGCCCGCCTACCCTGCAAATGTCCGGCGATGGTTTCGAGCGCCGCCGCCGTGCGCGTCGCGCGCACCGTCTCGGTGTAAGCGACATAGGGCTGCTTGGAAGCCTGCATGAAGCTATCCCACTGTGCCGTGGTCGTCTGAACGCCCGTCAGCGAATTGGAGGAAGCGGGCGGCGCGGTGGCAGCGTCCACTTCCGGATTCACCCGATTTTTGTGCTTCTCGAATCGCCGCTAGAAGCGCAGCCATATCGTCCGAAAAATCGTGCAGCAGAGACAGCGAGTCGCCCAGCACGAAAACGGCGGCCCGGCTGTCCGCCGGTACCCCCGTAAGTAACGCAGGAACTCTTTCTTGGCAAACTCCTGGTCGGTGAGCTTCGTATTCAATTCATCGAACAGGAACACGGTCACTGCTGCGATACCCGGTCCCGGCCTGTTGGTGAACGTCAACCGGGCCGGCGAACTCGGAACCGCAGGCGCCGCCCCGCTGGTCTCTTCCAGCGCAAAGAGTGAGATCTCTTGTTCCTGGCCATTGTCCCGCAGCACAAAATCGTCGCGGCTAAGGTCGGCAACCGGCTTTCCGTGCTTGTCCTTCGCCACCACATTCACCAGGACGATATGCGTTCCCGCTTAGATCACGGCCTGATCCGGCGTGGCTTGCGCGACCGTCGGCCACGGCAGTACCAGAAGTAGGGTGATGAACCGGCAAATCCGCATACTGACCTCCGCGGCAGAGGTTCTTTTCGAAGTTTATATCATTTACAATGCCGCTTGGAGGAACCATGCTCACCGCAACCGCCGATCTGATTCTCCCCAGCACCACTACCGGATCCTTCCCCCGCCCGCGCTGGTTCGACGTCAGTATGTGGGGACGCCCGCTGGACACCTGCATGCTCGATATCCGCTTCCGCGAAAAATTCCAGGATGCCATGGCTGTGGTCATCGGCGACCAGGAACGCGCCGGCCTGGATATCCTCACCCACGGCGACCTGCACGTCGACGAAGACATGGCCGGGCGCGCCTGGCACCACTACCCGCTCCAGCGCTGGGCCGGCTTCGAGGGCGACTACCTGCAGCCGGAAGAGACCACCGCGCCGTGGCTCCACTATCCGCCCGGAACGCTGCTCAACGAAATCTACACTGGCTGGCGCTGGCCGCATGTCACCGGCAAAATCGAACACCGGCCGCTCGACTATCCCAAGCTATGGCGCATGGCGCAAGCCAAGACGCGCAAGCCGGTGAAATTTGGCACCTGCTGTTCCCAGGTGATGGCGCTTTTTCTGGACATCCGCACCCCCCACTACAAGGACAAACGCCAGGTGATCTGGGACATGGCCGAGGCCATGAACAAGGAGTTGCTGGCCTTGCGCGACGCCGGCTGCCGCTGCATCCAGATCGAGGAACCCACCTTCCACTTCATGGCGAACACCTACGGCAAAGACCACGAGGAAGTGAAGTTCATGGTGGATGCGTTCAACCGCGAAGTCCAGGGACTCGACGACGTGGAGCTGTGGATTCACACCTGCTGGGGCAACCCGAACATGCAGCGCGTAATGGAGGATACCGGCTACGCCAACTCGCTCGAAATCTATCTGGAGCGCTGCCGCGGCGACGTTTGGACATTGGAGATGAAGGATCGCAACCAGCAGGATATCGAGCTGTTCGAGCCGTTCAAGAACGATCTGAAGAAGAAGATATGCATCGGCGTAGTGAGCCATCGCACCTTGCAGGCCGACAGGCCGGAAGACGTGGCCGCCGAGATCCGTAAGGCGCTGCGATACATCCCGCCCGAGCGCTTGATCGTATCGAGCGACTGCGGATTCGGCCGCCAAGGGTGCAATCGCGAGATCGCGTTTTATAAGGCGAGCGCCATTGCACAGGGCGCCAACATCGTACGGCGCGAGTTAGGTCTGCCGGCAACATATGTGCCCGCCGCCGATCCGGTGCTGCAGATCGATGTAGTGCCCGGACGTTGACACCCATCTGCCATTTCTTGTGGGCTACGGCGTCAACTCGAACACGGTACCCCACCCCGAGGCCCCGCCGAGAGTAGTTGTGCCGTAAAGTGCGCCATTCTTTTCTAAGAGAGTTGAAGAAGGATGACCGCCGTCGGTCACGATGAAGCTGTGGATGACGGCCTCCGTCCAGGCATCCCCTGGAGCCGCTGGCGGCGTCAACTTGAAGACAGTTCCGCAGCCGGGCAGGGAGTTGAAGAAGCATGGGCCCGAACCGCCCGCGGCGGTCGTGCCGTAGAGCGCTCCATCTTTGCCCTCGACCAGGCCAGCCATCGGCAAGGCTCCGTCGCCGTTCTGGCCGGTGAAGCTATACAGGACAGTTTCGGTCCATACTCCTCCCGGCGACATGGCAAGCTCGAACACCGTGCCGCAACCCACCAATCCGACATCGGTGCACAGCGGGTTATCATACCCCCCCTGAGTTGTGGTTCCATAGAGCGCTCCGCTCGACGTCATGATCAAGGCCGCAACCGGATACGCCCCGTCTCCGTTCTGCCCAGTGAAGCTGTATAGATTCCCCACCGTCCAGCGTTCGCCTGGCGCCACCCGGGCGGCTTCGAATACCGAGCCCGGCGCACCGTCGAACCCGGCACCCGCGCCGTATAACACGGTGCTGTCCGAGGCTTGGCGGCTTACGGCCAGACCCGCCGGCGCGTCCGGGAGAAGGTAAACCAGCACCTTGAACGTCCATGCACCGCCCGGCGAGGGTGGCGGCTCGAGCCCAAAAAGCAAGAAACCCTCGCCGTCGGAGCCAGCACCATAAAGCACGCCGTCATGGCCGGCCACCAGACCAGTGCCGGGATAGCTCCCGCCCGAATCAGTCATGTTGTGGATGACCGTCTCGGTCCATGTCGCGCCTGGCTCTGCAGGCGGCGTCAGTTCGAACACGGCGCCGCAGCCGCCGAAGGTCCCGGTGCAAGTCACGTCCCCGCCGACCGCGGTCGTGCCATAGAATGCGCCGGTTTGGTTGGTGAGACCTCCCTCCGGCGCGCCGCCATCCCCAGGATATCCCGCGAAGCTGTGGATCACAGCAAACGTCCACGGCCCGCTCCCCGCCGCTGGCGTCAGTTGGAACACTGTGCCGCAGCCGTTTGGGCCACCGAATGGGTTGCATTGTACTGTGGGATTACTGCCCCCGCCTTGCGCCGTGCCGTACAGTACGCCATTTTGGTCGATGACCAGCGCGCCGCCGGGCCATGCGCCGTCACTGCCGCCCGTGAAGCTGTACAAAGTAGTGAGCTTGGGTTGGGCTTGGGCGGCGCCATTGGGCGCCAGCAGCGACGCGCCGAGCGTAGCCATCAAAAACAGGTGACGAAATCCCAATTGAAATCCTCCGCGCAGCAACTGACCCAAGACAAGTGTACACACCCGACACAAGGGAGAAAAGGCCGCAACGGGCTGCGCCGCAGCTATAGTACTACTGGATCTTCCAGGGCACCACAGTGCGGAGCGGTTACACCTCAGTTCGCCCGCAGCGCGGTTGAAGGATCGATCCGCGAAGCGCGGCGAGCCGGGATAAAACCGGCAATCGCCGCCACCAATCCAAGCACGAGCGGCATCCCCAGCAACGTCGGCGCATCGTTCGCCGTCACTCCGAACAGCATTCCGCTGAGCGCTCCCGCGAGCGCCCGGGACGCCACCGCTCCGATGAGCATGCCTACCGCAGCGAGTCCCAGCGTCTGCGCGATAATCCCGGCCTGAAGCCTGGACGCCGAAGCGCCCAACGCCATGCGAATGCCGATTTCCTGCGTGCGCTGGTTCACCCCGTATGAAACCACGCCGTAAATTCCGAGCGACGCCAGCAGCAGCGCGAATAACGCGAACCCGCCCAGCAGCAGCACCACGAAACGTCTGGGCGAGACTGCTTTATCCACCAGTTGCTGCAGCGTGCGGAAGCCTTTTCCAGGAAGGTTCGGCGCAATCGGTTGGAGCGCCGCGCGCACGCTTGCGGCGAGTGCCGCCATAGGCAGCGAGCTTCGGACCACCAGATCCACGGAGGAGATATCCGCGCATTGCCGCATAGGCAGGTACATCTCCATACCCGAAGCCTGTTCGAGCGCCAGATGCCGCACGTCACCCACCACACCCACGACTCGCCGCTCACCGCAGGCGAGCATGATCTGGCCGACCGCATTCTGCCCCGGCCATAGAGTGCGCGCCATGGTTTCGTTGATCGCGATCACAGGCTCGGTCGCCGGTGTATCCCGTTCGGAGATGTCTCGTCCGGCGATCAGTGCGATTCCCATCGCTTTCAGATAGCCATCGCTTACGATGCGCACGAAAGCGTCCGGGAACTTTCCCGGCGGGTAAACTTGGCCCTTCGCAGGCGCCCCCCAACTGCGATTGCGGCCCAGCGGGAGCGCATCGGTCAATCCGGCGGCCTGGATCCCCGGTATGTCTCGCGTACGCCGCAGCACTTCGTCGAAGTACGCATTCTGTTTCGCTTGCGTGGAGTAACGCGCATCGGGATCCACGCGGACCGTCGCGGCGCGTTCCGGCTGGAACCCCAGGTTCACGTCCAGTACCCGCAGAAAGCTCCGCACCAGGAGTCCCGCGCTCACCAGTAGCACACAGGCAAAGGCGATCTCCGAAACGACCAGGGCGCTGCGAATCCAGTTCCGGCTCTTGCCCGCCGTTGAACCGCGTGCAGTGTCCTTCAGCACGTCGTGCAGCGTGTTCGCCGGCACTCGCAACGCGGGTGCCAGTCCGAAGACGACGCCCGTCAGCATGGCCGCTATCAGACAGAAGGCCAGGACCGTGCCGTCCGTGCGCACGCTGACCAGAAGCGGGATACTGAGGGCGTCCAGCCGCGCCAGAATGTGCGTTCCGCCAGCAGCCAGAATGACGCCCAACAGCGCGCCACAGCACGAGAGGGCCACACCTTCGGTCAGCATTTGGCGGATCAGGCGCCCCTGTCCAGCCCCCAGCGCCGCGCGGATGGCTATCTCCTTCTGCCTCGTTGCGGTCCGCGCCAACAGCAAGTTGGAGAGATTCGCGCACACAATGAGCATCACCACGCCGACGGCGAATGCCAGCACCAGGAGCGCCGGCCGGATCCGCCCGCTCACGTGTTCTGCCAGCGGGGTGAGGCTTCCTTCAAAATCGTTGCGTTCCGGATGGGTGCGCGTCATCTGCGCGGCCAGGATCTTCAACTCCGCCCGCGCGCCGCTCACCGCGACACCGGGCTTCAACCGGCCGACGATCGCCATCGTGTTTCCCCACCGGTTGGTCTCGGCGCTGAGCGGGAAAGGAAAATACAGATCGAAGTGGCTGCCAGGGGCAAAGACCGAAGCAAGGTCGAACGAGGCCGGCAGCACACCGGCCACCGCGACCGGCGCATCGTCTATGGTGAGCGTGTGGCCCACGATTCCGGGATCGGAGCCGAACCTCCGGGTCCACAGACCATGGCTCAACAGCACGGCCTTGGGACCGTTCCATTTGCATTCCGCGGCGGTAAACAGCCGCCCGATCTGTGGCTGAACCCCGAGCAACTGGAAGAAATTCCCCGACACCGGTACTCCGCTGAGGCGCTCCGGCTCTCCGTGACCGCTCAGCAGATTGTCGCCGACGCCGTAAAAGGCGAAGTAGCCGGCCAGATCTGAAAAGGACCGGTTGTGCGCCCGGAGGTCCAGCAGGTAGTCAACCTGGGTAGTCGCGCCCGAGAGGCCGCCGGTGTCGTGGTTGGCGATCCAGACCAGGCGGTCGGGTTCGCGAAACGGGAGCGGGCGAAGAAGTAGTGCGTCGACCACGCTGAATACCGTGGCGCTCGCGCCGATACCGAGGCCCACGATTAGCACGGCAAAGGCCGTGAATCCGGGGTCCCTCCGCAGCGTTCGAAACGCATAGCGCAAGTCCTGCAGGGTGCTATCGAGTATGGACAGACTGCGGGTATCGGACATTATTGCTCCTATATCTTTATACTCTCGGGCGGCAATTTGGTTACTTGGAGGGCGGGCAATTCTGCCCGCAGCCGCCTTTCAGGCGGCCAGAGCCGGCTAAAGGCCGTCCCCAGAGGGAGCCCCAGGCCAAGATCGGCCGCCCTCCACAGAGTGCATGGAAGCGATGTTCAATAATAGAAACAGGTCGATCAATGCCTGAGTGTTTAGACGCCGTCCGCCAAATCCTAGCCGCCGCCCGCTTCGCCGCAGAGCGCCATGCCGCCCAACGGCGCAAAGGCCGTACAGCGGAACCTTACGTGAATCACCTGCTCGAAGTCGCCGAACTGCTCGCGCGCACCGCCGACGATCTCGATACCAACCTGATCGTGGCCGCGCTGCTGCATGACACCATCGAAGACGTGGGCGTCACCCGCGAAGAAATCGCGGAGCGCTTCGGAGAAGATGTAGCCTCCCTGGTCGCCGAAGTGACCGACGACAAATCGCTCCTTAAGGAAGCTCGCAAAGCGCTGCAAGTCGAGAACGCCCCCAAGAAATCCCCGCGCGCACAGGCGCTCAGCGCCGCCGACAAGATCGCCAACGTGCGCAGCATCGCCACCAGTCCGCCGGCCAATTGGAGCTTCGAGCGCCGCGTCGAGTATGTGCGCTGGGCCCGCCAGGTGGTGGGACGCTTCAACCAGCTCAGTGGCCGCCTGGCTGCCGAATTTCAGCAGCTCAGCGCCGAGCTTCAGGAGTGGGAAAAGTCCGGCGGCACGAACGACTTCTTCTGAGGTGCCGCCAGCGCTTCCTGCAGCAACTCCTGCAACAGTTCGTCATAGATGCGCGCGTACCGCTCCGCGCCTTCATCCAGATGCAGCGCGAACTCCCGCGTCAGCCGCACCTTCTCCCGAATGTACGGCCGCGCCACGAGCGTGAAATGATCGAACCAGTCGTCGGCCACCGCGTCGTCGTACTTCAGCCGCAGATACTCCCGCAGCGCCCGCCAAATCTCCGTATGCGCGCGCAGCATTTCGCCGGTATCCTGCACGCCGCACTCCGCGATGGTTTCCAGATATAGCGCCGCCACGGCATTCTCGATCGCCGCCCGCCGGAACGCCACCCTCGGATTGTCCGTTGACAGGCACGCGCGCTCGATCCCCAGTAGCGCGGGTGTATCGCACACTTCGCGCATGGCGATGTCCGGCCGCGGCGGAGCGATGCGCATCCTGCGCCGGCGCTGTTCGCGCATCGCGTATACGATCGCGGCAACTATAAGCGCCGTCAACAGCGGAAACAATTCGCGCAGCACGTTATCAGCGTACATTACCGTCCATCCGGGCGGCCTGCGCTACCCCTGCGCTACCATGGACTGCATGAGTCCGAATCAGCCGGGGCAGCCGCCCAAATTGCCCATTCCGGGTGTGAAGAACCTTGTCGCGGTAGGCTCCGGCAAAGGCGGCGTGGGAAAGACCACCGTAGCCGTGAACCTGGCCGTCGGGCTGGCCAAACTGGGCCATCCCACCGGCCTGATGGATGCCGACGTCTACGGCCCCAACGTACCGCTGATGATGGGCATCAATCGCACTCCCATGGCTTACGGCGAGCGCATCCAGCCACTCGATCAATTCGGCGTGAAGCTGATGTCCATGGGCTTCCTGAATCCCGGCGACAAGCCGCTAGTCTGGCGCGGACCCATGCTGCACAGCGTCATCCAGCAGTTCCTGCGCGGCGTGGATTGGGGCGAACTCGACTACCTGGTGATCGACCTGCCCCCCGGCACCGGCGACGTGCAGCTCACCCTCATCCAGACAGCGCCCATCACGGGCGCCATCGTAGTCACCACGCCATCAGATGTTTCGCTCGAAGACGCGCGCAAGGCCATCCACATGTTCCACCAGGTGCGAGTGCCGATCCTAGGCATCGTTGAGAACATGAGCTATCTGATCTGCCCGCACTGCAACGAGCGCATCGACGTCTTCAGCCATGGCGGCGGACGCCGCACCGCCGCCGAGATGAAGGTACATTTCCTGGCCGAATTGCCCCTGAATCCGGCAGTCCGGGTGGGCGGCGACACAGGCAAGCCCATCGCGTTGGACGACGACCCGCGCGGGGCGGGCGCAGGCTTCCTCGGACTGGCGCGCAACACCATCGCCCGCATCGTAGAGATCGGTCCGCAGGAAGGCCCGCGCATCGAGATTACAGACTAGTAGGGCAGACCCCCTGGTCTGCGCGGGTCCCCCTGGACCCGCCGTTCGGGAGCGACTAACATGGACCTCACCCGCCGTACTTTGATAAGCTCGGTCGCGCTGGCCGCCGGCGCGCTGGCCGTTCCGCCTGCCTTCGAACTGGAAGAAGCCACCGTCGGCGATTTGCAAAAAAGCATGACCGCGGGCAGTCTCACCGCGCAATCGCTCACTCAACAATATCTTGATCGCATCGCCGCCATCGACAAACGCGGCCCGGCGCTCAACGCGGTAATCGAACTCAACCCCGATGCCCTCTCCATCGCCGCGGCCCTGGATGCCGAGCGCAAAGCCAAAGGCTCGCGCGGCCCCTTGCACGGCATTCCCATCCTGATTAAGGACAACATCGACACCGCCGACCGCATGATGACCACCGCCGGCTCGCTGGCGCTGCTCGGCTCCATCGCGGCGAGGGATGCGGTCGTGGCCCAGCGGCTGCACGCGGCAGGCGCTGTAATTCTGGGTAAGACCAACCTCAGCGAATGGGCCAACTACCGGTCCAGCCACTCGACCAGCGGTTGGAGCGGACGCGGCGGCCTCACCCGCAACCCTTACGCGCTCGACCGCAATGCCTGCGGCTCTAGCTCCGGATCGGGCGCGGCGGTTTCCGCCAACCTGTGCGCGCTGGCCATCGGCACGGAGACGGATGGCTCCATCGTGTGTCCGTCATCCACCAACGGCGTGGTCGGGATCAAGCCCACGCTGGGCCTTATTCCGGCCACCGGCATCATCCCCATCGCGCATTCCCAGGACACCGCCGGACCGATGGCGCGCACAGTCGCCGACGCGGCCATCCTGCTGGGCGCACTCACCGGCGCAGATTACACCAAGTCGCTCGACCCCAACGGCCTGCGTGGCGCGCGCATCGGCGTGGCCCGCGATAAATTCTTCGGCTTCAGCGAGGAGACCGACCGCGTGATTGAAGCGGCCATCCAGGAGATGAAGCGGCGTGGCGCGGAGATCGTGGATCCCGCCGATATCCCCACCGCCGGCAAGCTCGACGATTCCGAATCGGTGGTCCTGAGCTACGAGTTCAAGAACGATCTGAATCTGTATCTAGGCGCGCTGGGGCCTAAATCGCCCGCGCATTCGCTCGCCGATGTGATCGCTTTCAACGAAAGCCATCGCGACCGGGAGATGCCCTATTTCGGCCAGGACCTGATGATTAAGGCGCAGACGAAAGGCCCGCTGACCAGCCAGGAATATCTGGACGCGCTCGAAAAAGACCATAGGCTCTCGCGCGCCGAAGGCATCGATGCGGTGATCGGCAAGTTCCGGCTGGACGCCCTGGTCGCGCCTACCGGCGGTCCGGCTTGGTGTACGGATTTGATCAATGGAGACCACGACCCGGGTGGCAGTTCCACTCCCGCCGCCGTCGCCGGCTACCCGAATATCAATGTACCGGCGGGCTATGCCTTCGGCCTGCCGGTGGGCGTCTCCTTCTTCGGCGCGGCCAATTCCGAGGCGCTACTGATCAAGCTGGCGTACGCTTTCGAGCAGGCCACCAAACATCGGCGGGCCCCCAAATTCCTGCCGCACGCGTTGTGATGTGATGCACATTTTGATGCCATACTGCATCTACGGCAGCATGGCGACCAGTCCGGCAGCGATCAAGGCAACGGCTGTGTCGACCGGTCGGACTTGGCCTAAGGATTCAAGATAGGTGGGCCAGCCCATCGTTTAGCTATTTCTTGCCTTTCTCGCACGCATCCATTGGACACAGAACCACATAAGTGCCGTGCTCGGTTCCTGATGTAACGGCTCCCTCTCAGCCTGAGTGGGTTAATCCCTGCTGCCAGCTTCTCAATGTCCGTTGGTTGCAAGCCAAGATATTCGCATAGCTCTCTAGGCGTCATTGTCCAAACAGGAGAATTGATTCGAGCCTTCTGGCTGTCAACGGCGTTCCTAAAGCGCTTGTCCACCGTCAGGAACACGTCCAGCGATGCTACTTCAGCGGTCCACAAGTGGTAAACGTCGCCAATGTGGGCCTCTCCCACAGCCTGCTTGATTTCTAGGAATCTTGGATGCTCGATTGAGCGGAAAAATTCCATTTGCTCTTCTCTGGTCATGCCGATGCTCTCGGTGGTTCCGATCACGATCGACCGTTGTATCGGACTAGGAACATGCTTAATCGGTACACCCCGAAGCAAGTCGATCCCAAGGTAGCCCTCTGAGCGGCCCTTCTGACGGCTTGCTTCCATCAGTATTTCAAACGAACTAAAGAACTCAAATTTACCGAGCCTGGCGGAATTACAGAGAGTCGCAAAATACGGAAGTTCCTCTTGGACAAACTTCTCATCTTCTCGTGGCGGGCGGTGGACTCGCCCTGCTGTGGTAAGTGTCAGGTTGTGCGGACCCCAGGTGGTCTGCCGTGGAACCATCTCAGTATCATGGGTAATGGCACCTGAATTATGCACACGCCTGACCTCCGATCACACCTGATCTGATCCAACGCCGCCCTCGAAGTCGTCGTTCCCAGGTTCCGTTCTGCGCCTTTCTTCTTGCCTCCTTGTAAGTCA
>Ga0302325_10001724_pt1 | contig 55001 bp, 57 predicted proteins | sample Palsa_T0_2_FD_201948 | JGI IMG/M metagenome (GOLD analysis project Ga0302325, IMG submission 201948) | Peat permafrost microbial communities from Stordalen Mire near Abisko, Sweden - Palsa_T0_2 | ecosystem: Environmental > Terrestrial > Soil > Palsa > Peat permafrost | place: Sweden: Abisko... | reverse complement strand
GCCTTCATTGACGGGTCGCGCGTCGATCTCGAGCTGCCGTTGATCCGCTAGCGGCGGCGCCACGGCGGGAGCGCACATGGCCACCGAGGATTCGCTGCAGGGAGGTGCGCTGCCCCTCTCCGGGTTCCGCGTACTCGAACACTCGCGCACCGTCGCGGCGGCCTATGCAGGACGGCTGCTCGCCGCGATGGGGGCGACTGTCGTCATACTCGAACCACCCGGAGGCTCGCCGCTGCGAAAGGCGCCCCCCTTGCTCGATGGAACGGCTCACAGCGCGCTGTTTGCCTTTTTATCGGTTGGCAAAGGCAGCATGGTCTGCGATCTGCTCTCGCCGCCGGAACGGCAGGCGCTCGACCGGGAACTCGACATGACGGACATTCTGATCGATGACACGCCGGTCCGTGAGCGAGCGGCATCGAAGCTCGATCCGAACTCGATTGCCGAACGCCACCCAGCGCTGATCCATGTGAGCGTACTGCCTTTCGGCGCCACAGGTCCGAAAGCCGACTGGGTCGCCGAGGAGGTGAACCTGCTGCACGCCGGCGGCGAGGGATTTCTTCTCCCGAACGGACTTTCCTGCGAGCTTTTTCCGGAGCGGCCGCCGCTGAAGATTTACGGCCATTTCGGCCAATATCAGGGCGGCTGCGCGGCGGCCCTGGCCGCCCTTTCCGCGTGTTGGGCGGCGTCCGCAGCCGGCGGCCAATATGTGGACGTGTCGGTGCAGGACGCGGTGCTCGCGGTAGGCGCATTCGCATTGCAAAGATTGGGAGACGGGTCGCTCGAACATCGCACCACCCGCAGTTTCCGCTATGGCGGAGTCTTCGAAGCCCAGGGAGGCTTCGTCGAACTTCTGACGCTGGAAGATCGCCAGTGGAACGCACTGGTCGAGCTGTTGGGCCGTCCCGCGTGGACGCAGAACGAAGTGCTGCGCGATCCTTTGGAGCGCAGCCGCCGCGGCGATGAGATCAACCATCACATCCGTGCATGGATGCGCCAGCACGACGTCGATGACATCGTACGATGGGCGCAGCAGTTGGGCGTACCGGCGGCGAAGTACCGCTCCCCGGCGGAAGTGATCCATGGCGAACACGAGCGAGCGCGCGGCTTGTTCGCACCATTGCTTCTGGATGAGAACCTGCAGGCCGAGGTGTTGGCGGCGCCGTTTCAGTTCCTCTGCACGCCGCTGAATGGCGGCGGCCGCGTGCCGGCGCTCGGCGAGAAAAAACCTGCAGAGCCCGCGCGATGAAGCACGTCAATGCTCCTCTCTCCGGGATTCGCATCGCGGACTTCACGATTCACGCGGCCGGACCCTTCTGTACGCAGCTTCTGTCGCAGTTGGGGGCCGAGTGCATCAAAATCGAGAGCAAGACGCGATTGGACGCTTTTCGCAAGCCGCACGCGGTTTACGGCCGCATGTCCGCGGCGACCTTCGACCAGGTCTCGGTGAACAAACTGTCGGTGAGATTGAATCTCAAACAGCCAGAAGCGGTGCAGTTGGCGCAGCGCTTGGTGGCGATTTCGGACGTGGCCGCCGAAAGCTTTCGAGCGGGCGTCATGCAGCGCTTGGGCCTCGGCTTCGCCGACTTGCGCGCCGTGAAGCCCGATGTGATCTTGTTGTCGCTCTCCTCCTGCGGGCAGAGCGGCCCGGACTCGCACTTTGCCGGCTACGCCCCCTTATTCGGTGCATGGGGCGGACTCGGCTGGATGTCGGGCTACGCCGACGGGCCGCCGATGGAAATGCGCCACGTGATGGACCACTCCGCCGGCATGCATGCCGCCGTCGCGACGATGGCGGCCCTGCACCAGCGCCGCCGCACCGGCAAAGCACAGCACATCGATCTGGCGGCCCGCGAGGTCGCCTCCGCGATGATCGGCGACGCGCTGGTGCAAGCCAGCATGCGTATTACGCCGGTACGGGGCGGAAACAGCCATCTGTCGATGGCGCCGCATGGCGTGTACGCCACGGGCCAGCCCGATCGCTGGCTGACGCTCGCCGTTCGCGGCGACGCCGAATGGCAGTCATTGGTGCATGTGCTGGATCAGCCCGAGACTTCGAGCGACCCGCGCTTCGCTACGGCCGAAGCCCGCCTGCGCAATCGCGAGGTGTTGGATGGGCTGATCATCGCGTGGCTGAGCACCCGCAACGCCGACGCGACCGCCGAGCGTCTGCAGCGCGCAGGTGTGTGCGCGCATGTTTCGTGGAGCATGCAGGATGTAGCGGCGGACGCTCATCTTCGTTTACGCGGCGCGACTGTCGAGGTCAGCGCGCCCGGCATTCCGCCGCGGCTTGCGGCCGGTGCACCGGCGCGATTCTCCAAGACGCGCGACGTGGGCATCCGGCGGCTGACGCCGGCGCTGGGTCAGGACGAGGAATACGTGTTCGGCGAACTTCTCGGCTTGAGCACGGCGCAGCGCGCGGAACTGGAGCGGCGCGAGGTGATTCTCTGAATCGGCGCCGCGTTGTGCGGAGATCCGCCGGCGCGCAAAATTGAATCTTACAGGAGGAATTCAGGAACGTGAGCAACAGCATATATCTCGTGCTCGACATGGAGAACGATTTGGTCCACGCGGATGGACCGAACGGCAAAGCTCCTTACGGCGAGCAAGCGCGCGCGCGGAAAATCGTGGAGAACACGCGGCGGGCCCTGGACAAAGCCCGCGCCGCCCGCCTGCGCATTGGTTTCGTCCGGGTGGGTTTCTCGCCCGACTATCGGGAGTGTCCGGTCAATTCGCCCATCTTCTCGAACGCCCGCAAGAACGGCATCTTCAAGCTCGGCGAATGGGGCACGGAGGTGCATCCGGACCTCGGACAACAGCCGCACGACTTTGACATCGTGAAGCACCGCGTGAGCCCCTTCCACGGCACGAACCTGGATGTAATCTTGCGCACCCATTCCGTGCGGCGAATATACTGCTCCGGGATCTCAACGAACGCCGTGGTTCAGGCCGCGGTGCGCGAAGGCCACGATCACGACTATGAGATGGTTCTGCTGGAGGATTGCTGTTGCGCCCTGTCGCCGGAGGAGCACGAAAGCTCCGTCAAATTGCTGCAGCGGTTCTGCCGGGTCACGACCTCCGCGGAGGTGGTTTTCGAGTGAGCCTTTCACGCGGAAGCTGGTAGCGGATGGATTTTCGAACAAAAGAGGAGCAAGTGGCGGATTTCCTCCGCGAGGGTGTCATATCCGGAATGTTTCCGCGGGGCTCGCGGCTCAAACAAGCGGAAATCGCCGAGCGGCTGCAGCTCTCCATCACCCCCGTGCGCGAAGCGCTGAAACTGTTGGAGGCGGAAGGCTACGTCACCGGCAATTCCTACCGCGGCGCGCGTGTCGCCCCCTTCGACGCATCGGCCTCCGAAGAGGTTTTGGATCTGCGTCTGCTGCTTGAATCGCGGTTGATCCACGGCGCGGCCGATCAGGTGACCGGACAGGACATCACCGAACTGCAGGCACTGAATGCCGAATTCGAACGCGCCTTCGAACTCGGCGACCGCGCGGCTGCGCGTGGAATCAACTATCGTTTTCACCGACGTCTGTACAGCATCGCGAAGATGCCGCAGACGCAGCACTTCGTGCAAATCCTATGGGCGCGCTATCCTTTCGATCTGATCAACGCGGTCGAAGGACGCGGCAAGCATGCCGCCGCGGAGCATGATGAAATTTTGCGCGCGCTCTTGAGCGGCGATTTGCCGGCAGCCATGCTGGCGATGCGCAAGCACATCGAATCCGGATGGTCCGTGCTCAAGTCCTGAGCAGTTTCAGCCGCCTTGATCCTTGCCCTTGCCGCCGATGCCCTTGACGTACTTTTCGATGCCGGCCTGGTAGTCCGGATTCAACATCAAAGCCGAGTTCGCCATGCGCTCGACGTTGCGTGCCTGCGCAAGCCCGACATCATGTGCAAGTTCGATCGCAATCTTGGCCGCGCCCATCTGTTCAGCGTTTTGTTGCGCCAGATGGCGGCAGAAGCGCATGACCTCTGCCTCGAAAGTCTCATCGGGCCACACTTCGTGGACCAGGCCCATGATGAGCGCCCGGTCCGCGTCCACCGGCAAATTCGCCATGATCAAGTAGCGGGCCCAATGCGTTCCCACCGTGCGCGCAAGCCGGCTGACGCCGTTGGATGCCGGCAGCACGCCGAACTTGCCCTCGGGAAACGAGTACCTCGCGCTCTTTGCCGCCAAACGAAAATCGCAGGACAGCGACAGCTCCAGACCGCCGCCGACGCAAGGCGCATGATGCGCCACCACCAGCGGCTTCTCGAGCGCCTCCATCTCGTCATAGATCCGGTGCATGCCATTGAGCTTCAGACGGTGCGATTCGCGAATGCCCGATGCCGTCGTCGCGCGTCCGCTGCCATCCTCCCCGCCGCCGCGCATGTCGGCACCCGCGCAGAAGTAGCGGCCCGTCGCCCGCACCAGCATCACTTTCAGCGAGGGCGTGTCGCGGAAGCGATGCAGCGCTTCTTCGAACAGCCTCATCGTCTGGCCGCTCAAGGCATTGAGTTTCTCCGGCCGATTGAGCGTTGCGATCAGGATCGCCCCGTCATCCTCGGTCAGCAGGTGCGCCGGATCAGTAACGTTCAAGGTGCTTAGGCCGCAGAGCCCATGAGCGATCTTGGATCGATTTGACCCGTGGCGATACCGCCCAAAAAGCCGCCATCGACGGGTAGCGCCACGCCGTTCATGTAGCTCGCCGCGTCGCTGTTGAGGAATACCAAGGGGCCCGCCTGCTCTTCCGGTGTCGAGCGGCGATTGATTGGCTGCGTAGCCGCTTCGATTATCGATTTATCCGTGGCGGACTCGAAATCCGCCATCATCGGAGTCTGTGTCGGGCCGGGCAACGTGCAATTCAGGCGGATGCCCTGCTTGATGAGCCGTGTGGCAAACATCATGCTCCAGACGATGACCACCTCTTTCGAGAACGAGTAGCCTTCGCGGACCGTATCCAGGTTGCGTTCGCACCAGTCGACGGCTCCCGCGAAGCTGCCGATCTGAATCAAACCCATCAGCACGGGCACCCTGCGGCTCCAGCCCAGCCCCGCCGTCGACGCGATAGTCGCCACCGCACTACCCGGCGGCATCAGAGGCAGCATCGCTTCAGTCAAGTGCCGCGCGCCGATATAGTTGACCTTCATGACATCGACGGGCGGAAATGTTTGCGCAAGGCCCGCGCAGTTGAAAAGCGCATCGACCTTGCCGCCGATTTTCGCGGCCGCAGCGTCGATCGACTTCGGATCCCGCAGGTCGGTTTGCGTGAAAGAGGCCAGCGCCAGCTTGCTTGGCTTGTAGTCGAGACCGTGGACCTCGGCACCCAGCCGCAGCAACAGCTTCGCCGTGGCTTCTCCCATGCCCGAGAAACAGCCGCTCACGACAACTCGCTTGCCTTTGTACGTCAGGTAGTCGCTCATTTATTTCCTGCTTCGTGCGATCCGGCGTGTGGCCGTCCGATGGCCGCCGATCGTTTGTGAACCCGCGCCCCAAGACGGGTAATTCGTTTCCAATACAATCCTTGGTTAGTATTCGCCAATCGGGTATCCAAGTAAAGTGCGTAGTTTCCGAACAACAAAATCCCATCGAGATTGCCGCACGAATACCTTGGCAGGCACCAAACTTGATCGAATGCGCAACAGCACGCGCGGGCTGTCTGCCGGGGCTTGGGACTCATGAGGCGCGTGCCCAAAAGTGCCGTCAAACATCCGGACATAATCGGCCGCCGAGTGGGAACGAGTACGCAATAGTATTAGCCGCGAGAATTGCCGCGGGATGTACAATCAAGCAGGTAGTTGGCAAAAGGGTCCCGGGCTAGTCCATGGAACCGGTATTCGACACATCTAAAAACAAGAGAAGAGCCGTCGGTCTCAAATTGTCGCTGATCGCGCGCCAACTCCGATTGAACTTCGACCAGAGCGTCGCGCTCAAGGGTTTGACGCGCGCCAAGTGGACGCTGATCGCTGCAGTCTCGAGAAATCCGGGCGCCACGCAGCGCGTCATCGCGCAGGCTTTGGAGGTGAGCGAAATCACCGCCGGGCGCCTGATCGATCGGCTCTGTGAGGAAGGGTATCTGCAGCGCTCGGAGAGTCCCACCGATCGCCGTGCCTATCGATTATTTCTCGCGGCAGGCGCCCAACCCGTTCTCGATCAATTGGACGAGGTGGCGAGATGCCACGAGGCGCAGATTTTCGCGGGATTCAGCCGCGAAGATATCGAGAAACTGGATGAGTTGTTGGACGTGATCGCCCACAATCTATCGGTTGCCAAAAGCATCCGCGCCGCGGCGAAGTAACCGAGGCACGCCCAACGACTCGCAGCCGCGGTTCAGCGCAGGGCTAGAACTTCGCTCTTGCTGAGCGAGGTCGTGAGCTTCCCGTCGACACTCGAGAGCGTCGAGGCTGGAATGGTCACCAACTTGCCGTCGATGATGATCTGCGCGGATCCATCCGGGCCGACCCGGTAAACAGTCCCCAAACGCGAGCCGTTCGAGGACACCACGGTCTTGCCCTTCTCCGCGGCGCCGGTCGTAGTTTGCGCCGCCGCAGTCAGTGCCAAAGCACATGTCAAAGCCACAAACCACGTCGTCTTCATTGCCTCTCCTGGATAGCCTCGCCGGCGTGTTCGCCGGATATACTAAGCAAGGTTAGTATCGGCAACCGACACTGTCAAGTCCCCTGTCCGATTCACGACGTTCGACAACATCGGTGGCAGCAATTTGACTAACATACTCGCGAGGTTACCGGTTCTTCCTAGCCGGCAATCGATTCGATCAGCCGCAGGAGTATTCAATGACCTTCAAGACACACGATGCCGCCGAGCGCATCGGTACCCGCATCGACTCGGATGCGCAGACACTGATCGGCGGCAGCCATGCAAAAGAGATCCGCCGCCTGCTCGAACAGCGGGGCGTGTTGCTGTTCCGCGGCATCAATCTGACCGATGCACAGCAGCTGGATTTTGCGCGCACGCTCGGCGAGGTCATCAACCAGGGTGAAAAAGGCATTTTCAAAGTTACGCTGGATTCGAAGGAAAACGTGATGGCCGAGTATTTGCGCGGCACCGTGCTCTGGCATATCGACGGTTTCAGCGATGATGTTCCCACGCTGGCCTCGATGTTGAGCGCGAGAAAGTTATCCCGCGTGGGAGGTCAGACGGAGTTTGCCAACACCTATGCTGCTTTCGACGATCTGCCCGAAAAGCGCAGACAGGAGCTGCAGAAGATGCGCGTTGTACACACGATGATCGCCACTCAACGAGACGTCTTTCCCAATGCCACTGCTGAGCAAAGGGCGGCATGGGCAAGGTACCCCGACAAGGTTCATCCGCTGGTGTGGACGCACCGGTCAGGCCGCAAGTCTTTGGTATTGGGCTCGAGTGCCTCCCATATCGTGGGCATGGAGTTGGATGAAGGGCAGGCGTTGCTCGCCGAATTGATGGCTTGGGCTACGCAGCCCAAGTTCGTTTATCGGCACGAATGGTCGTTGGGAGACCTTGTCATCTGGGATAACACCGGTTGCATGCATCGGGTCGAGGCCTATCCCTCGGACAGCGGACGCATGATGCATCGCACGACACTGGTCGGTGAGGAAGCGATAGTTTGAGCCGAGCGCCGGGTCATCCGGCCAATGCCCGGCGGCAAAATTCCCACGTATCCGTGGCCAGCTGAACACGCTTTGCCCAATCGGGACGCGCGGTTTTCTGGGCCAGCAATTCCGTATGCGCGGTCGTGGAGACCAGGTTGTAGACCAGTGCGGCCAGGCGCTGTGGATCGCAGCGTCTTACCGTTCTCGAATTCATGCCATCGGATAGCTGCTTCGCTATCAGTGAGAGCAGCGGGCTCAACGCCGCCTGTAGGTCGTCGGGGCGCGATTCCGCCAGGCGCAGGTGTTCACGGCTCATCGCCGCGCCACGGCGGCCGCGTTCGGCGCGATGCGTTGCATCCGGCGAGCCCAGCACCAAGCTCATGAGGATCAGCTTCAGACGCTCCATGGGATCGGCCAACCCGGCGACTTGTTCGCCGTAGCTCCGGGTAGCCACGCGGATCGTATGTTCGAATACCGCAAGCACCAGCTCGTCCTTGTCGGCAAAGCGCTCATAAAAGGCGCGGCGCGACAATCCAGTCTGCTTCAGCACCGCGCGGATGGTCAGTCCTTCCAAGCCCTCTTCTTCCAGCAGATCGAAAGCTGCGTCGACGATTTGACGGCTGCGCTCGAGGATTTGGTCGCGGCGCGCCTCGAGCACCCGGCGCGTGGAGCGCTGTTCCCAGCGAATCTCCGGGCCGCCCTGCAATGGCGCGGCAGAAACGTCGGCTTTGGCAGTCAGAATCGTCTCCTCGATGTTGAGAACACTGTTCTAAACATAAGAAATAAATTGACAAACAACTCCGCAAACAAGATACCATTTACGCCTCCGATTGACGAGAACATAGTTCTCTGCATAAGGCAAACCATGGCGTCGGTCACCTACATCGAGAACGACGGAACTCCGCACGAAATTGACGTGCCCAACGGCAATTCGGTCATGCAGGGCGCCATCAACAACATGATCGCGGGCATTGCCGCGGAATGCGGCGGCGCCCTCGCGTGCGCGACTTGTCACTGCTACGTCGACGATGCGTGGATCGGGAGGGTCGGCGCCCCGTCCAAAGCCGAGATCGAGATGTTGCAAGCCACGGCCGCGGAAAGGAAGCCCGGAAGCCGGCTCAGCTGCCAAATCACGGTCGGCGATGAACTCGACGGTTTGGTCGTACGGCTGCCCGAAGCTCAATACTAGAGTCGGAGAGACCCAAGATGTCCGCGATCATTCCAGACCATGTCCCCAGTGAACTGGTACGCCCGATCGGACTCACCGAAGGTCCTGAGTTTCTCGCGGCACCGCACGCCTTCATGGCAGGCCTGCACGATTCGCATCCGCCGATCTTTTATAGCACCAGTCAACACGCAGGCAGCGCGTGGATGCTCATCAATTACGACGATGTATTCTTCGTGCTGAGGCACCCCGAACTTTTTACCACCGCGGGCGCGACGCCCTTTCCGCGCGACCCGAACGACTACTTCTACATGATCCCGCTCGAGATGGACCCGCCGCATCATCGCAAGTACCGAGCCATGATCGATCCCATGGTTTCCCCGAAAGCCGTGGCTGCGATGGAAGCCTCCATCGGCAAGCTGGCCAATGAGCTGATCGACGAGTTCATCGACAAGGGCGAATGCGAATTCACGACCGACTTCGGCAGACCCTTGCCGGTCTCCGTGTTCCTGGGACTGATGGGACTGCCTCAGGATATGCGCGATACCTTCGTCGGATGGGCCATGGGCCTGCTCCACGCGCAGGATCGCAAGATCGCGGAGAAATGCATGCGGGAAACGGTCGCGTACCTGAAGACGGCAATCGAAGCGAAAAAGCGAAATCCCGACGGGAGCGTATTGAGCACAATTGTGCACGGCAAGGCCGACGGCGAAGCGCTGAGCGCGCAGGAGGTCTTCGGCTTCACGTTCTTTCTGTTCATCGCCGGCCTTGATACCGTGTTCGCAACCCTCAACAATGTGTTCCGATGGCTGGCGGAAAATCCCGACCGGCGCCAGGAAGTGATTGCCAATCCGGATAACATCGCCGGAACGGTCGAGGAACTGCTGCGCGTCTTCTCCGTGACGTTCTCCGGCCGCACGCTCACGCAGGACTACGAGATGCGCGGCGTGAAGTTCAAAAAAGGCGACAAGATAACCTCGATCCTGCCGGCCGCGAATTACGACCCCGGTGCTTTTGAAAATCCCAAGCAGGTGAATTTTCGCCGGCCGCGCAAGCCCAATCTGGCATTCGCGGGCGGCGTGCACAGCTGCATGGGCGCGCATCTGGCGCGTTTGGAAATGCGGATCTGCATTACCGAGTTTCTGCGCCGCATCCCCAACTTCCAGTTGAAGAAAGGGACCAAGATCGAATATTGGCCCGGCGGCGTCGTCGGACCGAAGGTCGTGCCCTTGACCTGGCAGGCTCCGGTCGCCTAATTGGCCGCCGCCCAACTGGCTGTCGGTAGCCGGCCGTCGCCTAGCCGGCGGCTTTTACCGTGCGGTCCAGGCCGATGTCAGCGCAAAGTCCGACAGATACTTGGTCGAGCTCCAGCCGCCGTCGACCACGATGACCTGCCCATTGATGAAGCTGCCGCCCGGAGAGCACAGGAACGCGATCGTGCTGGCAATGTCATCGACGGTGCCCATGCGATGATGCGGCGTCATTTCCTGGTTGATCCTGCGGAATTTCTCGTCTTGCATGCGGCCCTCAACCATCGGGGTCGGAACCACGCCGGGTGCGACAGCGTTGCAGCGAATCCCCGCCGCCCCGTATTGACAGGCGATATGGGATGTGAGCCCCGTCAGACCGGCCTTGGCCGCAGAGTAGGCGCCGCCGCGCATACCGCCGACAACCGCGAAAGTGGAGCTCACGTTGATGATGGCCGATCCCTGTTTCATGTGCGGCAAAACATCGCGCGACAGCCGAAACGGCGCGCGCAACATCACGTTGAGAAACATGTCCAGAGTCTCATCATCGGTCTCATGCAGCGGTTTGGGGCGCCCCATCCCCGCGTTGTTGATCAGAAAGTCGATCTGGCCCCAGCGTGATACCGCCAGATCCACGATGCGCCTGGGCGCCTCCGTCGCGGTCACATCGACAGCCAGAGTTGCAACTCGGTCGGCGTCCTTGATTGCAGCCGCCAGCTGGGCCAACCGCGGGGCATCGCGGCCGACACCGAGCACAGACATGCCCGCCTCAGCCAGCTTGACGGCCGTGGCAAAACCGATCCCGCTGCTTGCCCCGGTGATGATTGCCACTTGCATTCGAATTCCTCGTCTTGATGGTCGATGGTCCGCCGCGCCGTGCGACGCTGGAAACGCCTGCGGCATTGTAAGCCGCGGCTAGTGGGGTGTATATCCTGCGAAACTCATCCCTTTGACGCGCCCCTTCCGCCGCGAATCTTTGGGCGGTCACGCCGCGGTTCTGCGCGTATTTTGCGCCGACCCACCGAGGGCGTCATCACCAGACGATCGACGATTTCCGCGATGCGTTCGACGCTGAAATGGTCGGGCTGCCGCAGCCACCAAGCCAGAATCTCGACCGTTGCGCTGACGCCGTAAATCGCGCCCAGTTCGACCGGCAACCAATCGCTCTTTTGCACCTGGGATGCTCCCAGCTGCATCGCTTGGCGGATGAACTCCTCGCGCATGGCGCCGGCAGCCCCGCCCGTCAGCAGCGCTGACCAGATTGCGCGATGTTCGCTCACGTACTTGCACAGCGCCAAGGCCGATCCTCGCGTGTCGTCCGCCCTCAGCAACGGCAGCCCCAGGGCCATCAGCCTGCCGATTTCCTCCTCGGCCACGTCCCTCAGCAAATCCCATTTTGATTCATGGTGGCGAAAGAACGTCGCGTAGCCGATCTTCGCCTCGGCGGCGATGTCGCGCACGGTGATGTGGTCCAATTGCTTGCGCTCGAGCAAGGCAAGCAACGCTTGGCGCATTGCCGCCCGAGTGCGCACCATTCGCGCATCCGTGGTGACGGTCACCGGCGGCGGACTATCCATGTGCTGCAGATTGCATCGCCGCCAGCATCAAAGGCAGGATCATATCGCGCACGACCACGGTATTGCAGTGTTCCGCGACCGCGGCGATGCGCTCATCGCGAATGCGGAGAATGAACACGTAGGTGTTCGAATAGTAGTTGCCGTTCTTCAACGTGCCGCGCCCCCGCACCTCGGCCGCGACCCGATCATCTTCGGCCGTGAGAGAGTCGACGGTGTAGCCGAGCCCTCCTTCGAAGAGCGACTGCAACAACTTCACGGCTCCCTGATATTTCGCCTTTTCCGCAGCGCCGGACGAGTTGGTCCAAATGGACGCATCGTCGGTGAACAGTTCATCCCGTAGATCGCCGCGGGACAGCGCGGTGAAGAAGTCCTGGGCGATTTGCCGGTGGGAGCGGCTCATGGGTTACTCCTTCAGTAGATGACCGAAGCGGGCCAGCGCCGCAGCTCGTTTGGCCGGCAGATGTTCGCTGGGAAACAACCCGGGCGCGGGCTTGGCTGTCTTCAAGAGCGCATTCGCCACCTGCACCAGGTGCACCTCGGTGGGCCCGTCGGCCACCGCAAGCATGGGGACTCCCATCCACATTTTTGCGAGCGGCGTGTCGCGCGACGTGCCGAGCGCGCCGTGCAGGTGGACCGCGCGTTCGACGATGTCGTGATAGACCTTGGCCATCGCGACCTTGGCCATTCCGATGTGCATGCGCGCAGCGCCGTGCGGCTCGTTGTCGATGATCCACGCCGTTTTCAGCACCAGCAGCCGGAACTGCTCGAGCTCGATCGCGGATTGCGCGATCATGCCTTTGACGAACTGGTGATCGGCCAACAGCCGGCCCTGAGTGCGGCGCGACACGGCGCGTTCGAGCATCATATCCAGCGCTCGATTGCAGACACCGACGGTGCGCATGGCGTGGTGAATACGCCCGCCGCCCAGCCTTGCCTGCGCGACCTTGAACGCCTCGCCGGGTTTGCCGAGCATGGCATCGCGCCGCACGCGGACTCGATCGTAATGAATGTAAGCCTGCGTGCCTTCATCCTCCGCGTCATTCATGCCGGCGACATTGCGTTTGATGATGATGCCGGGCGCCTCCGCAGGGACGATGAACATCGACATCCGTTCGTGGGCCGCGTTCTCCGGATTGGTCACGGCCATCACGATGAGAAAGGCCGCAAAGCGGGCATTGGACGAGTACCATTTTTCGCCTTCGATCACCCACTCCTCGCCTTCGAGCCACGCTCTGCAGGTGAATTCCTTCGGATCAGCGCCGGCTTGCGGCTCCGTCATGGAGAAACACGAAACGATGTTGCCGTCCAGCAGCGGCTGCAGGTAGCGTTGTTTTTGTTCTCCTGTACCGTACAGCGCCAGAATTTCCGCATTGCCCGTATCGGGCGCAGCGCAGCCGAACACGGTGGGCGCCCATGAGCTGCGCCCGATGATTTCGTTCATCAATGCGAGTTTGAGTTGGCCATATCCCTTGCCACCGAGCTCCGGCGGCAGGTGGCACGCCCACAGGCCGCGCTCCTTTACCTGGTCGCGCAAAGGAGCGATGAGCGCGCGTGCTCGCTCGTTGTGCGTGTCGTACATGTCCTTGGCACTGGGGAAGAGCAGATCGAGAGGCTCGACCTCCTCGCGCACGAACCGATTCATCCAATCGAGCTTTTCCTGGAATTGAGAATCGACCCTGAAATCCATGCGCCGTCCTCGAGGTCAGGTGTGCTTCGGGTTCGATCTCAGCAGCTCAGGATGTCTGGCTTCTATCATGCGGCGAAGGCCGTCGCGCCAGTGCACGCGCGTGCGGCCAAGGATCTCGTGCATATACGTAACATCAGGCCAAAGCGGCGTATGGGCCGCGGTGGTGTACTCGAATTGAGGTCGTACCCCGACCAACTCGCCCATGTATGCGCAGTAGTCCTCCGCGCTCACCGTCTCGCTGCCCGACCAGTTGACGACGATCGGCGGCAACGCGGCCACCTCCATGGCGCGGATGCCGAGTTCGACATAGTCATCCTCGTAGATCGGGTTGTAGTTGTTGGGCTTTTCAGGATGCAATGGGATCGGCCTGCCCTGCAGCATCATTTCGAGTCGGTCGGCCGGCGCGCCGCCTTCCGGTCCATAAGTCGAGCAGATGCGGATGATCGTGAGCGGGATTCGAAACTGCTCGGCGATCCAAGTGCAAAGCGCTTCGCCGGCGATCTTGGAGAAACTGTAGTTTGCCCGTTGGGGCACGCCGGGTCCGTCCGCTTCGGTGAGCGGCCGTTGGCCTTGATACTTGTATATCGAGCCCGTCGAGCAATAGACGAACCCTCGCGCCTTGCGGCAGTGATACAGCAATTTCCCGGAACGATCGGCGTTGGTCTCTACGCAGCGGCGCCAATCTCCGGTGCCGGGGTCCACGGCCGCATGGAAAACGTGGGTAAAGTCGTCCGGCACGCCCGCGAGGCTGCCGTTGAAGATATCGAGTTGCAGCGGCGTGACCCCCGCGGCCGCGAGCTTGTCCCGATCCCCCTGCTTGCTGAAGCGTGCCGCGCCCCACACCTCGTTACGCTTCGCAAGAGCCCGGGCAATCGGGAAGGCGATCTTCCCGGTGGCACCGGTGATGAGAATCTTTTGGCCGTCGAGCACGCAGTTCTCCCTGGTGACCTTTTCATCGTGGGCGCTCGGTTATTCTATAATAAGATCCCGTTGCAGCCGCGCTCATTAGGGTGGGAAGATCTTCAGTATGTCAACCGTCCTCGTTGGAACGCCTTCCGATGCTGCACCGGCGATTCTCGCCGCCGGCCGCACCGACATAACGACCTGGTTCGTGTCGATGTCGGCCCGGCACCCCGAAGGCCGGGACGCGGACTATTTGGCGTGGCATTCGCTCGATCATCGACCCGAGCAACATCGCCTGAATGCATTGCGGGCCTCCTTGCGGCTGGTATCGACCCCGGCGTGCCGGGCAGTCAGGGCAGTCAGGCACTCTCGATACGACGCGGTCGACCATCTGATGACCTATCTTTTCACCGGTGTGGAGGGATTATCAAAATTCGGCGAGCTGAGCACCGGCTTGGCGAAAGCCGGGCGTGTGCCGTACCTGCTTCCGCCGGTCGAACGCGCCGTCTATACGCTGAAGAGCACCCTCGCCGCCCCGCGCATCAAGGCCGGCGCGGATGTTTTGCCTTGGTGGCCGGCGAAGGGCGTGTACGTCCTCATCGAGCAGGGCGATCGCCCGCCCTCCGAACTCATCGACGTCCCGGGCGTGGCGGGAATCTGGTGGGGCAACTCGCTGCCGCTGGGACCTCCGGTCGCGACTACACCCGCCACGGATGCCGCGCGGTCGATCACCTATTGCTTTCTCGATGAGGAGCCGGCGAGCGCTGCCCAGCACTTGCGCCCGGTGCTCGAGAAGCGCTGGGCGACCCACGGCATCGAGCCTAAGTTCGCCGCCCCATTCAACGTGCTCGTGCCCTACCAGTGGGACCGTTTCGTGCCCTAGGAGCCTGTCTCCTAGCCTTCCGCCTCGACTTCGTATCGGGACAGGTACCGCTCGAACTTGGATCGCACCTGATCGGCGGTCAAGCCGAACTGAGCGAGCGCGTACTCATGTTTGCCGAATTTTCCCTGGGGATTATCGGCGAGCCAGGCGCTCATGCCCTCTTCCGCCGCAACGGTGAATTCGTCGCCGAGCGCACGGTATAGGGTGCGCATCGTTTGAATGGGTTCGCGCATGAGATCTGCATAGTGCACATCCACGATGCGATCGGAACCGAGCTTGTCGCGCGTATTCATGATTCGATCGGCATGCTGGACGGCCTGCCACGGATAGTTCTCGGCGATCCAAGTCAGGTCGGGCGTCGCGCCGAATGCGCCATTCCCCATGCGCATGAGGCTGCAGAACGAAGCCGTGGCCGCTATCGGATCCCGATGCGTCCAGACGAGGCGGGCATCCGGATAGATCTTGAGCAGCGTCTCGAGCCAAAGCGCATGGGACGGCTGCTTCAGGTTCCACACGCCCGGCGCGTCCGCCTGCAGCAATTGCAGAAAGCGCTTGTGATATCGATAGGTCGACGTCAGATCCGCGTCGTGAAACAGCCAGTCACGATAGTTCGGCAGCTTGCCGCGCCCTTCCCATATCAGCGCCTTGAAATCGCTCTGGATGAAGAACATGCATTCGTTCGGAAAGACTGCCGAATTGCGATAATACTTGCCCATGTCCGGATGAGCTGCGAGAAGCTTGCGCTCCTGATCCAGCCTCTCGAGGGCACGCGGGTCATCGTAGAGCGAGGCGCTGGTGGCCGGCGGCACCGGATCATCGATTTCCCAGGTGAGCGGCGAGCGGCGGGCGGGATCTGCTGCCAATAAATTACTGAGCAGCGTCGTCCCGGTACGAGGAATGCCGAAGACGAAAACCGGACGCTCGATCGGTCGATCGAGCAATTCGGACCGTTCATCGAGATAAGCAGTGGTTTTCAGCCGGGTGGCAAGCGCGGCGAGCATTGCTGTGCGAAAGCGTTGAATGCCCACTTCCGAATAATCCACCTGGTTCGCGTCCGCCAGCAGAACGCCGAGACCTTCGCGGAAGCTCTCGCTATCGAAACGATGTAGTCCCGTGCTCTTACGCGCCGTCTCGATCAATTCATCCGCAACAAACTCATGCGCCATGTAACCTCCCCGCTCACCCGGCCGGATTCAAATTCAAAATACACCGTGCCGTTTTAAATGGCACCATCGGTGGTTTCACCCTTTCATGGATTTCGCCATGGCAGTCAAAGCGTCGCGGCGCGGCATCGATAGCAGCGTATCGAACGTCGCCTTATAGTGCTCGCTGGCGATCAATACGGGGCCGTCGCGCAGTCTTTCCAGCGCCAGCCTGGCCACCTCGTCAGGCGACATGACGTTCGGCAGTCTGGAGGGATCGATGCCATGGCGGCTCAGCGCTTCGGTGTCCGTCGCACCGGGACAAATCGTCAGGACATCGATGCCGTCGGGCGTAAGTTCTCCCCATAGCGCTTCACCGAGGCTCTTCACGAAAGCCTTGCTCGCCGAGTATGCCGCCGAGTAAGGGCAGCCGATCAGCGCTTCCACGGAACTGGTAAGTATGATGCCGCCCTTGTGCCGCTTGCGCAGCCGCGGAATGAATCCGTTGGTCAACTGCATCGGCGTATTGCAATTCACCATCAACATGGCGGCCAGGGCTGAGGCGTCATGGGCCGAATGATCGCCCTTGAAGCCGTAGCCGGCGTTGCTGACCAGAAGTCCGACATCCAGCGGGCCGGTGACATCCATGATGCGCATGCTCGCATCTGCTTCGCCAAGATCCATCTGGCACACCGTCACCTGAACTCGGTGAGCGGCCTCAAGCTGCGCCGCGAGCGCTTCGAGGCGCTCTGCGCGGCGTGCCACCAGCACGAGATCCATGCCGATTGCCGCCAGCTGCACGGCGAAACTCTTGCCGATCCCGGACGATGCTCCCGTGACCACGGCGACCGGGCCGTATCGGCTCTTGAAATCAGCGTTCGTCATGGTTTCCATCGTCACCGGCCAATAGACGGCGCGCCGCATCCACGCATCGCCGCAAACGAATTCTCGGTTCGATGCCTGCCTCCGCTTGCGACTTCAAAGGCACCTCGAGGCTGATCGTGACGCTGGACGGCAGCGCGGCGAGGTAATCGCGCAACGGCATCTCACCCTCGCCCGGGATCATCCGTTCGAAGGTCGCCTCCTTCAAATAGTCCGGCTCGCTTGGGCGTCGCGGGGCGTCGCAGAGCTGCACATAGTCGATCAACTTAGGATCGAGCGCGGCGATCTGGGCTGCGGTCGCGCCGGACCGTCCAAGATGCATCGTATCGAGAAGCAGGTTGAAGTCAGGTCTGCCCACATGCCGAACGGCGGCGACGGCGCTGTCGAGACTGTTGATCGTGAGTGCAGGGCAAAGCTCGATGGTCGAGACCATGCCGCGCTCGGCGGCCATTTCGGCAAACAGCGCAAGTTGATCGAGTGTGCGCGCGAGGTCCGGATCCATGCTGACCGTGTTGAGACGTTCGACCCCCAATTCCCGCATGATGTCCATGTCGGCGGCCGCGGCGCGAATATCGCTGTTGGCGCGGATGATGCACCCTTCGCCCAACGAAATCGCGACGCCCCGGTCGCGCATCGCGGCGGTCAATTCGCGGCGCATCCCCGTATCTTCGCGCAGCGAGAACGCCGGGTAGCCTTGGGGATTGTAGCCAAGCCCGGTCAAGCCGGTCGAGATGCAGCTGCAGCCAAGATCCGCGGCAAGATTGACGAACTCCACGGGCGGAAGCCCGAACGCGCTCAGCTGCTCGATGCCTAGCCGCCCCGTGTGTGCGCGCATCACGGCGTCACGGACAGGCGTGGATCGACGACATTGCGGATCGGCGCAAGCGGACCGGACATGCGCGAAACCGCCTCGGCGACGGCGCCGAGGCCGATGCGCTCACTCAGCCAGGGCCGGATGTCGATGCTACCGTCCGCAATGGAACGCAGCGCCAACTCCATGTCCTGCTGTTCTTCGCCGGCCGCGAAGTGAACGGTCAGGCGCTTGTTCTGCGCGGCAAACACGTAGAATTGTTCTGCTTCCATGCAGTACCCGCCCATGACGATTCTTGACTCGAAGGCCACCCCTGCGATGATCTGCGGCAAAAGCCCCGGCAACCCGACGCATTCGTAGACCAAGTTGGCGCGTCGGCTGCCCAGATCGGGTATCGGGCCGTAGGGCGAAAGTTCGCGCGGATCGACGGCGATGTGGGCACCCATGGCGATCGCCGCCTCGCGGCGGGATGGATGCAGATCGGCTGCGATGATCGGTGCGACACCCATCAATTTGAGACCCGCTATCACGCCAAGGCCGATTGCGCCGCAGCCAATGACCAGCGCCACGTCCTCTTGAGTAGGCTTGCCGCGGCGCGCGTGCTCGAGGCCGACCGCCAAGGGCTCGGTCATGGCGGCCATGTCGTCGCTCAGGCCCGATGGGATTTCCATCAGCGCATTCTCATCGAGCAGCATGAGCTCGCCCCATCCGCCGGGACACTCGTGGCTGAAGCCGATCACAGCGTGTCCGCCGGCATTGCGCATCACCGGCACCGAAGTGACGCGACGGCCCGTTTTCACCGGACGCCTGCTGCCCGGTCCATAATCGATGATCTCGCCGACATATTCGTGCCCGGGGACGAAGGGGCGGGAAAAGTCGAGGCCGGCATAAGGGCCGCCGAATTTGCGCGATAGATCGATGACGTTCTGGCCGGAATGGAGAAAGTGCTGCTCCGATGCACACATGCCGCAACTGTATGTGCGCACCAGCGCCTGCCCCTTGACCGGGACGGGCTCGGGCATTTCGCCGACGAGAACTTTGCCGTTTTGAATGTAGGCTGCTTTCATGACAGCGCACCGTACGAGGGATCCGAGCGGTCGCGGCGGCCGACCTCATGTTCTTTCATTGCGGTCACCTCGCGAATCTCATCGAAGTCGCGCACGGCAAGCCGATGATCAAGGGCCCATCGTCCATTGCGGCGCGACCAACGATCGATGTAGCGGCTCCAGACGGTCATCTGCATGAGCTTCGCGCCGCGACGAACGCGTAACGAGGCGGTCACGTAAGCTTCGCTTCCGGCGCGATCGCCGTCGAGCTCGATCAGAATGTTGGAAACTTGATGCGAGTGGTGCAGCGTGTGCAAGTGTTGCGAGCAAATGTGATCAATCGCGCCGCGGCCGTTGCCTTGATAAACGTCCGCGCCGTAATCCGCAATGGCATCGTCATGCCAGATCGAATGACCCAACGGAACATCGAGACGATCCACCGAGCGGCAATAGCGATAGATGAGATCGGTTATTTCCTGGCGAGCCGCCAGTGCGTCGATAGTCGAGCCGCCGTTCATTTCTCGTCTCCCCTCACTCTCTTTTCCCCTCAACTCACGACGCGGCCGCCGTTGACGCCGATGGTCTGTCCGGTGACGTAGCCCGAATCCTCCGATATGAGCCACGCGCAGGCGCTCGCGATATCGTCCGGTACGCCGAGGCGCCGCACGGGCAGCGTCTTGGCAAGCTGCTCGGGAGGAAATTGAAACCTGCTGCGGTTTGCTTCGGACATGATGGTGTTCATCACGGAGCCGGGCGGGATATTGTTGACCGTGATGCCCATGGGCCCCAACGCCTGGGCCAGCGACCGGGTCATCGATACGACCGCGCCCTTGGAGGCTGAATAATGCACCTGCTCGATGCTGCCGCTCTGCGCGCTGGAGGAGGAGATGTTCACCACCCGGCCCCAATGGGCAGCCTTCATGTCCGGCAGAACGACCTGGGTGACGATGAACGTTCCTATGACGTTTATTTCCATCATCTTGCGCCAGTCGTCTTCCACCAACTCCTCGAAGGGAATGAAATTGGCGATACCGGCGTTGTTGACCACTATGGTGACCGGACCGAATTCCTTGCGCAACTTATCGACCGCTGCGGTCACCTGTTTGCGATCGGCAATGCTGGCCTGCAACGCCAGCGCCTTGCCGCCCGCCGCCTTGATCTCCGCCACGACCGCTTCGCAACCTTCGAGATTGAGGTCGAGCACCCCTACCGCGATACCCTCGCGGGCCAGGCGCAAACTGCACGCTCTGCCGATGCCTGCCGCGGCACCGGTCACCAGCGCTGTCTTGGTCTTCATAGCTCACTTCTCCCGATTTCAGTCCATTCTTACACTTAACGAAGATCATCTGCTCGGCCCATCTCAAGCTCAGCCGGCGTCCACGACCCGCTTTACCTCCGCGAGGTAGTCGATATGCGCCTGGATGTCATTGCCCAGCCCTTTGTCCATCGACGCCACGCATCCATGAGTTCCGCCCGCGTCGCGCCATATTTTCAGGTCCTGGGCCGCTTCCCTCGGATTGCGGGCAAATATGGTAAGCAGCTCCCGGCCGTAGCCCTCTGCGGATTTTCCCAGCGCATCGAGGTGGTGTTTTACCCTGCCCCAAGCCTCCACGGCGCCGTCCCCCTTGGCGGCGAACACGAACCCATCTCCGAGGCGTGCGCCTCGCTCGTAAGCGGGTTCCGAGTAACCACCCAGCCAAAGCGGGATCATCCGCCGCGGCCGGGGATTGATTCCAGCCCTGTCGATCCGGTCGAAACGCCCCTCAAAGCTCACCACCGGTGTGGTCCATAACTGACGCAACAGCCCGATCTGCTCCTCGATCCGCTTCGCGCGGGTGCGAAAGTCCATTCCCAAGCCTTGGTACTCGACATAGTTCCAGCCGATGCCGACACCGAGTCTCAAGCGCTCGCGAGACAAGAGATCGACGTCGGCGGATTGCTGCGCCACCAAGGCGGTCTGCCGCTGCGGCAGCACGAGAACGCCGGTGACGAACTCCAGCTTATCGGTCAGCGCCGCGGCATATCCGAAAAAAACAAAAGGATCGTGGAACGTGTGCTTCTCGGTGTACGGACCGGCCAGCTTCGGCTCGCGCCCCTCGTGCGGACCTTTGAGGACATGATCGTAGGCCATCAGATGGCCATAGCCGAGGGCCTCGACGGCCTCGATGAACTTTCGAATCGCATCAGGATCACCGGCGACTTCGGTCGTGGGGTAGGAAACACCGATTTTCATCAGGCCGGCTCCCCTTGCGCGCCCATGACCTGGGGCTCACGGCGTCGCTCTATCATGAAGAGGCAAGCGACTCCCCCCACGAACGTCAGCGCCGCGAGCGCGCTCAGCCCCGGCACGTAGCTGCCGGTGCGTTCCTGAATCCGGCCGACAGCCGAGGGCATCAGGCTGATGATGGGAAGAAACATCATCAGCAGTCCGAAGCTGCGTCCCACATGGTTCGCACCGAACTCGGTGGCAACCGCGGCGGCGAGCAGCGGCCACATGCCTCCGCTCAAGCCCACCATGAGCACGCCCAGGAAGAGGCCCGCGCCGCTTTGTGCAAAGGCGACGATGGTGCCGCCGGCGGCTGTCGCCAGAGCAAGTCCCACGAGCGGCAAACGGTTGCCAAAGCGATCGGAGAGCATCCCGACGATCAGGGTCGAGGTTACGTGCGAGAGACTGAACGCAGACAGAAGCACGCCCGCGGTCTGCTGATCGAGAGAGCGGCTCGTCACAAGGGGCGCGAGATTGTGCAAGCACGCTCCATGCAGGGCAAGCATGGGTAGATAGACGGCCAGGAGCAGGCGAAAATTCCGGCTGGCAAGAACGTCGCGCCAGCCCAGACCGCTCGAACCGCCCGCCACGCGCGGGTGGCCGTGGTTGGAAACCGTTACGCCATCCGTCGTCATGTAGCGAAGTCCGTCGCGCGCCGTAGGACGGTCGCGCATGACGAGCAGTACGAGCGGCAGCACCACGAATGCGATCAGCAGTCCTGCACCGCGCCATACTGTGCGCCATCCAAACTCCGGTGTGAGCGTTGCGACGATGGGCGGAAGGATGACGCCCGCTGCACCAAGCCCAAAGGCGCTCAAACCCAAGGCCAACCCCAAGCGCCGCGTGAACCAACGCGACACGCTCGCATTCGTTACCAGCGTCGTCGAGAAAGTCAGCGCAACAGGCAGCAGAAGCATAAAAAGCGCCAAAAGCTGCCAGCGCGCCGTAACAAAACTGACGCCGATGTAAAACAACGCGATGCCGAACACGCCGCCGCCCATCATCCATCGGGCCGGATATTTGTCAGCCAGCGGACCGACGATGGGAGAAAAGATCGCGGCAGCCAGTCCTAACGCGGCCAGAGCCAGCTGCAGGGAACTGATCGGCGCGTTGAGCTCTACGGACCAGTCATGCAGAAACAGCGAAAAGGCGTTTATCGGCAGCCCGTTCGCCGCAGTCTGCGCGAGCACACAGACCACCACGATGTTCCAACCGTGATACCAGCCCCGCCGAACGCCGTTATGCGTGCTTTCCGTCATCGAGACTCCCCCGCCGATGAACGCTGCATTCTGCCACTTCAGTGGCGCCGAAGCGCGTCTGCTTGACTGAGCAGATCTCGTGTTGACTTAAGACAGGGAGCAAGACGCTCATGCGGGCCGATGCCCTCCTCCGCGCGCGCCAGCATGGGCACCTCGATCCCGATGGATGCGTGAGCAGGCAACGCAGCGAGAAGCTGCAACAAAGGCAGCTCACCCGCGCCGGGCGGCAGTCGGGCGAATCGGGCCTCATCGGCATAACTTAGGCCCGCAGACATCAGCGGCACATCGCAGATCTGCACATGGCCGATCAGCTGCGGGTCCACGGCGGCGAGTTGAGCGACCTTCGAGCCTGATCGAAAAAAATGCATTGCATCGATCAACACGCGGAAATTTTGCTTACCGACATGGCGAACGGCCGAAACCGCAGTCTCCAGGTCGCCGATGCAAAGCCCCGGCATGAACTCCAGCGTCGCGTCCAGGCCCCTGTCTTCGGCCAACTCGGCGAATATCGCGAATTGGTCGAACGTGCGGCCGCGATCCGGATCGAGGCCGAGTATGTTGACCTGACGAGCGCCGAATTCGCACATCAGATCGAGATCGGCGCCCGCGCCGCGGATATTCTTGTCAGGCCAGACGAGGAATCCTTCGCCCAGCTGGATGGAGACGCCGTGGCGTCGCAACGCGCCGACCATATCGCGCCGCAGGCCGGCATCCTCACGCAGCGACCACGGGGGATACGACTTGGCCCTGACGATGGGCTCGAGCGCGATTCCGATGCTGCGGCAGCCAAGATCGGCGGCGAGTGCGACGAACTCGGCCGGTGGCAGCCCCAAAACACTGATGAATTCGATGCCTATCACGCTTCCCACCCTTGCTGCGCCCCACCCTTGCTGCGCCCGGCGCCGCGTCCGGTCAGGCAACGCGTGTCGCCCGGGCGATCCGGCTATCCTACTTCGGCGTCTTCGGGAAGGCTGCAATCGGAGCGTCGAATCGCGTAAAATTCCGGCTCGTGGACCTTTCAACCTATTCGACACTTCACTTCGAACGCGAAGGTCGGCTGTTGCGCGCCGCCTTCAATCGTCCTGAGACCCTCAACGCCATCAATCGCGTCGCGCATGACGAAATTGCGCGTTTCTTCACCGAATTGGCCGTGGATCCTCTCACCGACGTCGTCATCCTATCGGGCGTCGGCCGGGCGTTTTCCGCGGGAGGAGATCTCGACCACATTCAGCGAATGATAGACGACCCGTGTGCGTTCCTGGATGACATACCGAACGTCAAGCGTGTCGTCTTCGGAATGCTCGACTGTCCCAAGCCCATAATCGCGAAGCTCAACGGTCATGCGATAGGCCTTGGCGCGACGATAGCGCTGCTTTGCGATGTCATCTTTGCCGCGCCGACCGCGAAAATAGGCGACCCTCACGTCAAGGTCGGCTTTGCCGCGGGCGACGGCGGCGCGGTCATCTGGCCTCATCTCATCGGTCATGCCCGTGCCAAGGAGTATCTCATGACCGGCCGGCTGCTGACGGCGGAGGAAGCGGAAAGAATTGGGCTGATCAATCATGTGGTGCCGGCTGAAGATCTCGACCGGGTGGTCGACGCGTTCGCTCAGGAGCTGCTGGGCGGCGCAATGCGGGCAATCCAGTGGACGAAGCTCGCGGTCAACATCGGTCTCAAGCAGCTGGCCCATTCGGTTCTCGATGCCTCCGTGGCGTTCGAGGCCTTGTCCAACGTCAGCGCCGATCATAGCGAGGCTGTGCAAGCCATGCGCGAGAAGCGGCCGCCGAAATTCACGGGGAAATGAAAATTCACGGGCATATAACGGGAGGCTGCTCGTGAAGGCGCACTTCGTGACAATGGCCAACTACAACGCCTGGGCCAATGCACGCATCTATCGGGCCGCCGCCGCGCTGCCGGACGAGCTCTACCGAAAAGACGTGGGGGCCTTCTTCAAAAGTCTGCACGGCACTTTCAATCACCTTCTGGTCGCCGACCGTATCTGGATGTGGCGCCTAACCCGGACGGGCAGCCATCCGCAGGAACTCAACGCGACACTGTTCGAAGACCTGCCCTCGCTGCTTGCGGCGAGGCAGAGCGAAGATGCGCGAATCACCGAGTTCGTGGAAAGTCTGGATGCGGAGGGCTTCGAGGAGATGTGGGATTACAAGACCCTCAGCGGTGTGCCGCAAAGACAGCGCCGCCGGGAAATACTGGCGCATTTTTTCAACCACCAGACGCACCATAGAGGCCAGGCGCACACGATTCTCACGATACTCGGAGTTGCACCCGACCCCTTGGACATGGTGTTGATGCAGCGCGAGTAGCGTTGGACGCGGCCCCGGCATTTCAACCCGCGCCATGCGGCGCGCGGCGTGCTTCACATGTACATGCCGCCATTCACGTTGATCTGCTGTCCCGTTATGTAGCTCGCCTTGTCCGAACAAAGAAATTCGCAGGCATCGGCGATGTCCTGCGGAGTTCCCGGACGAGCGATGGGAATGTGCTGCGCGATGACCTCGAGGGGCGGAACCTCGCCCGACAGCACTCCAGCCCTCGCCAAGGGCGTATCGACGAGCGCCGGCGGGATGGTGTTGACGGTGATTCCGTGGCCCGCCAATTCCCGGGCCAAGGCCTTGGTCAAACCGATCACACCGCCTTTGGCGGCCGCGTAGTGGGCTCGATCCGCGGCGCCGGACTGCGCGGCATTGGACGAAATCGTCACGATCCTGCCCCACTTCGATTCGATCATATCCGGCAGCGCCGCCTGGATGGTGTGAAACACCCCCGTCAAATTCACATCGATCATGCGTTGCCAGGTCTCGAAGGACATCGAGACAAAGCTCTGCGCGTTCGATATTCCTGCGTTCGCAATGACGATGCTGATCGGACCGAATGCTTCACGCACCGCAGAGTAGGCGGATTGGACATCCGCACGACTGGACACATCCGCCCTGCGCGCCAGGATTCTGGCGCCCGCCGCCTTCAGTGCGGCGCTCTCGGCTTCAAGGGCTTGCTCCTGAACGTCGAGCATGGCGACCGGATGGCCATTGTGCGCGAAGCGTTGGCTGATGCCCAAGCCCATTCCCGACGCAGCGCCGGTAACGACCACCACGCGATTCGCGCCGCCCATCGTTCAGCTCGGCGCCAGTTCGAGGTGCATTTGAGTCAGACCCCGAATGATATAGCTGGGCTCGTAATCCAAGCCGCGGTTGCCGGCAGCGCCGTGCTTCGCTTCCGATAATTTGATTTGCGACGTATTTGCCAGGAATCGCTCGAGAATAACCTCGACTTCAGCGCGCGCGAGCGGCGCGCCGATGCAGGTGTGCGCACCCCGCCCAAACGCTATATGTTCCTTGATCTTGGGTCGGTCCAGCTTGAATTCCTTGGGGTTGTCCCAGCGTCGTGGGTCGCGGTTCGCCCCGGCAAACGCAATGACAACCTTCTTTCCCGCCGGGATCTCCATGGCACCGATCCTGGTGTTTCGCCGCGCCAGCCGGAAGGTCGTCTTGGTCGAACCTTCGAGACGCAAAACCTCCTCGAGGAACGCCGGGATCAAGGACTTGTCCTTGCGCAGCGTTTCCTGCAATTGCGGCGCCTCGACCAAGAACCGCATTGAATTACCGATGAGCTTCGCGCTCGTATCCTGGCCCGCAGCGAAAAGAAAGACTGCAAGCTTGACCAGTTCCATGACGTCGGGTGTGGACCCGTCCGGATATTTCGCGGCGGCGAACTCCGTGAGTATGTCGCCCCGCGGATTCGCACGGCGCTCCTGAATATATCTTACGAAGAACCCTGCCATGTATTCGAGCGGTGCGAATGAGGTGCCGCCGGACTCGGTGCTGCCCGCCGGAGGCGTTGCATCGATCGCTTTCCTGAAGGACTCGCGATCGTCCTCGGGCACACCCAGGAGATCGGCCACTACGAGCGTTACGTACGGGGCGGCTACCTCGCCGATCAGCTCGCACTCCCCTTTTGCGACCGCATCCTTCACCAGCTTGTCAGCGTAACTTCGCATGAAATCCTCACTCGCCTTGAGACGGGAGGGTACGAACAGCCGGCTGAGCAACGAGCGTGTCGCGCTGTGCTGCGAGTCGTCGTAAGTCACCAACAAGTCGGAGCCCGGAACCTTGCTGCGATTTGCCTCTATCTGTGTCGATATGTCGTCGCCCTTCGGCTCAAACGGCAGGGGGATGACCGGGCCGCCCGCGGTGATGAGCGACGAGAAGTCCTTGGTGTTTCTCAGCACCTCCAAAGACTCCTCGAATCCGGTGACCAACACCAGATCGCGGTCGGCAAGCTGATTGACCGGGCATTTCGCATGCAGCGCCGCGAAATACTCGTACGGGTCCTTCAAGATGGAGGCATCGGAGAAAAAATCCCGTTCCGCGAGAGGCTTCGGCGTCACGTCGCAGCTCCATTCATGATGGATGCGCTATTCAATCTTCCGGCGCGATCGTCACGCGCAAGCCGTCCAAATTAGCCGATAGTTGAATTTGGCACGAGAGCCGGGATGTTTCCTGGCGATGGCTGGAACCCTCCAGCAAATCGTTCTCATCCGAGCTCATCGGCGGAAGAGCGCCCACCGGACCGCCCTTGACATAGACGTGGCACGTCGCGCAGGAACAAGACCCGCCGCACAACGCCAGAAGCTCGTGTACTCCGGCGTCCCGGATGACCTCCATCACGGTCATACCGGCGGGAGAATCCAGGGTGCGTTCCTCACCCTCTCGAGTGGTCACTATCAGTTGCGGCATGCGGCTGGGGCGACCACGAAAGGGTCTTTATTATGAGACACGATGAATCATAGGTTGTTTGCGTTATGGCGGTCAAGAGAGTGCGGCGAGGTGCCGCCGAGCGCAAGGAACAGCTGCACGGTATCGAGATAGCGCTGGGCCGTGGCTTTTACATAGCCAAGGCGCGCCTGTTGGTAGGAGCGCTGCGCGTCGAGGACTTGAAGAATGCCCACATTGCCTTCCTTGTACGCCTCGCGGGTAAGGCCCAGATTCGCCTCGGCAGCCTGCTGCGCCTGGTCCTGTGCGGCCAGTTGCTCGCCGTCATGCGCAAGCGCCTCCAAGAGATCGGCAACCTGGCTGAATGCCTCGAGCACGGTCTGCTCGTAGTTCTCCGCGCTGGCACGCATGGCATCGAGAGCCGCCCGCTTCTGCGCCCGCAGCGTTCCGCCGTCGAACAACGGCATCGTCAAACCCGACAGAAGGCTCCACGCGGTGCCCGAGTGGTCCAACAAGCCCCCCGGCGTCGCCGCCTGCTGGCTGACGCTGGCCGTGAGTTGAATCTTGGGATACAGATTCGACTCGGCAACCCCCAAGGCGCTGGTCGCCGCATGCAAAGTCGCTTCCGCCGCGAGAATGTCCGGACGACGATGTGCCAGTTCGGACGGCAAGCTCACCGGCACTTCCGCGGGCAGCGTAATTTGCGCAAGCTGCAAATCCGCGGGCAACTCGACGTCGGGCGTGCGTCCGAGTATCAGCGACAGCGCGTGGTGGGCGGTGCTCAATTGCTGGCGAAGCGGCGGCAGCAAGGCCGAATCGCTGGCAATCTGGCTCTCGGCGCTCACGACGTCGATGCGCGCAACCAATCCATTCTCGAACGCCGTGCGCACGAGCTTGAGATTGTCGCGATCCTGCTCGAGGATGGTCTCGACGGTGGCAATCTGCGCCCCCGTCGAGGCGATCGCAAGGGTCTGCAGTACCGCCTGGCCGCTGACCGAAAGGTATGCCGCTTCGAGCTGCTGATGAGCGACTTCGGCCTGCGCCTGCTGCTGCTCCACCGAGCGGGCCACCCCGCCCGTATAGTCGAGCGTGTAGCTGACGGAGGGTCCGACCGCAAAGTAGGTGAAGGGCGGCACGCTGAAGCCACCCAGAAACTCCGCGCCGTATTTCTGGCGGCCGACACCCGCGGTAAGGCCGACTTGGGGATAGCGCAGGCCAGCCTGCGCCAGCGCGAGTTCCTGTGCCTGCGCCAGGGTCTGCGCGGCGGACTTGAGCGTGCGATTGTGCTGCAGCGCCTGCTTGACGATTGCATCGATCTCGTCCGAACCAAATAACGACCACCAATCACCTTCGATCTCTCCGCCGAGCACGATATGTTGGGGGCCGCCTGCGCTCGAGGGCTGTTCAATCGTCAAGGGATCGGACGTATAGCGGGCCGCCGCGGGCGGCTCCGGCCGCGCGAAGTTCGGGCCCACGCTGCAAGCCTGCAGCGCCGCGAACGCGCCCAAGGCTGCGGCGCTCATACCGTGTGAAAACCTCAGTGCGATCGAGCGTTGCATCGCACGTTCACTCCAGTGCAATCGGTTCGGGCTTGCGCGATTCGCCCTTGCGCAAGACCATGACCAACGGGATGGCCAGCAGGCACAGCCAGAGCATCATTTTGAAATTGTCGAGATAAGCGATCATGGAGGCCTGTTGAGTGACCTGTGCATTCAGGGCAGCGAGTTCCCGCACGCCGGGCATGCCGGCGGGCATTTGCGCGCGGACGACCGAACTGAAAGGCGACACATGCTCCGCCAACGAAGCATGCGCTATTTGAGTGTTTCGCGTCAGCATGGTCTCGACGATCGAGATGCCTATGCTGCTGCCAAGGTTGCGGGACAGGCTGAAGAACGCAGCACCCTCGTTGCGCAAGGCCGGCTGCAAGGTGGCGAACGCCGCGCTTGCGAGAGGGACGTATACCAGTCCCGTGCCCATCCCTTGCGCCAGGCCCGACCAAATCACGGTCCCCATGTCCATTTGCAGATCGAATCGTGTCATTTGCCAGGCCGAAAAGGCGGTCATCGCGAACCCGAAACCGATGATCCAGCGCGCTTCGACGACCTTGGCCAGGCGCGCGACGATGAGCATCGCAAGCAGCGTGCCCAAACCGCGCGGCGCAGTGGCCAACCCCGTGGTGATCACGGGATAGTTGAGCAGATTTTGCAGAAGCGGGGGCAGCAGCGCGAGCGTCGCGAACAATACGAGGCCCACCGTGGACATGAATGCGCAGCCGGCCAGAAAATTTCGATCCTTGAACAGCCCAGGATCCAAAAACGGTGCTTTTCGCGACGTCACCATGTGGACGACGAACAGATACAGGGCGGTCGCGGACAGCGCTGCCTCGATGCATATCTCCGGAGAGTTGAACCAGTCCATGAGTTGGCCGCGATCGAGAGTGATTTGCAGAGCGCCCACCGCGAGGCTCAAGGTGGCAAATCCGACGAAATCGAAGGGTGAGCGCTTGAGTGTGCTCTCCGGCATCGTGCTCAACACTCCGAGAAACGCGAGAATGCCGAATGGCACGTTGATGTAGAAAACCCAGCGCCAGTTGTAATCATCGGTGAGCCAACCGCCGAGGGCCGGTCCTATGATCGGACCGACGGTCACGCCCGTCACCCAGAGACTCATCGCTCTTGCGTGATTCTCCGGCGGATTGATATCGAGCATCACCGCCTGGGACATCGGGACCAGCGCGGCACCGCAGGCGCCCTGCAGCAACCGCGCCAGCACCATCTGCGAGAGCGATTGGGCAAGTCCGCACAGCATGGAGGCCGTGGTGAAGCCGGCAATCGAGATGAGGACCACCCGCTTCCTGCCGAACTGCCCTGCCAGCCAACCGGCCAGCGGCGTCATGATGGCTGCTGCCACGATGTAGGAGGTGAGCACCCACGCCATTTGATCCTGGGTGGCGGAGAGCGAGCCTTGAATACGCGGCAAGGCGACATTGGCGATCGTATTGTCGAGCACCTGCATGATCGAGGCCATCATCACCGAGACCGTGATGAGAGTTCGACGCGGTCCGGCTACAAATACGGCCGCGCCGTTCATTGCACGGCTTCTGCCGCCAACGGGTGTTCAGTGGCGGGGCGCTCGCCATCCTCGGCACGGGAACGCTCGCCATCCTCGCCGCGCGTATCGACCTTCACGCTGGCGCTCAAGCCCGCCTGCAGGCGAAAACCGGGATCGACGCCGGCAAGCTGCAGGCGCACGGGTATTCTCTGCACGACCTTGACCCAGTTGCCCGTGGCGTTCTCGGCCGGAAGCATCGAAAACTGGGAGCCTGTGCCGGGGCTCAAGCTCACCACCTTGGCGGAAAAATGCCTGTCCGGAATTCGATCGATTTCCACGGTGGCGGATTGCCCGGGACGCATATGGGCGAGCTGCACTTCCTTGAAGTTTGCCTCGACCCACACATCGACGGTCGATACCAATGCGAACACCGGCGCCGATGCCGCGATGTAGTCGCCCACCTGCAATTGCTCCACCTTGGTCACGATTCCGTCGGCCGGCGCCTTCACGAGGGTATAGGACAAATCGAGCCTGGCACGATCTAGGGCGGCCTGTGCCTGCTGCACCAGCGGGTGCCGCTCGGGCGGAATATCCGGATCGCCCCCCAGATTGGCGAGCGCGACCGCGATCTGCTGGTCCGCATTGGCGACCTGCTGATGAGCCAGATTGAGCGCATTCAGCGCCTGATCGTGCTGCGCCTGAGAGGCGATTCCCGATGTGAGCAGCCGGGAGTTGCGGTCGAATTGAGTCTGCGCAAAGCCAAGCGTGTCCCGCGCCGAATGCAGCTCGACCTGCCGCTGCCGATAAGTCGATTTGAGCGATGCGATTTGCAGACGCGCGCTGGCAAGCCTGGCCTCCGCATCGCTGACCGCGATTCGAAACGGCGCATCGTCGAGCCGATACAACGGTTCGTCTCTTTTCACGATCTGGTTGTCGTGCACGAAGATTTCGAGCACGCGCCCCGCGACGTTCGCGCTGATGGACACGGTTGCCGCCTGCGTATAAGCATCGTCGGTGCTCTGATAGCGGCCGCCGGAAAAATAAAGATAGGCCCCCGCCAGCAGTACCACCGGCACGAGCAGCATGAGCGGCCAGCGCAGGCGCTGCATGCGCGTCCTCGGCGGAGTTCGAATGCCCTCCACATCATCGCCGCCGTTCGAGTCGGAAATGCTCATGATTTTGCCGCCGCCCGCTCGATCTCGCGGCCGCCCGCGGTTCGACGCGCAATGGACGGCAAGATCGCCGCCGGCACGGGGGCCAACCCTGAGAGATTACTGCGAACCGTATCGAGCAATTCAGTCACCAACTCGCACTTGCTTTTGGGAATGCCGGCGAAAGCATCTCCCCACGTCAGGTCCATCAATCGCCGGATATCCTCGAGCAACGGCTTGGCTTTTCGCGTCAGATACAAGCATCGTACGCGCCGATCGCGCGCATCGACCCGCCGCTCCAGCCAGCCTTCCGCCTCCATGCGGTCGAGGATCCGCACCAGAGCCATGGGCTCGAGGTCCGTCAGCTCCGCCAGCTTGACCTGACTCACGCCTTCGCATTCGGCCAGGCGCACCAGCGCTCTGCATTGAGGCAGCGTCAAGCCGAGCGCAGCGGCGTGCTGCTCGAAACGCTGCACATACAGCCGGCTTACGTCCTTCAGGATGAACCCGAATCGTCTCGACTGCTTCAAAGCGGCGCCTCCAAGCATGGGTTCTCGATCATAGTCATATGATATCATCACTAATGTGATGATCACAAGCGTGTGCATTTGCACGAGGCAGGGCTGAACGCGGCTGAGGACCGGCCGCAGCTGCGGAAAAGAAACTACGAGGCCACTTCAACTTCGGCGTAGCCGTCCACCAGCACCGTGCCGTCCTGGCTGGTCATCTGCAGCTTGATTGCGATCAAGGGCACGCCCCATGCGGACTCCGGCTGCTTTGCCGTCACCTCGCCGTTGACGAAAGTGACATCGCCCTCGAATGCGGGCCCGCGGAACGACAATTTCGTATGCCTCACCATGCCATCGTGTCCGGCCCAGTAAGCCAAATAGTCGGTTGCCCACGCCCCCATCGTCGCGCCGTAGCCGTAGGCGCGCGGCACGCCGATCTCCGCTCCCTTCGCGCCATCGATGTGTCCGCGGGACGGCCCCAGGTAAAGACCGTCGCGCTTGCGCGGATCGATCTTTGCGCCCTCCTCGTCGAAGCCGAATCCTTCGACCCAACCGGGGTCCTGGTTGATCCAAGGGTCCTTTATGCCGGGCACGCCGATCCAATGGAAGGTACCCCAAATGTTGAACACGAACGCCCGATACTCGGTCGTAAAGGAAGCGATCGAATGCGGACCGATTGCGCGCTGCGGCAGCTTGTCTCCCACCTTGACCTCGTCGAAGCGCGGCGACACACCTTGCCGGTTCGAGATGATCCAGTCCTCACGTATCCTTTCGACTTTGTGCAACGCGTCCGCCGACCAGACGGGCTTTTTCGTCTGCTCATTGGCCTGAAACAACTTGCGCTTCTCGGCCTCGGCGGCCAAATAGCGAATGGAGGTCGCACGCTCCTTCGCCACCAGGGTACCGTTCTGATTGCGATGTATGGTATCGCCGCGCTGGAACATCGTCGGTCCGGCGAACTTGGTCTCGGTAACCTTGTAATCGTAAAAGCGCCGCTCCTGGAACAGCTTGTCTCCGGGGCGGACACGATGGCCGTAGAACCACCACTCCTCGCCTCCGAATAAAAGATGCGATCCCGGGATACGGCCAACGCAGGCAGGCTGCGCGCCATGCCCGTAGTCGAGGCCGACGCAGATCGACTGCGGAGCCACGATGCCGCCGAATTTCGAGCTGCGCGCGAATTCCTGATCCCAGTGAATCGGGTTGGGGTAGTCCAAAGCCATCACCCAGCGGCGGATATCACTCGCCGCGCATGGCTCCCACAATTGCCCGCCGCCGACCAATTGTCCGACGCGATGATCGACGTCGCTGAGATCGAGCGTCACGACCGGGGCTTTTACTGGATCGGATTTGGACATATGCGTCTCGCTGATTGGTGGATTGGGGAGCCTGCCAAAACGGGCATGTCATGGCAACACCGGCCGCGGGCACGCTATGAATTCGTGGCGAGCGCCGAGGAAATCGTCAGGTTCGATCGCGAAGCCCTTCGAGACGCACCCCTGTCGCGTGGTTCGCAACCCTCTCTCGAGAAAGTACGCTTCCGCCGCTTCCTCATGCTCGACGCGCCAGACCAGGGAATAAATGCCGGAGGTCGGCGGCTCGAGAAATGCAGCCAGTGGGCCGACGCGCGTATCATCCGGCTGAATGAAAGCCACGTTCGTCTGCGCCAGGCGCACCAGCGCGCGGCTGCCGGGCTGCGGCGTGGGCGTGCGTTCGTCGGCGAGCAACTCGCCATCGAGCACGCCCGTGAAGAATTCGAGCGCGCGGGCAAGGTCGGGTGTGATGCAGGCGATGTGATCGAGACCGTGAAGCGTGGTTTCATGGCGGCCGGCCCACTGCGGGCGCCAGTCGCCGCGCTCGAACGGATCGTTGGGCATCGGCCTCTCGCAGACCTCCAGCAGCACGCCGCCTGTCGATTCCTGCCGCACGTAGAAGAAGAAACCATACTCCGCGGAAAGCTTGCAGCCGCACTCTTTCATCCGCGCGGCGACGGCAGGACCGTCATCGATCTTGATCTCGAAAGAATGAAAGCCGGGGCCGTAGCGATGCAGGTAGCGGGCGAAGTGCATCTCGAACCGCGCCGGATCGCGCGGCGACATCGGCTCTATCATGAAATCGGCAACGTACAGCAGCGCCATGTCGCGGTCTTCGGCCTCGAAATAGCCCTCGGCAAAAATCATCCCGCCCAGCATGTCCAAATATTTGGCACGGCAAGCGGCGACGTCCGCGGCCGCATGGATGGCGTGGATGATCCGGCGTACTTTTATTCGTGTGTCGGCCACTGGTGACCTCCCGCCAGATCGAGTATCCATCGGGAAGAAGCGCACTGTAAAGCGCGCCCCTCCCCGATCCAAGCCGGCGGTCAGTTCAGAGCCAAAACTTCGCTCTTGCTCAGCGATGTCGTCAGTCTGCCATCCACGCTCGACAGCGTGGATGCCGGAACCGTGATCAGCTTGCCGTCGATGATCATCTGCACGGCGCCATTGGAGCCAACGCGATAAACCTGACCAAGGCGCGATCCATTGGAGGCCACCAGCGTCTGGCCTTTCGCTGCAATCAACGTCTTGTCACCGGCCGTTTGATCGGCGGCGACGGCGGAAAACGAAATGAGGGCGCATGCGAGAACGGGGATCCATCGAGTCTTCACAATAATCTCCTTACGAATTGACGACCATTCAATATTACTAAGCTAGGTTAGTAATATACTAAGCTAGGTTAGTAATAATCGTCAAGGGCAGTGATGTGACCTGCCGCACGCTTTCAGTCAGACCCTAAGGCGGCCCCGACTCGAGTGCGCTGATCTCGGACTTGAGCCACATGGATTCGCTCAAGTTGGCCCCGCCCGACTCGCGCAGCAGCAATTCGAGCGCATCCTTCTTGACGGCCAACGCGGTGGCGTGAGTCGCATCAGCCCCAAGGGCAATGTCCAATAGGTGCATCGCCTCGAGCGGCCGTCCTGCGATCAATTTCTCCCTGGCGCGATCCGCCAGTGCGCCCGCACCGCCCGCCAACTCGGCCAGGTCGGCATCGATGCTCGATCGCGGCACGCCGTACAACGATGTGGTTGAGTCGTAATGAAACCAGCTTGAGTACTCTTCCCAGATTGCCCGAACGTCCCACGCCACTTTGCCGTGGAACTCGCCGATCTTGAGTTCAGGCGGCAACCGGATTTCGCGCATGAGCGTGTGGACGTCCTTGCCCGCATTCATGCCTGCTATGGTCGCTTCATTTATGTAACTGACTGCGGCATGCATCTTGTCGAGATCGGCCTTGATCCTGGCAGCACCGCTGATCGGGGCACCGTGGCCGGTGATGAGCAGTTCGGCGCCCAGCTTCCGGACGGCGTCGAGGGAACTGAGATATCGCTGCACCAGACGCGGCTTGTCGCCGCGCACGGTGCATAAATTCGGCACCGCCAGAAAAATCGGGCCAAACAGGTTACCGGTGAACACCACCCGTTCCTTCGGCATCCAGACCACCAGCGAGTCGAGCGTCTCGCCACCCGGCGTCGAGATAAAGTCGAATTGCCGTCCGCCGACCTCCACTTCATGGTGCCGATCAACGACGATGTCGGGTATGACTTCGGGCGGCGGCGGCGGATTGGCGGCGCGCTTTATCGTCGTGCCCCAAAGTTTGCGTGTACGACGGCCGAGATACGGCGCAAGGTCGTTGAAATAGCGCCAGGTATCCACGAAGCGGCGCTGCGCGATCACTTGCGTGCCGGCCTCGCGCATCGCCGGCACACCGCCGTAGTGATCGGCGTGCGCTTGAGTGAGGATGATATAGCGAAGGGCTCCGGTACGGTGGGGCGCGAGTAAACTCTTGGTACGCTGCGCATTGTCCATGAACCCGGTGTTTACCATGACATCGCCGGCGCGGGTGGTCACCAGGTAGGCGTTGGAAATGTCCTTCGCCATGAAAATGAAGTCGGTGATCGCCTCCGCCTCTTTCTGCTGGTCTCCGGACATGACGAGGCCGGCCAGAGGCGGTTTGCCATCCTGCGACACACTCATGCATCGGCCCCCTCGAAGTGGACCATCACCTTGGCGGAGCCGGGCGTGCCGGCGACGCCGATCGCATCGAGGACCTTGTCGAAGGAAAACCGATGGCTGATCAAGCGCGCAACTTTCTCGCGCAGCCGCGGTAGCGCTGCGATCACATCCGGCATCTCGGTCGGATAACCCACGGCCGTGGTGATCGTCATCTCGGTGGTCAGCATTGCGCCCAGGTCGAGCGGAACGGGTTTCATGTACGCTGCGGTCACCACCATGCGCGAGTGCAGCTTCGCCATGTTCACGACGTCGCTCAAGATATTCGGCGCCCCGGCAGCGTCGATGTAGGCGTCGGTACCCACGGCATCGCGGCTGAACACGTGCGCCTCGCCGTGCAGCTCGCGCAAACGCGCGCGCACATCCTCTTTGGCGGGGTTGATCACCGCTCGCGCGCCGAGCGCCATCGCTCGTTCCAGCCTCTGAGGCGCGAGATCGAGCGCAACCACATCTTGCACGCCGCGATCCACGAGCCACAGCACCATACCGAGCCCGATGGGACCGCATCCGAACACGACCACCTTGTCGCCGGGCTTGACCTGCGCGCGATTCACGCCATGCATTGCCACGGAAAGCGGTTCGGTCAGTGCAGCGAGTTCGTAGGGAAGATCTTTCGGTATCGGCAACAGGCTGTCGCCCACGCGCGCATCCCGCACCAGCAATTCCTCGGTGAAGGCCCCCTCGGGACCGCCGCTGCCGATGTAGCTCGGCGTGTTCATCGGATTGATGATCACCCGCTGCCCTACCGCAACGTTCTTCACCGCGTTGCCGACGTGAATCACTTCACCCGCCGCTTCATGGCCTATCGGCGTCACGCCGCCGGGCGCGCGATGAATACCGCCGATCTTGATATAGGTAAGATCGCTCCCGCATACCCCGCAGGCCTTCACCTTCACGACCACATCGGAACTGCCGGGAGTCGGCCGATCGATGGGATCAAGCCTGACGTCGCCGACGCCATGGATGTTGAGAACATGACCCATGTCTTTATGCTCCTTACTGATTATTCGGACTCATCGGAACGCCAGAATCTGGCGTGATTCTGTAAAGATGGGCATGTTTGCCGCATCGGCTTATTCTATTACCATACCAACCCTACCATAGTAAGCTCATCGCGGATCTGGCGACGCAACAGTATCGTGCCGGCGCCCTGCGAAACTCAGGATCGAACATGCCGAACGAACGATGCGCCGAGCGAAGCGTGGATTCCACCATCCACGAGCGAAGCGTGGATTCCACCATCCACGGCATTCCAGTCGCAGGTGAGCTGCTCGGTCCGCTGACTCTGGGCGGATTCTTACGGAAGGTCTGCGCCGACAACAGCGGCAAGGAGGCCTTGGTTTTTCATCCGCCGTCGGGGCCGGTCGTGAGGCGTACGTACGCGGAGGTGTGGCGCGAGGCGAACTTGGTGGCGCGCGCGCTGATTGGGCGCGGTGTGGCCAAGGAGACGCGCGTAGGATTGCTGGCCACCAATCGGCCCGAATGGGTCACTGCCATGTTCGGCATTGCCCTCGCGGGAGGCACCTGTGTTTCCTTGAGCACTTTTGCCAAAGGCGCGGAACTCGAATACGCGCTGCGCATAGGCGATGTCTCGCTGCTCATTTTCGAGCGATCGGTGCTCGGCCGCGATTTCGCCGCGGAGCTGACCGAGATGTGTCCCGAGCTCGCCGGCCGGGAACGCGAAGTGCAGTCGACGCGCCTGCCCTTCCTGCGCCGTGCCGTGTGTATCGGCGAAGAGGCGCCGGGCGCATTCGAGCGATGGCCCGATTTTCTGCAAGGGCGCCTCGCCGAGGAGGCGCTGCTGGAAGCCGTCGGCGCCGAGGTCGCACCGACGGACCGTGCACTGGTGTTTTTCTCGTCGGGCACGACGGCCAAACCGAAGGCCGTCGTGCACATGCATCGTGCCGCGGCCATGCAAAGCTGGCGATGGCGGCGCATTTATGGTTTGGATGCCAACGTACGCACGTGGTGTGCGAATGGTTTCTTCTGGTCCGGTAATTTTGCGAGTGCCATGGGGGCCACTTTGGCCGCCGGCGGGTGCCTGGTGCTGCAACGCCACTTCGCCACAGACGAGGCATTGCGGCTCATGCAAGCCGAGCGCGTCAGCCTGCCGATTGCCTGGCCCCATCAGTGGGCGAGATTGGTCGCCGATCCTGCCTGGAACTCGACCGATTTGAGCTCCCTTTACTATGTCGGCGAGAAGTCCCTGGCACGCAGTCACGCCGATGTCACCTCGCAATGGCCCGAGCCGACTGCCGCGTACGGCAGCACGGAAACCTTCACGCTGGTGACGGCGCCCGCCGACAACACCCCCGCGGCCGTGGCCGAAGATCATCACGGCGTGCCGCTGGCCGGCAATACGATACGCATCGTCGACCCCATGACATCCCGGGTGCTTGGCCTGAACGAGGAGGGAGAGATCGCGGTGAAGGGACCTACGCTGATGAGCGGCTACCTACGTGCGCCTCCGGAGGACGTGTTCGACGCGGAAGGCTTTTTTCGAACCGGCGATGGCGGATTCGTCGATGCCCGGGGCAGGCTTCATTGGCAGGGACGTTTGACCGCCATCATCAAGACCGGCGGCGCCAATGTCTCGCCTCCCGAAATAGACGCGGTTCTCGCCAAGTGTCCCGGTATCAAAATTGCCGCCACCGTCGGCGTACCGCATGATTCGCTCGGCGAGATGGTCGTTGCCTGCGTCGTGCGCGAAGCGGGCGCAACACTCGATGAAGACATGGTGCGCGCTTTCGTCTCGAAACACCTGTCGAGCTATAAAGTTCCCAGACGAGTGCTGTTTCTGCAGGAGGGGGATCTCGATCTCACCGGATCGAGCAAAGTGAAGCTCGCTCCACTGCGCGAGTATGCCGCGCGCCGCCTTGCAGATGCCGGCTCGCAGCCTGTCTAAAGTATCCCCAGCCTCACCGAACCGCCACTGGCCGGCTCACCAGGCCGACCGCGCATCCGCGACGCGCCGGTTGGCCGCTTCCAAACCGCCCGCGATCGCGATGAGCAGCTGTGCGCGCTTGAGAAACAGATGCGGATCCGCCTCGTCGCTGAAGCCTATGCCGCCGTGAATCTGAATGTTCTTGCCGGCATTGTCGAGCGCGGCCGAACCGGCGACCAATAAGGCGCTTTCAACCTGCACGGCCGCGTCGTCGCGCCCCTCATCGACGGCCACGGCGGCGAAACCGGTTTGATCGCGGGCGCAACTCGCGGCAATGGCCATGTTGGCGCAGTGATGTTTGATCGCCTGAAAGCTGCCGATGGGACGGCCGAACTGCTCGCGCATTCCTGCGTATGCGACGCCCATGTCGAGCGCAGCCTGAGCGATGCCGGCGAGAGCCGCCGCATCCATCAAGCGCAGGCGCAGCAGGCCCGCGTCATCGAAGCGTGCCACGGCCTCTCCGGCCGAGGCGTACTCACGCAAGGCGGCGAGCCATAGCCTGTCATTCAAAGGCTCCGACGCGAGCGGGCCCGTCGCATGCACGGCGGCGCGATCCGCGTCGCGTATGAGAGCGAACTCGCAACCCGCATTTTCCACGGTGACGATGCGGTGTGCGCGACGGTAGCCTGCGGCGATCCGCCTGCCCCTAAGTTCAGCGGCGCCGTCGATCGGTGTGGCATGCACGGCACCCATCGTCGCCAGCACCGCGGGGGCGATCAGACGGCGCCCGAGGGTGATCACGATCAGCGCCTCTTCGACCGCACCGAGTCCACTGCCCCCTTTTTCTTCGGCAGCGGTGATCCCGAAGATGCCGATCTCCTCCAGGCTGGTCCAGGTGTGGTCGGTCTCCTCATGCGAGTCATGCAGCCGCGAAAGCGGCAGCAGCGGCAGGACGGACTCGTCGATGGTGTTCGCCAGCTCCAGCTGGTCGGCGCTGGGATGGTATCGAGTCTCACATTCCACGTATCTGCCTCGCCATGTATCATGTCCCCGTGTTTTTTGGAAATGTACACTAGGTTGCCTGCCTAGTGGCAAATCACCTGCTGTAATGTCAAATCAATCGAATAACGGTCGAAAAATGTTCGACGGGCGCTGGGTCCGCTGGGACGATGAGCGTGCCGAACGCGCTTACGCACGCGGGCTCTGGACGGGTGCCACGCTTGCCGGCGCCTTGCAGGAAGCGGCGCGACAGACGCCGCAGCGCGTGCTGCTCATCGACGGAAAGCGCCGCCTCGACTGTGAAACCCTGCGCACGCAGGCGGCCAAGCTTGCGCAGGCGATGCTTGCCCGTGCGCCCGCCGGCAGCGTAGTATCGTTCATCTTGCCGAACTGGCACGAAGCGGCCGTGATCTATCTCGCTGCGACGCTCGCCGGGATGGTGGTGAACCCAATCCTGCCGTCGCTGCGCGATCACGAACTTCAGTTCATCCTCAAGGATGTACAGACCCGGTTGATCTTCGTGCCCGCGGCTTTTCGCCAGCAGAACTATGCAGCGATGATGAGCCGCGTCACCACCCGGCTCGATGACCCGCCGGTCGTCGTGGTATTGCGCGGTGACGCGGCGGGCCATACCCCGTGGGATGCGTTCCTCGACAGCTCAGGCGATGCGCAACAACTGCCGGCGGTGCATGCGGACGCGGTACGGATGGTGCTCTACACCTCGGGCACGACGGGGCGTCCCAAAGGCGTTCTTCACAGTCATAACTCGATCCACGCGCTGATCCAACAGCTGCGTGAACATTGGTTGATCGAGCGCGGCGACAAGTTTCTGGTCCCCTCGCCGATTGCGCATATCGGCGGCTCGATTTACGCATTCGAGTGTCCGCTGTTGCTCGGTACGACTGCTGTACTGATGGAACGCTGGGAGGCGGACGACGCCGTGAGACTCATCGATGCGGAAGCGTGCACCCACATGGCCGGGGCGACACCCTTCTTGGAACAATTGCTCGCCGCGGCGCGGCGCGCGGCGACGCGACTGCCGAGCCTGAAGGTATTCATTTGCGGCGGTGCCTCTATTCCGCCGTCCCTGATCCGCGGCGCCGCGGCCTACTTCGAGCGCGCCGTGGTCACGCGCGTTTACGGCTCCACCGAGGTGCCCGTCACCACCGTCGGCGTCACGCAGCGAGATGACGCCGCGCACGCCGCGGACACCGATGGCCGCGCTGGCTTGGCGGAGATCAAGTTGATCGGTCATGGCGGCGTGCCCGCGGTCGAAGGTGAAATTCTGGCGCGCGCGCCGCAGATGTTGATCGGGTACCTGCATTCCGAAGACGAGGCGGATGCCTTCGATTCCGATGGATTTTTCCGCACGGGAGACCTCGCCCGATGGGTCGATGGCAGCTACCTGGTCGTGACCGGCAGGGCCAAGGACATCATCATTCGCAATGGTGAGAACATATCGCCCAAGGAAATCGAGGATATTCTTGTCGGCCATCCCGACATTGCCGAAATTGCCATCGTCGCTCTACCGGATCCGCGGACCGGCGAACGCGCCTGCGCCGTGATCGTTTCAAGGACGCCGCCGGGCCCCGGGGTCGACAGCCTGCATGCGTTTCTCGATGCTCAGGGGGTCGCCAAGTTCAAAATCCCGGAGCAGGTGGTCATTTGGGACTCGCTGCCGAAGAATGATGCAGGAAAAGTTCTGAAGCATCAGATCCGCGCAGCGCTCACTCAGAAAGCGTGAGAGCCGGGCAAGAATCACATGTCAGCATCGATCGCCACCTTCAGAGAACAGGCACGCAAATGGCTCGAGGCAAACGTACCTTCCGAGCCCTCTCCCGAGGATGGACCCGCTTCCCGCGACTATGTTCTGGCCTGGCAAAAGGCCCAGGCTGCGGGAGGTTGGGCCGGCATCGCCTGGCCCAAGGACGTGGGCGGCCGCGGGCTTTCCGTACTCGAGCAGATCGTCTGGTTCGAGGAATACGCACGCGCCGGAGCTCCTTCGCCCCTCAATGCCTCGTTCGTCGGGCTGAACCATGCGGGACCGACGCTGATCGCCTGCGGCTCCGCCGAGCAGAAGGCGTTTCATCTACCGAAGATCCTGTCGGGCGAGGTCATCTGGTGCCAGGGGTTTTCGGAACCCGGGACGGGTTCGGATCTTGGCAGCCTGAAGACGCGCGGTCGTGTGCAGGGAAATGAACTCATCATCGATGGCCAGAAGCTGTGGTCGAGTTTCGCTGATGTGGCGGACTGGCAGGAACTGCTGATCCGCACGGATCCGACCGCGAGGACCTCGGGCGCCCTTTCCTGGGTCATCTGCCCGATGAATGCGCCGGGAATTACGGTGCGCCCAATCCGCACGATGGCCGGGCCCCGCAAGTATTGCGAGGTCTTCTACGATTCCGTACGCGTGCCGCTGAGCAACGTGGTTGGCGGGTTGAACAATGGCTGGGGCACGGCCATGTCCACTTTGAGCTTCGAGCGCGGCACGGCCGCGCTGGCTTTGCTCATTGGCCTGACGCTCAAGGTTGAAAAACTGCTGGCAGCCTGTCCGGCCGACAGGCCTGAGATGCGCCGGCGCCTGGCACAGCTTCGCGCGGAGGGGGCGTCCATCCGTGCCACCACGTATCGTTTTGCGCTCAACTCCGAAAATTCCGTGCCCGACTCGGGTGGATCCATCATCCGCCTGGCGTTTGCGGAATTTGCGCAGCGCGTGGCCGCGGCCGCCATCGATCTTTACGGTATAGATGCGCGTGAGGTCGTCGGCACCGATGGCTGGGGCCACGACTACCTCGACGCGTTCTCGGAAACGATCGCCGGCGGCACCGCCGAAATTCAGCGCAACATCATCGCCGAACGAGTGCTGGGTCTGCCCAAAGGACCCCGGTAAGGTCCTCGCTGCGCGGCCTTTAGCCGAAGCACAACTCGCCCACGGCGCGCGCCTGACCGCCGCGCCCGCCCAGTTCGGACAGCAGCGCCTTGATGCGGTAGGTCCAAAGATGCAGCGGGTGTTCCAGAGTCATCCCCATGGCCCCGAGCATCTGGTGAAGATCGTAGGCGATGCGCGTTGCGCTCTCTTGGGCATGTGAAGCCGCCAAAGCAGCATCGCCCGCGTCCGCGCTATCAGCCGCTTTGAGCGCGAGCCAACGCACCCCGCCCGCCAGCACCGCGCACTCGGCCATGCGATGGCGCAAGGCTTGGAAAGTGCCCAAGGGCCGGCCGAACTGCTTGCGCTGCGTCAGATGATCAACGGTCGATGCGACCGCAGCCTGCAGCAGGCCGCTGATCTCGGCCGCGAGCGCCACTCGCAACCATTTGCGAACGTTCGTCGCCTCCTCGGGCGGGAGCTTCGTTCTCTGCACACTGCTTTTCAACCTGCCCATGGGATAAGCCATCAACGACTCGACCGGCTCCACGTCGCCCGCGGCCGGTCTTGCCAATGCGACATCATCGTCGTCGATCACAATGATGGTGGCCGCCTTCGAGACGAATCGTCCGGGGCGACCGTTCTCGACGACGGCAAAGGGGCGCGGCCAGTCGCCGGAGAGCTGCGGACGCACGAGCATGGACAATGCAGTCTCGGCCGCATATGGCAGCTGCGCCAGTCTTTCCACGGCCATCGCCGCGCACAAGGGTCCGAGTTCCGGAACCTGTGCGATATCGAAATATTGGGCGTTTTCCAGTTCCTTATCGAGTTCCTCGCCGTAGAGCGCAAAGCCGCGAAACTCGGTGGGCTTGTTGGCGAACTGCTCGGCGAGCTTGTCCACCGCTTGCACCAAGTCACCTTGGTCGGCAGTCAGTCTGAAATCCATCAGCGCGGCTCCCGTGGCAGTCGCAGCAATTCGGTGGCAATGAGATTGAGCTGAATTTCGGCGGCGCCGGATGCAATGCCGGCCACGATGGCGCGCTGGTAGTGCGCCATCAGCATGGGTTCGCCGCCTGACAATGCCTCCGGAACATGTTCGACGATGAAGTCGGCCACGGCTCGCTCGGCCATCACGGTCGCGAATCTCGCGGCGCTTGCCTCGGGTCCGGTCTGAATTCCATGTTGCCTCTGGTCTACGATGCTGTAGCTGTAGAAGCGTGCCGCCTCGCAGAAGCCGCGGGCTCGCGCCGCCTGTTCAACCGCTCCGTGGCCAAAGCGCCCCGATTTCTTCAGCATCGACACACAGCGGCTCAACATCTTGGCGGCGAGTGCAAAGCGCGGAATTCCGACACGCTCCAGCGACAGTGCAATGCGGATGATCTCCCAGGCCTGTCCCTCGGCCCCGAGCAAGGCACTGCTCGGAACCTCGACGTTGTCCCAGAACACCTCGTGGATATCGCCCTCGCCGATGATGCTCGGGATATCGCGGACGATGATGCCCGTTGTGTCCATAGGCACCAGGAAGATGGAAATACCGTTCTTGCCGACCGAGGTGCGCGCCAGCAGGAAACAGGTGTCCGCTTGCCCGGCATACGAGGTCCAGATCTTTTGCCCGTTGACGCGATAAATCGAGCCGTCTTTTTCAGCGCGGGTCCGCAGCGAAGCAAGATCGGAGCCCGCTTCCGGCTCCGAGAACCCCTGGCACCAGAGCGTCTCGCCGCGGGCCATGGGCGGAATGTAGCGGGCCTGCTGCTCCTCGGTGCCGTAGCGCATGAGCGTGGGGCCGATCCAATTGACATTCATGTACTGGCCGCCGCGCGGCTCGCCGGCCTGCCACATTTCCTCCGCAAGGATGAAGGCCGTCCAGGGATCGGCATCGCGGCCGCCCCAGCGCTTCGGCCAATGCGGCACCAGCAAGCCCGCCTCGGCGAGCTTGGCGCAAAAACTCTTCGAAAAGACGGTCTGGGATTCGGAGCCCGGCCCATGCGCGAGCGATTCCCAGTCGGGCGGCAGATTGGCCGCGAGAAACTTCTGTACCGTCGAGCGAAAGGCCTGTTGCTCCGGGTCCCACGCAAAATGCATCAGGAACCCCCCTCCTGCAATCCGCTGCCCGAGGTCGACGTCACTTGCGGCTCCTAGTCTCATGCTGATCGAACATTCAATCCGTGATTATACGGCGATCTTGGTTTCGAGCTATTGTTCGATACTTGAACGCCTCGCCACACAATCAGCCACCCGACATTATGTTCGTCCCCGGCGATGCCACGGGCCTCGCCATACCTGCTCACGCCGAGGCCCTGCGCCACGGCGGGGAAGCCTTCCTCACGCAGGCGTTCCGCCGTTTCGGCGCGCTGTCGCAGAACAACCGGGTTGCGCGCATCAGGGGATTTTCAGCCTTCGGCGGCGGCAATTCGGGACACAAGGTTCTGCTCTCGGTCGAATATGAGCGCGCCGAGCCGGGGCTGCATACCGACCTGTTCGTAAAGTTCTCGCGCGACTTTGCCGACGTGTTCCGCGACCGGCGCCGCTACGAGCTCGAAGCCGAAGTCCGATTCGCTGCGCTATCCCGTCTTCCTGGTTTTCCAATCCATGTTCCCGCCGCTTACTTCGCGGACTTCCATCATGAGTCCGGTACCGGGATTCTCATCACCGAGCGCATCGCCTTTGGGGAGGGCAGCATCGAGCCGCTCTGGCCAAAATGCTGGGACCACGAACTGCCCGAGCCGCTCGCCCACTATCGAGCAATCGTCTCGACCCTCGCGCATCTCGCCGCCGCGCATAAGTCAGGACGCTTGTCGCCGCAAGTGGAGCAATGCCTGCCTTTCGATCCTGCCACCGCCGCGGCGGAGGATCCGATTCCCTGGGACGCAACGCAGATGCGCGCGCTGGTGGCGCGTTATGCAGCATTCGCCACGCAACATCCGCAACTGCTGCCTGCGGCGGTCACCTCGCCGCAGTTCATCGCGAAGCTCGAACGCGACGCCGTGCGCTACATCGAGCATCAAGCGCGCATCAAACAATTTCTGCATGCCGACCGCGATTACGTGGCGTTGTGTCACTACAACGCGCATATCGACAACGTCTGGTTCTGGCGCGGGTCGTCAGGCCGCCTGCAATGCGGATTGCTCGACTGGGGACGGGTACGTCAGATGAACGTCGCCTATGCCTTGTGGGGATCGCTCTCCGGGACCAGCGTGGAAATCTGGAATGCTCATCTCGACGAATTTTTACAGCTGTTCATCGACGAGTACCGCGGTCACGGCGGCCCGCAGCTGCACCTCGAGCGGCTCAAGCTGCACCTGGATCTATACGTGGCGAGTATTGGACTTTGCATGCTGATGGATGCGCCCGCGCTGGTGCTCGCGCGCCTTCCCGAGGCGGCGAGCGCAAGCGGGCCGCGGGACCCGGTATTTCGGAAAAGCCAGGTCGCCCTTGGTTTCTTCCATGCCTTCGTCATGTTCTTGAATTTATGGCAAACGCACGACTTCGGCGCGAGCCTCGATCGACTGCCCGATCAATAAGCGGTGTCCCTGCCACGGAGACACCTGCCATCTAAGCGCGGAAGATCTCGATCGGCTTGCCGGACGAGAACATCACCAACGGGATGGTGCGTTGCGTCTTCGTCTGATATTGCGTGTAGGGCGGATAGTTCTTCGCCATGAATGCCCAGATCTCATCGCGCTCCTTGCCTTGCGGCTCGCGCCAGGTGGAACGAAACGCCTGACCGCCGATCTGGAAATCCACCTCGCGCGCACTCTTGATGTTCAAATACCAGGCGGGGTGCACATCGGCGCCGCCTTTTGAAGCTACGATCACGACCTCTCCGCCGACGTCGCCGTAGATGAGCGGAGTAATGCGCGTTTGACCGCTCTTGCGGCCGACGGTTTTCAGCAGCAGGTGCGTCGTGAATGCAAGTCCCCCGATGGGCCGCAGATCCACGATGTGGCCTTTGGCACCGCCGGACTCGAGATAGCTGCACAAATGTTCCGCCATCCAGTCGCGCCGCGCGATCTCGATTTCGGTAAGAGTGACAGGTTTCTCGCTCACGCTCTCCACCGCGGCAGCGCTTCCACGAGCGCGCCATGCTCTTCGTACACCGCGCCGACGATGTCCTTCGACATTGCGTCGGTCAGCGGCATCCGTCCGCTCGCGGCAAGATCGTTCATATCCTTGATCACCCTTTGGATGTCGTCCGTCTCGATATCATAGATGGCGAGATACGGCGCGAGATCGGGGCCGCCGGGAACGATGTTCATATTGAAGCGGAAGCGCTGCGCCGAATCCATGCATTTGATGCCTACGATATCCTTCAAATGGACGTGCTGGTACCACTCGTTGTACTCATGGTCCCGGCCCGCGACCGAATTGGTGAATACGATCATCTTGTATTTTTTCTTCATGCCATCTCCGCTTCGGTCAGTGTGCGCCACTCGCGCGGCCGTTCTTGGGCAATGCATCGGCGCGGGCCGGAAAATCAACGGATTCGCCCGCCGGCGATTGCCGGAATTCTCCCGGCGTCACGCTCGTGACCTGCTTGAACATGCGGCTGAAGTGCGCCGCACTCTTGAAGCCCGCCATGTACGCGATCTTGGTGATCGACACGTGCCGCATGCTGTCGGATTTCAGCCATACTTTGGTGCGCTCGAGACGGCTTTTCCAAAGCACTTCCGAGAACCGGGTGTCGTGCGCCTTCAACACGGCGCAAAGATAGCGCGTGGATATGCCGCAGGCACCGGCGACGGAAGCAACCGTGAGATCCGGATTGGACAGATGCCGCTGCGTGCAATCCAAGATGTCGCTGAGGCGCTTTTCGGCAAGGGTCCGGGGCGGTGTCGCGTGAATCGACTGCGACATGCAGTGTCCAAGGGCCCCGAACGAAGCTCGCATCATGTCTTCGGCAACGCGGCGTTCGACGTTGTCACCCTCCTGATAGAGCGTCGCGAGCGTGCTTTCCGCGACATGGCAGTCGCCCTTGCGAAAGGAAAATGGAGCGCCGCTCGCGACGATGTCCGGAATGTAGGATCTGAGAATGTGAGTGGGCACGACGACGTGCAGCACCTCGTTCATCGACTCCTCATCCACGAGGTTCTCCATGATGAAGGGCTGCAACGACCGGGTGATGGTGCACTCTCCGCTTTCGATTATCCTCCTGCCGGAATGATTCGAGATTGCGACCCGGCCGCGCCTCACGAACCAAATGATCGTGACGTCGGTCTTGTCGCGGCGAATGTGCGACCAACTGCGGCGGAATAAAAGATCGGAGCGCGTCTGCAGGTTGTAAATTGGAAACGCGCATTCGAGACCCTTCTCGATCCGCACGCTGATCTCGGCGCCGGGCAGGATCTGGTAATCGCCCTCGTAATACTCCTGCCCGCGCGGCCCTCGATACTCGCTCCGGCGGCTGATGTAGTCCCTCGAATCGCATGCAAAGATGAGGCTGCTCATACTCCCCCCTCGCCGTCAGACTGTCATCTCCAGCACCTTGTCGCCCACGCCATTTTTCTCGAAATAGCCAAGACCGTAGTCACCCTTGATGGTGGTTCGCTGCATGCGGCGCGGGTATTTCGGATCGTGTCCGCTCACCGAGTGCAGCACTCGCCAATTATCCCAGATCAGCATATCGGTCGGCTTCCATCGATGAAAATAGGGACGCACCTTGGCAAGGATCTCCTCGCAAGCTGCCGCGAGCAAGGAATCGCCCTCGGCATTCTCCTCGCCTTCGATGCCGACCGCCATCCAAGGCGAGACGTGCAGCACCTTTTCGCCCGATTTGCGGGTCCACACCGCCGGATGGACCGCGCGCGGAAGAGCTCTCGCCAGTTCCGTCATCTTGGCATGCCCGGGCTGAGCCTTGATCTCGCGGAACGTCGCCGGTTTGCCGAACCGCATATGCTCGTAGGCGAGATCGAGCGTATACACGATATTGCGGCCCTCGATCTTTTGGCGCACCTCCGGCGATATCGCCCGGTACAGTTCGATGCCGTCCGCAAAGCCCGTCAAGCCACCCTCGGGTGGAATCTCCAACGCGCGCAGCACGCCGGCTCGGTTCAATTCGTTGTTGTAGCAATGATCGAAATGCCAGGGCAGCCAGTGCGCAAGGCGCTTGCCCTCGATTTCCCAAATCCCGGTATTGCTCGGATCGTTGCGCATATCGATCACGCCCGGCATCGTTTCGTTGTCGACGCGCTCGACGGCGGCAACCGGATGATCCTTGAGAGGACCGAACACGTTGCTGATCTCCACATGCATGCGACTGCTCGGCTCCACATTCTCGAAGACGATCAAGCCGCGCTGCTGGAATAGATCGTTCAGCTGGATGCGGACCGCCTCGTCCCTCAGAAGCTCCGGCGTGACGCCCGCGACCCGCGACCCGAAGGAAACCTCATCGCCGAGCGGACTCACCGTGATCTTGGACATTGCGCTAACCCCCCTCTATAAGGCACCCAGCAGCCTCCACAATTGTAACTGACTGCATCTCGTGTTACATAGTGACATGACGTATCGGCTGATAACATGGTATGGGAGCGCTTTATGACGGTCAAGCGCAGTCAGAGCGCGGTGCGGGTCCTTACCGTGCTGGAGGCCATAGCGCGCCATCAACCGATCGGCGTCAGCATGCTGGCCAGGGAACTGGGCGCTGACAAGAGCGCGGCGCAGCGCGCGATCATGACGCTTGCCGATGAAGGTTGGATTCGTCCGGCGCTGGGAATGCCCACACGTTGGCAGCTTACCGCCCGCCTCCTGGCGGTGGCTCATATCGGCGTGAGCCGCAACGATTTGCGGCGCCGCGCGCGCAGCACGTTGGAGGACTTGCGCGACAAGAGCGGCGAGACGGTGCTGTTGACGGTGCAGGAAATGCAGGGATTCATCGTCATGGACGTGGTCGAAAGCCGTCAGATGCTGCGTGCCGTGCCCCACATCGGCATGGCTGTGCCGGTTCGCGGCAGCGCGACCGGCCGCGCGATGCTGCCCTATATGAACGAGGAGCGGCGGCTGCAAATTCTGGGCGGGCCGCCGGATTCAATCCTGCTCGGCGAGTTTTCGGCAACACGCAAGCGCGGATTCTCCGTGAGCAAGGGAGAGATCGCCGCGGACTCAACCACGATCGCGGCGCCGATCCTCGAGGTGGATGGGCAGCCCTCCGCCGCCGTTGCGATCACCGCGCCGTCGAAGCGCATGCCGGCAACCCATCATCGGAGGATTGGCGTCATGCTCTGCAATGCGGCGCGCGCTCTGTCGCGCGGCCGCCCCGGCGGCGGCGGCGGCGGCGCATGAGAACGGATGGCGACCCGGGCATGTCGCAATTCGTCGGAAAGCATTACCATGGTCATTGGAAGCGACTGAAGCCTGGTGGCTTTCCTGGTCTTCAAAACCAGAGGCCTGCGAATAGCGGGCGGTGGGTTCGATTCCCATCCGCTTCCGCCAGACGCTACAGCTAAGTTTTCTGGATTCGTTCCCTCCAATCCTTCGGCAACTGGATCTTCTTGGCCGTCGGAAAGCCGAGATACCCGTTCTGTGCGAATGCATACGCATTGGTACGCAACGGGTCGCCCGACACGAGGATCACGAAGTCGTCGGGATCGACCACGATCGGCACCATGCGGTTCGGATCATTCGATTCGTGGAACACTTTTGGAAGGCGGCCTAAGTTTACCTGCCGCTCGAGCGAACCGATGCGAAAATCGACCCATTTTTCCATCATCGTTTCTATGCGCGACGCCGGCGTACGGGCGTGTTCAAACAGGTAACGCTTGACGTCGTCCTTGCTCCATCCGCAGCGCGCCATGGTTTCCGCGAGGATCGGACTCAACACGAGCACGGGACGCAACGTGCCTATGGTGAGTGCGCCGACCGTGAAGGCGGTTTCCCAACCGTTTTGCTTGGCAACACCATCGGCAAGATACGGCATCATCTGCTCAGGCGTGCTGCCGGTCACCGAGGGCATCACGCCGCCGCCGGTCATTCGCGAGATGGTGACGGTGTTGTCGCCCGCCTTGAATCCCATATCGACGCTGTTCGGCACCCAGCCCATCTTGGCGATCGCGTCCTCGTTCTCGGCAAGAACCACGCGAAAGGTGTTGCCGAAGGTGCCCTTGTCGTTCTTGTGCAGGAGGAATCCTGCCATGTTGCGCAAAGCCAGCCGCCAAAAACGCCCAACGGAGGTATTCGGCATGAAGCCGTCGCGCATCACACCCTGCGTGTAATTGAATTTCAAGTCCTTGATGATCGGGCCGTTGAGCACGATCAAGGTTTCCGAGCCCGGCGTGTTGCCGCTGTGTTCCACCCCGTAAGTCGGATCCACCATGGCCTCGATGAGCGCCACCAGTATGGGCATGTATTCGGGGCGGCACCCGGCCATCACGCCATTGACGGCGGTCGCCCAGATCGTCGCAGCGCGGCTTTCAGGCAGCAGCACGCCGAGACATTCGTCGGGCGGGCGGTCGGTGTAGCTCAAGAACTCTTCGATCTTTTCCAAGGTGGGCGGAACGATCGGCAGACCGTCGCTCCATTCACGCCCGTAAAAATGCGCGTTGACTTCCTCGAATGTGCCGCTGAAGACGATATCGCGTGCCTCGGGTTCGGCGCCGAGCACGGGCTCCTCAGGCTGGCGCAACAAATTTTCCATCACCTGTTGCGCGGTCACATTGCGAACGTTCGCCCGCAGCTCCTCTAGGCTCTGGGCGCCGGGATGTCCGGGGATCATCGCCACGGGCATATTCGGCATGCCAAGACCAACCGAGGTGGCCGCCGCCTGCCCCATGAAACCTTCGCATACGATCGATGAGGTCGGAAATCCGCCCCGCTCGCATGCTTCACTGGCCCGCAGCACGGCGGGCGTGCAACTCCCTCAACAGGCCATCGACGAGATGGCGGCGTCTACCCCCAGTTCTTTGAAACGTTGCGGCAAAGAAGCCAGCAATTCCTTTTCGTTGACCGCGTGCGTCGAGCCGAACTCGCGCCAGCTGACAAATTTGACATCCGGGTATTGCGCCCGCAGCGATTCCTCGAGCTGCGAGAAAACCTCATCGCCGAAAAAAAGATAATCCCAAAGCTGCGCGATGGTTTTTCCCTCGAGTGTGTCGAGCCTCTTGGCCAAGGGGCGCAACGCCTGCCGCCTCTCGCCCCGCGGCCAGACAACCTCATAAACCCCGGTGCCGTTGGACTTCTTGGCCATCGCAAACTCCTTGACTAAATCTTGGGCTGTATTGAAATTTTCAAGCTGTTTCAGCCTAGTGTAGCAGCTGCCCCACCGCTTCCGCGGCCCCCACGCCTTCGGCCATGGCCTGCACGACATTTCCGCCATACTGGGCGCGGGCGGCGCCGACCGCGAACACCCGCGAGTCGGCGCTCGCGAAATTTGCAGCGGTCGGCACGTGACCCGACGAGGTCAGCAAAGAGACCGGCGCGAACTGCGTGCTCGGTGTCGCCCCGATGAAGGGAAAGAGTCCCATGCATTCGACATCCGAACTCGCGCCGTTCCTCACGTTGCGCAGACGCACACCGCTGACGGTCTCATCGCCGAGTATGGCGGTGACCTCGGCGTCCCAAATGAAGCTGACGTTCTCGCGCGCGGCAAGCTTTTCAATGTAATCGCGCTTCGCCCTGAGCGGACTGCGGCACACCATGATCACCCGTCGGCTGGTCTTGGCCAGCACCAGGGCTTCTTGGGCCGCCCCGTCGCCGCCGCCGACCACGGCCACGTCCTGGCCGCGGAAAAATCCACCGTCGCAAGTTGCGCAGCGCGAGAGGCCGCGGCCAATGAATTCTTCTTCCCGCGGCACGCCAAGTTTGCGCAGTGCCGCGCCGGACGCGATGATGACGGCCTCCGGATGATAAGCGGCATGTTCCTGATCTTCGAGCGTCAGGCGCGCGTCCACTTCCATCTTTTGCACAGCCGCCTGAACGACCCGCACCCCGACCTTGCGCGCGTCCTCGAGAAGGTGCATCGCCAGATCCTGGCCCGAGAATTTTCCCGGCACCGGAATGCCGTCTACGTGATCCACCGTGGCGACCAGCCCGCCAAACATCGCGCTGCCCTCGAACAGCGTCACCAAACGTCCCAGGCGCGCGGCGTGGCGGGCCGCGGACAGGCCTGCGAGACCGCCGCCGATGACCGCCACTTCGCAGAGATTTTTGAGGGGTCTCATTTCCAACGATCTCCTGAAACTTAAGGTACAGAGTGCAACAGCGGGCATCGAAAAGTCTATGCGCGCACGCGGCGATCCTTGACCCGGCGCGTGAACCGTATCGTATCGAGATGATTCAGCAGCGGCAGCGTGAATTTTCGCGAGATGCCGAGCAGTGCGCCGATTTCCGTCACGAGCAATCCCGGCGCTCGCTCGAGGAGCGGCGCCAGACGGCGCTGAGCATCCGCGATCGCTTCCCGGTGAAAAAGCATTTCCTTCCCCTTGGGAAGATCAACGGCGCGCACGATGACGCCCTCGCGCAACAACCGCTCGACCGCGCGATTCGAGCGCGCATCGGTAACGAAGGTGCCCGGGGTGGGCGGACTGAGCCCCCCGCGGCGCAACACTTCGGCAATCCGGCCCGCAAGATCCGCTTCGTCGCGCGCGCGGGCTTGCTCCTGCTGCGGCCGCGGAATCAGGAACTCGCTGCCGCGCTTAACCGCAGCGCCTCGGGCCAACAATACCCGCAGCGCCTCGTCCAACACCTCGCCGCCCGTTGCGCTCGCTTCGAGCAGCGCGTCGCGGGAAAGTGCCGCATGCCGCGTCAGCAGGACGGGAATGCGCATCAGCAAACTGTCCACGTCCGACTTGCGCAGTACCGCTCCGGAGCGTGTGGCCGTGAGCGGCAAGGTTCGAAGCAGCTCGAGTATCCGCGGCGCCGGGAGTGCCAAGAGCTGAGCCAGGCTGCGCAATGTCGTCCCGGCCGTGCCCGCACGCTCGACCTCCGCGACCATGATTGCCGCCGGCGGCAGCGCGCTAAGATCCTCGAGACGCTGCAAAATCCTTGAGTTCAGCCGCTGCGCGCGCCGTGCTCCGGGTTCGAGCACTCTGCCGCCTGCGACGGTGCGCGGCGGGGAGGGCACGCGCAACACGACCGGTTCCCTCGCCGGCAGTGCGAAGGGCTCGAGGCTGTGCAATTGCGCAAAGGCGCTGTGACCTGCTTCGAGCACATTTCGGTCCAACAGACGCAGCCGCACTCCCCGTTCATCCGTGCCGAGCAGCGCGCGCAGCCGCATGCCGTTCGTCAGGGGCTGTGCACCCGGCAGCGCGCGAATGGACATCGTCAGCCAGTTCGACAGCGGCAGCGCATCGGGCGCCGCAAGCGCCATGCCCCGGCCAAGCTCGGCAATTTCGACGTCGCGCAAATTCAGGGCCACCCGCTGGCCGGGGCCGGCGCTCACCACACGCTCGCCATGGACTTGAACCGCCCTCACGCGGACCGTCCGGCGCGGCGGCAGCAGTTCGAGCGTGTCACCGACCGCAACAGCCGCCCCGCGCAATGTCCCGGTTACCACAGGGCCGTGCCCCGCGATGCTGAATGCACGATCGATGGGCAGAAATGCCACGCCATCCGCGGCGCGCGCAAGCTGGCCCGCGGCCAGATCCTCGAGCCTCCCTTTTAACTCTTGGATCCCGGTACCATGCAGGGCGGAAGTGAACACAGGCGGCATCGGTTCGAGTCCTGATCGGACCAATAACCGCATGGCATCGTCGGCCACCTGCCCCGCTTGCATTGGGTCGACCAAATCCGCCTTGGCAACCGCCACCACGGCGCGAGCCAATCCCAACAGCGCCGCGATGTCGACATGTTCGATCGTTTGCGGCTGAATCCCCTCGTTGGCTGCCACGACCAACAACACAGCGTCGATTCCCGTGGCTCCGGAAATCATGGTGCGCACGAAGCGCTCGTGACCCGGCATGTCGATCAAGTCGATCTCGGTATTCCCCATCTTCATCCGTGCGAAGCCCAGGGCAATCGATATCCCGCGCCGCTTCTCCTCTTGAAGCCGGTCCGTGTCCTCACCGCTGAGCGCCCTCACCAGCGCGGTCTTGCCGTGATCTACATGCCCGATCACGCCCAGCACAAGATGCTTTCCGGCGCCCGGCGGGACGAATCCATTAGTCGTGTTATTTATCAAGTTATGTGGATAACATATTAAATTGTATATATATTATTTCGGTTGCACTCATGGCCTCGCACCCGCGCCACGCATGTTGGCGGATTCGCTCTCGCGCTGCCATCCGATCGACGGTTGGGGCGCCTCGTAAGCCGATCGATTGGCTACTCCATCAGGGCGACGCTATGCTAGAGATCCGGGAGTTGAGGAGAACGTCAGCATGTCTCTGCAAAGCGGGCG